>Ga0265798_10002341_pt1 | contig 28168 bp, 26 predicted proteins | sample P3T30metagenome_FD_192430 | JGI IMG/M metagenome (GOLD analysis project Ga0265798, IMG submission 192430) | Plant litter microbial communities from East Loma Ridge, Irvine, California - P3 T30 | ecosystem: Environmental > Terrestrial > Plant litter > Unclassified | place: USA: California...
TAACCTCGCGTGAGTTGCTTACCCTGCTTAAAAACCACCTGTACAACACCCCTACACAAATAATAGATGGCAATAAGGTAATTGAGGTAAAACACTTTATGGCGCATAAAGGGTCTACCTGCCGCGACAAGATACTGTGCAACCCGCACGATTTTGTTTTAGCCTTTGGTGATGATAAAACCGATGAGGATTTGTTTGAGCAGCTAACTACCGATTCTGAATTCTCTGTAAAAGTTGGCCCCGGCAATACCGCCGCTAAATTTAGGGTTGAGAGTGTAGATAAAGTACTGGAATTTTTAAATCAGTTGGAAGAGCGTTCGGTAGTGAAGTAGTTTTCAGATTATTTTAGTCGCCGCCTTTGTACGAACAACTGGAAACTGAGACTGGGACTGGAAACTAAATCATTCTTTTAAACTGGTCCCCAAGATTTTTACGCTGCTGCCTATCTCTTTAAACGATGGCAGGTACTTTTCAAATTCTGAAGCATTGGCCGAACTCATTACTACTGTAGCAATAGTGTGGGTACATTCGATTACTAAAAGTGCCTCCTTTTTGCCGTCGGGGTACAAATAGGTAACCACATTGTAACGCCCGGTTGCGTAATCGTCTTTTTTAATATTGGGGAAGCTGAGTTTAAGGGTGTCTATCTTTATACCCGGAAAACTCTCTTTCATGTAATCGTTATTACCGTCAATCCACTGGTCCATATTGGGGTTATCCTCATAATCAATACCGTACACATACATGTAGTTAAGATCATTGCCGCCCACCATATCGGGTTTTATAAAAAACGGAACTTTATTATCAATGCCAAGCACCCAGTTTTTTGGCACATCGACTGATAGAGTGTGCTTTTCGCCCACTATCATTTTTGTTTGCGCCTCTATCGTGGCGGTAAAAGTAAATAATAGAAACAATATAGTTTTGAAATGTTTAGCCATAATATTAAATGGTATAATGTGCTGCATGAGTAGCCTCTGTACAAAAATACAATGTTATGAAGAAAACTGATAAGTCCGTTGCAAAAATTATTATAGTCGTTACCTTATGGTTTAATTATTGGCGGTGGTTTTTATATATTTACAACTCCATAAACCTGCTTAACGCTACATGAAAAAATTCCTCTACATAATTGCCCTGTTGCCTGCCCTGCTTACTGCCCAGGAAATTGCTGTACTTAAATATTCCGGCGGTGGCGACTGGTATGGTAACCCTACCTCGCTGCCTAACCTGGCTAAGTTTTGCAACCAGAACATTAATACTAAACTAAAACCAAAAACCAGCGTGGTTGAGGCCGGTAGTCCCGACCTGTTCTCGTATGCCTTTGTACACATGACGGGCCACGGCAACGTGGTTTTTAGTGATAATGATGTTATAAACCTGCGCAATTACCTTACATCGGGCGGATTTTTGCATATAGACGATAACTACGGTATGGATAAATTTATCCGTAAAGAGATCAAAAAAATATTCCCCGATAAAGAACTCGCACAGGTACCGATAAACCACGAAATTTATAAGGGTCCGTTTGCTTTCCCGCAAGGGATGCCAAAAATTCATGAACACGATAATAAGCCTCCGCAAGCCTGGGGTATTTTTGTAGAAGGCCGCCTGGTACTGCTTTACACCCTGGAAACCGACCTTGGTGATGGCTGGGAAGATAAGGAAGTGCACAACGATCCTGTTGATGTTCGTATTAAAGCCCTACGCATGGGAGCTAATATTGTGAACTACGCGTTTAAGGAATAGGTTTTTAAAATTCCAAAAAACAAATTGTAAATTCCAAATTCCAAAATCAAAGATTTAATCCCGCGACGTCATTGCGAATGAAGCGTAGCGGAATGTGGCAATCTCATAATTTTGAAACACAACGATGAGATTGCCACGCTCCATTGCATTTCGCTCGCAATGACGTTGACGGGTATAGTTGCGTACCCGTTCTCGTACCTTGATCGCTGACAGGTAATGAAAAATCTGTGAGTCCCCGCCTGTACCATTCCGGCAGACGCGATTGCTTCCATCTGTGTCATCCACATTTCAAAGTGCAAAATTACAACATCAAACAACCCGCAGTACTGAAGCCGTTCTTTCAGTAAAATAAACTTTACACATTCCCTCACAATTCATAAATAAAAAACAGCCGTGTAAAGTATATACACGGCTGTTTTTTGTGTTTTGCACAAAGTTGCGAAAAAAAGGCACATTCCAAAATCCGAAAGTGAAATATCAAAAACTCTAAACCTGTAAATCAACTAACACGTTCATTTAGTTTCATTTAATTTCCTTCGCAAAATATTGTGCTAAATTTATATACATTGTAAGCTATGTACTACAATTACAACACCTCTTTAAGATGTTTGTAATTTGCTTTAACAGTGTCTAAAACTTCATCCATTTTACCACCTAAAATCAGCTTGCTCATGGTTGTAGCGTAGCCCGCCATTTGTTTCCACTCAATTTTTGGCGGCATAGCAAGCGAGTCAGGATTAGTCATAACATTCACAAGCACAGGTCCATGCGATGCAAAAGCTTCCCTAAGCGCGGGTTCAAGCTCTTTAGGCTCATCAACCGTTATACCCCTAAAGCCCATAGCCGCAGCCACCAAAGCAAAGTCAGGGTTAACCATATCGGTTTCATTATCAGGTAATCCGGCAACTTCCATTTCCAGTTTTACCATCCCTAACGACCTGTTGTTAAACACTATAAGCTTAATTGGCAGTTTATACTGATGGATGGTTGCCAAATCGCCCAACAGCATTGATAGGCCGCCATCGCCACATAGCGCAATTACCTGTTTATCAGGATTGCTAAGAGCAGCACCTATGGCCATAGGCATGGCATTTGCCATAGACCCATGATTGAACGACCCCAACAGTTTGCGCTTGCCGGTGCCGTGCAGGTAACGGGCGCCCCAAACGCAGCACATGCCGGTATCTACCGTAAAAATGGCATCATTAGCGGCAAGCTTATCAATTGTATGTGCAACATACTCAGGCGATATCTTATTTTTTTCGCCCTGGTCATCAACATAGATGTTCAGGTTTTCCTTCACTTTTTCGTATATTGCTAACTGCGCCATCAGGAAGCTATCATCCTGTTTTTCAGCAATTAACGGTAGCAGTGCCTCAACCGTATCTTTAATGTTACCGCAAAGGCCCATTTCAAGTTTGGCACGGCGGCCCAGGCGCTCCGGTTTCAAGTCGATCTGGATGATCTTTTTATCGGTAGGCATAAACGCTGAATACGGAAAATCAGTACCCAGCAACAGTACCACATCTGCCTCATGCATAGCATGATACGCCGATGGTAGACCCAGTAAGCCGGTCATACCCACCTCATATGGGTTATCATACTGCATGCCCATTTTACCCCTAAATGAGTAGCCTATGGGCGCTTTAAGCAGGCCTGCAAGCGCAATAACCTCATCGTGGGCATCATCGGCGCCGGTACCTGTGAAAATTGTGACTTTCGGGCTGGCGTTCAATAGCATAGCAAGCTGGCTAAGCTCAATATTATTGGGCCTTACAACAGGGCTGTTGCGGTAGTTATGCATAGATGTAATACTCTCAACGGCAGGTAGTTCACTAACATCGCCCGGCAGACCGAACACCGCTACACCCTTTTGATGCAGCGCATGCTGTATAGCCGTTTGCAGCATTCGCGGGGCTTGCTCGGCAGTTGTGGCAATCTCATTATAGCAGCTGCAATCGTCGAAAAGGCGGGTAGTATTGGTACTCTGAAAGTAATCGGTGCCAAATTCCGGCGTATTAATAGTTGAAGCTATCGCAATCAGCGGAACGCCGCTCCTGTGGGCATCATACAAACCATTAATTAGGTGCACGTGCCCGGGTCCGCAACTTCCTGCACAACAGGCAAGTCCGTCAAGTTCTGCTTCTGCGGCAGCGGCATAGGCACCAACTTCTTCATGGCGCACGTGTATCCATTTTATCTTGCCACTGCGGCGCACAGCATCGTTAAGTTCATTAAGGCTGTCGCCGGTTACAGCATATATTCTCTTCACGTTGTTTTGCACCAGCATCTCAACGATCTGGTCGGCAACTTTCTTTCCCATAATTTGTGTAGTTATATTGGTAAAATGGTTAAAATCAGCTATAAATTTAAGCATCAAATACACTGGTACCGGCATAATTAACGCATTTATAACGTTTACCGTGCATATCATAATGTTGTATTAAAGCCTTAAACCTTAGTAATTTTTTTCATACATTCGGTACTCAAAACACCAAACTATACCATGATAACTTCTAAAACTATTGCTAACGGAATAGTTCGGTCTGTGCTTATACTGGCTGCTATTTTTGTTGGCTTACTATTTTTATATAAAATACAAACGGTACTAATTTACCTGTTCGTTGCGCTGATATTAAGCATGATAGCCAGCCCGGTTGTCTATTTCTTAAAACGAAAGCTGCATTTTCCGCATGTGTTGGCAGTTATAGTAACCCTTGTATTTTTTCTTAGCCTGCTGGCCGGTTTTATCATGATGTTCGTACCGCTAATTGTTACCCAAAGCGAAAACCTATCACTTTTAGATACCGCTAAGTTAGAGACCGATGTTAACCATATGATAGCCCAGGTAAATAACTATTTTGGTATTGATACTGAGAAACTTATAAAAGATGCTAACCTAACTTCTAAACTTAATTTTAATTTTATACCCGTATTCCTTAATTCGATCTTGGGGATATTGAGTGGTTTTGGTATGGGGCTGGCATCGGTGATGTTTATTAGCTTTTTCTTTTTAAAAGATCGTAAGTTGTTCGCCGTCAATGCTAAAAAGGTATTGCCCGATGAACATGAAGACAAGATATTAATATCCTTTAGGAAGATAAATTACCTGTTAAGCCGCTATTTTATTGGCTTAATCATACAAATGGCGGTACTGTTTACCCTGTACTTAACTACTTTGCTTATTTTTGGGGTCAAGAACGCTTTTATAATCGCTTTTATAACAGCATTGCTAAATATTATACCCTATATAGGGCCTGTAATTGCGACGGTTTTAGTAATTGTGTTAACTTTGCTGGGCAATATAGGGCCTGAAACCCAGGGCGAAATGCTCTCTACAACTTTGTATGTAGTTATAGGTTACAGCATTGCACAGTTTATAGACAACAACATTAGCTCACCATTGATCTTTAGTAACAGCGTTAATTCGCACCCGCTGGAAATATTTATAGTGATCCTGATAAGTGGTTTTGTGTTTGGTGTTTTAGGGATGATAGTTGCCATACCGCTATATACCTGTATTAAAGTTGTTGCTAAAGAATTTTTTCCTAAAAACCCTGTTGTTAAAGTACTTACAAAAGATATATAGCTTTGCTCTCTACGTTATTACAGCCCGAAATTCAGGAGTACATCCGCAAAAACACGCAAGATGATCTTACCAGGCTTGCCCTGCAAAAGAACCCGTTCCCGGAAGTACCTTTTACCGATGTTATTGCGCAGATAGCAGCACGCCAAAAGGCTAAGGATAAACTGCCTACGTGGTATGAGGCTGAGAATATCATCTACCCTTCCAAAATTTCAGTAGAGCAAACCTCATCGGAGACTGCGGCAATGTATAAGTCGGCACTGGTATCGGGCGAAAGCCTTATCGACCTTACCGGTGGCTTCGGGATTGATGACTACTACTTTAGCAAGAAAATGCAGCACGTTACGCACTGCGAAATGAACCTGGAACTTTCGGCTATTGCTGCACATAACTTTAAAATACTTGGAGCTGAAAATATTGAGTGCCTGCCCGGCGACAGCCTTGATGTGCTGACAATTACTAACCGAAAATGGGACTGGATCTATGCAGACCCATCACGTAGAAGCGGTACTAAAGGCAAAGTCTTTATGCTGAAAGACTGCCTGCCAAACGTACCTGATTTGCTTGATCCCTACTTTAAATACACCGATAACCTTCTCATAAAAACCGCTCCGCTGCTGGATATTACTGCCGGTTTGGGAGAATTGCATTCGGTTAAGGCGGTACATATTGTGGCGTTGCACAATGAAGTTAAGGAACTGCTTTGGGTGTTACAGAAAGGTTTTACAGGAAGCCCCATGATACAAGCAGTTTGCATCACCAAAGATGGCGAAGAAGTATTTGAAACCATACTGGGCGACACTACCGAAGCTACCTACAGCCTGCCTAAAAAATACCTGTATGAACCCAACAGCGCCATTATGAAATCGGGCGCGTTTGATGCTGTAAGCGCTCATTATAAGGTAGATAAACTGCATAAACACTCGCAGTTGTATACATCTGATGAGTTGAAAGACTTTCCCGGAAGGCGCTTTAAGATTGAACAGGTGCTACCCTACCAAAAAGCTGAAATGAAGCAGTTTGAAAGCAAGAAAATGAATGTTACGGTGCGTAACTTCCCCCTACCCGTACCGGAAATATTAAAGAAATGGAAAATTAAAGACGGCGGCGATACCTATGCTTTTTTTACTACTAACAGTAGTAATGAAAAGGTGGTGCTGGTGTGTAGGAAAGTTTGATAATACACCTTGGTTAGACAATCTTTTTACCTTGCCCTACTCCACCGGCACAAGTCTGTACACAGCTGCTGCGGGCTTTTCTACAGCTACGTATATATAACCATCCGGGCCAACGCGAACGTCCCTTAGGCGGCCAATATTTTTAAGAAGCTTTTCTTCATTTACAATTTTATTACCGTCAAGGTAGCACAGGTTTAAGTATTTAAAACGCATAGAACCTACAAGTACAGCGCCTTTCCAGGGTTTGTAAATATCGCCTGTTATAAACGCCATGCCTGATGGCGCTATAGAAGGTATCCAGTACAGTTCTGGGTTTGTTATGCCGGGTGCCGTGGTTTTATCGGTAATAGTCTTGCCATTATAATTGATTCCGTAGCTTGTAAGCGGCCAGCCATAGTTTTTACCGGGCTGAATGATGTTTATCTCATCGCCGCCGCGCGGGCCGTGCTCGTTCTCCCAAAGTGCTCCTGTGATCGGGTTAATTGCTAATCCTTGCGGATTCCGGTTACCGTAGCAATAAACTGTAGTAGGTTTGCCGGCTTTATCTTTAAATGGATTATCGGCGGGTATGCTACCATCATCTTTTATGCGGTGAATTTTACCCAACTGGTTGTTTTCAAGGCTTTGCGGATTTTGCTTTTCGTTACCACGCTCCCCTACCGAAATAAACAGGTAGCCATTGTTATCAAAAACCATACGGCTGCCATAGTGGTGGCGTGTGGGCGCATATGGTAGTGCCTCAAAAATTATTTTATTATCCGTAAGCTTATTGCCTACAAGCTTAGCACGCATAACGGCTGTGGTTGCCAATGTGCCTTCACCTGTTTTTTTAGGTTTGGAATACGAAAAGTAGATATAGCTGTTCTTGGCAAAATCAGGATGCACCAATACATCAAGCAGGCCGCCCTGCCCTTGGTTAAGCACTTCTGGCACACCGCTAATTTCCTGCTTCTTTTTGTTCTTAACTGCATATAGCTTACCCGCCCTTTCGGTTATCAAAATGCGGCCGTCTGGCAAAAATCCAATGCCCCACGGTACATCAAGCCCAGTGGCAATGGTATCTAATTTTACCGTTAGTTTTTCGCTGGTAAAGGTGCTGGTAACCGGCTCGTCATCAAAATTATAGGCCTCAACATTTTTAATTCCTTTCAGTATGTACTCCGATAGTTCTTTAATCTCGGTATCGGTAAAGGTCTGCCCAAAAGCAGGCATACCTTCATTAGCATAACCGTCTTTAATTGCTTTTATAAGGTCGTTTAAGTTGTTGCCGTGTTTCCATTGCCTGTCGGTAAAAGCATCCATTTTTTCACCGTGGCAGCCACTGCAATAGTTGGCGTAATTTTCGGCCGGTGTGGCAGCGGAGACTTTATAATCAATAGCTTTTACAGGTTCGTAGCTATTGTTACTGCCCTTAAAGGCAAAGCTCAGCGCAAGCGCACTGCAAGCCACGGCCGACATGACTAAATATTTAGACATAGAATTGAATTTTAGTAGGTTTTGGAACTCAAATCTACTAAAATTCTCACTATCACCGTGTAGTTGGCACAATTAAACTTTAGCAGGTTCATCTTTAGGCTTAACAAGCCTGTCTACCCTATAAATAAACCAAACAGAGCATAGTGTTACCGCAGCTATAACATAACCCAATATGTTGTAATTTTCGAGCGGGCTGGTTTGAGTTTCCTGGTGCACGATATATCCCGCACATACGGCCGCTATACCTCCTGCAATTTGCTGTAATGATGATGTTATAGCCATATACGCCCCACGGTCTTTCATATCGGGCACGCCGGTGTTTAGCGTAGTTGCAGGTATCATTCGGCTCATAATGCCCATAAAAAGTACCATGTTTAGCGCCACAACCTGCCATAGCGGTATGGGTGTAAGATTGGTGTAGATTAATATCATGATTATAGACAGTGCCGAACCCGCTGCAAACAGCCAGAACTTGCTTACCCTGTCGCTTAGTTTACCAACTAACGGCATAATTATAAGTACCGATACGCCTGTAAAGAAAAACACCATTGGCAATTGTTCATGGCTTATGTGTATGTTGTTTACCAGATAGGCACTGCCAAAAGGCTGTAGCATAAACCCTCCTACCGACAGGAACGCAATGGCGGCAAATCCTATTTGGTAATGCTTATTGCCAAGGGTATCCCACAGGTGTAAAAATGGGTTTTTATCCGATTGCAGCTCTAAATGCTTGTTAACCGGCTGCATTTTAAAGATTACTGCAATAAGTATAACTACTGCCAAAGCTACGATCATTAAAAATGCCGAATGCCAGCCCCAATGGTTTGCAAAATAAAGACCAAGTGGTATGCCCAGTATCTGGCTGGTGGCAAAAGCCATTTGTATAAAACCCATAACGCGGCCACGCTGATGGATAACAAATAAATCGGTAACAATGGCAAGTGACACCGAACCTATAACCCCACCAAAGATCCCGGTTACAATGCGTGCCGAAAGCAGCATCCAGTAATTGGTAGACAGGGCACAGAACAGTGTGCCCAATATAAAACCGGTGTAAAAGAACACCAATAGCTTTTTACGGTCGAATTTATCAGCAAAACCGGCTGCTAAAAGGCCCGATGTGCCAGCGCTGAACGCATAGGCCGATACTGCATACCCAAAGTTGGATGTGCTCATATTCAGCGTCTTCATAAGGATGTCTCCCAATGGTGACATAACCATAAAATCGAGTATAACAGTAAACTGAAGGAGCGCCAATATTGCGATTATGAACTTTTGATGTGATGTAAAAGCAGGTGCCTGCGGTATTGTAGTTTCCATTCTTTTTAATTGATTGATGGTGGTAATGAATTGATTTGATTGATGATCGAGCTCACCTTACAGTTCTTCGCATTTATGTCCTAAGCTATTGATGAGCGCTACTATTGTATCGGCACTAAGGCTTGCGGTACTTATCCGCAGCACGCAGTCGGCATCGTCGCTGTCAATAGTCCATTGCGCTATTTCGGCATGATTATCGAGGGCTTTGTGCACTTCGCAATTAGCACAGAGCTTGCCTATATCGGTTTTAAAAATGTATAATTGGGTAGCTTGCATAGTTATGGTTTTAAGGCTTTAATTGTGGCTTTAAAAGCTTCTTCCATCATAGTAGCAGTAAGGCCAAAAGGCTTACCGCCCATGCTTTTACCCTCACGATGAAAGTTAAGCAGCGTGTATAACGGGCCGTAGGCAACACTCCAAAAAACCTCAAAGCTCATAGGAACAAGCTCACTATTACTTAAAGCATTAGTAATAAAACGTGTCATAATTTCTTTAAAGTCGGATAATTTATCCGATGCCATAATCCTGTCCCTGTGTGGAGAATGTTTTATAACCTCTAAACAGGCAACTTCTAACGGATGTGCCATAGCAAAGGCAGCCCTGTTTTGCCATTGTTTCCACAACCCTTCTTCAAAAGACATATCGGGCGAAAAATCTTTAATAGTAGACGAAAAAAACCGGCTACCTATCTCAAACCCTATCTTCTCTATCAGGTCGTCTTTATCTTTGTAATAGATGTACAGCGTCGCTACCGATATGCTACACGCCTTGGCAAGCTTGTTCATGCTAAACCCCTGAAAGCCATCCTGTACAATTTGCTCTATGGCTTTTTGGGTTACCAGCTTTTCTTTATCGGTATCTCTTGTACGCATATTCTAATTTTTGACAAAGGTAAAAATATAAATGAATGAACATTCATTTATTAACAAAAATTTACCCGCGTCTTCTTAATCGTTTAATTTATTTATATTTGGCGGCGGTATGATTAACTCATATTCAAATTAAATACAGTTTATCGAACTTACTATAATGAAGAAATTACTATTTGGCCTCGTGCTGGCCTGCTCCATATCGGCAAGCGCACAGGACTGCGATTACAGTATTAATGATACCACGGCAGGAGAGGAATTAAAGACAACCAGAGAATACCTTATGCACGAAAAAGTATTTGGAGGTACCTCGCAGTTTGTCTTCTTTTCGTTAAGCAATAGCCAGGGAGTGCCGCTGCTTAATTTTCAACTGCTGTCTAAAAGCACCGAATTTACACGGGCTACATGCCTTGACAGTACTTCTAAGATATACGTACAGCTCTTAAACGGGAAGATTATCACGCTGATTAGCGCAGCAGAAGAGCAATGCTCAGGATTGGTTTATGATGAAAAAGAGAAAAACAACATACGCATATTAACAGGCGTGTTCCTTTTTACAAAAGGTTCGCTTGAGGAACTGGAAAAATCGCCCATATCATTCATAAGGGTAAAATATGCTACTGAAACTGTAGACTATACCATTAAAAATGAGCTACAAAGCGAGACTATGGGCAAGAAATATAACCCTGAAAGCTATTTTATGAACACGCTTAAGTGCGTAAAATAATTTACACAAATTTAATAGTGCATAAGCCTGAGTGTTAAATACTTTGAAATTATTACGCAAAATATTTTAAAAAACCTTTAAAAATAGTTGCACATAATTAAATAAAAAAGTTACATTTGCAACCGCAAAAAAGGCTTAACGTCTTTAGAGTAAAAGAGGAGAGGTGCCGGAGTGGTAACGGAGCAGATTGCTAATCTGTCGACGTGCAAACGTCGCCAGGGTTCGAGTCCCTGTCTCTCCGCTCTTTTTCGGGGTGTAGCGTAGCCCGGTCATCGCGCCTGGTTTGGGACCAGGAGGTCGCAGGTTCGAATCCTGCCACCCCGACAAATAAAAGTCATTTAAAGTGATCTAAAAGGCCACATAGCTCAGCTGGATAGAGCACCTGCCTTCTAAGCAGGCGGTCTCAGGTTCGAATCCTGATGTGGTCACAAAAAAGAATCGAACCATCCATTACCGGATGGTTTTTTTTGTTTTAACAACTCATCTTGTTATATGTTATTTTGCACGACAACGCTTTCCTAAATACAAATTCCCACTCTGTTATCACTTAAGATAAATGTTAATCTAAAATCAAAGCGCGGGCCGGTAATCTTGTAATCCTGTAAATTTGTTACTATAAAAATAAAATCAGATGAGCTTAGATAACAAAACAATATTAGAGAAGGCAAATGCTGCTGTTACGCAAGGTAATAATGAGGAATTTCTTTCTTACTGTACCGATGATACAACATGGACATTTGTAGGCGACCAAACCCTGCAAGGTAAAGAAGCTGTGAGGCAATATATGGCAAAAGCTTATATAGAGCCACCAAAATTTATGGTTGAAAACCTGATTGCTGAAGGCGACCTTGTTACTGCCATAGGCAAAATCAGCATGAAGGATGAAAGCGGTAACACGGTTGATTATTCCTATTGCGATGTATGGCGGTTTAAAAACGGAAAGATGGCCGAACTAAAAGCTTTTGTTATAGAGGATAAATCAGAATAGGTTGGCGTTCTATTCTTTAATTAGTTATTGAGCCATCCAAGCAAGTAAATTGAGCCACAAGCATAAGCCGCGAAAATACATAAAGCTGACCTTTGTACTGTTAATTAATAATAAATAACTATGACAACAGTATCAAAAATAGCTTTAGGCAACAATGGCCCTTTAGTATCTAAATTAGGCTTAGGCTGTATGCGCATGTCGCCCGTATGGGGCTCGCAGGCAAATGATGAGAATGAAAGCATCGCAACCATTCATGCAGCGTTAGACAGCGGTATCAACTTTCTTAATACAGGCGATTTTTACGGCAGTGGGCACAATGAGTTGCTTGTAGGCAAAGCCATAAAAGGCCGCAGGGATGACGCTTTTATAAGCGTAAAGTTTGGCGCAATATTTTACAATAACCAATGGATTGGGTTAGACCTTCGCCCGGCAGCCATAAAAAACTTCGTTAATTATTCTTTAGTGCGTTTGGGCATTGATACAATAGACCTTTACCAGCCGTGCAGGCTTGATGGCAGTGTACCTATAGAAGATGTAGTAGGAACAATTGCCGACATGATCAAGGAAGGAAAGGTGCGCCATTTAGGGGTGTCGGAAATTACATCAGATCAGCTTCGCAAAGCTAACAGCGTGTACCCGGTAACCGCATTAGAGATTGGCTACTCGTTAGCCGACCGTCAAATTGAGAACGACCTGCTGCCTACCGCAAAAGAACTGGGCATTGGCGTAGTTGCCTTTGCCAATACTGCCGAAGGGCTCCTTACGGGCGAAATGAAAGCTCCGCTTGCAGCAAATTCGTATCACAACCACTTTTCGCGCTTTCAGGGAGAGAACCTGATAAAAAATCTGGAAAAGGTAGAGGCATTAAAGGCCATGGCGGCAGAAAAAGGCTTTACTCCTACCCAATTGGCTATAGCCTGGGTAAATGCACAGGGCGATCATATTATGCCACTGGTAAGCATGAGCAGGCGCTCCCGCCTACCGGAAAACATACAGGCTATGGAAATTACGTTCACCCCACAGGAAATGGACAGGCTTAACACACATTTTGCGCAGGGTGCTATACTCGGGGATACCTACCTGCAACGATAATTGCTATATTAGCCCTTAACTTTAATATCTTTACTATATGACAAGCCGAACCGAAATTATACAGGGTGTACTGTTTTATTCTTTCCTTTCTAAAATACGAAAGGAAAAAGTAGGCTTTTTAGAGCACAGTACGCTGGTGTTACAGGTTTCGGGGTTGTTTACACTGGCAACAGCCACGGAGACCATATCGATGACCGGGGGTAACATGTTGCTTATACGCAAAAACCAGTTAGGGGAAATTACCAAACTTCCGGAGGATGGCGGGGTGTACCAAACTATTGTAATCATACTTAAAGAAGACCTGCTGAGAACCATAGGGTTAGAAGAGCAGATAGACACAGTGGAAAAGTATAGCGGAGCATCTAATATTCTTATACCTGAAAATGAATTTCTGCACGGCTTCTTTCAGTCCGTTATACCCTACGTAAAACATCCGGAAGCGCAAATTACCAATGCGATAGGAATGCTAAAAGTAAAGGAGGTAGTAAAAATACTCCTGCACACCATGCCGCAGCTAAAAGAGTTTTTATTTGATTTTTCTGAAACCCATAAGATGGATCTGGAAAAGTTTATGCTTAGCAACTATCACTTCAACATGCCGGTAGAAAAATTTGCCCAACTTTCCGGCAGGAGCCTTGCAGGGTTTAAACGCGATTTTCAGAAAACCTTTAATATGGCGCCACGCCAATGGCTACAGGAAAAAAGGCTGGCCGAAGCGCGCTACCTTATGAAAAACAAGAACAAAAAACCATCGGCAATTTACCTTGACCTGGGTTTTGAAAGCCTTTCTCATTTTTCGCATTCCTTTAAAAAGAAGTTTGGCTTCTCCCCTACCGAACTACCTATTAATACATTATAATAATTACGAAACCATCCATAACCGGATGGTTTTCTTATTTTTAACAAATAACAGTGCAATTTATACTCGATTTAATAATTCTTTTAAGATTATTTAATAAGGGAGTAACAAAAACGTTAAACAGTCGTCTAACCTAAACACCAATAACCATTCACAATGAAAAAAGTAAGTTTCCTTCTTTTGTTTACGTTTTTGCTAATTGCCCAAAACATTTCGGCACAGTCAATAACCGGTAAAGTGTTAGACGAGCAGCAGCAACCAATACCCTATGTAACCATCGGCATAGGCCCTACATACAATGTAGTAAGCAACGAAGATGGTGCTTTTATTATACTACTACCGGAGCCTGCCGAAGATAACAAAGTAACCTTTAGCAGTATTGGCTACCAAACCATACAGGTGCCACTTACCGATTTTAAAAACGGTACCTACGTGCTTAAAGAGCAGGCAACCCAACTGGATGATGTTTATATTACCAATCAGAAACTTACACCTGCCGAAATTTTAGCACAGGTTATTGCCAATGCTCCTAAAAATTATGGTTCTCAGCCTGTAAAGCAAACATTTTTTATGAGGTCGTCGCAAAACATTAAATTGCTCGATAGCAAGTTTGAACTGCTAAAATCATCGCTCGAAACTAAATCTACTATAAAAGACCTCAACAAAGAACTGGAGGATATTACAGCAAGAGTTATCAATCAAAGTTCGAAGTCGTTTACAGAATCGTACGGACATTTGTATACGCAGGATGGTAAATCAAAACTATTGGTTGAAAAAGCCGTTGAACTAAGAAATAAGGATAAAGACATATCCGGCGACCAGATTAACAGCCGATTAATGGAGGTGATTAAAAAGCACCTTGAACGCGATGCCAGTTATACCCTAAAATCAGGCTTATTTACATTAGATAAGGATTTTAAGTTTGATTCTCCTAAAAAAGATAGCGTTCAGGATAGTAAAACCGCTAATTTGAGAGGACGCATTACATCGTTGAGTTCATCGCTTAATAAGTTCTATTCCAATGACGAACTTGATTTTTTAACCGATTTAAAACGATATACCTACACTTTAGAAGGCTTCACTAACTACGGTGGTGAAACTGTATACATTTTAGATTTTAAACCGGCAAAAAGTTCCGCGAGCTACTTTGGTAAACTTTACGTAAACGTAAACGATTTTGCGGTTGTAAAATTGGAGTATAATTTAGTAGACGGGAAGACTGCAGAAAAGCTTAACCTCAAATTTTTACTGGGCATGAAAATGGTTCAGGATCGTGTTAAGGTTGCTGCTACCTACACTAAGAACGAAAAAGGACAGTACTCTGTAAACTTCGCTAAAAAGCAAATGGTTACCTACATGTACCTAAACCGCTCTTTAAAACTTACTAAAAATAAGGTAGACAAAAAAGAAGAAACAAAGATGCTAAAACTGGACCTTCTTGCCGAATTTGATGCCCAAACTACCGAAGAACTATTCGTAATAAATAAAGAGCCTATAAATGCTCAGGAGTTTAACAGCATATCAGAACAGGAAAAATATGACTTAAAGCACTTAGCAAAATACGATGCATCGGTATGGAAAAATTATAACGTACTTGCGCCTGTAGATGCCATTAAAAATTACAACTAAGATTACATTCGATTATATATAAAGCCTTTGAGTCGGATGATTCAGGGGCTTTTTTTTATTTATGTAACTCAGGTTAAAAATAAATCACTGCATTATTTATAAAAATCTTATTTTTATCGGGCTAAAACAAATACCAACCTTATGATCTTTAAAACTGTATTCAAAATTGTTGTGCCTTGTCTGCTTGCTACAATGCTCTTTGGCTTTACCGAGAAACCAGAGTGGAAAAACCTGTTGGATAAAAACCTAACCCAGTGGGAAATGTATTTAAGTTACCGCCATAAACCTGGTTACAATGGTAAAGTTCCGGTAGATGCCAATGGTAAAGAAATTAAGCCCATAGGCTACAACAAGAATGAAGCCGGTGTTTTTACGGTAATTGAAGAAAAAGGCGAGCCCGTATTACGTGTAAGCGGCGAAATTTACGGCTGCGTTTTTACCAAAGCCGAATACGAAAACTACCACTTTAAGGCAAAAGTACGCTGGGGCGAAAAGAAATGGGATCCTCGTACGGATAAGCTAAGGGATTCAGGTATCCTGTACCATTCGGTTGGGGAGTGCGGTAAAGATTACTGGCGTGCCTGGATGCTATCGCAGGAATTTCAGTTGATGGAAGGCCATATGGGCGATTACTGGAATATTGCAAACGCTGCAATAGATGTGCGCGCTTTTATACCTGAAGGTATTATGAATCCTGTTGCCAATGAAAAGCAACCTTTTTTACCTATTGCAACAGGAACAGGTATAGATGGGTTTTGCCTGCGCGGAGAAAACCACGAAAGCCCTAAAGGACAGTGGACTGAAGTTGAGCTTGTTTGCTTTAACGGCAAGAGCCTGCACATTGTAGACGGCCACGTAGTAATGGTACTGCAAAATTCGCGCTATGTAGAGAATGGGAAATCTGTAGCGTTAACGAAAGGGAAAATTCAACTGCAAAGCGAAGCGGCAGAAACATTCTATAAAGATGTAATGATTAAAGAGCTTACAACCCTACCCGCAGAATATGATGCTTATTTTAAGTAAGCATCAGGATATAAATAAAATGCCGCTAAGACTTTAGTGGCATTTTCATTTAAGGCCATTAATTACAGCCCTAAGATCCTGTTTATTTTTTCTTGGTCTGCAGCGCCTCCCGCAAAATCGTCAAAGGTTTTTTGTGTGGCTTCAATAATATGGTTCTTAATAAACGGAGCACCTTCGCTTGCTCCCTGTTCAGGGCTTTTAATGCAGCACTCCCACTCCATTACGGCCCAAACATCGCAGCCGTGTTGTGTAAGTTTGCTAAAGATGCCTTTAAAATCTATCTGGCCGTCGCCCGGCGAACGAAAACGCCCTGCCCTGTCGGCCCAGTCGGCATAGCCTCCGTAAACGCCCTGCTTACCTGTAGGGTTAAATTCGGCATCTTTTACATGAAAAGCTTTTATGTAACTATGGTAGTGGTCTATATAGCTTAAATAATCCAGCTGCTGCAATAAAAAATGGCTGGGGTCGTACAGCATATTTACACGCTTATGATTGCCTGTAGCGACTAAAAATTGCTCAAATGATACCCCGTCGTGCAAATCTTCGCCCGGGTGAATTTCGTAGCAAACATCTACACCATTATCTTCAAAATGGTTTAGTATGGGCAGCCAGCGTTTTGCCAGCTCATCAAAACCGGCTTCAACCAATCCAGGCGGACGCTGTGGCCATGGGTACATGGTATGCCAAAGCAATGCCCCTGAAAATGTTGCATGTGCTGTAAGCCCAAGCCTTCTCGAAGCGGTACCTGCTTTTTTAACGGTTTCTATAGCCCATTCGGTACGCGCTTTAGGATTGTTTTTAACAGCCTGAGGCGCAAAATTATCAAACATTACATCATAGGCAGGATTAACCGCTACAAGCTGCCCCTGCAGGTGCGTAGATAACTCGGTAATCTCAAGTCCGTAATTGTTCACTATCCCTTTTAACTCATCGCAATAGTCCTGGCTATCAGCAGCCTTATCAAGGTCGATAAGACACTTATCAGATGTTGGTATTTGTACGCCCTTATAACCCAGACCAGCCGCCCATTGGCACAAACCATCGAGTGAATTATAGGGAGCTTCGCTGCCCACAAATTGCGCCAGGAAAATAGCCGGCCCTTTTATTGTTTTCATGTTATTGTAATTTTGTCCACGCTGCGTTGTTGCTGTCACTTTGTACTGCTGCGCTAATAAATTGTAGACCTCTTAGCCCATCATAAACCGTTGGATAAGCAGGCTTATCAATAGTTTTATTCTCTAAAACTGCCATTAAATGCTGTGCAAATCCGCGATAAATGGTAGCAAATGCCTCTAAATACCCTTCAGGGTGTCCCGATGGTATTCTTGAAACCGCAGCAGCCTCAGGGTAAAGTCCTTTGCCGTTAGGGGTGAATATTTTTTTAGGTGCATCAAGCCATCTTGTAATCAGTTCATTCGGATTTTCCTGATGCCATTCTAAACTGCCTTTTTCGCCGTAAACACGAATGGCAAGGTTGTTTTCTTCGCCAGTTGCAATTTGCGAGATAGACATGGTACCTTTAGCGCCATTTTCCATACGAAGCAGGATGTTGCCGTCATCATCCAGTATACGACCTTCGCCAAAACGGCCCAGGTCGGCAGCAAGTTCGTCAATCTTAAGGCCGGTAATAAATTCGGTCAGATTTTCGGCATGGGTGCCGATGTCGCCCAATGCACCACCCATCCCCGATTTGGACGGGTCGATACGCCATGATGCCTGTTTGTTATCCGTCTTTTCAACCGGGGTAGCCATCCAGCCCTGCAAGTATTGTACCTGTACTTTACGTACAGGCCCTAAATCGCCATTGGCAACCATAGCCCTAGCCTGGCGCACCATAGGGTGGCCGGTATAATTGTGGGTCAGCGCAAAAAGTAGCCTTGTATTTTCAACAAGGGTTATAAGCTCTTTAGCTTCCTCAATATTTAAGGTCATGGGTTTATCGCAAACCACGTGGAAACCGTTTTGCAGCGCCAACTTTGCCGGTGCAAAATGCATGTGGTTGGGCGTGGTAATGGCTACAAAATCCATGCGCTCGCCTTCAGGCAGTTGTTTTTCAATTAATATCATTTCTTCAAAGCTGGCATAACAGCGATCTTCCGGCAAAAATAATTCCCTGCCGGTTTGTTTAGAGCGCTCTGCCGAACTGCTAAATGCACCGCAAACCAGTTCTATTAAGCCATCAATCGCGGCAGCCTTGCGGTGCACATCGCCTATAAAAGAGCCCGGGCCGCCGCCTACCATTCCCATTCGTAATTTCCTCATGAGATTATTCTTTATATTCTATTTTTTCATTTTTAAAAAAGACAGCAAACAGCACCATTACCACAAGTGCAAAGCCCGCCGGGAACAGCCATATGTGTTGCCAGTTGTGTACACCTGCTGTGTTATACATATCTGTAATTATTCCTGCTATCCAAAAACCTATGAGCATACCAACACCATAGGTTGCCAGTGTAATAAGGCCCTGTGCAGCACTTTTATGTTTTTCTCCGGCTTTAGAGTTGGTATATATCTGGCCGCTCACAAAAAAGAAATCGTAGCAAACGCCGTGTAATGCAATCCCTGTAAGAAGTAAGAACGACAACTCTCCGGCATTACCGTAAGAGAACAATACATAGCGCAAGGCCCAGGCCAGCATGCCTGCAAGAAGGGTTACTTTAAAACCAAAACGTTTAAAGAAAACAGGAAGCAGCAGCATAAATCCAACTTCAGATGCCTGCCCTATGGTCATTTTGCCGGTTGGGTTTGCCATGCCAATTTCTGAGAAGAACGGGTTTGCATTTTGGTAGTAAAAAGCCAGTGGTATGCATATTAATACCGATGCGATAAAAAACATAAGGAAGTTGCGGTTGCCTAAAAGCTTTAGCGCATCAAGCCCAAGTATTTCTGTAATCGATGCTTTTTCGCCGGATGCTGCCTTAGGGGGTGTTGCCGGTAATGTAAAACTAAACAGCCCCAAAATTACTGACGCGATAGCCGTCATTAAAAATGTTTCTTGCAGTAAGCCTTCTTTTATGCCTTCGGCAGAATCCCAATGAAACAGGAAGCTAATGGCTAACCCTGCCGCTATCCAGCCAATGGTGCCCCAAACCCTTATAGATGAAAAGTCTTTAGCCGGGTCTTTCATTTGGTTAAAAGAAACAGAATTAACTAATGCCAGTGTGGGCATATAAGCTACCATGTAACCAAATACATACGGGTAAAAAACATCAAAACTGGTTGTGGTGTAAAGCTGGTACATTAGTAAAGCGCCTATAAGATGAAGCACTCCCAATATTTTCTCAGCGTTAAAGTACTTGTCGGCAATAAGTCCTATTACAAAGGGCGCTATAATTGCTCCCCAGGATTGTGTACCAAAAACCATGGCGCTTTGTGCGCCCGTAGCATTCAGGTTATTGGCTAAGTAAGTACCCAGCGTTACGAACCAACCTCCCCAGATAAAAAATTCGAGGAACATCATTAACGAGAGGCGTAATCGTATAGTTATTTTCATTTGTTGATTTAAGGGGTGAAATTAAAGGTAGGGTTCAATTTTAGAGATAGGGTCGTATTTAAAAATTTTAAAAGCAATGACTACCGCGCAGGCAAAAATAATGTGCCCAAAAAATAGTTGTATATAATACGACCTGCGGGAAACATCCTCATGTATAGAAGTAAGATAAATTGCCCTCCAGCACATAATGCCTATCAATCCGGTAACGATGCCCATTATGATACCGGACACAAATCCGAATTTTACCGATGTATACCTCCAGATAGCCTCGTAAGATATTACTATGGCGAAGCCTATAATATAATGTGCAATCCACCCGCCTATTTTGTGCCATCTGCCTTTTAAATGTATGCCAACGCCTTCCAGCACAAAGTTCATCATAACCGGCTCTTTAAACAACCTTTTGTAGGTAGCCGAGAGCAGGTAGCTAAACGTTGTCATGATATTAGTTGCAGAAAAGGCTGCTATAAATATTTTTAGTAAATTCATTATTTAAGGAGCATTGCGCGCAGTTATAGTTTTGCAAGAGCTTTAAGCAATAGCGCTTTTGTAGCTTTAATCCCCTCCTCTTCGCTAAGGCGGCTACCTTCATATTCTACACCTATCCTGCCTTTATAGCCTGCCTCTTTTACAACTTTCAGCATTTTAAAATAATCTATCGTAGTCTCATTGCCATTAGCATCAAAATCAAACGATTTTGCACTAACACCGTGCGCAAACGGCATCATTTCCAGTACGCCTTTGTATTTGTCATACTCATCAATGCACGGAGTGCCCCAGCGCTCGCCACCTTCCCTTTTCATACAAAAGTTTCCAAAATCGGGCAATGTACCGCAGTTTTTAAGATTGATGGCTTTAATTACCTGCATTAGCTTACCTGCATCAGACGATAAACCACCGTGATTTTCTACAAGTACATTTATATTACTTTTAGCGGCATATTGGGCAAGGCTACCCAAACCGTCTATCGATGTCTTTTTCCATACATCAAAGTCCTTCTCTGCCCCTTCGCCAAATAAATTTACCCGTATGGATTTACAGCCCAGCTCTGCCGCGGCATCTACCCATCGGGAGTGTTTACCGATGGCTTCGTTACGGCTGGCTTTATTTAAAGCTGCAAGTTCACCTTCGCCGTCTATCATTATAAGTACGTTTTGTACGCCGTTATCTATACTGCGTTTTTTAAGCTCTTTTACTAAATTGTGTATTGAGGCCGTAGCATTACTTTGATCTATACTGTACAACTGATTTACATATTCTACAGCATCAAAACCAAGTTGTTTTGCTTTTTTGGCAAAGTCTAACGGATCTAATGTTTTGGTTTCGAGAATGGCTTTATGAAGCGACCATTGCGCCAAAGATAACCTGATGGAAGGAGCATTACTATCATCAGCCATTATATCATCATTTAATAAATCGAACGGAGAAAGGTACTGGGCAAGGCTTAGTGCCATGCCTAACTTACCTGTATTTTTAAGAAAAGATCGTCTGTGCATAAGTTTATTTTTAGAAAAGGAACTGCTTGTTGCAATTAATTTCTAAAAATAAAAATTAAATCGATATAGTCAACCCTACTACCAGAATTATAACTAATTTAATTAAAACAGCTGAATTATTTTGCAACTAAAAGTGCATGCTTTTGCACCACCATATCTACAATTTGCTGGGTGTTATCAGGATAATTAACCGGTATTACCTGCCCGCTTAGCAACCAGTCCTTTATAACAGGCTCGTATTTAGATTTCAGGCTTTTAATAACCGGTACGCCAAGCGCTTTTAGGGCGGCAGCATTTAGCTGCTGCTCGTACTGGTTTTTCATGGGGATAACCAACAGTTTCTTACCCAGGTGCAACGCCTCAGCCGGAGTTTCGAAACCGGCACCGCACAGGACCCCGGCAGACGATGCCATACTCTCTGTAAACAATATATTATTAACGGGGCGGATGGTTATATTTTTGTACACCATTTTTTTTGAGTTGTGTTTAGAGAACACATCCCAGGTAACATCCTTGTACTTGCTAAGCCTTTTTATAAGGGCTTTATCATCATATGATGGAAGGTAAACCGTGTAGTGACCCTCGTTTGTAATACGTTGTTTACGAAGCTGCCTGCGTATTACCGGTGTAAAAATAGTTTCGCCATTACCCGTAAAGTGAAATCCATATTTAGCGGTAGCCGGGGCATAATTTCTAAGTATCAAACGCCCTACTTTATCGCTGTTGTCGGGTAGCGGAAAGCTTTCATCAAGCACTGCGGCCTGATGGCTTAACGCAATGCAGGGCTTACCTTTTAGGTGGCATGCCCATGCCGAGACCGGCTCAAAATCGTTGATAACCAAATCGTATTCATCTATAGGCAGCTGGTGGATGCTTTTAACCAATTTGCGCAAATTGGCTTTTGTAAAGGTTTTCCACAAGTCTACCCCACCTTTTTTACCAAAAATAAAACTAAGCCCTTTTACTTTATATTTTACGGGAAAAGGTAAGGGCAAATCGCCTTGTGTACCGCTCACTAAAATATCTACCTCCCCATGTTGCTGCAGGCAGGGTATAATATCAATTGCGCGGCTTAAATGCCCGTTACCGGTGCCTTGTACGGCATAAAGTATCTTCATTGTAATTTGCTTTATTTTTTATCTGATAAAAATTTACTAAACCAGCGCCCGGACTGTTTTATGGTGCGTTGCTGGGTATCAAAATTTACGTGTACCAACCCAAAACGGGCATGGTAGCCCTCTGCCCATTCAAAATTGTCGGTAAGGCTCCACACAAAATAACCCTGTACATTAACACCCTCGGCTTTTGCCTTAAGCAGTTGTTCAAGGTGGTCCTTAATATATTGTGTACGCTGTGCGTCGTTAACCTCACCTTTATCTAAAACATCAGGAAAGGCAGCGCCGTTCTCGGTTATAAGTATCTTTTTGATGTTTTTATACTGTCCGAACTTTTTAAGCAGGTAGTACATGGTAGGTGGGTATACCTCCCAACCCATATCGGTAATAGGAACCTTTCTGTTACCGGCCCTTACTAACGCCGCACCTATGTAAGGCGTAAATAATGATGCCCTAACCACTTCGCGCGTGTAGCATTGCAGGCCAATAAAATCGAAATCAAAGGCCATATTATCTTTATCCTCCGAGAGCATGTAGCGTTGCAACTTTTTAAGCACAGGAAAGTCTGCCTCCGGGTAACCCATACCCAGTATGGGTTCTATAAAAGTTCGGTTAAGCAGCGTGTCCACCCGCTTTGCAGCGGCAATATCGCGTTTGCTTTGCGTGGCAGGTTCTATGTGTGTACAGGAAAAAGTAGTGCCTATGTTGGCATTTGGCATAGAAGCACGAAGCGCCTTTGCACCCGCCGCAGTAGCAAGTGTAACATGATGAATAGCTTTAAGATAATTAGTAAGTCCTCGCCTGCCCGGTGCATGTATGCCTAAAAAATAGCCCGCTCCGGTAAATACCGATGGTTCGTTAATAACCATCCAGTTAGTTACCCTGTTGCCAAAGTGTTGGGCACAAACAGCAGCAAAATCGGCAAACCAGGTAACACAGTCGCGGTTGGTCCACCCACCCTGAAGCTCAAGAGCATGCGGCAAATCCCAGTGGTAAACTGTAACCCAAGGCTCTATGCCGTGCTCTGTAAGGCAATCTAAAACGCGGTTATAGTAGTCTATACCTGCCTGGTTGATCTCGCCTGTGCCGTTGGGCATTATCCTTGCCCAGCTTATTGAAAAACGAAAATTAGGAATGTTCAATTCCTTTAAAAGCTGGATATCGGTTGGGTATGACGCGTAAAAATCGCAGGCGGTAAGGGCATGGTGCCCCCCTTTGATGCGGCCTTTTTTTGAAGTAAAAACATCCCAGATGGAAAGGCCTTTCCCATCGGCATCATGAGAACCCTCAATTTGGAAAGCAGCTGTTGAGACCCCCCATAAAAAATCTTCCCCAAACTGAGATTTGTCTAAATCTAATTTATCCATCCGGCAATACCCCTAACTATTAATGAAGAAAGGTTGATTGCATGGCCCTTAAAAAAAGCCACTCTTTAAAGGATATGAGATACTTGAAGCTTAAAAATTTCATGTTCCGTGTTTTATACAAATTACCACTACCAATATTAGTTAAAGGTAATGCACGTATTAATAAATTATTAAATACCAGTTAATTGCATATAAAACACATCAAAAAAAGCCGAACCTCTGGGTGCAGCCTGTATACATCTTTTTAAGCCGATTCTTTTTCTAAAAGTGCATTGGTACGCCTTATCGCCTCGGCATCTTTATAATCCAGCCACTCCTGACCTTTGCGTTTACGCATCCAGTTATCGTAATACCGGTTAAACGCCACGTTTGCAAAACCCTTTAGCAGGTTAGCAGGCCTACCCGCCAATGAACGCAGGCTAAGCGAAAAACCGGGCGTTAGGTACTTCATATAGTGCCACCAGCCCTCGGGCATGTAAAGCATTTCGCCATGCTGAAGCGTGGTTATATAAGGCTTAACTTTCTTAAGAGCAGGGAATTTCTCAAAGTCGGGGTTATCAAAATCTATATCTTCATTACATATCCACGAATAAGGCAGGCGGTACATGTATTTAGTTTCTTTAGGATCTACCAAAAAGCATTGTTTTTTGCCTTCAAAATGAAAATGGAAGATGTTAGGAAAATCAATATCATAATGCATAAAAACCTTAGCGTTCTGGCCGCCAAAAAACACCAGCGGAAGGCTCTTTAACAACCTTAGCCCCAATTGTGGCCATTTCATATCATCTTTCATAGAAGGCACATCCTTCATTAAGTTGTATAGAAAAATACGCAGGTGGGTTGGGCCTTTCTCCAGTATATCAATATACTCAGCCATGGTCATTATAAAATCGGGCTCGTTTACTTTTTTAGTATGGTCGGTTTTACGGTTATCGTATAGGGGCACTTTTTTATCGCCGGCAACCTCGCGCAAAAACTTAAAGTTCCATTTTGTAAAGGCGGGCCAGTCTTCAATCTGGTTAGTAATTACTACAGGTTTTTGGGGCTTATAATAATTTTCTATAAACTCCTTTTTGGTTAGTTTTTCAACCCTCTCTATCTCTATATATTCAAAGGCCATATTATCTTATTATTAAAAAAACAACGTACAACAGGTTATTACAATTTCGGCGTGCTTGCCCGAAAACAAAGGGAATAGTATATAAAACCACCTCCGAAATTGTTGTACCAAAGTACAATAATTTTTAATAGCTAAATTAAATAATTACAGTTGTGGCATGCAACTTGTATACATTAAAGAAATAAGGCTGCAAATTTTAAAACTATTTGTAAAAAAAGCTTTTACAAAATCAGTTTTTTAAAAATTTTACAATAAAAATGTAGAGTTATTAAAATAAATTTTATTCTTTAGCGTTTTATTAACATATTGCACCTACACAAAAAACAATCAATTTTTCTATCCGGCCGGGCTGTATCTTTCAATAAGGCCTACATCTTAAGTATCGCTACCCACGGCCCTAACAACTTAAATTACATTTATGAAATCGTATTCAGCTTCCGAAATCAGCACCTTGCTTAAAGGCAACATGGTGGGCGATACATCGTTCACTATTTCTTCGCCTGAGCAAATTGAGCTTGCGGGCAATGACCAGATTACCTTTATAGGCAGCAAAAAATACGAAAAACTATGGGCCGGCTCTAAAGCATCTGTAGCTGTTGTTAACAACGATATTTCTATTGAGCCAGGCGATAACAGGGCCTTTATTAAGGTTAGTAATGCCGATTTGGCCATGTCTCAGATATTAGAACTTTTTGCACCGTCACACCCTCATTTTGATACGGATATTCACCCGAATGCATCAGTGCACCCTACAGCTATTATAGGTGCAGGAACACGAATTGGAGCCGGTTGCTATATAGGCCATAATGTTGAATTAGGCGAAAATGTAACGGTTTATCCTAACGCTACCATTTTAGATAACAGCACCGTGGGCCAGAATAGTACAGTTTGGAGCGGCGTTGTAATACGTGAAAATTGCCATATTGGCAATCACTGTATTCTGCACCCTAATGCATCTATAGGAGCCGATGGTTTTGGCTTTAGGCCCTGCCCGGAGCGCGGACTGGCTAAAGTTCCGCAAATTGGTAACGTAATAATTGGCAACTGGGTAGAAATTGGTGCCAACTCGTGTGTAGACCGTGGTAAATTTAGCTCTACCATTATTGGTGATGGCTGTAAGATAGATAACCTTGTACAAATAGGCCACAACAGCGTTATGGGCAAGTTTTGCATTATGGCCGGCAACAGCGGCCTTGCGGGATCTGTTACGTTAGGAAACGGCGTTATAATAGGTGGAAGCGCATCTATTAAAGATCACTCAACCCTGGGCGACGGTGTTACCGTGGGCGCAGGAAGCGGCGTAACCGGTGATATCCCGGCAGGTAAAACCTACCTGGGCTATCCCGCTACCGAAGCGCGCACTACCCTCAAACAGTGGGCCACTTTAAAAAGGCTTGCTGCTAACAGTTAATACTTTTTTGTTTTATATACTTCTTAACCCTGCCATTTGGTGGGGTTTGTTGTTTTAGGCATTGCCAATACCTGCAATCTTGTTATATTCGTGTCATGCGTAAAAAATTGCCATCTGCCGGAAAAATACTAAAGCGTTTTTTAAAGATGCTTGTTTTTATTTTTTTACTGATGAATGTAATTGCGATATTTCACGCCTATAAATTTACCCATTTCAGTAGTGAAACCAGTACGCAAATTCGCAAGCCGGTTAATTTTACCGCTGCCCAAAAGCTTAAAATGCTGTTTTTTGGTGTTAATAATCCGCGGCCGGTAAACGGACTACAGCCCATGCAGCCCCACCAAACCCTTATCCTGCATAGCAATAAAAAAATTGAATGCTGGAGCATTAAAACGCCCAATGAAAAAGGTACAGTAGTAATTTTTCATGGGTATGGAGGGAACAAAAGTGGCATGATAGATAAATCGGATGAATTTATTAAAATGGGGTACAACACGCTTTTGGTAGATTTTATGGGAACGGGCAACTCTGAAGGAAACCAAACTACTATAGGCTTTTATGAGGCAGAACAGGTTAAGACTTGTTTAGAATACCTGCAACAACAAGGCGAAAAGAACGTTATTTTATTCGGAACTTCTATGGGAGCCGTGGCAATTATGAAAGCTATAGATGAATACGACATTCAGCCAAAAAGCATCATTTTAGAATGCCCTTTCGGCACCATGTACCAAACGGTTTGTGCGCGTTTTGATGCAGTGGGTGCGCCGGCTTTTCCTATGGCAGGGTTGCTTATGTTTTGGGGCGGTGCAGAGAATGGTTTCTGGGCATTTAGCCATAACCCGGTAGATTATGCCAAAGCAGTACACTGCCCTACCCTGTTGCTTTATGGGGAAAAAGACGGCAGGGTAAGCCGAAGCGAAATTGATGCTATCTTTGCTAATCTTCAAGGCCCGAAAGAGCTTAAAACCTATCCATTATCAGGGCATGAAAATTACCTTACCAAATATCACGACGCCTGGGTTAGTGATGTTTCAGGGTTTCTTAATTCAATTTAATTTTATTCCCATTAATTTTTTTTAAACATGCAAAAGATCGTCACATTAATTTTATTAATAATAGCGCTACTACTAACGACAATATCATTGCTAAAAAATATAGACAATGTTAATTTTGTAGCGACAAAAAACATATCATTGCATAATCAGTACGAAGAAAAAATTAAAAATCTTTCAGATGTAAAATTACTACGTAAGGAAATATTACATTTAAATATACAAATTAAAAAGAATAGAGAAGCTAAAGATAAAAATGCAAAAAATATCAGTATACTATTGATTGTTGCATCATCAAGTATTTTTATTGCACTAATAATTAATATTTCCGGTAACAAAAAATCTATTTCAAAGCACTTACCGACTTAATAAAATACGGCGAGTCGTTCCATCGTATTTTTTTATAGCCTTTGTTTTGCTTGATGGTATCGGGAAGGCAGTTCCATATTGCTTCGTTCATTTTTTCGAGTAACAGCTTGCGCGAAAAATGACCGGAAACCACAAGGCTGATTTCCCTTACCGGCTTAGGCTCCTTAAACTGTTTGTACAAGCTGCCTGAACTCTCATTAAGCACTGATAGCTGCGGCACAATAGCAAACCCCAGCCCTGCCCTTACCA
>Ga0265798_10002343_pt1 | contig 28159 bp, 28 predicted proteins | sample P3T30metagenome_FD_192430 | JGI IMG/M metagenome (GOLD analysis project Ga0265798, IMG submission 192430) | Plant litter microbial communities from East Loma Ridge, Irvine, California - P3 T30 | ecosystem: Environmental > Terrestrial > Plant litter > Unclassified | place: USA: California...
TGTTTTTTAGCCCGTCGGCTATTGAGAGTTATTTGCAGGAAAATACCATTACAACAGAGACCTGCTTTTGCATAGGGGCAACCACCGCAGCAGCACTGGCCGGCGTTACCACTAACATAGTAGTTGCCAATAAGCCCAGTGTAGAGAATGTTATAGTGCAGGTACGGAATTATTTCACAACTAAACACGAAGAATAAGATATACAAATAACGTTCGTCGTTGCAGGTGGCTATGTCATTCTGAGCGAAGCCTGCCTGCCGGTAGGCAGGTGCAACGGAGTCGAAGAAACCCGCGTGAGATTGCCGCGGTCGTGCCTCCCTCGCAATGACAGAACGGTAAAACAAAAACCAAATGAGTATTAAAAACGACCTTTTTTTAAAAGCATTACGTAATGAGCCTGTAGAACGCCCACCCGTTTGGATGATGCGCCAGGCAGGCAGGTATTTACCCGAATTTAGGGCATTGCGCGATAAGTACGACTTTTTTACCCGTTGCCAAACCCCTGAGCTTGCTGCCGAAATTACGGTGCAGCCCATTCGTATTGTGGGTCCGGATGCTGCCATACTATTTAGTGATATACTGGTAGTACCGCAGGCTATGGGCATAGAGGTGCTTATGAAAGAAAGTGTGGGTCCGTTTTTGCCTAACCCCATACGCACGCCGCAGGATGTAGAAAGGGTAATAGTTCCGGACATTCACGAAACGCTGGGCTATGTAATGGATGCCATTAAGCTAACCAAAGAAATGCTTAACGACGAGGTGCCGCTTATAGGCTTTGCCGGTTCTCCGTGGACTATATTTTGCTACGCTGTAGAGGGTAAAGGCTCAAAAAGTTTTGATACTGCCAAAGGCTTTTGCTTTTCGCACCCGGAGGCAGCACACGTGCTGCTTCAAAAAATAACCGACACTACTATTGCCTACCTTAAAGAAAAAGTAAAGGCCGGTGTTAATGCCGTACAGGTGTTTGATAGCTGGGGCGGTATGCTTAGCCCGGTAGATTACCAGGAATTTTCGTGGAAATACATCAACCAGATCGTAGAGGCGCTGGCTCCCGAAACCCACGTTATCGTGTTTGGTAAAGGCTGCTGGTTTGCCCTTGGCGATATGGCACAGAGCAAAGCATCGGCGCTTGGTGTAGACTGGACGTGCAGTGCACGCAATGCGCGTTACCTTTCGGGCGGGCGCATAACGCTGCAGGGTAATTTTGACCCAAGCAGGTTGTTGTCTCCCATCCCAACCATTAAAAAAATGGTGCACCAAATGATAGACGAATTTGGCAAAGACAGTTATATAGTAAATTTAGGCCACGGCATTTTACCTAACATTCCGGTAGACCATGCCAAGGCATTTATAGATGCGGTTAAGGAGTACCGTTAATAAGTTTACAGTCGCAGTCGCAGTAGGCAGTTACGCGCTGCGACTGTAAACTGCGACTGCGACTGAAAAACTAACCAAAAATGCTTACAAAAGGATTACGCGACGAAGAGAACGAACGCATAAACAATGTGCTTAAGCAGTTGGTAGCACTAACCTTTGTACCCGAAAACCGGAACGAAGGCAATGTGGCAATACAATTGCAAAAATTGGGGCTATCGTTAGAGGTTTTAACAACAATTAGCCTTACAGAGCTTACTGATTATTTACTCAATTATCATATGGACTGGGCTAATATGGAGCTGTTTGCCGATGTTGTGGCATCACTTTCCGCGGAAGCGGGACTGGAGCTTCTTAAAGAAAAAGCAGTTGGGGTGTACAATTTTATACAGCACGAAAGCAAGATGTTCTCGTTCGAGATTATGGGCAAGGTTAATGCGCTTAGCAAGATTTAACTATAATGTGGCGTAAAGCTAACCGTATAAGTTTGCGTTTTTAAACAAAGTGGCTTTCTTTGTAAATACAAATATAACATGTATCCATGACAGCTACTACCTGGAAAACCGATACCATTGCCGATATACTTTCGGAAGAGTTTTATGCCCTTATAGACCGAAACCGCGAGCACATAAGCAAAACGTTTCCGGTTACGTTACGGGGTTGTGCCGACCTGGAAAGCACTAAAAAATTTATAGGCGAGGCTATAGACAACCAGATATGGAGCGAGAATTTTTACTTCTACATGCGCGACACCGCAACCAATTGCCTTATTGGCTACATAGTGGTTAAAAATATCAACATGGATATTTCTAAGTGCGAACTGGGCTATTTTGTAGATAAAGACCATCAGGGCCGCGGCATAATATCTAAAGCGGTAGCCAATGCGCTCGATTATTGTTTTTACGAACTGCAAATGAACAAGGTTACCATATGCACATCGCTTACTAATGCCGCCAGCCAACGTGTAGCCACTAAACATGGCTTTAAACAGGAAGGCATTTTGCGCGAGGAATTTAAAAATATCGAAGGGGTGCTGGAAGACATTGTATACTTTGGCCTCCTGAAATCAGCTTATCAAAATGAAAGATAAATTTTACAACTACATACAAGCATTACAGGATACCATAACTGCCGGCCTTGAAAAAGCCGATGGTACTGCTAAATTTAAAGAAGATGTTTGGCAACGCCCAGAAGGTGGTGGTGGCCGCACGCGTGTTATAGAAAACGGCAGCGTGTTCGAGAAGGGCGGGGTAAACATATCTGCCGTTCACGGGCCATTGCCACCGGCAATGCAGGCGTATTTTAATGTAGGCGATGTCGATTTTTTTGCCTGTGGGTTAAGCCTGGTGCTGCATCCGGTAAATCCGTTTGTGCCAACGGTACACGCCAACTGGCGCTATTTTGAAATGTACGACAAACAGGGTAATGTAATAAACAGTTGGTTTGGTGGCGGGCAGGACCTTACCCCCTACTATCTGTTTGATGAGGATGCCGTGCACTTTCACCAAACCTGTAAAACAGCCTGCGACAAGCACAACCCGGAATTCTATCCGAAATTTAAAAAACAGTGCGATGAGTATTTTTGGAATGCCCACCGCAACGAAGCCCGCGGTATTGGCGGACTGTTTTTTGACCATTGTAAAGCTACCGACGATTTTAGCATGGATAACTGGTTTAGTTTTGTATCGGAAGTAGGCAATAGTTTTCTTGAAGCCTATGTGCCCATTGTAGAGCGCCGCAAACATCTTGAATACACTGCTGAGAACCGCACCTGGCAGGAAATTCGCCGTGGACGCTATGTAGAATTCAACTTAGTGCACGATAAAGGCACGTTGTTTGGACTAAAGACCAATGGCCGTATAGAGAGCATTTTAATGAGCCTTCCGCCGCACGTGCAATGGGTATATGACCATCATCCGGAGACGGGAAGTGAAGAAGCGCGATTAATAAACGTATTAGAAAATCCGTTAGCCGCATGGGTGTAAAACGGTTTACAATAGCAGCGGTTTTAGCTTCGGGAGCCTGCGCGGCACAACCCGACAGTACAGCTGTTGCCTATTATAAAAAGTTTGACAACAATCTTGCAGTGCAGCTATTTACACTAAATACATCAAATACTTTTACGCTGGCTTATGACCAGGATCAAACCCTGATAAATGTTATCCCAAATGCGAAAACAACATTGGGTGTGGCAATTCAGTATGATATCATTGCCTTTAGTGTTGGTTTTGCTCCTGATTTTTTTAAGGAAAATAAGCAAAATGACCACGACGATTCGAAAATGACCTCCTTCAGCTTTAATTTCTTTCCCGGGCAGTGGATGCAGCGTGTGGATATATACTATCAAAAAGGAATAACTTTAGAGGATGATAAAACCAGTAACGGTATTTATCTGCCTAACTTAAAAACATTTAAAGTTGGCGGTACCACCTCCTACTTTTTAAATAAAAACTTTTCGTTTAGCGCTACCGAATTTCAAAATGCAAAGCAGCTTAGGAGCGCCGGTAGCTTTACCCCCACCCTTTTATATTACTATACCGAACTTAATGGTAAAAAACAGGAAGGTTTTGGCAGTAACGCAACTTATTTAGATGTGGCAATCGCCCCTGCTTATTATTACAACTGGGTAATTGGAAAAAATTTTATGCTGTCGGGCGGTGGTTTAATTGGCGCCGGGTTTTCGAGTGTAAAAGACGATACTACCACCAACGCGTTTTTAATAACCGGCTCTATTAATGTGGCTGCGGGTTATAGCGGTGAGCGATTTTTTTGCGGACTCAATACCCGTGCCTTATTCTTTAACCACAATGCAGGAGATAATGTTACCATGAATGATGTAATTGGCTATGGTACGTTGTTTGCAGGTTACCGTTTTGATCCTCCTGGGTTTTTAGAACGGGGAAGAAAGAAGATAGAGGAGAAATTTTAGATTGACGGTCGGCGAAATCGACGGTAATGAAATAAGAAGATAAAATAACGAAATAAATATTGATATTAACCGAATCAGGAACGCTCCTGAAACCGTTAACTGTCAACTTAAAACTAAACTTATGTACCCAATACACAGAAATAGGCGATTAAGAACCAACGAATCAATACGCTCATTAGTTCGGGAAACTACTATAAGCCCCAACGACTTTATGTTCCCTATGTTTGTCGCCGAAGGCAAAGGCGTAGAAGTTCCGCTGGGCTCTATGCCGGGCTTGTTCCGCCGCTCTTTAGACCTAACCGTTAAAGAGGTTAAAGAACTTTGGAGCCTTGGCGTTAAAGCCGTAAACATCTACGTAAAGGTAGACGACAAACTTAAAGACAACGCCGGTAAAGAGGCCTGGAATAAAGACGGGCTAATGCAGCAAACCATTCGCGCTATTAAAGATGCCGTACCGGGCATGATCGTAATGCCCGATGTGGCACTGGACCCGTATTCTATTCACGGGCACGACGGTATTGTAGAGAATGGCCTAATTGTTAATGATGCCACCGTTGATGCCCTTACCCGCATGAGTGTGAGCCATGCCGAGGCGGGTGCCGATTTTGTAGCACCCAGCGATATGATGGATGGCAGGGTTTACGCCATTCGTAAAGCACTTGAAGAAAGTGGTTACCACGATGTGGGCATTATGAGTTACAGCGCCAAATATGCATCAGCATTTTACGGCCCGTTTCGCGATGCGCTGGATAGCGCTCCCGGTTTTGGTGATAAAAAGGCCTACCAGATGGATTATGCCAACCGCATAGAAGCTATTAAAGAAGCAATGCATGACGTTGAAGAAGGTGCTGATATTGTTATGGTAAAACCCGGAATGGCCTACCTTGATATTGTTCGCGAGGTTAAAAATGCCGTTACGGTACCGGTTGCCGTGTATCAGGTTAGCGGCGAGTATGCCATGGTTAAAGCTGCTGCCGAAAGAGGCTGGTTAGACCACGATAAAATAATGATGGAGCAGCTGCATTGTATTAAGCGTGCCGGTGCCGATATTATTTCCACGTACTTTGCTAAGGAAGCTGCTATTATATTAAACAAATAAGTGGCTGGTATGCTGATGCTAAGACTGTATAGATTGGCAGGATCTTTGTAATTTGTACAGGCTTAGCGTTACAAACGGCATTATTCGCCCGGTATCGCGGCAATAAGCTTCTTAGTATACTCTTTTTGTGGGTGCTCGTAAAGCGTGTCGGCTTCGTTCATTTCTTCAATTTTGCCTTTATTCATAACCAGCACCTGGTCGCTCATATATTTAACCACGGCAAGGTCGTGTGAAATGAATATGTAGGTAAACCCAAAATTCTCTTTTAACTCATTAAGCAAATTAAGCACCTGTGCCTGCACCGAAATGTCCAGGGCAGACACACTCTCATCGCACACAATTAGCTTCGGCTGAAGCGCTATAGTGCGCGCTATGCCTATACGCTGGCGCTGCCCACCTGAGAACTCGTGAGGGTAACGGTTATAATGCTCTTCGCCAAGGCCCACACGGTTAAGTATCTCTATCACTTTTTCGCGGCGTTCTCTATCATTCCTGTACAATTTATGTACCTGCATGGGCTCCATTATGGCTTTGCCCACGGTTATACGCGGGTTAAGCGACGAATAGGGATCCTGAAAAATGATTTGTATCTCTTTACGTAATGTGCGGATGTCTTTCGGCGAAAGCTTTGTAAGGTCGATACCACGGTATAGTATCTTACCCGCAGTGGCCTTATCCAGTTGCAGTATGGCATTGCCAAGGGTGCTCTTGCCACAGCCCGATTCGCCTACAAGGCCCAGGGTTTCGCCCTCGTATATTTTAAAGCTAACATCATCAACAGCTTTAAAAGTTGCTTTTTTACCAAATAAACCGGCTGATGACACATACTCTTTCTCTACGTTAATTACTTCCAGTAAGGGTTGCTGACTGTAAAGTTCCTTATGTTTTTGTTCACGCTGTTGCGGAGTGATCTCGTTATTATTTACGGTATTTCGTAAAAAATCCTGAATGGTGGGCAAGCGTTCCAGCCTCACGTTTAAAGAGGGCCTCGAATTAATGAGCGCTTTGGTGTATGTGTGTTGCGGATTGTGAAATATCACACCCGATTCTCCCTGTTCTACAATTTCACCACGGTACATTACAAGCACCCTATTGGCAATTTCGGAAACTAATGAAAGGTCGTGCGAAATAAAAATGATGCTCATTTTAGTTTCCTGCTGTAACTCCTTCAAAAGCAGGATTATTTCTTTTTGGACTGTAACATCCAGGGCTGTAGTAGGCTCGTCGGCAATAAGTATTTTGGGCTTGCAGGCAATAGCCATGGCTATCATGACCCGCTGCTTTTGCCCGCCCGATATCTCATGCGGATAGCGGTTGTATATGTTGTCAGGGTTAGGTAGTTTTACTTTGGCAAACAACTCTAACACCTTGGTTTTTATTGCTTTGGATGAAAGTGAAGTATGTTCTTTGAGGATTTCCTCTACCTGAAAGCCGCATTGCAATGAGGGGTTAAGCGAGCTCATAGGCTCCTGAAAGATCATTGCCACATCGTTCCCACGCAGGTTGCGCAGGTCTTTTTGGCTTAGTGCCGAAATATCACGGCCTCCAAATGTTATCTTACCTTCGGTAACGGCGAGGATGCCTTTAGGTAACAACCCCATAATAGCCAGCGAAGTTACCGATTTGCCCGACCCTGATTCGCCCACAATACCCAGTATCTCATTTTGATGCAATACAAAATCGCTGTTTTTTACAATAGGCAACCACTGGCCGTCTTTCCTGGCCGAAATGGTAACATGGTCTATGTGCAGCAACGGGTTGTTGTTCATGCGTTTAAGAACAGGTTGTTATTGCGCTATCCAACTGGACGGGTTTAGGTTTGTGGTGTTTTGCAGCACGTAAAATTTAAGTACGGTTTCGTTACTTACCGGGTTGGTGGCTACAGTCCCTATAGATTGCTTAAGGCCAACCTTGTCGCCGGAGCTAACGCTAACAGATTGCATATTGTAATATACCGTAATAAAATCACCATGCTGTATGTACACAATTTTATTGCCGGTACCTTTTATAAGCTGAACGCTAAGTACTTCTCCGCCAAATACTGCCCTTACAGGCTCGTTAGGGTTAGTGGTAATGTCTACACCGCTATTGTGCACCGATAGGTCTTTTAAAACCGGGTGCGGCTGGTTACCGTAACCTAACGAAATATATCCGTGCGCTACAGGGTAAGGCAGCCTGCCTTTGTTAGACTTAAAGTTGTCTGAAACAACCTTACCTTCTTTAGTAAGTACAATTTTGTTAGATGATGTATTAGAAGCCGTTGCGGCAGCGGCAGTAGTGGTTTTAGACTCCACATTGCTTTTCGCAGTCTTTTTATTGGCAGCAGCGATAGCATCGCGTATGGCGCGGTCTATTTGCCTGTTAACATCTTTAGCCTCTTTTTGTTTTTTATTTATCTCGGCTGTATATTTTTTCTTGTCTTTCTGAATGGTTTTTACCAGCTTTTTTTGCTCTTCACGATCTTTTTCCAGGCTTTGCTTTTGCTTTTCGCTCTCGGTAAGCAGCTTAACCTTCTCTTTCTTTTGAACCTCCAATTTTACCACACGCTGGTTGAGCTCGGTCATTTTAGAGCGAAGTTCATCGCCCTGAATTTTCCTAAAGCTGGCATACTGCTTCATGTACTGTAGCCTCTTGTAGGCCTGTAGAAAATCTTCAGATGATAACAGGAACATGATACGGCTTTGCTCAGAACGGTTTTTATACGCGTTTAAAAGCATGTTGGCATAATCCTCTTTAAGCACCTTAAGTTCCCTGTTAAGCTTGTTTATTTTAAGTTGCCCAAGATAAATATCATCGTTAATAAGGCGGGTTTGCCTGTGCGTGGTGGAGATAAGCTTTTCGCTAAGTTTTATCTTGGTTTCGTTGTCAGATATTTTAGTAAGCACTGATTTTTCCTTAGAGCTCTCTGTTTTAACAAGGCTGCTAAGCGCCTTGATCTCTTTCAGGATCTCTGCTTTTCGTTGTTCCAGTTTCTTTTGCTCGGCACCTCCCTGTGCACGGCCTAAGGTACTGATGCCAATAAGGAAAATAGTAAGGAATAATCGTTTCATGGTTGGTTATAGTGGTTTACTCAATAAAGATCTGCTCAAAGCCCTCAGGCACATCATATGGGAAAGTAAGTTTTTCATCAAACTTAACCGATGTATATTCTATGTTTATGTTAACCTTATCTTTTTGTTCGGCTTCTATTTTAATCTGGGCCGGTAATATTGCCTGCGGGAAACTGCTGTGTGCAGGATACTCTATATGCAGGCTGCGTGGCTGTTGCCCACCCTGAGATACGATTTGGTCTTTAAGCAGGTAATTGGCACCTTCAAATAAAAATTCTTTTAAAATGCCGCCGCCGGCCTTGCCGGTAAGCTTATATTTATCGGCATCTATAGATGATTTGTAACCGCCCTTGGTAAGGTCGTCCAGTGGTTCGCCTATAAGCATATTTTGTACCTTGCTGTAATTAAGTTCCGTACCCAGCCATTTGCTAAGTGCAGCATAATTACCATCAAAATACGTATTGTTTATCTTTTCGTAATAGCTAACGCGTGTAGGGGTAATAATGGCTTTAGCCATAGTAATGCCTAAAAACTTAATACTTACCAATATGGTTTCATCCTTTTTAATACGGATCTCGGCACTAACACTTTGCGACTGTTTCCTGTCCTTATACTTGGCACTTGCATTAATATGCAAAGTCTCAAAATTCTTAGGGTTTTTGTAATGCCCTTCAATAATTTCTATGGCTGTTTTATCGCTGCCTGCAGCTGCCTCAGTAGCTACTGCTGCCTGCTGGGTTTTACAGCCAACAAGCATCGTCAGGGTAAATGCTAATACTAATAACTTCTTCATTTCAGATTATTTGTTTTTTCCGGCAATACCGCTCTTAGCCTCATCTAATTGCTTTTTAAACCCGGATTGTAGTTTGGCGTCATCCACTACAAAATCCATTCCGTTTTCCAGCCATTCCTTTGCCTTTGCATATTGCTGCAGCCTGTTAGCTCCAAGCCCTGCATAATAATACAGGCGTGCCTGGGTAGGGTACAGGTCTATAAAATCAGTTGCTTTTTTAAGCAGCTTATCGTTTTGGGCACTTTCGGCATAGGTTTGAAGTAATAGCTCAATCCCTTCTATATCATCGCTTTTAGCTTCCAGGCCTTTCTCAAAATACTGTGCAGCCTCGGCATACTTAGCTTTGTTGAAAAAGAACTTACCCACTTCTTTAGGTACATTTACATTCTTATCACCCTCAAAATAGGTTACGGCTTTCGCCAGATTGTTGCTGTACTTAGGGTTATTGTTGGCAAAAATAAGAAACTCGTTTAACACACGGTGCTTTATTTTGCTGTCTATTTTTTTGCTTTCCAGTATTCTGAACATGGATGTTGAAGCCTTATCCCCGTCATTGTTATTAAGGTGAAATTTAAAAAGGCTTACCTGTGCCCAGTCGCTTTCCGGTATTGCCTTTTCAAGTTTTCGGGCAACTTCCTCGGCTTTAGCCTCTTCATTACTGTCGGAATATAAATAAATAAGGTCAAGGTAATTTGACTCTACCTTTGGATTTTTTTTGATGGCTTCTTCCAGCGTTTCTTTTTGCGGCTTTTTAAACTTGTTGTCGCTCATGATCTGGAGCTTGTACATTTCGCGTTTTTCGCTCATACCCACGCTTTGTTCCATTTCATTGATAAGCGCCAGTGCCTTATCATACTGCTGCGTATACATGTACAACGAAACCAAGTCTTCCTGATAAAAATCCTTGCGCCACTCTATAAGCTTTTGCACAATTGGTATCGACTTGTTAAAGTCTTTCGTTTCATAATACACATCATACAAGCCCTGCCAATACCAGCGGTTTTTAGGGTCGAGGTCTTTGGCCTTCATAAACGCTTTTTCTGCTTCAGGATAGTTCTTTAGCGAAAGGTAATTTTTACCTAATTCGTTGTATACTGCCGCATTATTAGGGTCTTTAACCTGGGCTTTTTGCAGCGATTGTATGGCCTTATCATAATTTTCAATTCCTTTTTGCTTTAGCGCTTCGTAAAAATTATTTGCGAATTCGTTATTTGCCAGCGAGAGAGAGTCGGGCTCCTGCTGCTGGGCATACGATGTTACAGGACCTGTAACAGACCCTGAAAGCACTACCGCATAAAAAAGAATTTTAAACTTCATGGTGTGTTATTCTAAAACCGAATAGTCTCCGATGCTTATGGCGGTAAACTTGCCGTTAAACACCGCATGATTGCCTATCATGGCATTATCCAGGTTCGCATTTTTAATTACCGAGTGCGTTTGCACAAGGCTGTTTTTTATGGTTGTGTTTTCTACCACTGTGTTTTCGCCAAGTGATACATTAGGCCCAACCGTACTGTTTTTAAGTACCACTCCCTCGCCTATAAAGCAAGGCTCTATAACAGTGCTGTTCTCATTTACAACAGATTTTGCAACAAGTTCTACTCCATCGGCATGTAAAAATGCCAGCATGCGTGAGTTGGTTTCTACTGTAACGTTCTTATTGCCACAGTCCATCCAATGGTCTACTTTACCGGGCACAAATTTCATACCCTTTTGCTTCATATTCTCAAGGCCATCGGTAAGCTGGTATTCGCCACCCTTAACAATGTTGTTGTCTAATAGGTACTGAAGCTCTGCCCTAAGGCTTTCCCCGCTTTTAAAATAATAAATACCAATAATGGCAAGGTCGCTTACAAAGTCCTTAGGCTTTTCAACAAAATCAGTGATCTCATTATTGTCATTAAGCTTAATAACCCCAAAAGCACTTGGATCATCTACCTGTTGTACCCATATAACGCTGTCGGCTGTAGTATCTAACGTAAAATCGGCCCTAAAAAGTGTATCGGCGTAAGCAACCACTATAGGCCCGCTCATGCTGTCTTTAGCGCTCATAATGGCGTGGGCAGTGCCCAGCGGCTGCTCCTGATAGTAAATGGTACCTTTAGCGCCAAGCTTCTCGGCAATGGCAACAAGGTCGTTCTCTACCTGGGTGCCAAAATCTTTATGTATAATAAAAGCAATTTCTTCAATTTCCTGGTTAATAACCCCGGCAATATCCTCTACAAGGCGGTGCACAATTGGCTTGCCGGCAATAGGGATTAGAGGTTTAGGTACAGTAAGCGTGTGTGGGCGCAGGCGTGATCCCCTGCCTGCCATAGGAACTATAATCTTCATTTAAAATCTGTATATGATGGTATGCTTAGTATTTATTTAACCCCGGTGCTGCCAAAGCCGCCTTCGCCACGAACCGTTTCGGTTAGTGCATCGGCTTCAAGCCACTCCGCGCGTTCGTGTTTGGCTATAACAAGCTGCGCTACACGCTCGCCATTTTCCACCGTAAAAGCCTCATTGGATAAATTTACTAAAATTACACCAATCTCACCACGGTAATCGGCATCAATCGTACCGGGGCTGTTAAGCACCGTAACGCCTTTTTTAGCAGCCAGCCCACTACGCGGGCGCACCTGTGCCTCAAAACCCAATGGAAGTTCTATAAACAAGCCTGTTTTAACGATAGCCCTTTCTAACGGAGCTAATACAATGGGCGCATCAAGGTTGGCCCGAAGGTCCATCCCTACTGATGCTATTGTTTCGTAATTTGGTAATGCGTGGCCTGATTTATTGATGATCTTAACTGTCATGGTAAGTATATAATTTATTTTCTTCGTAGTATTTTTTGTAATGTTTCTTTTTCTCCCCTGTACACTATCGCCATAAAAACAATAAGCGATACAATACCAAATATGTAGGTTTCCCTTAAAATATCAACATAAAAGGATAGGCACGATAACCCTATAGATAAGCCCAGGTAAAGGCATATCTTTTTCATATCATACGGAATAGGGTAATATTTATTACCAAGGTAATAGGATATAACCATCATGGTGCCATATGCCGCGATAGTGGCAATAGCCGAGCCCATATAGCTTATGTAAGGTATCAGGATAAAATTTAATGCTATGGTGATAACCGCGCCTACTATAGAAATATTGGCCCCGATTTTTGTTTTGTCGGACAACTTGTACCATACCGAAAGGTTACTGTAAATACCCAAGAAAAAGTTAGCCAGTATAATTAGCGGCACTACCTTCATGCCCTGCCAGTAAACCTCGTTTTGCAGCATTAAGAGTTTAAGCACATCGGCAAAAACAACTACCCCCAACAGTATAACCGACCCAAATATTACAAAGTATTTGGTAATTGTAGCATAAGTTTGTGGGGCATTATCATTTTTTGCGTGGCTAAAGAAAAACGGTTCTATACCTAACCTAAACGCGGTTGCAAAAAGCGTCATAAACACTGCAAGTTTGTAACAGGCGGAATATATACCAATTTCTGATTTTGCAATACTTTCCGGCAAGAGGTGTTCCAGGAAAAAACGGTCGAACGTTTCATTAATAATAAAGGCAATACCCGCCACTAAAACAGGCATGCTGTACTTCATCATCCTTTTCCAAAGCGCTTTATCAAAATGCCAGTCGGTTTTAAAATAGTGTGGCAGTAACGCTATAAAGGTTGAAAGGCTTGCTATAAGGCCCGAAATAAATATATAGCCCACCTGGAAGTCAGGAATGTATATTGCCGCCCAGAAGCCTCCGGACTTAGCCAGATCTTTAAGCCAAAGCAGGAAAAATAAATTTAAGAACAGGTAAACCCCCACATTACCAATTTTTAACGCAGCGTACATCATGGGCCTGCCCTGTACACGGAGTTTAGAAAAGGGTATGATAACAAGGGCGTCCAGCACAAGTGTCCAAATAGTATAAGTAACATATTCAGCATCAATACCACCCGCCTCTGCTAAAAAGTTACGACCAATTAAAGCTACAACCAAAAAAGCAATAGACGACCAAAACAAGGATATGGTAGATGTACTTATTACGCTTTTTTTATCTTCGGAATTATAGGACCTAAAAAAAGCGGTTTCCATACCATAAGCAAGAATAACATTAAAAAATGCCAACCCGGCAAATACCAATGATGTTGTTCCATACGCATTTTCAGCAAGAACTGCAGTATACAAAGGGGTAAGCACAAAACTGAATATTCTGGGCACCACCGTGGCTATGCCGTAAATGGCCGTTTGCTTAAACAGGTTTTTATAAACGCTCAATGGTTGGGAATATTTTAATAAACAAAAGTAACGATATTTTGCAGCATTAAAAAGGGCTGGCAAAATTATACTTAAAAGCGGGTTTACTGTTCCTAGCAAGCTAAAGAGCATTAGCCGAAAAGACTGATTTCCATGTATAACTACCAATTCCCTTTTGGATAAAATGGCTTGATACTACTAAAAATATCAGTACCGAAGATCTGGACAAGTAGTTAGGAAATGCTGCAGGGAATAGGTGACCCTTACATTCAAAGACATAAAACAAAAAAAAAGGCTGTTCAAAATATGAACAGCCCTTCTCACTATGTTTGTTTGCAATCTTAGTTGTTAAGCGCTTCAGCACCACCAACAATCTCCAGGATCTCGCCTGTAATGGCAGCCTGTCGGGCTTTGTTGTAGGTAAGCTTAAGCTGGTTCCTAAGGTCGGTAGCATTATCTGTTGCTTTGTGCATGGCTGTCATACGGGCACCGTGCTCAGAAGCAAAAGAATCGCGTATAGCTTTGTACAATTGCGTTTTTAAAGACAATGGTATAAGGCTAAGGACGATCTCCTCCTTAGAAGGTTCAAAAATATAATCAACAGCGGTGTTGCTTTCTTTTGTAGTTGCAGCAGGAGCAAGCGGTAAAAACTGCTCTGTAAGTATAATTTGTGTAGCTGCATTTTTAAAGTGGTTGTACACAAGTTCTATCTTATCGTACTCACCGGCTACAAACCTGTCCATTAACGATTGTGCTGCCTGGGCAACATTCTCAAAAGTAAGGGCATCAAAAATACCGCTCTGGTTATCTACAATAGTACAGCTCTTTTTAAGTACGTCGTTACCTTTTTTACCAATGGCTAAAACATCTACCTGTTTGCCGGCATAAGCCTCCTGCAGGTTTTTAATTTGTTTTATAACATTAGCGTTAAAAGCACCGCACAAACCCCTGTTAGAAGTTATGGCTACAACAAGGACTTTATTTACAGGGCGTTGCTCTGCAAATACTCCTCCTGTATCACCCTCCAGCGTAGCGCTAAGGTTTTGTAATAGTTCGGTAAGCTTTTCGCTATAAGGCCTCATAGCTGTAATAGCGTCTTGTGCCTTTTTAAGTTTAGCTGCCGAAACCATTTTCATCGCGCTTGTAATTTGCATGGTCGATGAAACGGAAGCAATCCTGTTACGTATTTCCTTTAAGTTTGCCATTTTATAATTTGAAAATTAAACAATTAAGCAATGTAGCAATTGTTACATTGCTCAATTATTGAATTAAGTCATTAGTATTTTGAAGAAACTTCTACAGCTGCTTTTTCAAGCACATCAGTAATTTCGTCTGTAAATTTACCGGCTTTAAGAGCGTTAAGCGTTTCACGGTGAGTAGCGTTAAGGTACTCAATGTAATTTTTCTCAAACTCTTTTACTTTATTTACAGGTACATTCCTTAAAAGGTTTTTAGAACCTGCATAAATAATAGCAACCTGGTCTTCTACAGTATAAGGGTCGTTAACCGATTGTTTAAGGATCTCTACGTTACGGCGTCCTTTTTCGATAACACCAAGGGTTACCGCATCAAGGTCTGAACCGAATTTAGCAAAAGCCTCAAGCTCACGGAACTGTGCCTGGTCTAATTTAAGAGTACCGGCAACTTTTTTCATTGATTTGATCTGTGCATTACCACCTACACGCGATACCGAGATACCCACGTTGATTGCCGGACGTACACCTGAGTTAAATAAATCTGACTCAAGGAATATCTGGCCATCTGTAATTGAAATTACGTTTGTTGGGATATATGCAGAAACGTCGCCCGCCTGTGTCTCAATAATTGGAAGTGCTGTTAACGAACCACCACCTTTAACGATAGGCCTAAGCGAATCCGGTAAGTCGTTCATGTTTTTTGCGATATCATCATCGGCAATAACTTTAGCAGCACGCTCTAATAACCTTGAGTGAAGGTAAAAAACGTCTCCTGGGTAAGCCTCACGTCCCGGTGGCCTTCTAAGTAGTAGCGATACCTCACGGTAAGCAACTGCCTGTTTAGAAAGGTCATCATAAATAATAAGTGCAGGACGGCCTGTATCACGGAAGTACTCGCCTATGGCAGCACCTGCAAACGGAGCATAAACCTGCATTGGAGCCGGATCTGACGCGTTAGCAGCCACGATTACAGTATAAGCCATTGCACCTTTTTCTTCAAGGGTTTTAGCTATACCTGCAACAGTAGAAGCTTTTTGACCTACTGCTACATATATACAGAATACAGGTTTACCTGCATCGTAAAATTCTTTCTGGTTTAGGATGGTATCGATACAAACCGTTGTTTTACCGGTTTGGCGGTCGCCAATAACAAGCTCACGCTGGCCACGTCCTACAGGGATCATAGCATCTACCGCTTTAATACCTGTTTGTAATGGCTCAGTTACCGGCTGACGGAAGATAACACCCGGAGCTTTACGCTCAAGTGGCATTTCATACAGCTGGCCGCCTATAGGGCCTTTACCGTCTATTGGGTTACCAAGGGTATCTACAACACGGCCTACAATTTGCTCACCTACGTTTAGTGATGCAATACGCTGTGTTCTTTTTACAGTAGAGCCTTCTGCAACACCTGTAGATGGGCCAAGCAATACTATACCCACATTGTCTTGTTCAAGGTTAAGAACAATACCTTCTAACCCGCTTTCAAACTGAACTAACTCACCATATTGTGCGTTAGATAGTCCGTATGCACGGGCAATACCGTCACCTACCTGAAGAACCGTTCCTACTTCTTCCAGTGTAGCACCCGATTCAAAACCGGACAATTGTTTCTTTAATATTGCTGAAATTTCAGCAGCTTTAATTTCTGCCATGTTTGCTTATAATTTAAACACTTAAGTGTGGTAAATACTAATTACTTAATTCTCTCTTTAGGGTTAGCAGCCTGCTTGCCACAGAGGCATTAAACTGCTTATCGCCTACCCTTAGTATAAACCCGCCAATGATAGATGGGTCTACAATATTTTTAAGGGTTATTTTTTTATCAGATATCTCTTTTATCTTTTCCAGTACTTTGGCCTCAAGCTCCGGTGTAATTTCAAAAGCTGTTGTTACAGTAGCTTCTTCTTCACCGTTAGCCGCATCAAACTGTTGTTTGTACTGGCCAGCAATCTGCGCAAGTATCGCAAACCTTTGGTTATCGTGCAGCAGGCGGAAAAGCCTTTGGGTGATGCCTTGGGTGTTTGCAAATACCTCTATAAGTACCGATTGTTTAGCCGCTGCCTTAACAGTAGGGTTATTAATAAAATCGTACAGCTCTGTATTGTTGTTTATGGTTGTAGCGATAAGGGCCATGTCATCATTTACCTGTGCTGCTGCGCCGGTTGATTGTGCCATTTCCAGTATTGCCTTAGCATATCGTATTGCAGCTCTTGAACCTGTCATAACGATTGGTTTAGTTTAATTTTACGTCATCAAGCATTTTCACAACAAGTGCGCTTTGTGCTTCTTTGTTAGACAGTTCTGTTTTAAGTAATTTCTCGGCAATCTCTACAGACAGGCTCGATACCTGACCTTTAAGTTCTGCCATTGCAGCGTTTTTCTCGCTGTTGATGGTAGCTTTTGCCTGCTCTATAATTTTATCACCTGCAGCCTGAGCCTCCGCTTTAGCATCAGCGATCATTTTTTCTTTTATTTCGCGGGCTTCTTTCATCATCGCTTCCCTTTCGGCACGGGCCTCGTTAAGGATGCGCTGGTTATCTGCCTGAAGGTTCTGCATTTCTTTACGGGCATTCTCAGCCGCAGAAATTGCAGATGCAATACCCACCTCACGCGCTGTTATAGACGTCATGATTGGTTTCCATGCAAATTTTACCAAAAGTAATATAAGAACCAACAGGATAATTGCCTGCCAGAAGAACAACCCGAATGAAAAATCGTTTACTAATTTATCCATCTTTATAGATTATATTGTTGTTTGATTTAATTTTAATTTAAACAACACCTGTAACCAACCGTTACAGGTATTGCTAAATTTTTCCTCTTTATTATTTACCAAGGATAAGGGCAGCAAATGCCAAACCTTCTAATAAAGCCGCGATAATGATCATCGCAGTCTGGATTTTTCCAGCAGCTTCTGGCTGACGAGCAATAGCGTCCATTGCAGAACCACCGATTTTACCTAAACCTAAACCTGCACCGATTACTACTAAACCAGCACCGATTAAATTAAGAGTTCCTTCCATGAGAATTGTATATAAATAAATTAAACTTCTAAATTAAATAATAATAGGCTCATCTTCTGTATGATGATCATGATCTTCTGCATGGTGATGATCCTGAACAGCCATACCAATAAATAAAGAAGACAACATAGTGAAGATAAATGCCTGCAAGAATGCAACAAGCAATTCTATAATAGAGATAAATAATGTAAGGCCTATAGATATTGGCATATCTGCTGCAAGGTTTTGACCAACGAACATCATTGCAATTAAACTCATGATAACAACGTGGCCTGCAGTAATGTTAGCAAACAAACGTATAAGCAACGCAAATGGTTTTGTAAGTGTACCTAATATTTCTATCGGCATTAAGACTATTTTCATGGCTACAGGTACATCCGGCATCCAGAAAATGTGTTTCCAGTAATCTTTGTTTGCACTAAATTGGGTAATAAGGTATGTAAAGATAGCAAGGCATACCGTTACCGATATGTTACCTGTTACGTTAACCGCTAACGGAGTCATACCTAAAAGGTTTAATATCCATATAAAGAAAAATACGGTTAGCAAAAAGCCCATGTATTTTCTGTATTTCTTTTCTCCAATGTTTGGTATTGCAACCTCATCTCTAATAAAGATTATAAGCGGCTCTAACACCCTGCCGAATCCTGTAGGTATCGGACCTTTTTTATATGACTTAGCTAAACCAACAAACATTATAAACATTAATGCAGCAGTAAACAACATAGAAAGCACGCTCTTAGTAATAGAAAAATCAAGCGGCTTAACGTTTGTAGGATGACCGTGCTCATCATAGCTTAACTCAGCATCAGCGCTGTCAAGCTTGTATATCTTTTCATGGTGAAGCGCATAGTAGTTGCCATTAACTTCGGCAACTTTTTCTCCATGGTGAAATTCTGAAGAAGAAAATATTTGCAAGCCATTATCAAACAAGATAACCGGAAGTGAAAAACCATAATGTTTCCCTTCAGCCTCATCCGAAAAGAATGTAAAATCGTGCGCATCTAAAAGGTGATGCTGTATATAAGCATCAACCACGTCTTTTTTGCTTGCAGGAGCATGTTCATGTCCGTGAGCTTCGCCTTCGGCATGCACAGCTGATTCAGCATGTACATGAGTTGTGTCCTGAGCAGGATTAGCGAAAAACAAAGAAGGAATTACAGCAACTAAAGCTGTTAATGTATTTTTGATTGATTTTCCAGTTAACACCATGTTGTAACTATCTTAATTTTACGGTCTTAAAATTTTGTGCAAAGGTACATTTTATATTAATATTTCAATGCACTACAGTAAAATTTTTTAAGATAATTTCAGGGTATCTCGTTGATTATTGCTTATTGTTTAACAAACGTGCTGTAAAATAAGCCTCTATTGCTAAAAACAAAACGAAAACGGCAAAGAAATTATATTTTTCTGTAGGAAATTCAATCGCTTTAGATAATAATGGCTGTGCCATAAAGTAGCTCGCCGCCATTTTTACTCCAGTCAATAAAAGAAATATATAACCAACTTGCGCTGCGTTTTTCTCGCTTATTTTGGTAAGTATTGATAAAATTACAACTGACAGCACATAGAAAAAAAGGTACACAATTGGCAAAGGGTATATAAAACTTGCCTGTTGCCCTTTAAGAGAAGGAATGTAATATATAACCAGATTTAAGATTAGAAGTATTGCCGCTATAACAGCTGTATTAATAAAAATGCTAAGGTATTTTTTATTCATTTATTTATTAAGTTGATTTACCTGCCGGATGACATTGTAAAGTGCTACGAAAACTCCGAGTAATGTAAAAATTATGCGGTATGTACCAGACGCGCTGCCGTACTTTTCATCTAACCATCCGCCAAACCAGGAAAACAAAAATATAACAATACCCATTTGCAGGGGAATGTTAATTAGTGCAATCCATTTATTGCGCTGCCGCTTATCCTGCTTGTTGTCGCTCATTTATGGCCAGTACGGGTTTAGATGTGTTTTTCATAGCGCAGGTAGCAGTAAATTCGGCACCCGGCTCTACAGCAAGCTTACCTACTATAACCTCGCCGGTTATCTGGGCCTTAGCCTTAACAGTCAATAATTCCTCTACATCAATCCTTCCATTAAACCTGCCCTCAATATCGGCATTTTTACATTTAATATCGCCGGTAATACTACCCGCCGGGCCTATTACAATTTTACCCGATGATATAAAATTACCTATCAGTTCGCCGTCCAGCCTAAAATCAGCGGCCGATGTAATGTCACCTTTTATAAGTGTGCCTTCTACTATACGGTTAGTTTTGCCAAGATTATCTGTAGGGTTCTTTGGAGTCTTTTCGAACATAGTACTTATTGTATTGGTTGGTATTCCGCAAGATTCTTCTTAACCTGTACCACCTTATAATCTTCATTAGATATAATAACCGGTGTTTCGGTTATCTTATATGTTTTATAATCTTTAAGGATACTAATAGCATCTACAGCGGCCAACTTATTAATAAGGCCATGTATTACTATAAAGTTTTCGTTAGTGGTATAAATATCGTTAGAAAGGGTAATACTGTTATTGTTACCGTCTTTAATAAACTGCTGTATCTTATCGGTAAGCGGTTTAATTTTAGGATCGTTGGGCGCAAATTTAAAGATCAACTTATACGATGCCGGTGTCTGCCCAAAGACAAGTTTGTCAAGTGCCGGTACATCTTTCTTTAAAATTTCATCGGCCTGTTTACCTTCACTACTGTTAGGGTAGGTAAGCGCAACATAGTTAAGCGCCTTTTTATATTCTTCAAGCCCTTGTAGCCTTCCGGTTATTCTGGCTTTAAGCAATTCAAATTTAGATACTATCTCTTCTCCGGTAAATGTATCAATATAGGTTTCAGTCTGTGTAGCCGCTTCCCTAACATCGCCCGACTGGTACTTTTTATACAAGGCAGCATAAATAGCCTCAGGCGTGCCATTGATAAGATTATCAGAAGCCGGATTACGGATCATCTCTGCATAACGGCTGTCAGGATACTCTGTCAGCACCTGTTGCTTGTAAGCCTCCGCCTTAGACGGATCTATGACCATGTAAATTTTATACAGGTTGTATTTAGATGGCAGTATAAGGCGCTCTTCCGGACTGTTTTTAAGGAGTCCTTCAAACTTATCGGCAGCACGCCTGTATTCTTTAAATTTATCGTTATAAATATTACCCAGCTGGTAATAGGCAAAGTTGCGCTCTTTAGCCAGGCTGTCTATTACTTTTTGCTCTGTTGGTAATTGCGATATATAAAAATTTGGAGTGTATCGCGGATCTATTTTTTCTTCTTTATTATTATCCGAAAGGCTATCGCCTGCGTTAGCCGCATCGCCGTCTTCACCGGCATTTAGGCCTTTACCACGCATCTCTGCCACTACACGCCAGTTATCGGCATCCGGCCTGCTTCCCCATCGTTTTTGAAACTCAAGTTTGCCAAATGATACTGTTGAAGGGTTATAAAAAGGAAAAGCTACACTGGCACTGGTTTGCATGCCTGTGCCTGTACCGCCGCCGCCGGCACCATTTGAATTAAGTACTGCAGAGTTTCTTGATAATGCTTTGGCATCAACTGTACCATTAAACTTAGAACGCGACTGGTTATTATTGTCATCACCAAACATTCCCGGACTTGCCCCCGCACCTGAATTTGCATTTGCAGCCATGTTGGCCTGTCTCCTGGCTTCTTCTTCAAGCTTTTTACGGGTAAGCTCATCCTGAATTTTAAGCTTGGCAATGTAGTCTTCAAAATAAGTTATCCTGCCTTCCGGGCTAAGGGCTACTATATTTAAGATACTATCGTGATTTTGGGCTATGGCTTCATATTTAATAACGTCGCCCAGATTTTCCCTTTTCTTTTTAATGCTCCTAAACTCCCTGCCCGTATTATCAAGATACACCAGTGTACTGTCATAATATTTACCGGCACTTACATATACGGCATCTTCAAAATACATCTCGGCAATATTCCTGTAGCTTGAGGCAACCAGGTATTTGTCTTTAGATTTTTTTCTAAGCGAGTAGTTATAGTATTCTGTAGCTTTATTGTTTATTTTTTGCTTATCGTAAAATAAACCAACCTGATAGTTTATAACATCAAGATAGGGCCTGTTCTCGCGGTCGTCTAAAAGCTCGCGGTATTTTTCCATAAAGGCAAGCGTGTCGCCGGTTTTGTAATTAAACTGGCCTGCCTGCATGGCATGGGCCTGTATAACATACATTCTTGGCGATTTCCTTTTCATGTCTATAACGCTCTGGTAAGCGGCATAGGCACTGTCAGGCTGATCCATCTTTGTGAAAAGCTGACCCAATATAAAGCGGTAGCGCGCTTTTTTCTCGTTATCTTTTGTAGAAACTATAGCCTTATGCAGTAAGTAAACAGCGCTATCTTTTCGTTCGGTTTTTATATACGCCTGGGCAAGCATAGCATTAGCATCGCTGTATACCTGACGCTCCATTACGGGGCCTTTTTCTTTTAATAGCTTGTTAAGGTTTTTAATAGCAACACCATCATTGTCAAGCCTTATGTTGGTTTTTTCTTTCCACACTTTGGCTTCATCCAGCCTGTCGCTTGCCGGCGATTTAAGAAGTACGTAGTTAAACGCCTCTATGGCAGGAATAAATCGATTATCATAATAGCGCGATTGCCCTAATAAAAGGTGGGCTTCGTCCATTTGCGGATTGCGTTCGCTACCGCCTATGTACATAGAGTGTTTTTGTATTGCCTTTGTAGCCTTTTCCTCTGCCCGTTTAAAATTAGGATTCTCCTTATCGGTAGGTTCCATTTCGGCTGCAAGGGGCTGCATACGCTCTACCGTTAAAACATCCCAGTAATTATCTGCATAGGTGGTTTTAAGGTCGTTAAGGCCGGCAGTAAGGGCATTATTGCCATTAAACAGCACATTATACTCGGTAGTTACCGCGTGGTAATTGCGGTTTATACGAGTATCTTTTTTTGTAGAACAGGCAATCAGCAGGCCGCCCAATCCAACAGCAATAATATATTTATAGGTACTGGTTTTCAATGTAAAAGATTTTTATCCTTAACTTGTAAAATCCCTTTTTAGTATAGGGAGGGGTAAAAATACACTTCTTTTTGATAAGAGAAATGTTTTTGGCAAAAAAAATCCCCACATATAGCGGGGATATAGTTTTATACAGCAAAAAACTCCTCGAGCTCCTTTAGCGTTTCTGCCGATGTTTGTATGTCTTTTACCACTTGCCCCTTGTGCATGGCAACAATGCGGTTGCTAACTTCGGTAGTATGGGCAAGGTCGTGGCTGGAAACCAGTATGGTTACATCGCCTCTTTCGGCCAGGTCACCAATTATTTTCTTGAGCCTGAACTGCGTAGTAGGATCCAGGTTGGCAAAAGGCTCATCCAGGATAATAATTTCAGGATTGCCTATAAGCGTTGCAATAATGCCCACCTTTTTTTGGTTACCCTTGCTAAGGTCGCGCAGGTATTTTTTATTGTTGAGAATTTCACCATTAAAAAAGTCCTCATGCTTTTGTAAAAGCGCATCTACTGTTGCTTTGTTCTGGTTTCGTAACTCGCCTATAAAGTAAAAATACTCCTCAGGGGTTAAGTAGCCAATTAAGAAGCTTTCATCTAAAAAAGCTGACACTAACGGTTTCCAAGCTTCGCTTTTGTTTACCTGTATGTCTTTTATTTTAACCTCGCCATTGCTTGGCTCAATCAAATCTAAAAGCAGGCTGAAAAGCGTAGTCTTTCCTGCACCATTGTTTCCTACAAGGCCAAAACTTTCGCCTTTATTAATTTTTAAGTGTCCTATATTAAGTACGGTATTACCGTTGTATGTTTTACGTAAATTGATAACTTCTATCATTATAACTGATTTTTTGAGGGATGATTAGTTCTTTTGTTTGTAAGCGTCTAACGTGCTGTATTTTTGCGATTTGTAAATGCGCTCTATAGCTTTAAAAGCGGCATTTCTAAAAACAAGGCCAAGCAATCCTGTGCCTGCAATAAGGCCGTAACCTAATAATGGCCCTGATATGTAATTGCCGATAACAAACAGCGCAATAGGTACCAGCATTTTAGGTAGCGAAATAACAAAAGTTTTTACGTTAAAGGAGTTCTTATCGCCAAAAGCCTGTTTGCTGCTGCTAAGATCTATAGGTGTTTTTATAAATGCGCCGCCCAATAACACTAATAACGAGTTTACACCGATGTTAAACACTGCCCCGGCAAGGATCATTAAATAAATTTCAAACCCAAAATACAGATAGAAAGATGCTAAAACAGTGCTTATTACTGTACCTATAACCATAAGCCACCATTTACTGGCTATATACTCTTTGTATTGTATGTTCTGGCTCATCATGAGCGGGTAATAGGCGCTATCCCAACTTGGTACAAACTGACCAAACGTTAGCAGAAAGCCACCGGTAACAAATATAGAGGCAAAAACCTTCATAGGCTGGTTATCATAGATCTCTATACCGCCGGTATAAAATAAAAGGCCGTAAAATATAAACAGCACACTCATTAACATGGTGGTTTTAGAGCGCTTATTACGCAATAAGAGCTTAATGTCGTTCTTTAAAAACGTAGCCATGTTGCCAAAGCGGTTAAGCCATTTAAAGTCCTGCGTTTGCGCAACGTCGTTTTTCCCTTTAAGCCCGGTATCTAAATACAGGTGCTTTGTAAGGTATTTGTGAGTAAAAACCCATAGACCTGCCAAAGCAGCAAGCGGTATAATTGCAACGTAGTAGGTGCTGAAAAGTGACTGAAAATAAACACCCGTAAGCAATGTAACATCATAAATGCTGTAGTACTGCGAAACTGCAAAGGCAGCCATTATTACTATAAATGTAATAAAGAGCCAGTCTTTATTATTAATAAGTATATTAATAAGGTTGTTGCAGTAAATCATGGCCCACATAGCAAGCCACCATAGCACAACCCCAACAGGATCATAACCATGCGACAGTAATACTATGCCAAATGGTATAAAGAAGAACGCATGCATGATTGTAAAAAATGAGGCAAATGTTTTTGCCATTGCAAAGTTTACAATGGTGCTGCGTTTTATAGGCAGGTTAAGCAGCGGACGTATGTTTATTACCGGTATTTTTTGCATCATGACCCTTAGGAGCAGATCGAACGCAAAATAGTAGATCATGAATTTATTAACTACCACTAACGGGTCCTGGTGCAGCTCTTCTTTAATTAAAAAATAAACACCCACGCCGAGGGCTAAAAACACCGCAGCAAAGTATAGCGCAGCCAGCCCCATTAGTATCTTAAGGGCTAAATTAGTACCAAAGGCAGCGGAACGTGTAAAGGCTTTCCACTCGAGCCAAAGAAATTTTTTAAACATGCAGGTAAGGTTTGGTTTTTACGATTAGTAGCTTCTTTAGCCGAATGTTACAGTTTTTGACCTGAAACTTCTAAATTATATTCCGGATAGGCGGCTTTAAGGTGTTCTTCGGCTTTCGCCGGAATGATAAAAAGCATTACATAACTTAACAAGGCTGTGAGTACTAAAAATACAGTAAGCGTGCTTACTGTAAAGAAATTTACCTCTTTAAACGTAAATTGAAAAAATTGCAACGGAATGCCTATAAACCCCAAAATACCACCACAGTTGTATATAATTTCTTCAAAAAGCCATTTTGTTCCTGTGTCTTTAACCTTTTTACCGTAGCTGCCTTTATAGTGTATTGTCTTATAAACTATAGTAATAATGAGGCACATTTGTAAGTAAATAAAAAAGGTTGGCTCAAACGCTATAAGTTTATAGGTTAAAAAAGTTATCCCTAAGGTTAGGATTAGGTGGGGTAGCTTAAAGAATTGCTTAAAATAGCCCCACATTAAGCGGTAGTACTTTTTGCCCAACGCTTTTTGCCTTTGCTCCACAACATCGCTAAAGCCAAAAATGCCGAATTTTTTAAACTCGATATCCAGAGCTTCTTTAAAGGTAAGGTTAGGGCGTTGTTGCCAGATACCTTCAATAGCGTTAGCAAGGTGATCTACCAATTCGGTTTGTAAGTCGTAATATTCTACAAAATGGGCGCGGGTAAAAGCGTAAAGCTCGTCTATTTGCGCAGCGGTTACTTTTTTATCCATTGTAACGAAGTTTAAATTGCTTGTTAAATTGCCATATTGTTACGTACATTGTAATAGATATCATCATTACAACAGCATAATATAAAGCAACCATCATATTATTATCTATTGCGGTTTGATAATCTACCATATAAATGGTTGGATATAATACAATAATATTGATAAAGCTAAAACCAAAATCGAGCGAGTGCTGGTTTTTCTTTGTTAGGGCTTTGTAAGTAACCGGTATGGAAAGTATACAGCTAATCGCAATAAAGAAATAGAACAATGCAATAACAGCATCCTCCCTGCCTATAGATTGTATTAGATACATACCCAACGCAAACATTAGTGCAAAAACAAGGAATGACCACGGCTTAAGCATATTTACAAGCAGTTTCTTGTAAGCTCTGCCCATGGCTATAAATATAAACCTGCGGTTAGTCCTCTTAAGTTCGCTTTTATTTTGCAATATGTACCCTTTTAAATGATGCTCAAACCTCTCGTCTTTTTGCTCAAGCTCAGCAGCAATGTGGTCGGTCATTTCACAACGGATGTCGGCGTAATTGATACCAATCTTTATCAGCGCCTTATCTATAAGCTGTATTTGTTCGGCTGTTGCTTTCATAACTTAAAATTGTAAGTCGGGTTTAACATTTGGCGTAACAAGACTCTGCATATTCTTAATAAATTCTTCCAGCTCTGCGAGGCGGTTTACCGTTTCTTTTTCGCCGCTCTCTGTAAGCTTGTAGTACTTGCGCAGGCGGTTATCTACTTTTTCTACCTCAACATCCAGCAAGCCATCAGCTTCGAGTTTGTGAAGGGCAGGATATAGTGCACCTTCTGTAATATTAAGTTCGCCTTTAGTTATAAGTTTCACCTTTTGGGTAATCTCATAGCCATACATGCGGCCATTCTCCTCTAACAGCTTCATGATAATGGTATTTAGGCTGCCTTTATATAATTGCGAGTTTTTCATGGTTTATTTTGTGTACAACAAATATACATAATTTTCTTATGCATAACAATCTTAAGTATTATTTTAGTGTTAGCATATTTTATTAACCTGATTCTAATCCGTATTTTTGCAGGAAATTTAATTGTAAGATGTCAACATTTCATCCGCTTATTATAAAAGATGTAAAAAGAGAAACGCCCGGTGCAGTTTCTATTGCTTTTGAAATTCCTGCTAACCTGCGCGAAGACTATAACTTTGTGGCGGGCCAATACATAAACATAAAGACCCAGTTTGAGGGCGAAGAGATACGAAAGGCTTACTCTATATGCTCTGCTCCCGGCAGCGGAGAACTGCGTGTAGCTATTAAGGCCGTTAAAAATGGTGGCTTCTCTGTATTTGCTAACGAAAAACTTGCCCCCGGCGATAGTATGGAGGTAGGTACGCCCGAAGGTAAATTTACTTTTGAGCCCAAACCCGACCGCCAGCGCAACTACGCAGCATTTGCCGCGGGTAGCGGTATTACACCGGTAATGGCCATTATACAATCGGTATTACAGGGTGAGCCGGAAAGTACTTTTGTGTTGGTTTATGGTAATAAATCGCCGGAGGAAACTATTTTTCATGACCTGCTGCACACACTGCAGCAAGAATATGTAGGCCGCTTTTTTGTTCAGTTTGTTTACAGTAAAGCCCGTGCCGAAGGTGCGCTTTTTGGGCGTATTGAGCGTGCTGCCGTTAACTTTGTACTTAAGAACAAGCACAAGGAAAAAGAATTTTCTAAGTTTTACCTGTGCGGGCCCGAAGAGATGATCTTGGCGGTAAATGAAGTGCTTAAAGAGCACAACATACCTGAAAAGAACATAAAATTTGAGCTTTTCTCTACGCCTATTGCCGAGAAAAAAATTACCCAAAGCCTGGATGGCCAAACTAAAGTTACCGTTCTTGTAGATGACGAAGAGATAACTTTTGTAATGCCTAAAGAAATTACGGTACTTGACGCAGCATTAAAACAGGGTATAGATGCTCCTTACTCCTGCCAGGGTGGTATTTGCAGCAGCTGCATGGCGCGTATTAAAAACGGTACTGCCGAAATGAAGAAAAATGCAATACTAACTGATGGCGAAATTGCCGAAGGCCTTATACTTACCTGCCAGGCACACCCAACATCACCGGAATTGTATGTTGACTATGATGATGTATAATAAAATCTAAAGTATATAAATAGAAAAGCGCCCTGAGACCAGGGCGCTTTTTTTGTGGGTATAATTTGTATTTGTTTTACTTTGCTATATCTATAGTAACCTTTAACTCGCCGTGATTTTTGTTATCGGCAATTTCCATAAAGGCTTTTTTAGAAAGGTCGATATCTTTACCGGCCGAAAATGGACCCCTGTCATTTACCGTAAC
>Ga0265798_10002345_pt1 | contig 28146 bp, 22 predicted proteins | sample P3T30metagenome_FD_192430 | JGI IMG/M metagenome (GOLD analysis project Ga0265798, IMG submission 192430) | Plant litter microbial communities from East Loma Ridge, Irvine, California - P3 T30 | ecosystem: Environmental > Terrestrial > Plant litter > Unclassified | place: USA: California...
TCCGGATCAGGCGACAAGGATCTGTCGGCTCAACGAACGCATCGCGGGCAAGCGCGCTCCTACAGGCTTATTCGTCTTTTTTCATAAGGCCGGCCAGCGCAGCGAACGGGTTGTGCGTCGCCTTGGCCGTCTTTGGGCTGCTGGTGGAGCTGTCAGAGAAGTACTGCTGATCGGTATAACGCGAGTGTTCGTTGTCGTGGCAGTACAGGCACAGCAGTTCCCAGTTGGAACCGTCTTGCGGGTTGTTGTCATGGTTATGGTCGCGGTGATGCACGGTCAGTTCGCTCAGGCGCTTGCCGGAAAACTCACGGGCGCAGCGGCCGCAGACGTGCGGGTACATGCGCAGCGCCTTGTCGCGATAACCCATCTCGCGGTCACGCTGGGCATCGGCCAGGATGCGGTCCAGCTTGGAAGTGTTGGTCGGGGTTCCCGAGCTCATGGTGTCACCTGTTTCGTGTGCTGTTGGCAATGGGGCAAGTCTAGCGCTTTGATCGGCTGTCAGGCTTTGACTTTTTCAGCAATCCAGATCGTATGCCGCGTTCCTTTGTTGCCGTGGGCATAAACCTTGACCTCTTCGGCCTTGAATCCGGCCTTGCGCAGTTTGTCGCTGAAGGCGGCGTCGGTGCTGGCCGACCAGACCGCCAGCACACCTTTGGGGCGCAGAGCGCTCGCGCAGGCGGCCAGACCACCGGCGGAGTAGAGCCAGCCGTTGGCTTTTTGGGTCAGGCCTTCAGGGCCGTTGTCGACATCGAGCATGATCGCATCGAACCCCTGAGGCTCGCTTTTCAGCACGTGGGCGACGTCCTGCACGACGACTTTGGCGCGTGGGTCCTGCAACGGGTTGCCGGATTTTTCACCCAGTGGTCCGCGGTTCCACTCGACCACGCCGGGCACCAGCTCGGCCACGACCACCTCGCCGTTCTTGCCCAGATGCTTGAGTGCCGAGGCGAGGGTGAAGCCCATGCCCAGCCCGCCGATCAGTACGCGAGGGTTCAGCCGTGACGCGACCTTTTTGCAGGGGATCTCGGCCAGCGCGTCTTCGGAGCCGTGCATGCGCGTATTCATCAGCTGGCCGCCGTCGCCACCCTGAATCTTGATCACGAAGTCTTCGCCGTATTCGAACAGGCACAGGGCGCCGCCGTTGTCGGGAATCGGGGTGGTGTCGAGCAGAACGAAACGTTTCATGGAAAACCCGGTAGAAAGCCTGAAGGTGTGTGCATTAATTTCTCAGCGCACGAAGCGCCGCGCAGGAGTAGCCTGAGCGTCACAGCAAAAGATTGGCAGTGGAGGCCAACGATGAAGCGGTCCATTCTAGCGGCGATTGCCTTGATGATGCTCGGTGCATCGCAGGGGTTTGCCGAGAACCTGCAACCTGTCCTGAATACCCCCGAACCGATCGCCGCGACATCCGGCTCGCCGGGAACGGCCACCCCGACGCCTTATCCCCAGGTCATTCCACCGAGTGTGCCGCGCGCGGGAGGGCAGGGTAATCCGCCGTTACTGCCGAAGATCCCGCAACCCGGCCCGCCAAAAGAAGATGAGCCGTTGCCGGGGTTGCCGCCGCCCGCCAAGCCCAGTCCTTGATTCACACGTGCGCGATTGAAAATGGCGCCCAAAAAACGGGATGGGCGTCCAACTGCTTGGGGGCGATCCATTCTGGGGGAGCGAGCTTGCTCGCGAAGACGGTATTCCGGCTGGAGGAGATGCTGCGAATGGACAGGCCTCTTCGTCCGGATGCGGCCCAGACCAAGTTCACTCCCACAGGTCAGAGTGGGCTCATCAGCGGCAAGCACAGGGGCGATGCGTCATTCCTGCTGTGCCAGCACCTGTCCGTCCATCATCCGCAGGCGCTTGGACATTGCGATCGCTATCGCGCGGATGATCTTGGCTGCCACTTTCGGGGTGTCGTTGAGCATCTTGTCCAGGGAATCCTTGCCCAGGTTCAGCAGGTAGCAAGGCGACGCCGCGATGCAGCTTGCCGAACGACGTTCGCCATCCAGCACCGCCATTTCGCCGAATGCCCGACCGCTGCGCAGGATAGCCGTCTCGACCTGTTTGCCCTCGCCATTGAGCTTCTGCACCGACACCGTCCCCGAATGGATGATGCACATGAAGGTACCTGCATCGCCTTCGTTGAAGATCGGCTGGCCTTTTTCGATGTTGCTGATGCTGAAATAACCGGCCGCCGCGGAAAAGTCGGCGGGCGTCAGGGCGAGGAACAGACCGCAGTCCATCAGCATCTCGCGGATCTCATTGTTCAGGGATGACGGTGTTGGCATGTGATGTTCTTGTTGAGTCGTGAAGAATGGAGACAGAAACAGCTGACGTCTAAAACGTCCCCGGACTACGCATTGTCCGGGGATCGTCTGGTATGACACATGAGGATGAGAGAGTTCCTCAGGCCAGCTGCAATACCTTGAAGATAAAACCGTATTCGAGCGCTACGTCACGCAATCCCTGATAACGGCCGCTCATCCCACCGTGCCCGGCACCCAGCTCGGTCTTGAGCAGCAACAGGTTGTCATCGGTCTTGGTGTCGCGCAATTTTGCCACCCACTTGGCCGCTTCCCAATACTGCACGCGGCTGTCGTTGTACCCGGCAATCACCAGCATGGACGGGTATGCCTGTGCGGTGACGTTCTCGTACGGGGCGTAGGCCTTGATGCGAGCATATACCGCCGGTTCCTGCGGATTTCCCCACTCGTCGTATTCCGTCACGGTCAGCGGCAGATCAGGGTCGAGCATGGTGTTCAGCACATCGACGAAGGGCACTTCGGCGATGGCGGCCTTGAACAGATCGGGCCGCTGATTGACCACGGCGCCGATCAGCAATCCGCCGGCGCTCCCGCCGCTTATCACCAGTTGGTCTGGCGTGGTGAGGTTTTGCGCGATCAGGTGCTCGGCGCAGGCGATGAAATCGCTGAAGGTGTTTTGCTTGTGCTCCTGTTTGCCGTTGAGGTACCAGGCCTCACCGAGTTCGCCACCGCCGCGCACGTGGGCGATGGCGAAGGCAACGCCCCGGTTCAGCAGACTCAGCCGGGCGTGGGAGAACCAAGGGTCAAGACTCTCGCCATAAGCGCCGTAGCCGTAAAGGTACAGCGGCACCGGTTGGCCGGCCAGTTCGCTTTTGACCACCAGGCTGATTGGCACTTGAGTGCCATCGGCGGCGGTCGCCCACAGACGCTGGCTGACGTAGGCATCGGCGTCGAACACGCCCAGCACGGGCGTCTCTTTGAGCACCGCTTGCTCGCCGGTGGCCAGGGTCAACTGACGTACCTGCGGCGGGCGATTCAGCGACTGGTAACGCAGGCGAATCTTGTCGCTGTCGAATTCAAGCGTGTCCTGCACATACAGGTTGTAGGCGGCGTCCGGCAGTTGCACCCGATAGGCCGGCAAGCCCTGTGGGTGAACTTCGACGATGGGCAGGCCGCCTTCACGCAGACTCAGGGTCAGGCCTTTGGCATTGAGGCTGAAGCCGTCAAGCATCACCGACTCGCTGTGCGGGATCAGCGTCTGCCAGTCCTTGCGCTCAGGCACGCCGCTGGTTTTTTCCGGCGCATGAAACAGCGCGAAGTTGATGCCGTCCTGGTTGCTACGGATCAGCCAGCTCCAGGCACCGTCGACCAGGCCATGGTCCACGGAGTACTCATGCCCCTCACTGCGTGGCGCCATGCAGACAAACGCCTGCTCAGGCTTGCTCGCATCCAGCACCCAGGATTCGCCGGTCGTCTTGCTGTCGAGGGCCAACACCAGTTGCCGCTCGGAGCTGGTGCGGTAGCAGTGCAGAAAGAAACGCCCATCCGGCTCGTTGAACACGAGGTCAGCGGAGTCGTTGCCCAGGGTGTGGCGGTACAGCTTGTGGGGACGATGGGTGTCGTCCAGCTCGCCGAAGAACAACGTCTGGCTGTCGTTGGCCCAGGTCATGCTGCCGTCGCAGTCTTCGAAGGGGAGACTGATAACGGTGCCGCTGCTCAGTTCTTTGACGTACAGCTGGTAGACCTCTTCACCACTGGTATCAAGGCTGTAGGCCAGACGCTGGTGGTCCGGGCTGATGCTGAATGCGCCCAGCGAAAAAAAGCCGCCGTTGGCCAACACATTGGGGTCCAGCAGCAACTCTTCAGCACTTTCGTCTACCGTCTGTGAGCCGTCTGCGGGGCGCGGGCAGCGATAGTGGCGGGCGTATTCATCGCCTTCGGTGGTGCGGGTGTAGTACAGGTACGGACCCCAGGGCGATGGCAGCGACAGGTCAGTTTCGAGGATGCGGCCCTTGATCTCCTGAAACAGGGTTTCACGCAGCGCCTGCTGATCGGCGAGCTGACGCTCCTGGTAGTCGTTTTCGGCCTTGAGGTAATCGAGCACCTCGTCAGCGTCGCGGTTCTGCAGCCAGGCGTACGGGTCGGCGCCGTCGGCCTTGCGGGCCAGCGGAGCGCTGGAGGCATTTTGGGAAGAAGGCATGCTGGGCTCTCTCAATGGGCGTTCTCGAATAAACGGTCCGGCCCGGCGTTGCCCGGTCGGGGCAGTGCAGACCGATAACTGAAGCCGGGGAAGCCGGGCTTGCGAAAAGTCGTTATCATAAGCGCCTCTTTACCTGCCTTACCACGGACGTCATGACCGACAACGACTATCTGATTGCCTGGGGCCTTTACGCATTCGCTGCGTTGGGTTGTCTGTGGGTGTGGTTCAAGCTGACCGGCTGGATGTGGCGCTACCTGCGCGAGCCGCTGCGCGTGATAGGCGCGGTCCTGCTGTTCTGCCCGACCATCATCGATCCAGTCAAAGACAAGTACGCTCCCGCGCTGGCCATCAGCGTGCTGGACCTTGCGCTCAAGGTCGGCAATAACGTCTGGCGCGCAATGCTGGATCTGTCGACCTACGGCGCCGTTGCCCTGGGCCTGTATGTCATCTTCGCGCTGATCCGCCTGCCGTTTTTGCGCAAGAAAAAAGCCCGTCAGGCCCACGCCGAGGAAGCTGCGGCGCAGGCGGCTGCCGAGCAAAAGCAGGCAGAGCAGGACGACGAGCCGTTCGCGAGCCAGAGTTCGAGCCGCTTCGCCAGTCCACCCGCTGCGTCGGCCAACGGCAGCAGTGGCCGCTACCGGGTCGAACCCAAGTTGTGATGATGCCTGTCCCTGTAGGAGCGCGCTTGCCCGCGATTGCGCGCTTTCAGACGAAGCAGGAATGACTTTCAGACGGCATTCGCGGGCAAGTGCGCGCTTGCCGTGTGATCTGCGGTTAAGCCTACCGAGAGCCGAGCATGTGTGAACTTCTAGGCATGAGTGCCAACGTACCCACTGACATCGTGTTCAGCTTTACCGGGCTGATGCAGCGTGGTGGGCGAACAGGTCCGCACCGTGATGGCTGGGGCATCGGCTTCTACGAGGGGCGCGGCTTGCGCCTGTTTCAGGACCCTGCGGCCAGCAGCGAGTCGGAAGTCGCCCAACTGGTGCAGCGTTACCCGATCAAGAGCGAAGTGGTCATCGGCCACATTCGTCAGGCCAACGTCGGTAAGGTCTGCCTGTCCAACACCCATCCCTTTGTCCGCGAGCTGTGGGGCCGTAACTGGTGCTTCGCCCACAACGGCCAACTGGCGGATTTTCACCCCCGTGCCACGTTCTATCGGCCGGTGGGGGACACCGACAGCGAAGCCGCCTTCTGCGATTTGTTGAACCGTGTGCGTGAAGGTTTTCCTGAGCCTGTCGAGATCGAACAGCTGCTGCCGACCCTGGTCGAAGCCTGTAGCGAGTACCGCAGCAGGGGCGTGTTCAACGGCTTGCTCAGTGATGGCGACTGGCTATTTTGTTTCTGCTCCACCAAGCTGGTGCACATTACTCGCCGGGCTCCGTTCGGTCCGGCTCGCTTGAAGGATGTCGACGTGATCGTCGATTTTCAGGCCGAAACCACCCCGAACGACGTGGTCACGGTCATCGCCACCGAGCCGTTGACCGAGAACGAAACCTGGAATCGCTACGAACCTGGCCACTGGAGCTTGTGGCGTCGCGGCGAATGCGTGGCCGAAGGCCGAACCTGACAGAGAGGGACCTATGCTGCGAAGCTATCTGCGACTGGTGTTGTTCACGGCGGGCCTGTTGATCGGCGTGCAGATTCCCGGCTTTATCAGCGATTACAGCAAGCGTGTAGAAGCGCACCTGATCGAGGCGCAGAAGAGCCTCGGTGGCTACAACGACACGGCTCAGCGTTTCTTCAAAGGTGATGTTCAGGCACTGATTCAGCACTACCGCAGCAGTGACGACCCGGTGTTTCGCACCGATGCGGACAACATCAACAAACTGCTGACGCGGACACAGACCCTCGACCGCGAGTGGCTCGCCTTGCAAGGCCCGTGGTACATGCGGGCTTACCACGTCCTGACCGCCGCCGACCCGGACATCCGCAAGGAAACCTGGAACGGGTATTCCTGGCAGGTCTTGCTGTCGCCTGAAGTCATCGGTTGGGGCCTGGTCTGCGCGCTGCTGTTCTCGCTGGTCATCGAAAGCTTCGTGTTGTTTATCGACTGGGTGTTCGTGGGACGGCATCACGTGCGCAAGGTGAACCGGGACTGGCAGTGAGCCAGAATTGATGCCCTGCTCCGGCACCGGAACTGTGGGAGTGAGCTTGCTCACGAAGACTGACTTTCAGGCGCAGCACATGCAGTGGCTGTGCAGCGATCTTCGTGAGCAAGCCCACTCCCACAGAGAAATGCGCTGATCTCAATATTCGGGCTTTTCCCGTTCACTTTTTCTTATCTCCCCCTCCCGCTTTTATTCGTTGGACGCACGATCCGCTCCCGTCCAAGAATGAGCCTGCACATGACAGGCTCGTTTCAACGCTGCAAAGGGACGCTTCCCACGCGTAGACTCAAGGCCCGTCTTCAACCTTCCTTTGCACAGGAGATACCCCTTGGGCCGCCTGTTATTGAACTGTGATATCGGCGAAAGCTACGGCGCGTGGACCATGGGTCTGGATGCCGACGTCATGCCGTACATCGATTGCGCCAACATCGCCTGTGGTTTTCATGCGGGCGATCCCAGTGTCATGCGCAAGACCGTGGCCTTGGCGCTGACTCATAACGTGACCATCGGTGCGCACCCTGCGTATCCGGATCTCGTGGGATTCGGCCGCCGCTCCATGGCCTGTTCGCCGCAAGAGATTCAGGACCTGCTGCATTACCAGATCGGCGCACTCGACGGGGTCGCCCGTGCTCAGGGCGGTCGTGTCAGCTACGTCAAACCCCACGGCGCGATGTACAACGACATGATGGCCAATCCGGCGCAACTGCGTGCGGTCATCGAAGGCATCGCCCGCTACAACGCTGAATTGCCCTTGATGCTGCTGGCCATGCGTGACAACAGCGCAGCGCAAGCGATGGCCGATGAGTTTGGCGTCACCCTGTGGTTCGAGGCGTTCGCCGACCGTGCTTATGACAACGTGGGGCGTCTGGTGTCGCGCAGCGTGCCGGGTGCGGTGCACCATGACCCGGAAACCATTATTGCCCAGGCGCTGACGCTGTCCCGTGGCGAACCTTTGATTGCCAGCGACGGCAGCGAACTGCTGCTTAACGCCGACACGCTGTGCGTGCATGGCGACAACGCCAGCTCCATCGCCGCCGTGCAACGGATCCGTCAGGCCTTGGGCAACACCCCGGCGCAGTTGTCCGCCTCATGAATGTGCGCATCGAAGTCGTCGCGATCGATTGTTTGATGGTGCGTCTGTTCGATGCCATCGATGAAGCCAACATGCCGTGGATGCTTGCGGCCAGCTTGCGTCTGCGCGAGGGCTTCGGTGCGCATTTGATTGACCTGGTGCCGTCGTACACGACCTTGATGGTGCATTACGACCTGATGGCGCTTGATCCTTTCCAGGCGCGCGAGTTAGTCGCGCAGGCCATGACCGGCCTGTCGCCTGACGCCGCCAAAAGCGGGCGGCAGCATGTGTTGCCGGTCTGGTACGACTTGAGCGTCGGCCCCGAACTGACGTTGCTGTCCCGACGCAGTGGATTACCGGTGGAAGAGGTGATCCGTCGCCACACCCAGCGTGAATATCAGGTGTTTGCCTTGGGCTTTGCACCCGGATTTGCCTTCATGGGGCTGGTCGAAGAGGTCCTGGCGGCACCACGGATAAAGACGCCGCGCAAACGTGTGGCGGCGGGCAGCGTCGGCATCGCCGAACGCCAGACAGCGGCTTACCCGCTGGAGTCGCCGGGCGGCTGGAACATCCTGGGCCGCACGCCCGCGAAATTGTTTGATCGCGACATTGAGGGTTACAGCCTGATGCAGCCTGGCGACACCGTGCGGTTCGAGCCTGTCGATCGCGCCGAATTCATTCGTCTGGGTGGCGACGACACTGCGCTGGAGGCGCTGGCATGACTGTGCTTACCGTAAAAGGCAGTACGCCTCTGTGCCTGCTTCAAGATGCCGGACGGTTTGGCGTCCGCCATCTGGGGGTGACGCAGGGCGGGGCGCTGGACTGGGTGTCGATGTCCTGGGCCAACAGATTGCTGAGTAACCCGCTGGATGCGGCCGTCATCGAAATTACCCTCGGTGGCCTGACCCTCGTCGCCGAAGCTGATTGCTGCCTCGCATTGGCGGGAGCGGATCTGGGCGCGATGCTCGATGACCGCTCGATTGCGCCTTGGCGCAGCTTCTTCGTTCGCAAGGGGCAGCAACTGCGTTTTACCCAACCGGTCTCTGGCGCACGTGCTTACCTCGCGGCGCCCGGCGGGTTCGAGGCAGCCGAGGTGTTGGGCAGTCGAGCCACTGTTGTGCGTGAGGGGTTGGGTGGGTTGCAGGGCGACGGCAAAGCGTTGGTCGAAGGTGATCAATTGAAGTATTCAGGCGCATCTTTTGAGTTGCATGCCTTGCCTGACGGCTTGATTCCGGACTTGAGCGATGCGCGCCCACTGGATGTCGTGCTCGGCGCGCAGATCGGCCAGTTCAGCGGCCTGAGCCTATTCGACGCCTTCAACACCGACTGGACCCTCGACAGCCGCGCGGACCGCATGGGCATGCGTTTATTGGGGCCGGAGTTGGTGTATCAGGGCAAACCGATGATCTCGGAAGGCATTCCTCTTGGCGCCATTCAAGTCCCGCCCGACGGCCAGCCCATCGTGCTGCTCAACGACCGCCAGACCATCGGCGGCTACCCCCGACTCGGCGCGTTGACGCCGCTTTCACTGGCCCGCCTGGCGCAGAAGCTACCGGGGACGGTGGTGCGGATGAGGGGGATGGTGCAGGAGATGGCACATCGGGAGCAGGTAGGGTATCTGAATCGACTCGGTCTGCCATTGTAGGAGCGCGCTTGCCCGCGATTGCGGTGTGTCAGTCAGGGTGATGTCGTTGACACAACCCATTCGCGGGCAAGCGCGCTCCTACAGTCTCAGCATTACTTCGCCAAATACCGCATCGCTTCTTCCAGCCCGCGCAAGGTCAAGGGGTACATCTGATCCTCGATCAGATCCCGCACGATGTTGGTCGAGGTGGTGTAGGCCCAGGCGTCTTTGGGGTACGGATTGATCCAGATGATCTTCTTGAACTTGGCCATGAAGCGGTGCATCCACACGTAGCCCGCTTCTTCGTTCCAGTGTTCGACGCTGCCGCCCGGCTGAGTGATTTCGTAGGGCGCCATGGAGGCGTCGCCGATGAAGATCACTTTGTAATCGGCCCCGTATTTGTGCAGCAAGTCTTGAGTTGATGTGCGTTCCGAGTTGCGGCGCAGGTTGTTCTTCCACACGGACTCATAGATGAAGTTGTGGAAGTAAAAGTACTCCATGTGCTTGAACTCGGTCTTGCAGGCCGAGAACAGTTCTTCGCAGATTTTCACGTGGGCGTCCATCGATCCGCCGATGTCGAACAGCAGCAACAGCTTGATGGTGTTTCGGCGTTCCGGGCGCATCTGGATGTTCAGCAAACCGGCGTCGCGGGCGGTGTGGTCGATGGTCCCGTCGATGTCCAGCTCGTCTGCTGCACCCTGACGCGCGAACTTGCGCAGGCGCCGCAGAGCCACCTTGATGTTGCGGGTACCCAGTTCGACCTGATCGTCGAGGTTCTTGTACTCGCGCTGATCCCAGACCTTCGCCGCCTTGCCCTGACGCTTGCCGGCATCACCGACCCGAATGCCCTCCGGGTTGTAGCCGCCCGAACCAAACGGGCTGGTGCCACCGGTGCCGATCCACTTGTTGCCGCCTGCGTGGCGCTCTTTCTGCTCTTCCAGCCGCTTCTTGAATTCTTCGATGAGCTTGTCAAGCCCGCCGAGGGATTGGATCTGCGCGCGCTCTTCGTCCGTCAGTGAACGCTCGAACTCCTTGCGCAACCAGTCCTCGGGGATCAGCGCCTGCAGATGGTCGTCGAGTTTTTCGAGGCCATTGAAATAGGCGCCGAAGGCTCGATCAAACTTGTCGAAATGTCGCTCGTCCTTGACCAGAATCGCCCGCGACAAGTAGTAGAACTCGTCCATGTCGGCGAAGGTCACCCTTTGTTTCAGGGCATTGATGAGGTCCAGCAGTTCACGCACCGAGACCGGCACCTTGGCGGCGCGCATTTCGTTGAACAGGTTGAGCAACATGATGGTTGTCCCGCACTTATCCCAGAGAGCTTAGCGATTGCCACGACGGCTCATGAACGCGAGACGCTCAAGCAATTGCACGTCCTGCTCATTCTTCACCAGGGCGCCTGCCAGCGGCGGTATGGCCTTGGTCGGATCGCGCTCGCGCAGCACCGCTTCGCCGATATTGTCGGCCATCAGCAGTTTCAGCCAGTCCACCAGTTCTGAGGTCGAAGGCTTTTTCTTGAGCCCGGGTACCTTGCGCACGTCGAAGAACACATCGAGCGCTTCGCTGACCAGGTCTTTCTTGATGTCCGGGTAGTGCACATCGACGATCCGCTGCAACGTGGAGCGGTCAGGGAAGGCAATGTAATGGAAGAAACAGCGGCGAAGGAACGCGTCCGGCAGTTCCTTTTCGTTGTTCGAGGTAATGATGATGATCGGGCGCTTTTTCGCCTTGATCGTTTCGTCGATCTCGTAAACGTAGAACTCCATCTTGTCGAGTTCTTGGAGCAGGTCGTTGGGGAATTCGATGTCCGCCTTGTCGATCTCGTCGATCAGCAGAATCACCCGTTCTTCCGACTCGAACGCTTCCCAGAGCTTGCCTTTCTTCAAGTAATTACGCACGTCGTGGACCTTATCCACGCCCAGTTGCGAATCGCGCAAACGGCTGACCGCATCGTACTCGTACAGGCCCTGATGGGCCTTGGTGGTCGATTTGATGTGCCAGGTGATCAGTTTGACGCCGAAGGATTCGGCCAGCTGCTCGGCGAGCATTGTTTTGCCCGTGCCGGGTTCACCTTTGACCAGCAGCGGCCGCTCCAGGGTAATGGCCGCATTGACCGCCAGCTTCAAGTCGTCGGTAGCGACGTAGGCAGAGGTGCCTTCGAATTTCATGGGTTTTCCTTCAAGGCGACTGGCTTGGCCGATCACTATATCGCGGCATGTGGGCCAACGTGCAAGGCGAATGGGCTTCAGCGACAGGGCAATTCTGCCTTTCAGTAGGTCGGTTTTAAGGCGCAGGACTGTCATTTGTGACAGTTACGTCGCCCATAGGTGCACGTATATGCTGGGGGTAAGCTGAACGAGGGTTATGCGCATGGCCTCTGAATCTGTTCACACTGCAACGCCGGAGATTTTCGTCACGGACGGTCGCGGGCTGTCGGTGCGCAGCGTTGCCTGTTTGCGCAGTGCCGTGGGCGAAGAGGCCGAGTTATTGATTGGGCGCCAGAACTACGACCTCGCAGGACGCCCGATGTCCAGCCAGGATCCGCGCTTAGGCGCTCTTGGCGGGGATGCAGTCTTCAACACAGTCGCCATCTACAGTCTCGGCGGACTGCCTTTGTGTGTGTCGAGTGTGGACTCGGGTTCGCACATCGCTCTGTTCAACGACAATGCTGAACGTATTAGCAGTTGGGATGGCCGAGCGACCGAGTGGGGGATAGAACTGGACGCTTTGGGGCGACCCGTGGTGTTGCATGAGCAGCAAGCTGGCGGACTCCGTAAAGCGGTCGAACGTTACGGATATGCCGCGATGTCGTCGGAGGCCGCCCGGCACAACCGGTGCGGGCGTCTGATCCGACACGACGATCCTGCCGGGAGCCTGGAAATCGAAGACTATGGGCTCGGTGGAAATACGCTGAGAGAGACCCGAACCTTCCTGCCCGACATGAACGCCCCAAACTGGCCGGCGTCCTTGGGAGAACGGGATGCGATGCTTGTGCCGCAGAACTACACCACCCATAGCCTCTATGCCCCGACAGGCGAGCTCATCGAGCAGATGGATGCCAGAGGCAACCGACGGTCGTTGTTTTTTGATCGTGCTGGCCAGGCGGCGGATCTGAAGTTGCAGCCAGCGGGAGACGCCGAGCAAACGCTGGTTTCGGCGAGGGAATACGATGCAGCCGGGCGAATGCTTGGACAGCGCCTTGGCAATGGCGTGGCTGAGCAATACCAGTTCGACCCGCGCGATGGACACGTGCTCAGGCAATTCGCCAGCCGTGCTGCAGGGCCTTCTTTGTACGATCACTGCTACGTGACTGACCCTGCGGGTAACGTATTGAGCATCACGGACCGCAGCCAGGCGGTTAGTCATTTCCGTAATCAGCGTATCGAGCCGGTGCAGACTCGCACCTATGATTCGCTGTATCGCTTGATACAGGCCAGCGGTTACGAAATGCAGGTTCCGTCTCTGGGCCCTGATCTCCCGACGCTTGCGACCGAGCTCGCTGATGGGGCTCAATGGCGCAACTATACGCAGCATTATCAGTACGACGCCGCCGACAATATGCTGATGTTGCGGCATGAAGCCCAGTCAGGAAATTTCACGCGCCGCATGCAGGTTAGGGCACACAGCAATCGGGCGATGCCCCTGTTCGAGGACGCGGAGCCTCCTGACCTGGAAAACGGCTTTGACGCGAACGGCAACTTGCTGTTTCTTCAGCCCGGTCAACGCTTGATCTGGGATGCGCGCAACCGTCTGACGGACGCAAACGGGCAGCGCAATGCCTACGGTGCCGCTGGCGTGCGTCTTCGTAAACGCTCTGCGTGGAGCACCGGTACGCTGACGCACCACCATGACGTGCTTTATTTGCCCGGCCTTGAATTGCACGACAAGACTGCAACGGGTGAACAGTACTGCGTATTGATCGCCGAGGATCAGCACCTTGCGGCCCGTTGTCTTCATTGGGATGAGGGGCTGCCGGAAGGCGTCTTCAACGACGCTTTGCGCTATGGGCTCGGGGATCACTTACGGTCTGTTTATCTGGAGGTTGACCGAGACGCAGATCTGATCAGTGAGGAACTTTATTACCCCTTCGGCGGGACTGCCTGGTGGGCCGCCCGTTCAGCGGTGGAGGCTGACTATAAGACCGTTCGTTACAGCGGACGTGAACGTGATGACAGTGGTTTGTATTACTACGGCGCGCGTTATTACGCGCCGTGGTTGCAGCGATGGATCAGCCCGGATCCGGCCGGCGCGGTCGATGGACTGAATCTGTATGCCTTTGCGCGAAACAATCCGACGACGCTGATCGATGACGGCGGCTTGCAGGCCGTTTGGTCAAGAGCCAGGACATGCTTCGGCGTTCCGATTCAGGTGAACACGGACCGTACCGACCATTCCGAGTCGGCGCAAATTCGTGTGCGGACCAGCGACTTGAATATGTTGCCCGGCCATTCGTCGAGCGGATTCGCGACGAAGTTGGAGCCCAGGAAGCTGAACGTGCCAGCGGTTCTATACAGAGCTGAGGTGGACAGCGAAGACGCCGACTACACGATTCTCCATACTCAATTTGCTATTCCGGAAAGTTGCATCCAGTCAACGGAATACATCATCACCTACTTGGCTGGGGACATCCGTCCGTTCCCCTACTCTCCAGAGGCGCGGGATAGTCCCGGCATGTCGTTAAGGGTGCCAAACGTAGAGGCTGTGGGCTGGGGACGTCCGGTCAATATCAGTGACTCCTATGAGGTCGATGAAACTTTCAAAACGCTCAATGCAGCGGGTCTGACTGAGAGGACGCTGCCAGTCACGCTTGGGCAGGGACTGGTGTTTGCGAATTCGGCAAATAGCAACCAGCTGATTCCGGAGAATTCGATTCATTTCATGGCGGTCACGGCAGTCGTTTTGAATGACAGAAATGAAACGGCCTGGGCTGTGATGAGCGATCTTGTAGAGCCCGCGAGGACCGAAGACAATGAGCGTTTAAGGGCGGTAGGCAACTGGGCACCGACCCTCGTCAAATCCATTACTGAAGCCAGGAAAAATCCATTGATGGGCAACTTGTCAAAGGAAAGCTTCAGTGTTGGTATAGTCCAGGCCATGTCTAATGAAGCGAGTTCATCCGTGCGAACGCCCAGAGCAGACGCCGGCCCCGTAGGCAATGCAGCGCGTCTGGCAGGGCGGCGCGGGAATCGTGCTTTGTTCAATTAAGGATCTGCTGGAGGCGCCATTCAGCGTCACTTAGCCTCACTTTTCCCACTGTCGTACCGCGTGTTGAACGCCTGCACGAAGGCGTTGCGCAGGATCTGCAGAAACGCCTGGAACGCACTGACATCTTGCTTATGCACACTGCCGTTGAGTTCGACGCGGGTGGCGAACTGGTTTTCGCGCTGGTTCTTGAGCACGGTTTCGCCACCGCCCACCATGGCCTCCCAGATGGAGCGGAAGAATCCCTTGTTCTTGTTTTCGACGTCTTGCTGCCAGTTGAATATGTCCACGTCGCGCAGCAGGGGCTTGATATAACCGCTGAGCTGGCCTTTTTTGGCCTGGGCTTCGATCACGATGTCGCCGTTGCCCGCATTGAAGTCGAACTTGCCATAAGCGGAGGCGAAGTCGTTCATCTGTTTGAGTTGCACGCCGGTAGCCCGCAGTTTGAAATCGAAGTCTTCGAAATTGCTGAACGGATCGAACGTGGCGCTGCTTTCCAGCGGGGCGTTGCCCAGAAGCAATGCTTTGCCGTCAAAGCGTGCATCTCGCTTGCCAGCGGTGTCTGTCACGTTTGTCAGGTTGTAGATGCTGGCATTGACCTGGTCGGCTTCGATTTTGACTTTGGGCGTGGAAGTGAAGTTGTTGAACGTGATCTTGCCGTCTACGACACGCAGTTCGTTGAGGGTGATCGGCAGCAATTTATTCATCTGTTCGCGCCAGTCGGTGCCTGCACCGGTCTGTGATTGTCGCTTGTCGGGTCCACCGTCGACAAAGTTGAGCTCTGGGCTGACAAACGCAACTTCTGCCACCACGGCATGGTCGTACCAGAGTGAGTGCCAGCTGACTGCGATGTCGATCACCGGCGCTTTGAGCAGAGGAACGGGGACTTTGCCGTCGACCTTGACGATATTCAGACCATTGATCTTGTAGGCGCCGCGCCACAAAGCCAGATCGACGTCGGTGACCTGGCCCCGGTAATCGCCCATGTCGGCGAGCTTGTCGTTCAGGTAATTGCGCACCACATAGGGCAGCGCAATGTGAATGGCGATCAATAACGCGACGAGGCCCACGACTGTCCACAGTGGCCAGCTATAGCGACGTTTCATGGCAACGCTCTCCGGTGACTTAGAGGTGTTGACTGTCGGTGTGGTCATCCGTTCGCTTCGACTGGACGCAGCATGTGCTCAAGGCATAGGCTTTGTGCTTTTCCAACCTGCACAAGGACCCGGTCATGAGCCGTATTTACGCAGACAACGCCCACTCCATCGGCAATACGCCTCTGGTGCAGATCAACCGCATCGCACCGCGCGGGGTCACTATTCTGGCCAAGATCGAAGGGCGTAATCCGGGTTATTCGGTCAAATGCCGTATTGGCGCCAACATGATCTGGGACGCGGAAAGCCGCGGCAAACTCAAGCCAGGCATGACCATCGTCGAACCAACGTCCGGCAACACCGGCATCGGCCTGGCATTCGTCGCTGCCGCGCGTGGCTACAAGCTGACGCTGACCATGCCGGCGTCCATGAGCATCGAGCGGCGCAAGGTGCTCAAGGCGCTGGGTGCAGAACTGGTGCTGACTGAACCGGCCAAGGGCATGAAAGGCGCCATCGCCAAAGCCGAAGAACTGGTGGCGAGCGAGCCGGACAAATACTTCATGCCCGGGCAGTTCGAGAACCCCGCCAACCCGGCGATTCATGAAAAGACCACCGGCCCGGAAATCTGGAACGACACCGATGGCGCCATCGACGTGCTGGTCGCAGGCGTCGGCACAGGTGGCACGATTACCGGCGTTTCGCGGTACATCAAGCACACCATGGGCAAGCCGATCGTCTCGGTGGCGGTTGAGCCGATGATTTCGCCGATCATCACACAAGCCATGGCCGGCCAGGAAATCACCCCCAGCCCGCACAAGATCCAAGGCATCGGCGCGGGTTTCATTCCGAAAAACCTCGACCTGTCCATCGTCGACCGGGTTGAACTGGTCAGCGACGAAGAAGCCAAGGCCATGGCGCTGCGCTTGATGCAGGAGGAGGGGATTCTCTGCGGTATTTCTTGCGGTGCGGCGATGCACGCCGCCGTGCGCCTGGCCGAGAAGCCGGAAATGCAGGGCAAGACGATCGTCGTGGTGCTGCCGGATTCGGGTGAGCGTTACTTGTCCAGCATGCTGTTCAGCGATCTGTTTACTGAACAGGAGCTGACCCAATAGTCGTATCGCGGGCTGCTTCGGCTTTTTACCAAGCCGACTAAAGCTTATGATGGCCGCCATCCAGACCCGCCGGAACTTGTCACAGGTCTTCCGGCGGTACGCTGCAGTGATTCAGACTTATAAGGTCAACGACAGCAGCGTATCAACACTTGGCGATTTGCCTGCTCCAAGGAGAGTTTCATGACCCTTTCTTTTGCTGCCAAAGCGGCGATTCTGCTGCTGTTTCTCGGCAGCACGCTGTACGTGCACTTGCGCGGCAAGGCGCGTTTGCCCGTGCTGCGGCAGTTCGTGAACCACTCCGCGCTGTTTGCTCCGTACAACGCGTTGATGTACCTGTTTTCCAGCGTGCCCTCCAAGCCTTACCTGGACCGCAGCAAATTTCCCGAGCTCGACGTGCTGCGAGACAACTGGGAAACCATCCGCGACGAAGCGATGCACCTGTTCGATGAGGGTTATATTCGCGCCGCCGCCAAGGACAACGATGCAGGTTTTGGCTCGTTCTTCAAGAAAGGCTGGAAGCGGTTTTATCTGAAGTGGTACGACAAACCCTTGCCGTCCGCCGAGGCCTTGTGCCCGAAAACCGTGGAGTTGGTCAGCCGCATTCCCAATGTGAAAGGCGCCATGTTCGCGTTGTTGCCGGGCGGCAGTCATCTGAACCCGCACCGTGACCCGTTCGCCGGTTCTCTGCGTTATCACCTTGGGCTCTCGACGCCGAACTCCGACGATTGCCGGATCTTCGTCGACGGCAAGGTCTACGCCTGGCGCGATGGCGAGGACGTGATGTTCGACGAGACCTATGTGCATTGGGTCAAGAACGAAACCGACGTCACCCGGGTGATTTTGTTCTGCGACATCGAGCGCCCGCTGAGCAACCGTTTCATGACCTCAATCAACCGCAGCGTCAGTGCGTTTCTCGGTCGCGCCACGGCGCCACAGAACACCGATGACGAGCGCGTCGGCGGGATCAACCAGGCCTATGCCTTCAGCAAGCGCTTCAGCAATGCGTTCAGCGGCAAGGTGAAACAGTTCAAGCGCGCCAATCCCAAGGCCTACCGCATCCTGCGTCCGGTGCTGGCAGTGATCGTGTTGACCCTGCTCGGTTACTGGCTGTTTGGCTGATAACTAAACGTTGCATCGTGCACCGCGCGCTGGTTATATTCAGCGCCGGTGTTTTGAAACGTATCCAGACACTCAACCCCATTGCGAAGAAGATCAGCACCATGCCTGCTCCCCACCTTCAGTTCGTGTTCGACACCGCAGCCCCGTCTGCTGTTGATCCGTGCGGGTGCATGCAAATCGCCTTCATCACGCGTTACCCCCCACCTTCTCCTGTGAGCAGCCCGGTCGTGTGCGTCGTCGCACCACCAGGCGTCGTTGTGCTCGGCTGATCGACCGCTTCACCGCGTTCGATCCACGCCTGCAAACGCCAACAAAACATCCGTGAATCCGGTTCTGCGCCGGGTCCGATTTTGTCTGAATCACAGGTGACACCATGTTTGCGAACAAAGCCTTGGCCTCAATGGCCACGACCACACTGTTTGTCCTGCTCTGGAGTAGTGGGGCGATCGTTTCCAAGTGGGGTCTGGCGCACGCATCCCCCTTTGCGTTTCTGTTTTTCCGTTTCGTGCTGGCGCTGATTGCGTTGGCGATCCTGATCCCGACCCTGGGCTACAAGCTCCCCGGCACGCGTCAATCGATGCTTTATGCAATTGCTACGGGTGCTGTGTTGTTGGGCGCCTACCAGATCTGCTACCTGCTGGCGCTGGACATGAAAGTCGCCCCCGGCGTCATGGCAACGATCATGGGGGTTCAACCGATCCTCACCGCCGTGCTCGTCGAACGCAGCCGCTCTGGCTCGCGGATGTTCGGGCTTTGCCTGGGGCTGGCGGGGCTGGTGCTGGTGGTCTATCAGGGCATCGGCGACGGTGGCTCGCTGGCTGGCATGGCGTTCGGGGTTCTGGGCATGCTGAGCATGACGGGTGGCTCGATCATGCAGAAACGCATCACCGACAACCCGCTGGGCACATTGCCGGTTCAGTACTTCGCCGGTGCTGTCGTGTGCGCGGTGTTCGTCCCGTTTCAGCCGTTTCATTTCGAGCACAGCGTCGGCTTCTACGTGCCGGTGCTGTACATGGGGCTGGTGGTGTCGGTGCTGGCGACCTTCCTGCTGTATCGGCTGATCGCTCAGGGCAATCTGGTGAACGTGACCAGCCTGTTCTATCTGGTGCCCGCCGTGACCGCGATCATGGACTACCTGATCTTCGGCAATCGCCTGGCATGGTTGAGCATGCTCGGGATGGTGCTGATCGTGGTGGGGTTGGTGTTTGTGTTCAGGAAGGTGAAATAGTCCGACGCGATCCTCAGTAGGAGGGGACTTGAAGCGGTCTGACGGTTGCCAATAAAAGTGCTTCGGTGGCAGAACCCATCCACTGCTACGCTCGGCGCAGGAACGATCACGAGATATTTCAATGTCCTCGCCCTGGCCTGCTGCCGACATCGCCCGCCTGATCCTCGAAGGCTTTGACGATTACCGCGAGCATTTCCGCTGTATCGCCGATGGGGCTCAACGCCGGTTTGAGCAAGCGCGGTGGCAGCAAGCGCAGGCCGCGTCTGCGGCGCGAATCAGTCTGTATGAGGAGAAGGTCGGTGAACTCACCGCTCGGTTGATCGCGACCTTCGCGGGCGATCTTTTGCGGGAAGCCGACCGCTGGCCGCAGGTCAAGCGCGCGTACATCGAGCGCATCGACCCGCGTCTGGACGATGAGCTCGCGGAGACCTGGTACAACTCGATCTTCTGCAGCCTCTTCAGTCATGACCTGATCAGTGACGACTGCATGTTCATTCACACCACCCGGCCTGCGTCACGCCATCATGAAGGTTCGCCGCAAACCCGTACGTACCGGCCAAAGGGTGATCTGCCGGCAATGTTGGCTGAGATGTTCAGCGACTACCGCTTTACCGTCGCCTACGCCGACCTGACAGGCGATCTGCAACGGCTGGAGGCGCTGCTGCGCGAAAGCCTTCCTGCGTGGGTCTGCAAGGATCCGGCGCTGACGCTTGAGCTGTTTTCTTCTGTGTTCTATCGCAACAAAGGCGCGTATCTGGTCGGCCGCATCTACACCCTCGACGAACAATGGCCACTGGTGATCGCGCTGCTGCACCGCGAAGGGCTGGGCGTGCAGATCGATACGTTGATCACCGACGAGGCCGAGGTGTCGATCATCTTCTCGTTCACGCGTTCGTATTTCATGGTCGATGTGCCGGTGCCTGCCGAGTTCGTCGGGTTTCTGAGAGGCATTCTGCCGGGCAAACACACGGCCGAGTTGTACACCTCAATCGGTTTCTACAAACACGGCAAATCCGAATTTTATCGCGCGCTGATCAGGCACCTGACCGACACCGATGACCGTTTCATCATGGCGCCGGGCGTTCGGGGCATGGTCATGAGCGTGTTCACGCTGCCGGGCTTCAACACCGTGTTCAAAGTCATCAAGGACCGGTTTTCGCCGTCCAAAAACGTCGACCGCGCCACGGTGATCGAGAAATACCGGCTTGTGAAAAGCGTGGACCGGGTAGGGCGCATGGCCGACACCCAGGAATTCGCTGACTTTCGCTTTCCAGTCGCCCGGTTCGAGCCGCAGTGCCTGGAGGAGTTACTGGACGTCGCCTCGTCGACGGTCGTGCTCGAAGGCGACATGGTCTTGATTCGTCATTGCTGGACCGAGCGCCGCATGACACCGCTCAATCTGTACTTGGAAAACGCCAGCGAGGCACAGGTGCTCGAAGCGCTGGACGATTACGGGTTGGCGATCAAACAGCTGGCGGCGGCCAATATCTTTCCCGGCGACATGCTGCTGAAAAACTTTGGCGTCACACGGCATGGCCGGGTGGTGTTTTATGACTATGACGAGATCTGTTTTCTGACCGAGGCCAACTTCCGGCGAATTCCTGAACCGCGCACCCTAGAAGACGAAATGGCGTCCGAGCCTTGGTATTCGATTGGTCCGCTGGACGTGTTTCCCGAAGAATTTCCACCGTTTCTGTTCGCCGATCCGGGCCAGCGCCGACTGTTCAACAGCCTGCATGGCGAGCTGTACGACGCCGAATACTGGAAGGGCGTGCAGGCAGCGATTCGGGCGGGGAAGGTGATTGATGTGTTTCCGTACCGCAGGAAGCCGGACCAACCTCTGTAGGAGCGCGCTCGTCCGCGAACCCGTGCTTCCAGACACCACGAGGGTGACCTGAAGAACGGTTCGCGGGCAAGCGCGCTCCTACAAGAGGTCGGCCATCAATCAGCGCGGTCTGGACTTCACGTCAGGCTCACATGCCGACTCAACAACGCCCGTAATGCCGCAGGTTTGACCGGTTTGGCGAGGTACTCCAGCCCCGCCGCATGCACTTGTGCGATCAGCTCGGGCCGGCCATCGGCGCTGATCAGCACGCCCGGCACCGGCTCGCCCAATTGGGTACGCAGCCAGGCCATCAGTTCGGTGCCGGTTTCGCCGTGGTCCAGGTGGTAGTCGACCAGCGCGAGGTGCGGACGGACGCCGTCGTCGAGCAGGGCCTGACACTCTTCACGGTTGCGCGCGGTCCACACCTGACAGCCCCAGCGACTCAACAAGCTGTTCATGCCGATCAGGATGCTGTCTTCGTTATCGATGCACAGCACCTGCGTGCCGTTGAGCGCAGTCTTTTTAGGCTCGTCTGCCGTCGGTTGCGGCAACGTTTGCGAGCGCGCCAGCGGCACCGTCACGCTAAAGACGCTGCCTTTGCCCGGCCATGAACGCACCTCCAGCGTATGGCCCAGCACACGGCACAGGCCGTCGGCAATCGCCAGCCCCAGGCCCAGCCCTTTTTCTGCGCGCGTCTGATGGCTGTCCAGGCGTTTGAATTCCTCGAAGATCACCTGACGTTTGTCTTCCGGAATGCCCGGTCCCCGGTCCCAGACCTCCAGGCTCAGATGGCTGCCTTTGCGGCGCACGCCCAGCAGGATCGGTCCCTTGGCGTAACGGAAGGCATTGGTCAGGAAGTTCTGCAGCACCCGGCGCAGCAGTTTCACGTCGCTGGCGATCCGAAGCTGACTGCCGCGCACGCGGAAGCTCAGACCTTGCTCCTGCGCCAGAGCCTTGAACTCCGCGCCCAACGTGTCGAACAGATTATTGAGCGGAAACGGGGCGACGGTCGGGGTGAACTTGCCGTTTTCCAGCCGCGAAATGTCCAGCAGGTCGCTGATCAGGTCCTCGGCCGAACGCAGTGAACTGTCCAGATGATGGATCAGCGTCCTGGCTTCATCGGGCACGTTGTCGTCGGTGTGCAACAAGGCCGCGGAGAACAAGCGCGCGGCGTTCATGGGTTGCATTAAGTCATGGCTGACCGCCGCCAGAAAACGTGTTTTCGACTGGTTGGCGGCTTCGGCGTGGGCCTTGGCCTCGGTGAGCGCCAGGTTCAGTTGCGACAGTTCGCGGGTGCGTTCGGCCACCCGCTGTTCCAGGCTTTCGTTGACGCCTTTAAGCGCTTGCTCGGCTTCGCGGAAGGCCGTGATGTCGGTGAAACTCATGACGAAACCGCCGCCGGGCATCGGGTTGCCGATCAGCTCGATTACCCGACCATTGGGGAACAGCCGTTCGGACGTGTGCGCGCGGCCCTGACGCATCCAGTGCAGGCGGCGCGCGACATGCACCTCGGCTTCGCCGGGTCCGAGCAAGCCGCGTTCGGCGTTGTAGCGAATGATGTCGGCAATCGGCCGACCGACGCTGATCAGCCCGTCGGGGTAGTTGAACAGCTCCAGGTAGCGGTCGTTCCACGCCACCAGCTTCAGCGACTGGTCCACCACGCTGATGCCTTGGGTGATGTTCTCAATGGCGCCTTGCAGCAACGCGCGATTGAACTGCAGGACCTCGGACGCTTCGTCGGCGATGCGCACCACGTCTTCCAGCTGCATGTCGCGGCCTTCGATGGCCGCCTTTACCACCGCGCGGGTGGACGACGTGCCGAGGACACCGGCCAGCAGCCGTTCGGTGTGGGCGATCCATTCGCCGTTGGCGTTCTGGTTCGGGTTGAAGCCTTTGCCCTGGCGATAGGCAAAGCGGATGAAGCTTTGTTGTGCGCGCTCTTCGCCGACAAAGCGCGCCGAGAGCTTGAGCAAGTCCTCGATCTGTACCGCCAGTAGCGAACGATTGTTGGGCCGTGCCTGCAATTCCTGCCCGATAAACCGGCCAGCCTGCCAGTGCTCCGACACGCGCGTGCGCGACAACAGCGACACCCAGGCGAACAGGATGAAATTGCCGGCCATCGACAGCACTACGCCTTGGGTCAGCGGACTGATCGGCAGATTGAGCGGGTTGCTGTGCAGCCAGGCCAGCAGCGGAAAGCTGCTCAGCGACCAACCCATGCTGTGCGCAATCAAGGGCAGCACTAGGGTGTAGAACCAGATAAAGACACCGGCGGCCAGGCCCGCGAACACGCCCCGGCGATTGGCCGGCTTCCAGTAAAGCGCGCCGATCATCGCAGGCGTCAGTTGGGTAATCGCGGCGAACGCAATCTGGCCAATGGTCGCCAGGCTGGCCGTCGATCCCAGCAACCGATAGCTCACGTACGCCAGTAGCAGAATCACCACGATGCTGACCCGGCGTACCGAGAGCATCCAATAGCGGAAGACTTCAAACGGACGCTCAGCGGTTTTGCGGCGCAGCAGCCACGGCAGCAACATGTCGTTGGACACCATGGTCGACAGGGCCACGCTGGCCACAATCACCATGCCGGTCGCGGCCGATGCGCCTCCGATGAACGCCAGCATCGCCAAGGCCGGATGCGTGTGGGCGAGGGGCACGCTGATCACGAAGGAATCGGGCAGCACCGAGCTAGGCAGCAGCATTTGCCCGGCCAGCGCGATGGGTACCACGAACAGCGCGGCGAGCAACAGGTAAGCCGGGAACACCCACTTGGCGAGACGCAAATCCTGCGGCTCGATGTTTTCCACCACCGTCACATGAAACTGCCGGGGCAGGCACACGATGGCCATCATCGCCACGCCGGTTTGCACCACCATTGAGGGCCAGTTGATTGTTTCTTTCCAGTATTCCTCGAGGCGCGGCGCCAGCATGGCCTGATTGAACAGGTCGTCGACACCGTCGTACAGGCCGAAGGTCACGAAGACGCCGACCGCCATAAAGGCGAACAGCTTGACCAGCGCCTCGAACGCGATGGCCAGCACCATGCCGCGGTGGTGTTCGGTGGCATCGAGGTTGCGCGTGCCGAAGACGATGGTGAACAGCGCCAGCACCAGCGAAACGATCAGAGCAGTGTCCTGCGCACGGGTACCCGCCGCATCGGCCCCCGCGCCGATGAGGATGTTCACGCCCAGCACGATGCCTTTGAGTTGCAGAGCGATGTAGGGCAGGACGCCGATCAGGCAGATCAATGCGACAACGACCGCCAGCGATTGGGATTTGCCGTAACGCGCGGCGATGAAGTCGGCGATGGAAGTAATGTTTTCCTGTTTGCTGATCAGCACCATTTTCTGCAGCACCCAGGGCGCCAACACCATCATCACGATGGGCCCGAGGTAGATCGGCAGGAACGACCATAACTGCTCGGCCGCCTGCCCGACCGCGCCGAAGAACGTCCAGCTGGTGCAGTAGACCGCCAGCGACAGGCTGTACACCCACGCCCGCAATCGGGGCGGCAGGGCGCCGCTGCGACGGTCGCCGTAGAAGGCGATGGCGAACATGATGGCCATATAGGCCAGGGCGACAGCAGCGATCAGCCCGCTGGACAGCGACATGGGAACTCCAGATTCAAACAGGTCACGATTCGACGGCGGTCCTTCGCCGGTCAGACAGTCTCGCACGCCGCATCACGTTCGTCTGTTTCGACCAAGGTCTGAGCGGCGCGGTGTCGCGGGTGGCTGGAGCAAGCCTCCGATTATGCTCTCCCGTGTTGATCAGGATCGATCCGCATCCTCAGGAGCGCGCTTGCCCGCGAACGCGTGGTGTCAAACAACATCCATGGTTCTGACCGTCCGCCTTCGCGGGCAAGCGCGCTCCTACAGGAAACTTCCTATATCGGTTAAATCTATGACATATAGAGAAATTACCCGCTTAATAGATAACAGGGTGCGCCGTAATATGGAAACCACCTCACACGAGGACAGGAGCGAGCCATGAATCACACCCTATTAGCCCCGCGCAGACCCTTCAGCCAACTGAGTCACCCGCGCGAAGTCATTCGTCAATTCACGCCCAACTGGTTCGCCGCGACCATGGGCACCGGCATTTTGTCTGCCGTCCTGACTCAGTTTCCCGTTCACATCCCCGGCATGTTCCAGTTGGCCGAAGCCCTGTGGATGTTGAACATCGTCCTGTTCCTCAGCTTCAGCGTTCTCTACGCCGCGCGCTGGGTGATGTTCTTTGATGAAGCGCGGCGGATCTTTGGGCATTCAACGGTTTCGATGTTCTTCGGCACCATCCCGATGGGCATGGCGACGATCATCAACGGCCTGCTCACCTTCGGTGTGCCGCGATGGGGGCAGGGCGTGTTGCCGCTGGCTGAAGCGCTGTGGTGGCTGGACGTGGCAATGTCGCTGGCGTGCGGCGTGGTGATCCCGTTCATGATGTTCACACGTCAGGAACACCGCATCGATCAGATGACGGCGGTCTGGCTGCTGCCGGTGGTGGCGGCTGAAGTGGCGGCGGCCAGCGGAGGGTTGCTGGCGCCGCACCTGGCGGACAGCCACAGCCAGTTCAGTGTGCTGATCACCAGCTACGTGCTGTGGGCGATGTCGGTGCCGGTGGCATTCAGCATGCTCACCATCCTGTTATTGCGCATGGCCCTGCACAAACTGCCGCACGAAAGCATGGCGGCCTCAAGCTGGCTGGCGCTGGGCCCGATCAGCACCGGGGCCTTTGGCATGATAGTGCTGGGTGCGGACTCTCCTGCGATCTTTGCCGCCCATGGTTTGGGCGGTGTGGGTGAGATCGCATCGGGCCTGGGCCTGATCGCCGGGATCATCCTGTGGGGCGTTGGTGTGTGGTGGCTGCTGATGGCGGTGCTGATCACGGTTCGCTACTTGCGCGACGGCATCCCGTTCAACCTCGGCTGGTGGGGGTTCACGTTTCCACTGGGGGTGTTTGCCTTGACCACGCTGAAGCTGGGGGCTGTCTTGCAACTGGAGTTCTTTTCGATGCTGGGAAGCGTGCTGGTGGCGGGCCTGGCGATGCTGTGGCTGGTGATCATGCGCCGCACCCTGGTGGGTGCTTATAAAGGAGAGTTGTTCGTTTCGCCGTGTATTGCCAATTTGAAAGGCTGATACGGTCCTCAAGGCGAACAGACACCCTCTGTGGGAGCCGAGCTTGCTCGCGAAGAGGTCGGTGCATCCGGTTCGGATAAAACAATGCCTTCGCGAGCAAGCTCGCTCCCACAGAGGTCTTCCATCTGCATCTATCAAGTGTGGCGCGGATGACTGGCCGCTCTCGACATTCACCCATTCAACGTCTTCAATGTGGCTCGGACTGGAATCCCGTCTTCCAATCCAAAAGCCGACCCCGGCGTCATTCAGGATGAAGTTTGATGAGTCAGTCGCAGTTCAATCTGTTGGGCAAACGGCGGTTCCTGCCGTTCTTCGTGACGCAGTCCCTCGGGGCGTTCAACGACAACATCTTCAAGCAATCGCTGATCCTCGCCATTCTCTACAAGTTGACCATCGACGGTGACCGTTCGATCTACGTCAACCTGTGTGCCCTGCTTTTCATTCTCCCTTTTTTCTTGTTCTCGGCCTTAGCCGGGCAGTTCGGTGAGAAGTACCCCAAAGACAAGCTGATCCGCATGATCAAGGTGCTGGAGATCGGGATCATGGTGGTCGGCGCCGTCGGGTTTCTCTTCGATCACCTGTCCTTGATGCTCGCCGCGCTGTTCGCCATGGGCACGCATTCCGCGTTGTTCGGCCCGGTGAAATATTCGATCCTGCCGCAGCACCTGCATGAAAACGAACTGGTGGGTGGCAATGGTCTGGTGGAGATGGGCACCTTTCTGGCCATCCTTGCCGGGACCATTGGCGCAGGGATCATGATGTCGGCCGCTCATTACGCGCCGATTGTTTCGACTGCGATGGTACTGGTCGCCTGCCTGGGTTACCTCGCCAGCCGAGGCATTCCGCCCGCAGCTGCCGCGAGCCCGGAAATGCGCCTGAACTGGAACATCTTCAGCGAGTCGTGGACGACGCTGAAACTGGGCCTGGGCCAGACTAAAGCCGTCTCGCGCTCCATCGTCGGCAACTCCTGGTTCTGGTTCGTCGGTGCGATTTACCTGACGCAGATCCCGGCCTACGCAAAAGATTTTCTGTACGGCGATGAAACCGTCGTCACCCTGATCCTCACGGTGTTTTCCATCGGCATCGCGGCAGGTTCCATGCTGTGCGAACGACTGTCGGGGCGCAAAGTCGAGATCGGTCTGGTGCCGTTCGGCTCGATGGGCCTGACGGTGTTCGGCCTGTTGTTGTGGTGGCATTCGGGTGAATTTCCGCAGAACGTCCAAGCCAATAACTGGTTGGCTGTGCTGGGTTTCGGACAGGCGTGGTGGGTGCTGTTCGACATCCTTGGCATCGGTGTCTTCGGCGGCTTTTATATCGTGCCGCTGTATGCGCTCATCCAGTCGCGCACGCCCGAGAAAGAGCGCTCGCGGGTCATCGCCTCGAACAATATTCTCAATGCCCTGTTCATGGTGGTGTCGGCGATTGTGTCGATCATCTTCCTGAGCGTGGTGAAACTCTCGATTCCACAGCTGTTCCTTGTGGTCTCGCTGATGAACATCGCGGTGAACACCTATATCTTCAAGATCGTCCCGGAATTCACCATGCGGTTCATGATCTGGCTGCTCAGCCATTCCATGTACCGCGTAGAGCACCGCGATCTGGAACAGATTCCTGACGAAGGCGCCGCGTTGCTGGTCTGCAATCATGTGTCATTCGTTGACGCCTTGTTGATCGCCGGCTCCGTGCGCAGACCGATCCGCTTCGTCATGTACTACAAGATCTTCAACCTGCCGGTGCTCAACTTCATCTTCCGCACCGCCGGTGCGATTCCCATCGCCGGACGCAACGAGGACCTGATGATCTACGACCAGGCCTTCAAGCGGATCGCCGACTACCTGAAAGACGGAGAGCTGGTGTGCATCTTCCCCGAAGGCAAACTGACCACCACCGGTGAGATCGACGAATTCAAAGGCGGGATGACCCGCGTGCTGTTAGAAACCGACGTACCGGTGATCCCCTTGGCGTTGCAGGGTTTGTGGGGCAGCTTCTTCAGCCGCGACCCCGACAAGGGCGTGTTTCGCCGGTTGTGGTCACGGGTGACGCTGGTGGCGGGGCCCGCGCTGGCCGGTGATGAGTCCGAACCGGCCCTTGTGCGCGAGCGGGTGGCAGCGTTGCGCGGGAATGTTCGGTAGATGACCTGCTGATAACGGTAGGAGCCGGCTTGCTGGC
>Ga0265798_10002348_pt1 | contig 28109 bp, 20 predicted proteins | sample P3T30metagenome_FD_192430 | JGI IMG/M metagenome (GOLD analysis project Ga0265798, IMG submission 192430) | Plant litter microbial communities from East Loma Ridge, Irvine, California - P3 T30 | ecosystem: Environmental > Terrestrial > Plant litter > Unclassified | place: USA: California...
GCGGCGCGCCATCTTCCAGGGCGAGCCGGCGCTCGTCACCTACGACACCCGCGACGAAGACGACCCCCGCCACGGCCTCGGCCCCGGCTGCCAGGGCGTGGTTCGCATCCTGCTGGAGCCGCTGGACTTTGCCAATCCCGACAACCCGCTGGAGCTGCTGCGCGGCTTTGCCCAGCACCCCACGCCGGCCGTGCTAGCCACTGTGTTTGAAACCGATGCCAGCGGCCTGAAAGCTGCCGTGGGCCAGCGTGTGCTGCTCTCCGAAACCGGCCTGGTTCGCGGCACGCCGCTGCTGGCTGCCCCGCTAGCCGAGGCTGCTCGTGCTACCCTAGCGCAGGGCCAGCCCCGGATTTTAACCATCGAAACTGATGCCGGCCCGGTACGCGCCTCGCTGGAAGTGCTCACGCCGCCCCTGCGCCTGGTGGTGTACGGCGCCGGCAACGACGCCCAGCCGCTGGTGCACCTGGCGGCATCACTCGGCTGGTACATCAGCGTGGTGGATGGCCGGCCGAATTTGGCCACCGCCGCCCGCTTCCCTGAGGCGGCCGAGGTGCGTATTGTGCCGGTCCGCGAGTTGGAAACCGCCACACCTGACCCGCTGGCTTACCACGTTTTATTAAGTCACAACTACGCCTACGACCTCGCCGCGCTGCAAGTGCTGCTTAATTCCCCCGCGCCCTACATCGGGCTGCTGGGGCCGCGCCTCAAGGCCCAGCGCCTGCTCGATGAGCTGGATACCGCGCCTACTGCGTTGGTAGAAGAGCTACGCGAGCGCCTGCACAGCCCCATCGGGCTAGACCTGGGCAGCGAAACGCCGGAGGAAATTGCGCTCTGCATCGTGGCTGAAATTCAGGCGCAGCGCAGCCAGCGGCAGGCCCGGCCACTGCGGGAGCGGGCCGGCACGGTGCATATTCCGTTGGCCGATGCCCGCTAGCTTTCCCGTGAGCGGCTAGCGGACGTGTAGCGTGGCCTCTGCAAGGCCACGTATGAGCAAAGCGCACAGCTCGCGTTCACAATCGCACGCCCATTTATACTCGCGCTGCTCGCACGCCTTCTCGCAAACTCCACACTACCGGCATATCGGCCGCGAGAATGCGCTGGCTTAACTGATTGTTTATATGATTCTGGGGTTCAACGAGGATTTTATTCCCGCCATTAAGGCTGGCACCAAAGTGCATACCATCCGCGAGGGCCAGCGGTGGCGGGCAGGCGATGTAGCCGAGTTTTACGCCCGCGCCCAGGCCCCCGACCACTACGAGTTCTGGGAGCCCCGGCCAGTGCTGGCGGTGCAAGATGTGGAGCTGACTACCGCCGGGCTGCTCCTTGATGGCCGCCTGCTCACGCCTAGCGAGTTGCTGGCCCTGGCCCAGGCCGACGGCTTTGCCACGGCCGAGGAACTGCTGGCCTTTTTTGCTGACAAGCCCCTGCCCCTGCGTGGCCAGCTCGTGCACTGGACCACCTTGCGCTACTAAGCCCAAGGGGCTATCGCGTCTAAATTGGGAAGCCGTATTTTTGTCCTCCCAAGAGCCTTCTTACCCGTTGAAAAAGCAGCCGGCTAGCCGGCTGCTTTTTTGTTTGCCTTGCCCATGAAGTTCCAAACCCGACGCCAAGCCTTGCGCCTACGCCAGCGCGCAGCTATGCCGCTGCAATTCAACCCGTTTGTTTTTAGCCGCACGTTCTTTCTGTGGGTGCTGGTGGGCTTGGTGGGTGGTGTTATCGCGGGAGCTTACTGGCTGGTATTGGGGCAATTATTGGGACTATTTGGCTTAGTTACCGGCTGGTGGGTGGTGCCCCTGATGGGGGGCGCGGGCCTGCTGGCCGGCCTTCTCATTCACCGCCTCGGCGACCCCGGCGAGATGAGCTTACTGGTGAACAATATCCGCTTTCGGGGTGGCAAGCTCGACCCGCGCCACAGCGTGGCAATGGTGCTCTCGTCCTTGCTCTGCATTGCCAGCGGCGGCAGCGCCGGCCCCGAGGCCCCGCTGGTGCAGGTGACCGGCTCCACCGCCTCGTGGCTGGCCCAAAAGCTGCGGGTGCGCGGCGAAGGCCTGCGCACGCTCAGCATCGCGGGCATGGCGGCCGGCTTCACGGCGCTGTTTGGCGCGCCGCTGGGCGGCGGTCTTTTTGCCCTGGAAATACTACACCACAAGCATTTGAGCGAATATTTTCAGGCCCTTATTCCGGCTTTCGTATCAAGTTGCGCCAGCTTCATTGTCTTCATTCTGATAACCCACATCGGCATCGGGCCTACCTGGCACTTCCCGGTGGGCGGCACGCCGCAGCTCAACGACGCCTTTTATGCCGTGGGCTACGGGGCGGTGGGCGCGGCAGTAGGCTGGGTATTTATTGCCACGGTGCGGCAGCTGCGGCGGGTTTTTGGGCGGCTGCGGGTGCCTATTTATGTGAATATGGGCGGCGCGGGCCTGCTGCTCGGCGTACTGGCCTACTACGTGCCGCTGGCCCGCTATTTCGGCCACGAGCAGCTAGCCGAAGTGCTGGCAGGGCGCTTTACCGTCGGCTTTTTGCTGGGATTAGTGGCGGCCAAAATAGTGGCTATCGCCCTCACCGTCACCTCGGGGTGGCGCGGCGGCTTCATCATCCCGCTGTTTTTTGTGGGGGCCACGCTAGGGCTACTCATCCACACCGTTTTTCCGTCGCAGAGCCTGCCGCTGGCCATGATTAGCTGCATGGCCGCGCTCAATGCCTGCGCCACGCGCACGCCCATCAGCACGGCCATTCTGCTGGCCACGCTCACCGGGTTTCAGCAGCCGGTGCCCATTCTTTTTGCCAGCCTCACCGGGTTTTTCCTAGCCCCAAAAACGCCCCTCATCAATGCCCAGCTCGCCGTGCCGGGCGCCGAGGAAGACTAGGCAAGCCAGCCTAGCGCTTCACGGCCCGCTCCAGAATGGTTTCGACTTCCAGCAGCAGCGCGGCGCTCATGAGCAAGTCGTGAAGTAGAAAAAGCTCTTCGAGCGAAAACAGAAATACCTGGCTAGCCACGGGGCCGGGCAGGCTAATGCACCGCTCGGTAGCGTCGAGGGTAGCGAGGGCGTGGTGGCCGCAGCGCTCAGCCACCGTGGCGCGCCACTGGCGCAACTCGTGGGGCACCAGTTGCAGGCCCACATTGCCAAAATACAGGTGCAGGCAGCACCGGCCGGGGCATTGGGCAATGCAGCCCAGCGAGTTGTGATGGAGGCAGCGCGACATAAAAGTAAAGGCAATGGAGTGGAAAAATACCTGGTGCCGGCACAAACAACCTACTCTAACAGCCTCACCACAAAGCCGTTCCTGTCCTGTCACTACGTAGGTTGCTCATGCCGGGCTTTGGGGTAGCGCGGCTGCTTAGCCGCACCGACTAGCCCAGCCAAACTACGCAAGCAGCTTGTTTAGACATTTTCTAAACAATAGCAAATGTAGCCGCACTGTCCCTTGCCCGCAATGCTTTTTAGAATTTTTCTAAATAAATTTTCACGCACCACGCTGCGCAGCCCCTAGCCCCTTGCCAGCAGCCGCTTATCGGGGTGGCCTGCCGCGCTGGCAGCGCTAGCCCAAAACTACTGAGGCTGGCTAGCCGTTTGGGAAGCACTTTCCCTGTGTTTCTATGCAAATTCGCTACGTACTGCTGGCCTCTCTAGGCTTGCCCGCCCTGCCAGGGTTGGCGCAAACAACTGCGCCTCTCGACACTACCACGGCCCACATCCTGCCCGCTGCCACGGTAATAGGCTACGGCCAGCGGCTGCCGCTGCGCCGCACGGCGGCCGGCGTGGGCGTCATCGACGCGGCTATTATTCAGCGCTTTAATGAAAGCTCGCTGGCCTCGGCGGTCAATACGCTGCCGGGCGTGCGGCTGGAGGAGCGGGCCACGGCTAGCTACCGCATCAGCGTGCGGGGCAGCACGTTGCGCTCGCCCTTCGGTGTGCGCAACGTGAAGCTCTACTACTTCGACATCCCGTTTACGGAGGCCAACGGCACCACGCCGCTCAACCTGCTCGACCCCGCGCAGCTGGGCCGCATCGAGGTGCTGAAGGGGCCGGCGGGCAGCGTATACGGGGCCGGCACGGGCGGCGTGGTGCGCCTCGAAAACCGCCGCCCGCTGCCCGGCCAAAGCCGGGCGCAGGTGGGCTACTCGGTGGGCTCGTACGGGCTGCGGCGCTTCACGGCCACGGCCGAGACCAGCGGCAAGGGTACCGACTACTGGCGCGCCCAGTACGCGCACCAGCAGCTCACGGGCTACCGCCAGCAGAGCGCCCTTCGCCGCGAGGTGTTTGCCGTGGATGGCCAAATTTCACCCTCCGCCAAGCAGACGCTGGCGCTGCACGCGCTGTATACCGATATCAATTACCAGCTGCCGGGCGGCCTCACCCGCGCCCAGTGGGAGCAAGACCCGCGCCAGGCGCGGCCCGGCACGGCCGCTGCCCCCGGCACTGTGGCCCAAAAGGCCTACTACGCCTCCCAAACCGGCCTGCTGGGCGCCACGCACGAGTACCGCTTCTCGGATAAGTGGAGCACGATGGCCACGCTCTACGGCCGGGCCAGCCGCATCCAGACGCCCTACCTTGTGGACTGGCAGCGCGATGCGCGGCTGGAAGGCGGCGGCCGGGCGGCCCTCAACTACCGGGGCCAGTTGGCCGGGCGCGTGCTGCGGGTGCAGGGCGGCGGCGAGTTTCAGGCGGCGTTCGTGGACTCGCGCAGCTACCAGAACGTGGGCGGCGCGCCCACCACGCTGCGCTACGACGACGAGATAACGACCCGCACGGGCTTCGCCTTTGCGCAGGCCGATTATGAGCTGCCGGCCGGGCTGCTGCTCACGGCCGGAGCCAGCTACAACCGCCTGCGCTACCAGATAGCGCGGGTGTCATCGGCCGCCGCCAGCCCCAGCGGCTACGTGGTAGACCAGGATTTTCGGCCGCAGATGCTGCCCCGCGTGGCCTTGCTCAAGGAAATCACGCCCAATATCTCGGCCTATGCCAGCGTGAGCAGCGGCTACTCGCCGCCTACCGAGGCCGAGCTGCGGCCCTCGGACGGCACCATCAGCCGCGATTTGCAGGCCGAGCGCGGCACCAGCTACGAGGTGGGCAGCCGGGGCACGCTGCTGCGTAATCGGCTAGCCTTTGACGTGGCCATTTTCAATCTGGAGCTGCGCAATACCATCGTGTCGCGCTCCGATGCGCAGGGCGTACAGCTGTTTGCCAACTCGGGCAACACCCACCAGCGCGGGGCCGAAGTGGCCGCCAGCTACCAGATTTGGCGCCAGGTCGAGCAAATACCGGACGTACCCGACATGGTGCAAACTACCGGCAATGGCCTGCGCGCCTGGGCCAGCTACGCCTACAACCGCTTCCGCTTCGGCAGCTACGAGTCGGCCACGGGCCAGCAGTACGGCGGCAACCAACTCACCGGCACCGCGCCGCACACGCTGAGCGCGGGCCTCGACTTTAGCGAGCGGCTGGGCTTTTACCTCAGCCCCACGCTCAGCCACCAATCAACGCTGCCGCTCAACGATGCCAACACCGACTACGCGGCGGGCTACTGGATTTTTGGCGGGCGCGGTGGCTGGCGGCGCACGGTGCTGGGCCGCTTGCAGCTTGACTTATACGCCGGGATAGACAACGTGGGCGACCGGCGCTACAGCCTCGGCAACGACCTCAACGCCTTCGGCGGGCGCTATTTTCAGCCTGCGCCGGGGCGCAACTACTACGGCGGCGCACTGGTGGGCTGGCGCTGGTAGCCACCCGCTGTGCCCGCGCCAAACAGGTGGCCTAGCAGTGGCAAGGGGTAAGAAAGGCTCTTTTAAACAAGTGATTAGTTATTCAGCGCCGCCAACATAAAGCCAGCCGGCGCCGTACGTTGGGTAGTGCCGCTGCCCTAGCCCGGCCGTGTTGGCTTTCGCTCACCTCCTCCCCTTTTCCTATGAAGACTTCCCTCGCACTTATCGCCCTGCTGGCTGCGGCTAGCAACGTAGCCCTGGCCCAGGGCGGCGGCAACTCGCCCACGGGCGTGACGCCCAATTACAAGCCCGGCGGCGACCGCGTCAGCAGCAAGCCAGCTGGCAAGAATATCGTTACCCGCCCGGGCGGTCAAGGCCACAACAGCGGGGCCAGCCCCACCGGCAAAACGGTGGTCGCCCCCACTACCGGCCCGGCGCACCCCAATAAGCGCACGGCCTCGACCTCGTCGCTACCCGCCAAAAAGCAGTAGCGCTTACTAGCTTATAAAAGAGAAGCGGCCAACTCAGGAATCCTGGGCTGGCCGCTTCTCTTTTATAAGCTCATTTATTATAGGCTCGCTTCCTACAACGTCACCCCAATGCCCGGCCCGAAGAGCAGGAAGGGCAGCACCTTGCCCTCCTGGCCCTGGCCGGCTCCTTGCTGGCCCAAGAGCAGCCCCCCGCCTAGGTAGAGGGGAAAAGATAGCCGCGCACCCGTGCGCACCGGGGTCACGGAGCCAATTACTACAATGCCCAGCGCCCGCTGCACATCGGCGTTATTCGACAAGTTGAAGGCGTTGAGGGCCACGAAGCCGGCTCCCACGCGGTAGGGCCGCAGGCGATTGATGCGGTCGGGGGCATAAAAGCTGAGCTGCGCCAGCGTAGCCAAGCTGATGCCGCCGAAGCTGGTGTAGCTGGGCTGGCCGGCGTACTTGGTGAGCAAGCCGGCCGGGAAGCTCACGCTGATATCGAAGTTGACGTGGCGGCGCAGCACCAGCTCTATCTGCTGCGAGTAGCCCTTGCTGCTGTACTGGCGGGCGTCGTTGCGCACGGTGATAATGATGCGATACCACGCGTCGAGGTCGTAGGTTTTGCGGCCCAGCAGGCTGTTGAGGCTGAAATTGCCCACCTGGCAATCGTTGCCCTGGTAGTAAGCGTAGCGTGGCGAGGCCTCGCCGGGGCATATTACGAGCTGGTCCACGGTGCGCTGGTCGATGAGGTTGCCCTTATCGTCCACGGTGCGCACATCCATCGTCAGGTACTGGCGGCCGTAGAGGTTGCCGCTCTCGTCAATGGCGTTGGCATTGAAGCTGAACACCACGTCGGAAATCGTCTTGTCGTAGAGAATGGGACCGTTGAGCTGGTTGACGGGGTGCGGCCCATCGCCGTAGTTCACCTGCACAAAATTGAGCGGGTGAGGCCGCTGGGCCTCCTTCACATTCAGGGCAAAATCGGTGGAGTTGCTGCCGTCGAAGATGGCGATGCGCCGGCGCACGCTGCTCAGCGGCACCTGCACGCGGTAGATGAGCACCTTTTCGGAGCGCGTAGAGGAGTCGGAGGGGATGATGTTGGCCCCGTCGAAGTGGTAGCGGCCCTTGAGCAGCGACTCTCCTTCGAGGCGCACGTCCACGGTTTCGCCGGGGTTGATGGTGGTGTTGCCGCCCCAGTCGCCGCCCCGGTGCAGCACGCTGATGGTGGCAATGCGTGGCCGGGGCGTAATGTCGAAGTTGGTGATGTACTTGGCCACGTCGCCGTCCTTGATGTAGAGGTAGCCATCGGCCTGGCGGTGGGTGTTGTACACGCGCAGCTGACACAGCACGCGGTCATTAGACAAGTAGCTGCGCGTAAATAGCTCGGCGATGAGCGCGCCACCCGGCTCCTGCTGGGCCTCAATGCGGTAGGTGCGGCGCAGGTCGAAGTTGTGGCCATCGTCGAGCACAAACTCGGTGCCCTGGCTGCGGCCGCCATCGTCGTAGGTCACGTCCTTGCGCTCGGCGGTGAGGAAGCGCAGGCGGCTAGCCCGCACCTGAAACTCTAGCCGCAGCGGCGGCAGCTGGTAGGTGAGGCGGCCCGCGCCGTCGAGGTGCGGGCGCTCGCTCTGGGCGCGCACAATGATGGTGTGCGCCCCCAGCGTATTGGGCACGAGGTGCAGAAAGAGGCCGTTTTTCTCGCGCGTCAGCTTATAGTCGATGTCCTGGTTTTTGGTCCACTCATTAGTCACGCGCACGTTGGCGATGTTGTTGGTGCTCACTTCCAGCACCTTTTCTTCGCCAATGAACAGCTCGGGGCTAGCCAGCCGCGCATCGAGCGTGGTGCGCGTGAGGGGCAGCAGGCTCACGAGCTGCTGGGCGCGGGCGGGCTGCCCGGCCGAGTCGGCGGCCGGCGCAAAGGCCAGCCGCACAAACGGCGCCCCCGTGAGGTTGCGAAAGTGCAGCATACCCCGGTACTCGCCGCCCGGCCCGGCAATGAGCGAGTCTTGGAGCACAAAATCGGGCGAGGGCAGCAGGCGCGGCGGCCGCCGGCCGGGCTGGGCGGGCACGAGGCGCAGCTCGGCCACCTGGTCGTCGTTGTGGTAATAAAAATAGAGGCGCGGCTCGCCGGCCACCGTCAGCATGTGCTCGCCCAGGCTGTAGCGCACCGTGTCGAAGGTGAGCGAGAGGCTGCGCAGCAGCGGCGGCGTGGGGGCCGAGCCCTGGGCCTGGGCTTTACCGGGCAAGCTCCCGCTAATAGCCAGCAATAACCCGATAAACAGCCAGTATTTCTTTATCATAGCACGAACACTTGCTGCAAAGGTCCGCCCCAACGGGGCCACAGGCCAACAAGGCAACGCTTTTTTTAGCCATAAGCTGGCCGAGCGGCGGGGTACGGCGCGGCCCACAGTCGCCAGCGCAAGGGCTAGCGCGGCGGCCGCGTAGCCCGCCCGGCCACCGCCACGCCAGGCTCGACCCCGGTTTTTTACCGTTCGGCGGGCCGGCGGGCCGTTCGCCGGGCTGGGGCTTTCGGGCCGGGCGGGGGCCTGGTAGGTTTGGCTTATTCTTTCACCATTTCCCTTTTCAGCCGTGCTTACCTCCCTCCTCTCCCGCTGCGCAGTGGCCGCCGCACTACTGCTGGCTACGCCCGCCACGCTGCCGGCCGCCGCCCAAATTTCTGCCGGGCGCCCAGCCGCGCACCCCAGCTTTGTGGTGAAAGTGGTGGGCAAGGGCCGGCCGGTGCTGCTCATCCCGGGCCTCACCTGCCCCGGCGCGGTCTGGAACGAAACGGTGGCCCGCTACCAGGGCCAGTACCAGTGCCACATTATTTCGCTGGCAGGCTTTGGCGGGGTGGCCGCGCAGCAGCCGGTACCCGCCCAGTTATTGCAAGACACCCGCGACCAGCTGCTAGCCTACATCAAGGCCCAAAAGCTGAGCCAGCCCATCGTCATTGGCCACAGCCTAGGCGGCTTCCTGGCGTTGTGGATGGCCGCTACCGACCCGGCCGCCCTTGGCCCGCTCGAAATCGTGGATTCGCTGCCCTTCCTGCCAGCCGTTCAAAACCCCGCCGCTACCGTCGAAACTGCCCGCCCCCAGGCAGCGCAACTGCGCCAGCAAGTGAGCCAGGGCCACATGACGATGGCCGCCGAGCGCCAGATGGTTGCCAGCATGGTCACCGACACGGCCCGCCTTACGCAGGTGGCCCGCTGGGGCCTGGCCTCCGACCCCGCCACCGTGGGCCAGGCTATGTACGATATGTATGCCACCGACCTGCGGGCCGATATAGCGCGCATCAAGCAGCCGGTGCTGGTGCTGGGCACCTGGGCGGCCTACAAGCCATACGGCGCCACCAAGGAGAGTACCCGCGCCATCTTTGCGCAGCAGTACGCCCAGCTGCCGCAAGCCCGCATCGAGCTATCGGAGGCCGGCCGCCACTTCCTTATGTATGATGATACGGCGTGGTTTTTCGGCCACACCGACGCGTTCTTGAAGCAGCCGGCACTGGCTAAAAAATAGGTTTGGGCAGGCTAGTGGGCCATTTTGTGGCCCTGCCACCCCACCGTACTTTGCATCCGCCTTTGCCATTCCTTTATGCCGCCGCTCACTGCCCGCTCCCGCCTCTACTGGAAACTTCAGGTAACCGGCTGGGTGCTTTACGGGGTCTTTGGCGGGGTAGTGGCCAGCCTTTTCAGCCGGTTTTCTCCGTCGCTGGCCGCTATCGAGGTGATTGTGGCGGCCACCTTGCTGTTAGCCAGCCACTTATTTCGGCTCTACATCCGGCGCCACGGCTGGGTGCACCTGCCGCTGGCGGCCCTGCTGCCCCGGCTGCTGCTGGCGCACTCGCTGCTGGCCATTGTCAGCATCGTCGTTATTGGGGCGCTCACGGTGCTACTATTCGTGCTCACCGGGGCGCGTGCGGGCAGCAAAGCCTTTCCGTGGGTGCAGTACGTCGGCTACGCGCTCAACATCTTTTTTGTCTTCTGGGGCTGGTCGGCGGTGTACTTTGGCTTGCATTATTTCGATAATTACCGCCAGGCAGAGGTCGATAAATGGAAGCTGGCCGCCACCGCCCGCGAGGCCGAGATGCGCACCCTGCAAGCCCAGCTCAACCCGCATTTTCTCTTCAACGGCCTCAATAATATCCGGGCGCTGGTGATGGAGGACCCCGCCCGCGCCCGCGCCATGATGACGCACCTGGCCGAGCTGCTGCGCTACTCCATGCAGCGCAACGGCGCCGAGCAAGTGCCGCTAGCCACCGAGCTCGAAATCGTGGACAACTACCTCCAGCTCGAAACCATGCAGCTCGAAGAGCGCCTGCACTATACCGTAGTTGTGGCGCCCGAGGCGCTGCCCGTGCTGCTGCCCCCCATGACCTTGCAGCTGCTGGTCGAAAACGCCATCAAGCACGGGCTAGCCCCGCGCCCGGTGGGCGGGCGCCTCCAGCTCAACGCCCAGCTCAATGCGGCGGGCACTGGCCTGTGCGTTATGGTGCGCAACACCGGCACGTTCCAGCCGCAGCCGGGCCACCCGGGGCTGGGCCTGCGCAACGTGCGAGAGCGCCTGGGGCTGCTCTTTGGGCCGGCCGCGCACTTCACTATCGGCCCCGACCCGCTGCTGGCCGACACCGTACTGGCCGAATTATACTTGCCTATCAAAGACTTGCAAACCCCGCATGAACGCGCTGCTTATTGACGACTCGCGCCTGGCGCGCACCGAGCTGCGCCACTTGCTGCGCGCCTTCCCCGACGTAACGGTGGTGGGCGAAGCCCGGCACGCCGATGAGGCCCGCCAACAGCTAGCCGCTCTGCGGCCCGATGTGCTGTTTCTCGACATCCACATGCCGGGGCAAACGGGCTTCGACCTACTGGCCTCGCTGGAAGGGCCGGCGCCGCACGTCATCTTTACCACGGCCTACGACCAGTACGCCCTCAAGGCCTTCGAAGTCAACGCCCTTGATTATTTGCTGAAGCCCGTGAGCGAAACCCGGCTAGCCGCCGCGCTGGACAAAATCCGGTCGCTGGCCCCGGCCCTGCCACCACCGCCCGCGCCGGAGCCGGCATTGCCGCTGCTCACCGCTCAAGACCAGGTTTTTGTGAAGGATGGCGAGCGGTGCTGGTTTGTAAAATTGGCCGATATCCGGCTCTTCGAAATCAGCGGCGGGGCTACCCGGGTGTATTTTGAGCAGCAGCAGCCGCTCATTCCGCGCAGCTTGCAGCAGCTAGAGGCGCGCCTCGACCCCAAGGTGTTTTTTCGCGCCAATCGCCAGCAAATTATCAACCTGCATTGGATTGCGGGCATCGAGCCGTGGTTTAGCAACTCCCTCAAAATCAGCCTGCGCAACGGCCCCGAGGTAGAAGTTTCGCGCAGTCAGTCGGGCCTTTTCCGGGAGCTGATGAGCTTATAGGCGTTTGTACTTGCTACCTATTCGCTTGTTACCCAGCTTATGAATGCCACCGGCCGGGCTAATCTGGCACAGCATCCTACTGGGCCAAAACCAGTCGTTCAGCGGTTGTTAAGATAATGCGCCAGCTCAGCCCGGCCGGCAGGGTTTAGGATTACTAGCTAGCAGTCAGGCTAATCGCTTCTGCTACTTATCCGCTACGGGCAATTGCTCCACAATCTGCTCCACCAGCTTTTCCACCGGCACATCATCAGTGAGGTGCAGGCCATAAGCAGGCTTTTGCAACGTCTCCAGCTGCGATTCCAGCATGGATACTTTCATGTAGTGGCCTTTGCGGGCTTCGAGGCGCTTGCGCAGTACGGCGGGGTCGGTATCGAGAAATACCCACGTCAGGGGCAGGCTAGCCCCGGCTTGCAGCGTTTGGCGGTAGGTTTCCTTGAGGGCCGAGCAGGCGAGCACGGCCCCACCGGCGGCTTCCCAAGGCTGAAGGTCGGCGGCGAGGGTGGCTAGCCAGCCGGCGCGGTCCTGGTCGGTGAGAGGGTGGCCGGCGGCCATCTTGGCCACGTTGGCGGCCGGGTGGAAATCATCGCCATCGTAAAACGGCAGGCCCAGGTGCTGGGCCAAGAGCTCGCCCACGGTCGTTTTGCCGCTACCCGACACGCCCATGACGATAATGATTGGTTGCTTCATACGCTTAGCTAACGCGGGCGGTCGAGTTTAGTTAGAGTGGCCGCAGCAATACGCGGGCCGGGGCGCCGTCGCTGCCCACAATGGCGAGCGGCAGGCACAGCAGCTCGTAGTGGCCGGGCGCAATGTGCTGCAAGGCCAGGCCCTCAATCACGCAGATGCCGGCGTCGAGCAGGGCGTGGTGGGCGTCGGCCTTGCCCACCGACAGGTAATCGACGCCCACGCACACCACGCCCGCATCGCGCAGGTGGCGGGCCGCATCGCCGGCCAAGGCGACAAAATCGGGCTTAAATGGCTCGGTACTCCACTCGCTGCTCGAAATACGCGTTTTGAATAAAATTCGCGCACCGGGCTTTATAGCAATGCCTTGCACCTCAGCCAAGCTAATGCTTCGGGGGTCCTGGATGGCCACCACGGTGGCGGGGCCCATGAGGCGGTCGAGGTCGAGGGTAGTGGTGTCGCCGGCGCCCGTGGTGAAGTGCAGCGGAGCATCAACGTGGGTGCCAGTGTGGGCACTCAGGTGCAGCTCCGTCACGTTGGCGGCATCGCCACGGGCCTGGCTGAGGGTGTGGCCCACGGTCACACCGAGGTTGTCGGGCCAGTGCACCATCTGGTCGCGGATGGGCGTGGTGGCGTCAAGCCAGGGAGCGGGAACGGGCATCTTTTCTATTAATTAATTATTGCTTATCAATAAGCAAGCTTAAGCCTCCGGCCTTAGCTGCGGGGCTGCAAGAGCTTCGCAATCAAGCCGGTCCAGCCGGTCTGGTGGCTGGCGCCGAGGCCGTAGCCGGTATCGCCGTTGAAGTACTCGCTAAACGTCAGGTAGTCCCGGAAAGCGGGGTCTTGCTGGAGCAGCTCACTGGGGCCGAGGCAGGCGCGCTGGCCAGTTTGCGCATCGCGCAAAAACAGCCGGGTGAGGCGCGCCGTGAGCGCATCGGCCACTTGCAGCAGCGTGGCGTACTGGCCCGAGTGCGTAGGGTATTCCACCTTAAAATCGTCGCCGAAATAATGGTGAAAACGTTGCAACGACTCAATAATGAGGTAGTTGACGGGCATCCAAATGGGGCCGCGCCAGTTGGAGTTGCCCCCAAAGAGCTGGGTTTCCGACTCGCCGGGCTGGTAGCTGACCGTGATTTCGGTATCGCGAAACACGTACGGGTTGTCCTTGTACACCCGCGACAAGCTGCGCACGCCGTAATCGGAGAGAAACTCGTTGGCATCCAACATTCTGGCTAGTAGCCGCTTGAGGCGATGGCCGCGCAGCAGGCTCAGCAGGCGGGTGGCGCCTTTGCCGGGCTCCTGCCAGTGCGAAACGAGCGCCGCCAACTGCGGGCGGTTGGTGAGCAGCCAGTTCATGCGCTCCACAAACTGCGGGGCGCTGGCTAGCACCTGCTCATCGAGCACCTCCACGGCAAACATCGGAATCAGGCCCACCATCGTGCGCACGCGCAGCAGCTCGTGGCCGCCATCGGGCGTGTTGAGGGCATCGTAGTAAAACTCATCTTCCTCATCCCACAGGTTCAGCGCGGTGTTGCCCACGTTGGTCATGGCCTCGGCAATGTAGAGAAAATGCTCAAAAAACTTGCTCGCCAAATCCTGGTACACCGGGTTGGTGCGGCTCAATTCCAGGGCGATGCGCATCATGTTGAGCGCAAACATGGCCACCCAGGCCGTGCCATCGGCCTGCTCCAGGTAGCCGCCAAACGGGAGCGGCGCCGAGCGGTCGAACACGCCAATATTATCTAGGCCCAGAAAACCACCCTCGAAGATGTTGCGGCCGTCGCGGTCCTTGCGGTTGACCCACCACGTAAAATTGAGCAGCAGCCGGTGAAACACCGTTTGCAAAAAGGGCACATCGCCCGCGTCGCCCCGGCGCTTCTGCTCCATCTTGAACACCCGGAAACACGCCCAAGCATGCACCGGCGGGTTCACATCGTCGAAGCGCCACTCGTAGGCCGGTAGCTGGCCGTTGGGGTGCATATACGAGTCGAGGCACAGCAGCCGCAGCTGGTTTTTGGCAAATTCCGGGTCGAGCTGGGCCAGCGGAATGCAGTGAAAAGCAAGGTCCCAGGCCGCATACCAGGGGTATTCCCAGATATCGGGCATAGAAATGATGTCGCTGTTATACAAGCTTTTCCACTCCGCATTGCGCCCGCTAAGGCGTTCGGGCGGCGGGGGCGGCGAAGCGGGGTCGCCGGTGAGCCAGCGCGCCACATCGTAGTAGTAAAACTGCTTGCTCCACAGCATTCCCGCAAACGCCTGGCGCTGCACCAGCCGGGCGTCGGCATTAGTAATAGCACGCTGAATCTCGGCGTAAAATGCTTCCGATTCGGCCTGGCGCTGCCCGATAATCGCCTCAAAATCAGCAAACGGCTGCGCCTGGCCACCCGGCCCCAGCCGCAGGCGCACCTGCTGGCTAGCCCCCGGCGCCAGCACGAGGGTATAGTGGGCAGCGGCTTTGGTGCCAGTGCGGGCGGGGTTTACGGCCGCAGCCTGCTGCCCAACGAGGTAGTTATTGATACCATCCTTGAAAAACTGCTCGGGCGAGGCCGCGCCAAACACCCGCTCGCAGTTGGTGTTGTTGTCGCAAAACAGCCAGTCGGCCGCACCGTCGGCGTAGCAGGTGAGCTCGCCCAGGTCGCGGTGGCTCACCTGCACCGGGCCGGCAGGCGTGGCGGCCAAGGCCGGCCGGTAGTCGTCGTAGCCCCAGGCCCAGGTATTGCGAAACCACAGCTGGGGCAGCACATGCAGCGTAGCCGCGTCCGACCCCCGGTTTACAATGGTGTACTGGATAAGCAGGTCGTCGGTATCGGCCTTAGCGTACTCCACGAACACATCAAAGTACCGGTTTTCGGCAAAAATACCGGTGTCCAGCAGCTCGTACTCAGGCTGCTTACGGTCGCGCTTTTTGTTTTCCTGCACTAGCTTTTCGTACGGGAAGGCGCGCTGCGGATACTTATAGAGCAGTTTTTGGTAGGAATGCGTGGGCGTGTTGTCCAGGTAATAATAGATTTCCTTCACATCCTCGCCGTGGTTGCCCTGCGCCCCGCTCAAGCCAAAAAGCTGCTCTTTGAGCAGGGCATCCTGGCCGTTCCAGAGGGCTAGCCCCAGGCACAGCAGCTGCTTATCGTCGCAAAAGCCGGCTAGGCCTTCCTCACCCCAGCGGTAGGCGCGGCTGCGGGCCAGGTCGTGGGTGGTGTAGTTCCAGGCATCGCCGTGGGCCGAGTAGTCTTCGCGCACGGTTCCCCATTGGCGCTCAGATAAGTACGGGCCAAATTTGCGCCAAGGCGTTTGGTTGGTATCGGCTTCGTGGAGGCGCTGGTGCTCGGCAGTCATGCGTAGGCGTAGAAGTTAGGAATGAGAAAGGTAGAATTGACGCTGAGAAAACGCTGAAGCAACTCTTCCTTCCTCATTCCCAATTCTTGCGCGACGGCCTAGCCCCCCGAGGCGAAGCCGGGGTACAGGGTCATGCCGCCATCCATAAAAATGGTTTGGCCAGTGATGTAGTCTGCCTCGTCGGAGGCGAGCCAGGCGGCTAGCTGGCCGATGTCGGCGGGGTCGCCCACGCGGTTGTACGGGATGAGTTCCAGCAGCGCTTTTTCCTCCTCGGGCGTGTCGCGGGCCGATAGGTTGATGGGCGTAGCGATGGCGCCGGGCGCAATGCTATTAATGCGGATTTTGTGGGGTGCCAGCTCCTGGGCGGTGCTTTTCATCAGCTGCATGATGCCGCCTTTGCTGGCCGCGTAGTTGACGTGGCCGCCCCACGGAATAACTTCGTGCACGCTGCTCATGCAGATAATCTTGCCCAGCGCCTTGCTCACTTTGGGCTGCGGGCCGCGCTTGGTAAACTCGCGGGCCGCTTCGCGCAGGCACAGAAACTGGCCGGTCAGGTTCACGTCAATCACCTTCTGCCACTGCTCCAGGGTCATGTCTAAGAAAGGCGAATCGACCTGAATACCGGCATTGGCAACCACAATGTGCAGCGTGCCAAACTCCTTGATGGCTTGCTGAAACATGGCCTGCACCTGGTCTTCCTTGCTCACATCGGCCCCCACGGCAAAGGCTTTGCCGCCGGCCTTGGTGATGGCTTTGACGACCTCATTGGCGCCGTCTTCATCGTGGCTGTAGTTGACGGCCACGGCCGCCCCGTGGGCTGCCAGGGCAATGGCCACGGCTGCCCCGATACCGGAGCTGGCCCCCGTAACCAAGGCAAATTGCCCGTTTAAACGGGTAGTGGGTATTTTGGACATACAAACAGGCGAAAAGAGGGAGTTAACAGGCCGCGCCCCAACCGGCAACCCGGCCCGGAGCACCTAGCCCGGCGTAAAGACGCGGTTTGGGAGGCTGAGGTTTTGCTAAAAAGCTTTATTCGCTGCGCCTCACCAGCCCTTCACAAGGCCTAGCGGAGCCATAGCGACGAAAAGGCGGGGTTGGTCGGCAGAGTAGGCGGGGCCGCCGACTAAACTGCCCGGGCGGTGGGCCAGCGGGTAGTTTTGCGCCCTGCCCCCGCCAACTAACCGTTCAGGAGATACCCCCTAGCCTTCCGCTCTTTTATTATTTATCAGCCAAAAGCCCCGGCCAGTAGCTGGCCGGGGCTTTGTGTGTAAGCGGTAGTCGCCGGGGGTGGCGCGGACCGATAATCTGCCCGCATGGCCGAACGGCTTACTTGTGGGTTGAAAGCCTGCGCTACTTTGGGACTAGCTCCAGCGGCTCAAAAACTGGCTGAATGCTTCCTTGTATTGCTCGCCCACGGGGATGGTTTCGGTACCAATCTGCACGGTGAGGCGGCGCACGGCCTCAATCTTATCCAGGGCCACGATAAACGAGCGGTGAATGCGCAGAAAGCGCCGGGCGGGCAGCTTTTCTTCCATCGCCCGCAGGCTCATAAGCGAGAGCAGGGCGCGGGGCGTGCTCTTGAGGTGCACCTTCACGTAGTCTTTGAGGCCCTCCACGTAGAGAATGTCGCTGAGCGCCACGCGCACGAGCTGGTACTCTACTTTCAGGAAAATATGCTCTTCCTCGGGAGCGGTGGCGGCCGGCGCGGGCGCCTCGGCACCGGCGTGCGCTAGCTCGGCGTAGGCGCGGGCCTTGTTGGCGGCGCGCAAAAACTCCTCGTAGTTGAAAGGCTTCACCAAGTAGTCGAGGGCATCGACTTTGTAGCCCTCCAGCGCATACTGCGGGAAAGCGGTGGTGAAGACGATGCGCGGCGGCGCGGCCTGCTGGCCCAGCACCCGCGCCAGCTCCAGGCCAGTCAGCTCCTGCATCTGAATGTCGAGAAAAGCTACGGCTACCGGCTCGGTCAACTCATGCAAGCCCTTGAGAGCCTCCACGCCGCTGCCATATCGGCCCACCAGCTTCAGAAAAGGCGTTTGCTCGATAAAGGTGCAGAGCAAGGCGAGCGCCAGCGGCTCATCATCAACGGCGATGCAGGTAACGGGGGTCATACGAAAAATCTTTATTACTACTTGTTTTTAAGCCGAAAATCTATCCCTTAGAAAGTGGGGAATTCCCTGCATCTGTCATCCTGAGCTTGCGAAGGGCCTTTTACGTTAAAATTGATAGCCCCACGGCGCGAATGTGCGAAGGTCCTTCGCAAGCTCAGGATGACAGGCGGATTAGGGTTTTAATCTAAAGAGAAAAATCACTAGCGGCCTACTCGGCTAGCCAACCGTCAGGCTCAGCTTCACCTCAAACTCGTTAGCAGGCGTTTGGGACATCACTTCCAGCGTATAGCGGCCAGGATAGAGCAGGTCGAGGCGGCGCTGGGTATTGGTGAGGCCGATGCCGTTGGAGCCGGCCAGGTCGGTGCTGGCTTTGGGAAAGAGCGTGTTGCGCACGTCGATTTCGAGCTGCTGGGGCGTGGGCTGGCGCACCCCGATGTAGATGCGGCTGGGCGCCGTAGCCGCCACGCCGTGCTTAAACGCGTTTTCTACGAATGGCAGCAGCATCATGGGCGCAATGAGCACCTCGCGCAGCGGCTCGGGCTGCTCAAAGGTCACCTGCACGCGGTCGGTGAGGCGCAGCTGCATAAGCGTGATATAATCCTGGATAAACGCTACCTCCTGGCTAAGCTGCGCGTGGCCCGAAGCCGTGTCATACAGCACGTAGCGCATCATGCGCGAAAGGCGGTGCAGGGCCGCCCGCGCCCGCTCGCCATCTATCAGCGTGAGCGAGTAGATGTTATTCAGCGTATTGAAGAAGAAGTGCGGGTTTATCTGAGCCTTAAGCAAGCTCAGCTCGGCCTCCACCCGCTGCTGGTCGAGGCGCTCGCGCAGGCGGGCTTCCTGCTGCCAGTGCTGCACTACGGTGATGGCCGTGCCGATGCCCAGCACCAGCAGGGTAATGAGCAGGCTCACGAGGTCGAACCGCCCGCCGCGGGGCCGGGGCAGCGCGGGGCGGGCCTGCCCAGCTTCCTCGGCCGCGTGGAAGGCTTGCCGCATCAGCTCCGATAGGTGCAGGGTGCTTTCCAAAAAGCGCCCCAGCAGCGTAATCACCAGCACCGTGGCCGCCAGCGCCAGCACAAACCAGCCCGTGCGCCCGCGCAGCAGCAGGCGCGGCACACTCAGCCGCGTGGTGGCGTAAAACGCCCCTAGCCACAGCACCAGCAAGGCGCCCTGCCGCACCCAGTACTGCGGTGGCAGCACCACCCGGCCCTGCATGGGCTGAAAAAGCAGCAGCGTGAGCGCCAGCAGCCCCCACGCCAGCACGTGAATCAGCGGCGTAAGAAAACGCTGGGAAGAAAAAGCGGGCATAGCGGCAGGTAATTAAGTACCCCAAAAGTAGCCGCTCCCCCGCCCCCACTCCGCCCGAACCCGACTACCGGGCCGATTGTGCCGACTGCGGCCCCGCTTTTACCGTTCGGCCGGATGCGGCTTTTTTGTTACTTTTACTTCATCTACTTCTGGTTGCCTGCCTCTTCCCCACCCCAATGCTCTTTTCCTGTGTTCTCCTTTTCCACTGCTCGCCACCGGCTAGCCCCCTGGCTGGCTAACCTCTTGGCCGCGTGGGGCCGCCGCGCCGGCCTGGCCTGGTGCCTGCCCGTGCTACTGGCCCTGGCTAGCCCCGCCCGCGCCACCGCGCCCGAAGACACCCTGGTAGCCAGCCCCAGCCGCCCCGCCCAGTACCTCGAAGACCGGTTTTACAGCGTGCTCGAAGACCCCACCGGCCGGCTGCCGCTGCGCCAGGTGGCTAGCCCCGCCTACGCCGGGCGCTTTGCTACGCTGGCCGGCACCGGGCTGCCGCCCAATATTCAGCACCCGCGCAGCACCTACTGGCTGCGCTTCACGCTGCGCGCTGCCCCCGGGCCCGCCACCGACTGGTACCTGGAGCTCTACGACTCGCACATAGGGGCGGCCACGCTGTTTCGGCCGCGCGGGGCAGGGCTGACCTACGACAGCGTGGTCACCGGGGCCAACTACCCGTTCGCCACCCGGCCGCTGCCCTACAAAAACTTTCTCTTCGACCTGCCCCTGCGCCAGGGCCAGCCCGGCACCTACTACCTGCGCCTGCGCTCCGACACGCCCACCAGCTTCCGGGCCATGCTGCACAGCGGCCCCGGCCTGCTGCCCGAAATGAGCCTGCAATACTGGCTGCTGGGTGGCTTCTACGGTGTGGTGTTCCTGATGCTGGTGTATAACTTGTTCTTATTCTTCTTCTTAAAGGAAAAATCTTACCTCTACTACGTTCTCTACGTGCTGGCCGGCGCGTTGCTCTTTTTGTCAGAAGACGGGCTGGGCTTCCAGTACTTGTGGCCCGGCAGCGCGCTACTCAACCACTTTATCGGGGTGGCCGCGCCGGTGCTGCTGCTACTGGCCTTTGCCCAGTACGCCCGCTCGTTTCTCGACTCGGCGGCGCGGCTGCCGCGCCTCGACCGGGCCATCCGCTGGGTGGTGTCGCTGAGCGGGGCGCTGCTGGTGCTCGATGCCGTGCTGGCCAATTCGGGCTTCGGCTTCTGGCTGTACCTCTTCCCCTACGGGCTGCTGTACTACGCCGCCTGGCGCGCTTACCGGGGCGGGCTGCCCTCGGCGCGCTACCTGCTGCTGGCCCAGGCGCTGGTGGCCGGCTCGCTGGCCTTCCTCATCAGCCGCAAGTTGGGGCTGGAATTTTACAACAATGCCTACACGGTGTACAGCCTCAACGTAGCCTTCGTGGTGGAGGTAGCGGTGCTCAGCTACGCGCTGGCCGATAAGGTAAAGGCCCTGATGGATACCACCTTGCTCACCCAGCGCCGCTTACTCAAGCAGCTTCGCAAAAAGCAGCAGGCCCAAAATCAACTCGTCATTCAGCTGCGCGAAAATCAATTACTTAAGGACCAACTCAATACCGAGCTCGAAGCCTTGGTAGCCCAGCGCACCGACGAGCTACGCCGCCAAAACGACACCATCGCCACTCAAAACCGCGAGCTGCTCGAAACCAACAGCTTGCTGGCCTTGCAGTCGGCCGCCATTGAGCAGCTCAACCGCGACCTCAGCCGCGACCTGCAAGACCAGAAGGAGGCCCGCCTGCAAGCCCGTGAGTTCGACTTCGGCGAGTTCAGCCAGCTTTATCCCGATAAAGATGCCTGCCTGCGCTACCTCGCCGACCTCAAGTGGGCCAACGGCTACCACTGCCGCAAATGCGGCCACGAGAAAAGCTGCGAGGCCCGCGAGCCTTTCGCCCGCCGCTGCACCCGCTGCCGCTACGTGGAGTCGGCCACCACCGGCACGCTGCTCCAGAAGTGTAAGTTTCCCATCGTGAAGGCGCTCTACGCGGTGTTCTTGCTGCACGCCCACCGGGGCCGTTACGCCCCCGCCGAGCTAGCCCGGGTACTGGAGCTGCGGCCCGCCACCAGTTGGGCGTTTGCCCAAAAAGTGCTGGCCGCCCTGGAGCGCCGCCGCCAAGCCGCTGACTACGAAGATGGCGAAGCCTGGACTTTCGTGCTGCTCGACGACGCGGCTAATGCCGATGTGGAAACGGCCCTCGAAACGGCTTAGGGCCAGTAAACATTATTTCCGGCTGCTCCTGCCATTCCCGATGGCCTCCGATGGCGCGGGGCTCTGCCCCGTGCTATCTATTCGCGGACCTCTGGCCCGCCACTCCCGAACGATACCAGCGCAAGCCATGCAACGACTGCCGGCCAGAGGCCGGCCAATAGTAGACACGGGGCAGAGCCCCGCACTGTCCGCAGAGGTTTATCCAGCTTGTCGTACTGAGTTTACGAAGCATCTTATCAGGTTTGCAGACTTGTTTGGGCGCGATAGGATGCTTCCTTCGGCAGCAGAACAGCTGGGAGAAATGGCTATTTATATGCACCAGCCCGACTGTGCCGGCCAACGTGTGTACAGCCGGCTAGCGGACGGGTACCAAGAGCTGCATTTTTTCTAAAAAACTTTGAAAAAGGGCATTGTTTTTTAGCCCGAGAGCTAGGGAGGCCAAAGTATGGCCAGTGAGTTTTAGGGCCAGTTCGGCTGGTTTTTGCGTGTGTGCTAAGTGTAATTGCTAAGCGAGAGGGGATACAAAAACGTCATTTTCGGGGTCTATTGGCGGTTTTTGAGATATTTTTTTACAAAACACTCGCGCTACTTTTGGCTAGCCAATGGCGGTCGGCTCCGGCCCCATTCTCTTTCTTCTCCTACTAAAGCAACCGCTTGCCAACCCGCAACCGATTGCGGAGATTCTCGCCCTGAAGTACTCGTTGGCCAGCTTGCATTAGGCACGCTCGGCCCGCTACTTTTTTCTATTCCCACCCTTTCCACTTTTCAGTATGAAGCGAAAGCTTTACCTAGCCCCGTCGTTTCGACACACTGCGCTGCTCCTAGCCTGCGGGCTACCGGTGGCAGCGGGGGCCGCCTCCCCCCACCTAGCCAGCACCACGCTGAGCATTGCCGCCGAAATACCCGTAACCGGCCGGGTAGTAGGCCCCGACGGGGCCCCGCTACCGGGCGTGACGGTGCTGGTACGCGGCACTACCATCGGCGGCACTACCGATGCGGAGGGCCGCTTTTCACTGCGGGCTCCCGAGGGCAGCACCCTGCTGTTCAGCTTTATCGGCTATGTAGGCCAGCCCGTAGTGGTAACGAGCGCCAACGCCAGCAACCTGAGCGTGACGCTACGCGAAGACGCCCAGAAGCTCAACGAAGTGGTGGTGGTCGGCTATGGCACCCAGGAGCGCGGCAGCGTGACGGGCGCCATCTCCTCGGTCGGCTCGGCCGATATCGTGCGCCAGCCGGTGCCCGATGTGACGCAGGCCATCCAGGGCAAAGTTTCGGGCGTAACTATCACCTCCAACGGTGGCGCGCCGGGCGGCGCGGCCGGTACGTCCATTCGGATTCGCGGCATAACGTCGGCCGGCAACAACAACCCGCTGTACGTAGTCGATGGCTTCCCGCTGCCCGATGGCGGCGACAACCAGCTGAATGCCATCAGCCCCAACGACATCGAAAGCATTGACATCCTGAAGGATGCCTCGGCCACGGCCATCTACGGGGTGCGGGCTGCCAACGGCGTCGTCATCATCACCACCAAGCGCGGCAAGGCCGGCAAGGCCACCGTCAACTTTGATGGCTACCGGGGCGTGCAAGTGGTGGCGCGCAAGCTCGACATGCTCAACGCCAAGGAGTACGCTACGCTCAACAACGAGTCGCTGATTGCTGCTGGCAAGCCCATTGCGCTTGATAAGCTGCGCGACCCGTCTACGCTGGGCGAGGGCACCGACTGGCAGGACTTGCTGTTCCGCCGGGCCAAGATTCAGAACTACTCGCTCTCGGCCACCGGGGGCAGCGACAAGGCGCGCTACGCGCTGTCTGCCTCGTACTTCCAGCAAGACGGCATTATCCTAGGCTCTAATTTTGAGCGCTTTACGCTGCGCGCTAACGGCGACGTGCAGGTAAACAAGTACTTCAAAATCGGCAACAGCATCGCCCTCACGCACCTCAGCGACCGCCAGGTGACGAGCAACAGCGGCGAGTACGGCGCGGTGCAGCAGCTGCTGCGCATTCCGCCCACCGTGCAGCCCTACCGGCCCGATGGCTACTGGTACCAGCCCAACAGCGCCTCCGACAACTTCACGGAGGAAAACCCGCTGGCTACGTCGCAGCGCACCAACCAGCGCTTCAACCGCAACCGCGCCATCACCACGTTCTACGCCGAGCTGGAGCCGCTCAAAGGCCTGCGCCTGCGCTCCAACGTGGGGGCCGATTTTATCTTCGACAACTTCAACGCGTTCTCGCCCAAAGGGCCGGAGTTGGCGGGATACACCCAGCGCTACATCACGGCCGGGGCCACGGCCACGTCGAGCTACGCGCCTACGTATCTCATTGAGAACACGCTGTCTTACGACCGCCTGATTGCCGATAAGCACCAGTTTACGCTGCTGCTGGGGCAGTCGGCCCAGCAGTTTAATTACAGCAACGTGGAGGCCTACCGCACGGGCTACCTGCGCAACGACCTTCAGACCATCAACGCGGGTCCCATCAACACGCTGCTGGCCAACGCGGGTACCCTCGACCCCACCCCGCGCCGGCTGGCCAGCTACTTCGGCCGCCTCAACTACGAGTTTGCCGGCAAGTATATCTTCCAGGCCATTGCGCGCTACGACGGCTCGTCGCGCTTCCAGACCGGCGAGAAGTTCGGCTTCTTCCCCGGCGCCGCGGTGGGCTGGCGCATCTCGGAGGAAGAATTCCTCAAGGGCAACAACACCATCAGCAACCTGAAGCTGCGCGCCGGCTTTGGCCGCGTGGGTAACGAGCTGAATGCCGGCCGCTTTGCCTACCTCTATGCCATCAACTTTGGCGTAACCTACCCGCTCGGCCCCGATGGCGCCATCAACTCGGGCGGCGCCCCCACGCGCCTGGCTAACCCCAACCTGCGCTGGGAGTACAACGACCAGGCCAACGTGGGCCTGGATATGGGCTTCCTGGGCAACCGCATCGAGGCCAGCATCGACCTCTACAACCGCAACTCGCCCAACCTGATTGCGCCCGTGCCGCCATCCTTGGTGTCGGGCACGTATGAGTCGGTAAACGCCAATGCCGCAGCGGCTTACAACCGCGGCATCGACGTATCGGTGACCTCGCACAACTTTGTGGGCGGCGACAACGGCCTGACTTGGACCACTAACTTCAACGTGTCGGCCTTCAAAACGCGCCTGACTTCGCTCGGCGCGGGCATCCCGTACAACGGCCTGGGCTCGCTGAGCGGCACCATCGTGCGCTACGACGCCAACCAAGCCTTCGGCGCTTTCTACGGCTACATCGCCGACGGCCTGTTCCAGACCGCCGATGAGGTAAAAGCGGCCCCCGTGCAGCAGCCCGGCACTGCCGCCGGCGACATCCGCTTTAAGGACCTCAACGGCGACGGCGTTATCACCGACCTCGACCGCACGTTTATCGGCAACCCCAACCCGAACTACTCCTTCGGCCTCACTAACACGCTGACTTACCGGGGCTTCGACCTGAGCTTCTTCATCCAGGGTGTGCGCGGCAACGACGTGTACAACCTCAACCGCTACATCACGGAGAGCGCGCTCTACAGCACCACCAACGGCACTACCAACCTGCTCAACCGCTGGACCGGCCCCGGCACCAGCAACGATGTGCCCCGCGCCATCAACGGCGACCCCAACAACAACCTGCGCGTGTCGACGCACTACATCGAGGATGGCTCTTACGTGCGCCTCAAAAACCTAACGGTGGGCTACACCCTGCCCAAAACCATCCTCAACCGCCTCACGGCTAGCCAGGTGCGCGTGTACTTCACCGCCCAAAACCTGGTGACCCTCACCAAATACACCGGCTTCGACCCCGAGGTGAGCGCCAGCGGCGTCGACCTGGGCATCTACCCCCAGGCCCGCGTGTTCCTGGGCGGTCTCAACATCGGGTTCTAATCTCCTCTGTATCCCACCCTATTTTTATGAAACTCACTAAATACGCCTGCGGAGCTTTCCTGCTCTCGCTGGGCCTGTTCTCCGGCTGCACCCAGAAGTTTCTGGAAGAAGCGCCCGCCGACCAGATTACGGACGCCAACTTTTACCAGACCCAGCAAGACGCCATCCAGGCCACCAATGCGGCCTACAGCGAGCTCACCAAGGAAGGCCAGTACAACCTGGCCATGTGGGCCTTCGATATCATGGCCGACATCTCGGTGACGGGCGGCGACGATGGCAACGACGGCATCGAGTACAAGCAGCTCGAATCGTTCAGCATCCCGTCTACCAACACCGTAGCTAACCGCCTATGGGGTAGCTGCTTCATCGGCCTGCAACGCGCCAACCTGGTGCTGCAAAAAGTGCCCGCCATCCAGGGCATGGATGCTACCATCCAGAAGCGCTGCCTGGGCGAAGCCCAGTTTCTGCGCGCCAAATACTACTTCGACCTCGTGCGGGCCTACGGCGACGTACCACTGTTCACGGCCCCGCCCGCTAGCCCCGCCGAGGTGAATATTGCGCGCACGCCGGCCGCCGACGTTTACGTGCAGATTGAGAAGGACCTGCTGGCCGCCATCGGCAACCTGCCCGCCTCCTACAGCGGTGCCGACCTGGGCCGCGCCACCAAGTGGGCCGCCACTGGCCTGCTGGCTAAGGTGTACCTCACCGAAGGCAAGAAGGCCGAGGCCGCCCAGCAAGCCTTGGCGGTTATCAAGAACTCGGGCAAGTCGATGTGGGCCAGCTACGGCGACAACTTTAAGATTACTAACGAGAACAACAACGCCAAGGAGTCGCTCTTCGAGGTGCAGTACGTGAGCGGGCGCAACCAGTACGACCGCAACCAGGTGGGCTCGTCGATGAACGAGTTCTTCGGCCCGCGCGGTGCCAACCAGACGCCCGGCAGCGGCTACGGCTTCAACGTGCCCGAGCCCGATTTTGTGAACGGCTACGAGGCCGGCGATACGCGCCGCGACGTCACCATCTGGAAACCCGGCGACACCTACCCCGACGGCACTAAGGCTGCTGCCAAGGCCACCGGCTCGCCCTTTGGCTACTTCTGCAAGAAGTGGTTTATCGGCAAGGTGGACACCAACATCTGGGATTCGGGCCTCAACGTGCCGGTGATGCGCCTGGCCGAGATGTACTTGATTGTGGCCGAAGCCGTCGGCCCCACCGGCGGCGCCGATGGCGGCCTGGAGTGCATCAACAAGGTGCGCCGCCGCGCCTTTGGCCTCGACATCAACACGCCCGCCCCAGCCGTGGACCTCACGGCCACTTCCGACTTCACCGACCGCGTGATTCGGGAGCGTAAGTACGAGCTGGCCTTTGAGTTTGACCGCTGGTTTGACCTCAAGCGCCTCAATGGTACGGCCAATGGCCTCATTCCGGTGATGACGGCCCAGGCTAACTACCTGCGCACGCTGGGTATCACGCAGCGCGGCATCCCGACCGAGAAAAACCTGGTGCTGCCCATTCCGCAGTCGGAGCTGGACGCCAACCCCGGCCTCAAGCAAAACACTGGCTACTAAGCCGCCCACCCGGAAATTTTAGCCTCGTTATCCCCCATGAAACATACGTGGAATAAAGCCGCCTGGGCCCTGCTCGCCAGCCCCTTGCTGCTCGCCTCTTGCAAAAAAAGTGACACCGGCAGCCTCGAAGGCCCGGTGCCCGTAGCCAGCTTCACCAGCGTAGTCAACGCCTCGCAGTACCCCGTTACCGTTACCTTCACCGACAATAGCCAGGAGGCAGGCTTCGTCAACCAGTGGGAGTTTGGTGACGGCACCATTGGCACCGGCAAAACGGTGACGCACACCTACACCCAGGCCGGCACCTACAAAGTGCGCCTCACCGAGGCGGGCCGCGGCGGCACCGCTGCCACGCCCCAAACCGATGTGGTGGTGCCCTCGCTGTGCGGCCAGTCGGCCTTCACGGCCCTAGTCAACTGCCAGAACAACGCCGCCTCGGCTAGGGTCTTCACCTACTCCAACGCCGCCGGCGCCATCAAGCGCCTTGATGCTAATAACAACGTCATCTCCTCGTCGGCAGCCAACTCGCTGACCTCGTGCCAGGCCGACGACCAATTTACCTTCAGCGGCACCTCGGCTAGCTACACCTACGAGGCCAACGGCGGCACCTACTCGGGCACTACCTGCGGCGATGCCAAGTCGGGCAGCGGCGCCTTCGTGTACAAGCCCGGCACGGGCGGGTCGCTGGGTCAGCTTGTCTTGCAAAAGGAAGGCGCGTTCATTGGGGAGCCCGTGGCCGTTACCAACCTTACTTACGACATCGTGGAGGCTAGCAGCACGGTGCTGCGCCTGCGCGGCACCCTGGCCGACGGCTCCAAAACCGAGGTAACCCTGGTGCCCTACGACGCCGTAGCCCGCGTGAAGCAGCTGCTTACCAAAGGCTCGCAGAAAACCTGGAAGCTCGACAACGCGCAGGCCGCCGCCATCGCGGTGGGCACCGAAAGCAACCCCACGCAGTACTACGCCGGTAGCCCCGCCGCCGGGGCCCTGCCCGACTGCCAAGCCGATGACGAATTCACCTTCTCGGCCGCTGATGTATACACGTATTCGGCCGGGCTAGGCAACGAAACCTTCGTGGCGGGCAGCCCTTCGGGCTCGTGCCAGGCGGGGCGCTCCACTACCTCGCCCTTCGTGCTGGGGCCGGCCGATGGGGCTGGGCTCGCGCAGTTTGTGCTGGGCAACACGGGCACCTTCGTCGGTATCACCGATGCGCCCGACCTGACCTACCGCATCTTGTCGATTACCGATACCAATATGGTACTGCGCGCCGGCACCGGCAAAAATGGCGGCACCGTATTCACCATGAAGCTGATTGCGAAGTAGTAGCGGCTTCGCGCAACGTTTTGTCTACGTGCCCGGCGCAGCCTGCGCCGGGCCCTTGTTTTCCCCTTCTATATGCTCGCCTTCTCCCACCCCA
>Ga0265798_10002354_pt1 | contig 28071 bp, 30 predicted proteins | sample P3T30metagenome_FD_192430 | JGI IMG/M metagenome (GOLD analysis project Ga0265798, IMG submission 192430) | Plant litter microbial communities from East Loma Ridge, Irvine, California - P3 T30 | ecosystem: Environmental > Terrestrial > Plant litter > Unclassified | place: USA: California...
TGGAGCACAATGGTGTGACAGTCGATCACCACTGTCGGACGACGCTTCCCGACGTTTACGCGATGGGCGATTGCGCCAGACGACCGAGTCGATTCTCAGACGGTGAGCCCATACGACTTGAATCCGTCCAGAATGCAGGCGCGATGGCAACGACGGCGGTCGCAAGCCTGATAAACGAGACGCTTCCACCGGAACAGGTTCCGTGGTTCTGGTCGAACCAGTTCGACCTCCGCCTGCAAACGGTTGGCATCGCGATAGGCTACGACCGCACGATAATTCGCGGCGATGCGAGCAAGCCCGGGTTCAGCGTGATCTACTTACGCCATGATCGCGTGATTGCACTCGATTGCGTCAACGCCGCAAAGGATTTCGCACGTGGCAAGGCCTTGATCGCTGAAGGACGCGCAATCTCGATCTCAGCTTTGCAAGACCCAAGCGTGCCACTTGTCTGATAGCAGCGCGACGTTGCAGCCCACGGTGCTTCGCTATATCCAGACGCTCTTCATTCAAGCCAACCAAAGCACCGTGGCGAACGGTCTGCATGTGCTTAAAGGCATAGTCATGATCCGTTTGGCGCGAGGCCGGGTGACTATCCTCGATGGCGACAAGCTGAAGGATTTTTCTGGCGACAGCTACAGACGGGCGGCGACCAGACACCGTAGGCGGAATAAGCAATTCGCAAAGCCAAACTGTAAGCGCGAGAGCACCAAAGGCGCAATCGTAAACGGGCGCAGTAGTGAGCGGCCGGCCTTCTCATTTCTGACCGCCCCAAGTACGGACGGCGCCCTAATGCGCGGCAACTATCCGTTTTGTGGTCCAAATAGCTGCCGGCGGGAATGGCCTTAATTCCCACTCCTACGTTGTTGCAGAAGTGGCGCCATATGCGACGTCCGAAACTTACGACCTTTCGTGACCAATCAGACGACGATCTGGCTTTCGTCGCTACCATTCCAGTAGCAGACCGCCTTTGTATTCACACGGCTCATGACGATGCCGGATTTTTCTTTACGGCAACCGGCCGAGCATTTCCCCTTTGGCTCGTCGACTACAAAAGCACCCCACTGCCCCCACCGGGGCGTTTGACTAAATAATTTGCACAAAAGGTAACCTTTTAGCCGTCATTTGGTAGGTGCGGCGAGAGTAGGCTGCGTACTGCTAGGCGACATGCTCTTCCGCGTTAATTGCCTCTTGTTCTGATGCTGGCAAATGGCGGTATAGCGTCGCAATCGACACACCGATGGTCGGGGCAATTTCGCGGGCAGTCATTCCAGAGGCTAAAAGTTTGCGCGCAGTCTCGATGCGCTTAGGTGTCATCACTGTCTTGCGGCCTCCTACCCTGCCCTCACGCCTTGCGACGATCAACGCAGCCGTCGTGCGCTCGCGTACGAGATCACGCTCCATCTCAGCCATCGCCGCCATAATATGGAAAACGAGTTTGCCTGCTGTACCTCTGGTGTCGATCCCGTCAGTTATCGATTTTAGCTCAATCCCTCTCGTCGCCAGATCGGTCGAGAGGTCGATCAGCCCTTTCATCGTGCGGCCGAGCCTATCGAGCTTCCATACTACGAGTATGTCGCCGGTCCGCGCATGGGAAAGCGCGTCCGCCAATCCGGCGCGATCGGCTTTCGCTCCGCTGGCCTTGTCTGAAAAAGTTCGCTCGCAACCCGCACGATGCAGCGCTTCGATCTGCGGGGTCAGATCTTGTTCGGGGGTCGACACTCGGGCATAGCCAATCAGCATGACGCGTTCTCAAAATTCATGCCTGACGCCTATCATGGCGTAATCAAATCGCGAAAGTGTTTTGAGACGCCAGCATCGACTGCTACGGTTTCTCATATGATGGCGCATCAAAAACGATCGTTTGTGAGACGAGGCGACGCCGGCGATACCGCGCATAGGTTGGTCCGCGAAAGCACGAAGATTGATGGCGATCGGGTCGGCAACGGCCCCTTTCACGAGGGAAACGACGTTGCCATTCGTGTTTTCGCGGACCCGGGTAATCGAGCGTTCGTGCTTTCGCGGACCCCGTCTTTTGCGGTGCCCCTACAGGTTGCGGCATGACGGAAGGAGCATCTTCACAAGGCAACCTGTTCGTCCTTGATAGCCCGCTGCTGACCGAGGTCCGCGGCGAGCAGTCTTTGATGGCTTACCCGTTCTTCGCGCTGACCAAGACGGCTTGGAAGCGGTCGCTGATCTACAAGACCGACACGGTATCGATCGAGATCGGTCCTGGTCCGCGCGGGGTTGCCACGATCTACGACAAGGAAGTCTTACTCTATATCGCCAGCTTGCTCGTTGCAAAGCTCGACGCCGGTGAGGCAGTGGCCCAGGACTTCTACTTTACAGCCCACGATCTTTTTCGCGTCACTGGGGTAAGTGGATCGGCGCGATCCTATACGCGGTTATCCGATGCTCTCGAGCGGCTGCAGGGCACGCAGATCAAGACAAACATCGAGGCTGGTGGAGAGGGGCAGTCGGGTTTCTTCTCCTGGCTGTCGGAGGCGCAGCTTCATTATACGAAGACCAAAAGTGGCGATAAGCGGTTGAAGGGTGTGAAGGTACGGCTGTGCGACTGGTTATACCGCGCGATCCTGCGCGATCGGCGTGTGCTGGACTATTCACCGCTTTATTTCCAGCTCGGCCCGGTCGAGCGTCGACTCTACGAAGTCGCTCGATCGACCTGCAAAGACGGATCGGTCCAAGTCGGCCTCGACGACTTGCGGCTGCAGCTCGGCTACCAAAACTCGCTGAAGCACTTCCGGCATGTGATGAAGGGAATATCGGATGCGGACGCCGTGCCCGATTATCACATCGTCATGGATGACGGAGCATCGGTCGAGACAGCAGCGGGTAAACGCCGAACAACAGCTTCGACGACTGTGACTATCACACCGAAGGCGAGCCTACTTTCCGCGTAACGAATGGCGTTCAACTGATTCGATCTCGAGACGGCAACGGTCCGAGAAAACACGAAGCAGCGTCCGCGAAAGCACGAACTCCGGTCCGCGAAAGCACGAAAAGGACTAGCCTAGGTCCGCGAAAGCACGAACTTTTGTTGGCATAAGTCCGCGAAAGCACGAACTGTTTCTATTTCGTTCAAGCGCAGCTTGCGCCAAAATCCCGTTGCGCTGTCGGCATTATTCGACGGGCATCAAAGGGATCGGCTGTGACCACATAAACGAATGCCCGGCACGAAGGCCGGGCACCCTGGAACGTGATGAGCGATGCTTGGCGGCATCGATCGGGACCCCATTGGGGACAATACGCACCCTTCTCATATCCGTTCTCGAGCCTCGGTTCAAGGGAGCGCGCTTCGCGCCACGCTCTTGTTTTGCCTGGTCCCGGCCTCCGAAGAGGGGACGGACGATGGGAGCTATTACGATTGCGCGCGCGAGCTTCATGGCGCTCGAACGAGCGACAAACGAGCGCGCCAGGTCGCGATCGGGGGCACCGAACCCGACGCGTGCGCACGTGCATCCTCACAGCCGTAAGGCTGGCACGTTCGAGAACGACTTTTTCTACAGCTACGCCAAGGGCGAGACGGACCGGCTGTATCGAAACGCCGTGGAGCTGCTGAAACGCAAGAACGCAATCAGGCGCCTTGCCCGCACCGAGGGGCGCCAGCTCACTGAGGCCGAACGCGTCGTTACGCTGATTACGCCTGCAGCAGTGCGGGTGTTCGAGCAGCTAACGCAGCTCGCTCGCACCTGCGCCGGCAAGGTCTTCCCAACATGGGAGTGGATCGAGACACACACCGGATTGTCGCGTGCGAGCGTCGGGCGCGGCCTGTCGATCCTTGTTAAAATGGGGTTGCTCGACAAGCAGAGACGATGCGTCCCGATTGAACCGACACCCGATCGCCCGAAAGCACGCTTTGAGCAGACGTCCAACGTCTATCGGATGCGTTTTCCGAACCGCCTAGTCGGTTTCCTTCCGCGATGCTTTCGCCCTTCTCCCCTGCCCGATGACGTAGTGCAGCGGGATGCCGATCGTATCGAAGAGATTGAGGCGATGCGTCTATGGCGCTCGCCCCGCCAGATTGTGGCCGAGGATATCAACGACGCCGGCCTCCGCAGCATCATGATGCGCCTCGCAATCAGCATCGAGGAACAAGAGTCTCAAAAAAATGGTCAACCGCTCCTAGATTCATTTATTCTGTATTCAAGCGGAGTTGGCCTAGCCGGCCAACGCTTTAATGCCTGACGGCAACGGGACGCTAAACCCACCCGAAAGAGTTCGCAGAACCACCCTCACCAAGCCCAGCCGACGGACGCGCCTACGGCGCGGTGCTCCCAAAAGGAGCATGCGTCTTCTGTTGCGCCAAATGGTTGAGCTGATGCTTGGTCGAGCCGTTTTTCGGGCATGATCGCGGCTGTGGCGCCAAGTTCCTAGCAAGGGCGCCGCGGTAGTCACCGGCGTCATCCCCTTTCTACGTTGTCGACACTCGGTTTTCCACGCAGGCCGAACCGAGCTGCGCCCATCGTCGCCACATACCGAAATCCTAGCAATAGCCAAACCCCACACCGATCGCGATGGCCCAAGGCCGAGCCCTTCACCCGGCTATTCCTGGGTGATGAGAAAATGGGCGCTCGCCGCCTTCTACGATCAAGCGAATAACCGGCTTCGCCTACGGTTTCCGCTCCGCGGACCCTCCGTTTTTTCGCTTGATCGCGGCGCCCGCGCTCCCCTTCAATTCCCATCAGGAATTAGCCTGATCGATCGAAGGACAGGATCATGCAGAACATCGCGGAGTTTCGGATCATCGGGCGGGTTGGCAAGGTCACCGAGCATCACAAAGTGACGAAGGTCAGCGTCGCCGCCAACTACAACCGACAGGAGAACGGCGAGTGGGTGACGGACACGCACTGGAACGAGGTGACGGTATTCGGCAATCTAATTGAGCGCGCCTCCAAATCGCAGAAGGGCGATCTCGTCCATATCACCGGCCGAGTTCGGCAGAACTCCTACGATGTGGCCGATGGCAAGCGCTATACGGTCGAGCTGATCGCCGACGGCTTTGCAATCCTCGCCAAGGGTTCGGAGAACCGCGGCTAGGTACGGTCGGGGCCGCCTACCGGCGGCCCTTCCCGCCTCCGCATTTCCATCTCGACGGACTCGCGCATGAAATCGGCAACCGTTTCTCCCGGGCGCAGCAATGCCTTGATCCGGGCCAATGTCCCCGGCGGGAACCGGGCCATTGTCTGCTCTGCGTTAATTCGCGGGCGACCGACCGAGCCGAGCTTGCTAGAGTCATTCGTCGTCATAGAATTGTTGGTATCTCATATTGACGAGGATTTAGATACCACTTATTACAGGATCGGCCTTTCATCAAGGCGACGGAGGCTAAGGCCATGTTGGACCACCTACTAACGATCGGGTTTCTCGTATTCCTCGGCTGGGGTCTGCTGTCGGGCATGGGCCGCAGCGAGAACCCGCGCGTCTGGAGCGGCGACACGGCTGACGAGGAGGCGCGGCGCAACATGCGCACCGATTCCAACTACCGCGGCTACGACCATTGGAACAACTCGTCGGATCGTGGCTGGTAAGACGTGAAGACTATCGCCATCAACGTAGAAAAGGGCGGCGCGGGCAAGACGACGATCGCCTGCCATTTGGCATGGATACTAGCGGACGCCGGCCATCGCGTTCTGTTTCTCGATCTCGATCGCCAGTGCAACGCGACCGCGGCGCTGGCAGAGTTCGAGAGCCTTGGCACGTGCAAGCCTCTGTTCGAGCCCCGCTACTCGCCGCCCACTTCCGCGCCTCGCCTGTCGATCTACTCGAACCGCATGGGTGGCGAGTATGACGCGGATTACACGAAGGCGCTTGGAAATATCCGGACCAACTTCCCGCAGCTTAGTCCTGCGTTCGATTTCTGCGTCATCGACACGCCTCCCTCCTGGTCCTGGATCAATTTCGCGGCGCTGATGGTAGCGGACTCGCTGATAATTCCCGTCGAGCTGGGGCCGTTCGGTCCGGCATCGACCAAGCAGGTGTCGGATTCGATCGCCACGGTAAACCAGCGCGGTCGAACAAAGCCGATCCATGTCGCCGGCCTGGTCGCCAACCGCGTGAAGGCCAACGATCGCGCGCAGATGGAAATGCTCGCGGCGATCCGGGAGAAGGTCGGGAAAAACCTGTTCACCAGTTACCTCCCCGATCGCGCACACTACAGCCAGGCGCTTCAAGAGCGCGTGCCAGTGTGGCGCTTGAACAAGGACGTGCGAGGATCGCTGCCCGCGATGCGCGCCTTTCTCGAGGAAGCCATGACCCGGATCGGGAGCAACGGATAATGGACTTCGACAATTTCGACGTCTTCAGTGACAAGGCAGAGGTTGCTGACGCGGATCGCGTTCTGCTCCTGGATCCGGATCAGCTCTATCCCGATCCCGAGAACGTCCGGCGCGACATCGATCCGGCAACGATCAACGAGATGGCCGGGACGATCGAAGCACGAGGACAGCTTCAACCGGTTACGGTCGCTCCGAAGGACGAGGAAGGGCGCTATCGCATCCAGTTCGGCGAACGTCGCTGGCGCGCGTGCAAGCAACTCGGCATCAAGGTTCGCGCGATCGTCGCCAAGGCGGATGATCCCGCGCAGGTCCGCATCGACCAATTCATCGAGAACGATCAGCGCGAAAACCTGTCGACAGCCGACGTGGTGGCCTTCGTCGCCAAGGAGGTTGCGTCCGGCCGCACGCTCGCAGATCTAGCGCGGCAGACAGGCCGGAACCGCACGCTCCTGACCCGGTATCATGGCCTCGCAAGTGCTCCCGACTACATTTCTGCGCTACTTGCCGATATCTCGATGCGGAGCGCCGTTGCCCTTACCCAGGCAGCCAAGGTGGACGATGCAGCGACCCGGACGTTTATCGCGAATACGGCGACCGAGGATATGACGGTATTGGCGTGCGAACGGCTGGCACGCGACGTGGGAGCGAAGAAGACCAGCGCGCCGACCGAGTCTCCTGCCCCCCCGCCTGTCGTGCAACCGGGCGCGGATGGCGAACCCGAGAAAGCCAGCGACGAGATCCCGGTCGATCCTCCCGCCCCATCAACCGACGAGATTAGGGACGAGCTTGCCGAGCGCGTTCAGGACGTGACACCGGTCCCGTCTACGCTGGTCTCTAGCACCAGTGCCCCTGCCCCCCGGTCTTCAAAGGCGAAGGGTGGCAAGCAGAAGATTGAGCGGCCGACAATCGAGGTGGAGGGTCAGCGTGCGATCGTCGTGGAAGCGCTGCTCCACTTCGACGGCGAAGACACGCCCCGGATCGTCAGCTGGCGCTGATCGCCGGCCGTTGAACGGAGAGCGCCGATGGTGATCTTCGCGCGCATTCGCACACCTTCTTTCTTTCCGCGAAATCGCTTCATTCAAGACTAATTGAGTGTGCCACGTGGCACACTTGCGAGAAGGATTATGGTTGGGGATGTTTAATAGCAGGATAGGTATTGCTGTGGTTGCTGTATTACATTACTCCTTCGGAGCATGTCCGCAGCTTCGCAACCTGCATCCCCAACCAAGCCGACCGCGATGCTGACGGCGCGTGTCGATCGCGACCTGTTGGCCGCGTTCGATGCCATTGCAGAGGGAAGGGGAGGGCGCAGCGCGCTCCTCCGGACCGTGCTTCAGCAGTCATTGAAGCAGGTGATCGACGCACCTCGGATCGCGCCACGCGCAGACAGCGCCGGCAACCGTGTGACGCTCAGCTTCACCGATGCTGAGTTGGCGCTGCTCGATCGGCGAGCGGCCGATCGGGGTGTCGACCGTTCGCGTTGGATCAAAGCACTGGTGCGACGCCATCTCGGATTGAAGGGCAACGTCGACGACGGTTTGCGCGATGCGCTCGCCCCGATCCGGATGCAGCTTCAACGCATCGGACGAAACCTCAACCAGGCAATGAAGGCGGGTAACGCCTCTCTTATGGCGGACAGCGGCCTGCAGATCGAACGGGAGCTGCGGCGCATTGCCGACATGCGCGAGGAGATCACGGAACAGGTCGACGCGCTAGGCGGCGCGCTTCGTGGCGACGCCGCCTATTGGGAGGTCGCGGACTGATGCCCTTCGGCGAGCGCGAGGATGAGCTGTGGGAGGCGATGAAACCGCGGTTCAAGCCGCGCATCGTGGGCGATCCGAACGCGCGTTACGCCAAGAGCATCGTCAACGGCACAGGGGCATTCACGCCCCGACACAACGTCGCACCGCCAGCTTCCGCCGTTCGGGCCACTCTCGCGCGGGTTGTTCACCGCACGCCGGAGGTGCTGGTCAAGGTTACAGGGCGGAAGAAGGGTGCAAAGCATCTGGCCGCCCATCTCGATTATATCGGCCGCCACGGCGACATCGTAATCGAGACACGGGACGGCGAGCGGATCACGTCGAAAGATGATGCGCATCAGATCGCGGACGAATGGTCCGACCCGCTTTATTGGCGGCAGGGGACATCGGTTTCGGCCGTCGCGATGGTGTTCTCAATGCCGGCAGGCACCAACCCCGACAACGTAAGGGAGTCCGTCAGGGAAGCGGCCGAGCGCTTGATCGGTGACAATCACGACTACGTACTCGCTCTTCACACCGACACACCCAGGCCGCATGTTCATTTGACGGTTCAAGCCGAAGGCATGGACCGGAAACGCTTCGATCCTAGGCGCGAGGATCTGTTTCGATTCCGCGAGGCGTTCGCCGAAGCGCTGCGCAGCCGCGGCGTCGAGGCAGAGGCGACGCCGCGCTATACGCGTGGACAGGGAAGGGCGGGCACCAGCATGGCCCTGACGCAGTTGCGCGCGCGCATACGCAACGGTGCGTCCCGCCAACCTACCGATGCCGATCTGCGGCAAGCGCGCGAGGCGATGCAAATCGCTCTCGGCAAGGCCCAGCAGCCAGCGCTCGCTACTAAGACGCGGGCACGCTGGCAGGACACCAAACGGCGCTACGAGGCCGCGGCCGACCGCCTCGATCGCACCGGCAACCGCGAAGACCGCCAGCTCGCCGGCGACGTCCGGAAGTTCGTCCAAGAGCGTGCTGGTATCGAAACGGTGCCGGACATGATGCTCCGCGATGCCACGAAGCGCGTCCGAGAAGCACAGGATCGATCGAGAACCGAGCCGCAACTGGATCGAGGTGTGCCACGTGGCACACCTCCACCGCCAACCAGACGGCGTTAGTCACTGATCGCTCAACTATGCGATGCATCAGCTAGAACCAGGCTGGCAGAACAGACCACCCGCAGGTCTAAGCTGGCAGTGTCGCTTCTCGCCGCATGAAGGTCCAATCGATCAGAGCTTCGATCGATGGCCCGAGCGCAAGACCGATCTCACTCAGTGCGTATTCGACTCTGGGGGGAACCTGCGGATAGATCGTTCGGGTCACAATCCCGTCCTTCTCCAAATCCTTGAGCTGTTGAATCAGCATCTTTTGGTTCACGCCTTCGACACGTCGTTCCAGCTCGGAGAAGCGCAGAGGCGCCCGTGCCGCAAACAGTTGGAAGATGATCACCATCTTCCACTTGCCCTCCAGGACGCGGAGAGCCTCGCTGGTCGCGGCAGCCCACACAAGCTGCTGCTGTGGATCCTCGCATTGCCAGTCACGCTGCATAGGTCACTTACCTCTAGGTGGGTAACCCACCTTTGGGTAGGTTCTTGTCACTTATGGTACCTGACCATAATTCCCGGTGCGAAGCAATGATCGCAGAGGAACGACACATGAAGATTGGCATTCTTGGGACAGGGCATATTGGCAAGACACTCGTCACCAGGTTGAGCGAGGCGGGCCATGAGGTGAAGGTGGCCAACTCGCGCGGGCCCGAGACGATCGATCCCCAGCTCCTGTCAGCCGGCGCCCGCGCCGTGACGACGGAGGATGCGCTGACCGACGTCGAGGTCGCCATCCTCTCGATACCTCTCAACCGTATCGCCGACATTGCACCGTTGGTGGCTCGCCTGCCTGACGAGACGGTCGTGATCGACACCTCCAACTATTACCCGTTCCGGGATTCCAAGATCCAGGCGATCGAAGACGGACAGGTGGAAAGTCTGTGGGTGGCTGAGCAACTTGGCCGTCCGATCGCAAAGGCCTGGAATGCGATCGGCTCCGCGTCGCTCGCAAAGAAGGGGAAGCCCACAGGTACACCCGACCGGATCGCCATTCCCATCGCGGCTGATCGTGAGCGGGATCGTCAGATCACAATGAAGCTGGTCGACGATACCGGTCTGGATGCATTTGATGCCGGGTCGTTGACTGATTCTTGGCGTCAGCAAGCCGGTGCACCGGTCTATTGCACCGACCTAACCCTCGCCGAGTTTCCCTCGGCTCTCGGCGCTGCAGAGAAGGACAGGCTTCCTAAGCGCCGGGACCTGGCGGTTGCGGTGATGCAGGAGCGCTTGGGTGACGGCACCACGAACCCTGACGAGGACTGGGGCGTCCGCCTCGTCCGCGCGATCAACATGTAACGTCGCGCAAAACTGCGCCGCTCCAGTCCATAGCCATCTATCTACCAGAGGATCAGACCATGACTCGCGTTGTACGCTTTCACGAATACGGCTCCGCAGACGTGCTGCGCATCGATGACATTGAGGTTCCTACGCCTGCCGCCGACGAGGTGCAGATCGTGGTCCGAGCCATCGGCCTGAACCGCGCAGAGGTGATGTTCCGCAACGGCGCTTACCTGCAGGAAGCGGACTTCCCCTCGCGGCTCGGCTACGAGGCCGCAGGCACGGTCAAGACGACGGGCAGCGACGTGTCGGGCTTCGCGGAGGGCGACGCCGTCAGCGTCATCCCCACGCTCGATATGTCGCGCTGGTCCACCTACGGCGAGATCATCAACATCCCGGCGCGCTATGTCGTGAAGCATCCCACCGCCCTTTCATTCGAGAAGGCAGCGGCATCTTGGATGCAGTATGTCACCGCTTGGGGCGCGCTCATCGATCAGGCGAAGGTCACCGCCAAGGACTTCGTGATTGTTTCAGCCGCATCGAGCAGCGTCGGCATCGCAGCGATTCAGGTGGCTCGCAGCGTCGGAGCAACGGTGATTGCGACCACTCGCACGAACGCCAAGGCGCAGGCGCTCACCGACGCCGGCGCGCATCATGTGATCCCCACCGCCGAAGGCGACTTGGCGGCGCGCGTTAAGGAGATCACCGCCGGCAAGGGTGCCCGCGTGGTATTCGATCCTATCGGCGGTCCTGCGATTGCCCAATTTGCCGAGGTCATGGCCGTGGGTGGCATTCTGCTGGAATATGGTGCCCTCAGTCCGGACGAGGGGCCGTTCCCGCAGTTCGCGGTGCTGGGCAAGAGCCTGACGATCAAGGGCTACCTCTACACTGAGATCGTCAGCGATGACGGCGCGCTTGCGCGCGCTCAGGCCTTCATCACCGAGGGCCTGGAAAGCGGCAAGCTTGATCCGTTGGTCTCGCGGACCTTTCCGTTCGACCAAATCCGAGAAGCAACCCGATTTCTGGAATCCAACGAGCAGATCGGCAAGATCGTCGTAACTGTTTGATCTCTGACGGGCGAGCGGCTCCTGGCCCTCTCCCGTCCAGATTGGGAAGGTGTGCCACGTGGCACACCCCACCATCACCGGCCCCCGATCGAGCGCGACTTCTCGTAAATCACTTCCTGGGTCATATCGCGGACCTGCTGATCCTGCTTCTGCTTGACCTCGACGCCGGCGATCAGCTCGCCCCGATCGATCCGGGCGGCGACCTCCTCCTTGCGCTCTGCGACGAACTCACGCTGTTTGGTATGCTCACCCGGGAAGCGATTGGCCGCCGCGACCATCGCCAGTGCGACGTGGCTTTGCGCCTTACGCAGCTCGGGGTCTTTGGCATTTTGCACATCCGTCTGTCGACGAAATCGCTCGGCTAAATCGGGCCCGGGATCGGGTTGCTCCTTGGCGTCGCGAACCTGGTTTGCAGTGCGAGCGGCCTGCGCCTTCGTCGGCATCGCGCCAGGTTGGCGAGCCTGTTCGCGTTCGGCTGCAGCCTTCGTCTTAGCGTCTGGCTGATACCCGTCGATCTTGAGCCCCTGCGCCGTAGCCGCGAGATATGCTGCCCGCTTAAATTCTTCGTCGCCATCGATCCGAAGCGACGTCCACCCATTCTCTTTGGCCAGACGGATCAGATCGGGCAGCGACTCTTTATCTTTGGCCTTGATGCGATCGGGGGTGATCGTCGCCATCGGCTCTTTGTCGTGTGGGCTCCGATAGAGCTTGTTGCCGACCCGTAAAAACCTCGAATCGAGATCGGAGGGCACCTCCATCGTTCGACGGCGCCGATCGACTTCGACGCTGGCAGTGTCGGTTTTCTGATGCATTTCACCGCTCCTGTTCGATCACACCTACAAGTTCGTCGCCCCGTTCCTCGGTCGACACGTCGATGAGCATGTCGGGGAAATCTTGGATGATGACGCTATCCATCGCGAATGACATCGGATCGGGGTCAGTGAGCTGGTCGAACGTCGGTTCGACGCAAGCTGGCAGCCCCTCAGCGTCATTGATCCTCTGCGGGATTGGAGCCACCACGGGTGCCTTGGCCAGCCGGCTACGGAATAGGGCGTCCTCGAAATACCGAATCTTGTCGCCGTGAATGGGGGGGATGCCGCCCCTCAGCAGAAGCAGTTCGGTATCGGGGAATTGCATCAGCTCTTGCGGCAACAGAAGGGCGCGGCGTTGATCGGACATGGACTTGGAGCGGTTGGCGAGGATGCCGTGGATGGTCAGCGACTTCGTGACGGACTCCTGGCCGACATATCCGATCCGCTCGGATAGCTCATTCGCGACACGTAGCTCCTTCGGCGTGAAGGCGACTTCTACCCCGCAATTGGCGACGATCTCGTTGGCGACATGCTCGCCATAAACCGCGCGGAGCTGCGACCTGGACTGGATTACCGGCAAAAGGCGGATGCCATAGCCAGCAACGTAGGAGAAGGCGCTGGCGATTGTCTGCGCGCGGCCAATGCGTGCAAACTCGTCGAGGATAACAAGAACCTGTAACGGCGTCTGCGTACCCGGCAACTCGCGCACGTTGAGGTCGATCAACTGTTGAAACAGCAGATTGTAGAGCGGCGCGACGCGGTCCAACTCGTCGGGCGATACACCGAGATAGACCGACATAGGGGTGGTGCGTAGCTCGCGCAGATCGAAATCGCTCGTCTCGGTCGCCGCGTCGACCCGCGTGTTGAGCCACAGGCTCAGTTTTGAGGTGACGCTCTGGACGATGCCCGCGAACGTGTTGTCGGCGCCGGACGTGAAGTCGGCGAGGGCGTTGCGGCAACCTTGCGACAGATCGTGCCGCTCCTCGAGAACGCGGCGGAAGAACCCGCGCGTGTCGCCCGTCGTCATCAAGCGGTAGATTGAGCCGATGGTGAACGGCCGATCGGAAACCGCGAGATAGGCGCCCACTCCGACGAAGGCGGTCCGTGCCGAGTCCGTCCAGAACGGCTCGCCGCGTTCGGGCGCGACGAACAGCATTGTCGCGATCTTCTGCAGCTCGATGATTACTTCGTCGGGATCGATGCGATCGATATAGCCGAGCGGATTGTAGCGGGCGGTTCGGCCGTCCGGTTCGGTTGGGTTGAACAGGTAGACGGCTTGGCCGTGCTTCTCGCGAAAGCCAGCCGTCGCATCCCAATTCTCGCGCTTCACGTCGAGGACGACGACGGACTCCCGCCATGACAGCAGGTTGGGGATGACGATGCCAACGCCCTTGCCGGAACGGGTAGGGGCCTCGACGATGCAATGCTCGCTTCCCCCGAACGTGAGGAACTTGCCACCTTTCTTACCCAGGACGATGCCGTTCGCGGCACGGAACCCGGCGCGACGGATCTCGCTCTCCCGTGCGAAGCGCGCCGCACCATGCAAGGGCGGTTTGAGTTTGGCGAACCACCAGATCGTGATCACCGCGAGGAAGAGTCCGATCCCCATGCCGGCGCCGAACGCCTTCAGCACGATAGGATCGTGCCGGTAGTACCAAAAGAACGCCGGCATCTTGAGCGGGTCAAACTTGGCACTAGGAAGCCCGAGATATATCCAGGCGATGACAGAGGCGATCAGGAACGCGACGACGAGCGCAACCGGAATGCCGAAGGCGAAGAGTGCGCGCCGGTTAGGCTGCATGACGCCCTGCCGGATCGTAGTAGATTTCCGTCATTCGGAACTTGCCGTCGACCTTCTTCATCTGAACCACGACGTCGACCAGGATTTTCAGGAGCGAACGGATATCGTCCCGGGCTAGGTCGGCACCGCCTTCGCTCTCTTTCACCAGCAGCGTCAGTTGCTCGAACGCAAGCTCGGCCGAGTCCGCGTGTATGGTCGTGATCGAGCCTGGGTGGCCGCTGTTGACGTTGCGGAGGTAGAAAAAGGCGGTCCCGTCGCGCAGCTCTTGGAGCAGGATGCGATCGGGCCTCATGCGAAGTGCGCTTTCCAGCAGCTCCTTCGCCGTCACCTTGGCGGTGCCGGTGCCATCCTTGCTGTAGATCATGTGAACGACGTTCCTGTGCGGCACGACAAGCTCGCGCGTGTCCTCGATCGTCAGCAACCGCTCATTCTCTGGAATGAGCTTGATGAGCCCCTTGGAAAACGTCGTCTTTCCTGAGCCGGTCGCGCCCGAGATCAGGATGTTGAGCCGGCTTCGCACCGCAAGGTCGAAGAACTCGACGTGCTTTCCGGTGTTGAGCAGGCCCAGCAGCCGTTCCTCGACCGGACTAACCCTTTTGGTGGCGACCTTGGTTTCTGCGAATAGGCCGCTCGCCTCGAAATCCGCCATCGTCATCGTCTTCGTCGACGGTTTGCGCACCGTAATCGAGACGGTGCCGTCCGGTACTACGGGGGGAAGGACGAGCTGGACGCGCTCGCCGGTCGGGAAGACCGTCGAGCAGATCGGCGTCTCGCGCGTCACGTCCTGCGACGTGAACGCAGCGGCAGCGCGGGCCAGCCCGTTGAGAGCTTCGAGGGTAAGGTCCGGCTCCTCCTCCCAGGTCCATCCGCCATGCCGTTCGATGCCGATGATCGAAGGTTCGTTGATGACGACTTCCGTCACGTCGTCTTCGTCGAGATAGCGGCGAAGCGGGCGCACGGCATGATCGAGGATTGCCGTGTTGCGGAAGCCTTGTGCGCTCACTTCAGACCGAGCCCGTAGACCTGCGAGAAATCGAAATCCTTGGCGACGGTGATCGCCAGCTCGGACCCTTGGTTGACCCGCACCACGGGGCGGATCGTTTGCGTATCTTGCAGGACGGACGAGGTAGTATCGCCGGGTGTGCGGAAGACGGTCGACCCGGCCGGGCTGACGGCCTGCCCTGCGATCTGTCCGCCTGTGTCGAGAACGCTGAACAGAAGGGCTGCCCCGAACCGCTGCCAGAAGAACCGATCGATTTTGCCGGTGATGCCCGCGCGGCCGAGGGAGTCGGACGCTGGTGAACCTATATCGATCGCGACGCCCCGTGGCGTGACCGCCCGCGTCCACATCGCGAAGAGCCGACCCTGACCGCGTTGCAAACCACCCTGATACTCGCCGAAAACGCGCGTGCCTTTCTCGAGTAACACGACCCGACCGTTGTCCGAATAGATGTCCCGAGGGATGATGCAGGTGGTGTAGCCCGGCACGGTGCTGTCCATCGCCGTTTGCAGGACGCAGGGGATGATCGCGCCTGCGGTGACGAGATAGTTGCGGTTGCCGATCATGCGGGCCGTGGCGGTGCCGATTGCCGAGGTTTGTTTGAGCGTATCGAGGTTGGTCCGGGTCGCCGTCGTGGCGCTACTGCCCTGCGGTGCCGCATCGCCACTGTCCCCGGTGCTGTCGCCGAGCGTGCGACCGCCAGTCGGACCGCTCTGGTTGCCGTTGTAGGCGATCAGCGTCGATCGTCGGGCATTATCGCTGAGTTGGCGGGCCTCATTGGCGCGCCGCTCGACTTCAGACTGCTCGCGGGTTTGCTGCCCTGACGTTCCGGTCCATGGATACGGAGTGATCGGCTGCCCGTCGGGACCGATCGCCGGAACCTGCGTTCCGGTGAGCTGCACCGGGGCGTTCGGGTCGCGAGGTGCTGTGGCGAGCGTCGGTGCGATCACCGACTTGGGATCGTAAGGCGCCTCCACCGCAGGAGGCGCCTTCTTCACTTCCAGAGCCTTGTTGCTCCCGGTTCCGGTGACGACCGTCAGGGCCGCGAAGACGATTCCGCCGGCGAGCGCCGCGCCGACCAGCACCTTTTTGTTGTCCCATTGAGCCGCATTGAGTGACGGGATGCGGTTCGGGCGGTCGGCAGCGGGGGTGCGGTCGATCTCGCCCGCTTCCGGCGTGGCGTCGACGTCGAATCGTTTATCGCTCACGTCAGTTCTCCGTCGTGCGCTCGACGACTTCGGATGCCGTGTCCGTTTTGGGATCGCGACCGTAGAAGCTCGGGCTTTCGTTGTAGATGCAGAGGACTACCTTGCCCCTGCGAAGGCGCATTTGCTTGTAGATGCCGTGGACGACCACGAACTCATCACGCACATCGAACGCGGCCGTCGCCTCACTCCCGTCCGGATTGACGGTGAAGATCGCGGGGATCTCGCGCTGGTTCGGGAAGCGCAAAACGGTGAACTGGCCGTTGTCGCTGATCTCCGACGGTTGAATGTCGGAGGAGCCTTCGACCTTGTAATTAAGGTTGCGCTTGCCTTCGAGGACGCCGAGGTCGAGCGCCACCTTGACCGCACCGTTTTGCGCTGCCAGCGCAGCCGCGAGTTGCGTCTGTTGCGCGGCAAGAACCGCTTGTTGCGCCTCATACTCGGGATACCGTAGCCGGACTTTGAAGAACGTCCCCGTCGCACGCGCACCGGCGACGGCTGTCAGTTCAAAGGTGTAGTTGCGCTTCGTGCCCTGAAATTCCGTCACGACGATGAGGTTCGTCACCCCGGCACGTTCGCGGGGCTTCACGAACAGCGAATTGTCTGCCGGCGCGACCTCCCACGACACCGTGTCGCCCATCGCGACGAACTTGATGACCTCGCCAGGGGCGAACTCGATCTGTGTCGCGGTGCGAAAACCGCTGCGAATTTTGATGACGTTACCGTCGGTATAGTTGACCTCGCGGATGCGCTGATCCGGTCCGACCTGGCGCGGCGTCTGTTCGGCAAAGGCCGCCGCGGGCACGAGCGCCCCCAGCGCTGCGGCCATAAGCAGGATGCTCTTCATCGTGTCGGCACCTCCGCATCGGCTCGGTAGGACTTCACTTGGAAACCGAGCGGGTTGGCGTAGCGTCCAGTTTCCGTTTCCGGCTTGGACAGCACATCGAAAGTAATGGTCGCGATGGCCGGCGTCTCGATCACCTGTTGATCGCGTTCGAGGCGCTTCACGAAGCGAACCTGCGCAACGTTCGGCGATATGAAGGCTACCGATCGAATCGCGACAAAGACCGCATCGTTCGCGGTGAGCTGATTTTGCGGAGAGTCCGGGTTGTCCTTCTTGTAGAAGGCCGTCCAACGCGCCTGTTCCTCTCGCGTTGAGAGCGCCAGCACCTTGCGGAAGAACTCTTCGCGTGCCTGCGGAATCCATCCCTCCCGCGCCCGGACGTAATCGGCCAGGAAGTATTTCCGGATCGCCTCGTCATACGTGATCGACTTATCGCCGCGCAGCTCCTGGGTGACGTCGGTAGCACCCGTCGATCGATCGACGGTGACGACGTAAGGTACGACCGTCTTCAACGGCGTGAGCGCCAACACGGCGGCAGCACATATCGCCGCGAACGCAATGGCTACGGACGCGACGATCCAGGCGACACGCCGCGAGCGCGCAACAGTGACGAACCTATCACGATCCCAGCCTTCCGCTTCCGCGAAATAGCTCTTGAGGTCTTCGTCGTTGTCTTTGACGCCGATCGCCATTGTCAGCAGCTCGCATAAGAGGTCGGGAGGGCAGCGCTTGCGCTCGGCGACGCTCCGATCGCCGGCACCCGCTCATTGCTGGACGTCGGCCCTTGTGGGCTCGGCGTCGCGCCGGCGGGCGGGAAGAGGTTTGTGGTCGGCGAGGGTGCCGGGGAGGCTGGTGCTGCTCCCTGCGGGCCAGGTGTGCCACGTGGCACACCCCCGCTGCTCGCCGGCGACGTAGGCGTCAGCCCCCTATCAGGAATGGTTGGGAGGACCGTTCCGTAGAGGTTTGCCGGTCGCAGATGCTTGCCGGTGCAGCGAGGGAGCCTGTTCTCCTTCGCTGCGGCCACCGGCAGGGTCAGGGTCATCGCGACGATGGCAACGATGGCTAGGAAGGGTGCGATCTTCATGCCGATGCTCCTAGTAATTGGTACGGGTCAGCGACCCGCCGCGAGACCCGCTGCTGCCAGCGCCGCCCATCATGCGCATTTGGCGGGCCTCTCGCGCTCGTGCGAATGGCAGGCCGGCTAGTCGACCCGGCGCGCTGGAAAGCGCTCGGCCAGCGCTAGGGGCGAAGTTGCCGGTTGCTGCATTGGCGAATTGCGTCGCGAGTGAAGCTCCGCCGCCACCTAGGCCTGCAGCAAGGCCGGGGATCTGAAGGAAAAAGAAGAATCCCAAGACGTAGAAAGCAATCGCGCGGATCGCGATGACAGGGATATTGGTATCCCCCGCGAACGCTTGGCTCATGAAGTCCTCACCCGTATTTCGGATAAAGATCGTCAGCAGCAACGCGAACGCTACCAGCAGAAGGTAGTTGATGACCGATCCGAGCCAGGAAAAGAAGAATGAGCGGGTCGAGTCGAAAAGTAGCGCCGCTACGAATATCGGGCCGACTACGGCCAGGAGTGCGAGAGAAAACAGCGCAAATGCGCAGATCGTGAAACCCAAGGCCGCTGACAGAAGCGCCATTACCATCAGTATCAGGCAGTAAATGCCTGTGAAGAAAATCTCGATGATGTTGTTCGGCATGCCAATCAGGTTTTTGCCGGCAGCGGCAGTACGCGCGTCCTGAAGTTCAGAAATCTTGTCGATCGTCTGCGCAGCACCCTTGACGATCTGGTCGAAGAAATCGCCAAGCCCGTTCACGTTCGGACCGCCCACCGCAGTTGAGATATCACGCGGTAGACCGTCCATCGTGAACAGGCCTGTTGAAGCGCCGTAGAGGGTCGTGACCGCAAACACGAGCGCCGCGAGTTTCATTCCACGATAGACGAACTCTCGGAACGGATATTCAACTGCACCCCTGAGGATAGCGATTCCCAACAGAATAATGTAGATCGTGATCCCGACACGAAGCGGCCCTGAAATCCAGCTTACGACACCTGCATATGCTGCAATGATCGCAGCGAGGGCGTTGTTTAGGTAGGTGAACATCGTCGCGAATAGATTTGCCATTCCACCTACCCAAGGGCCGATCACCGACAGGCGATTAAATGCCCATGCCTTTCTTGAAATCGTCGCGGTCTTTCTTGCGACGGATAGCTTCGTTGGCGCTGGCGACGTTGTTGCACGTCTCGACGACGACCGATGGCCAGCTAAACGGCGAGCGCTGGGAAGCCTTCCACGCGTCACAGACGCCTTGCATCTCGTTTCGACCGGCCTCGTTGGCGACGTAGTACGCCATGTCGTGAAGCTGCATGTCAGAGCGAAGGCCATCGCCGGCCTGCTGCTGCTCTGACTTCGAGCAACCGGCTAGAAGGACGAGCCCGGTGATAATTTCAACTGTGATCAGACGCGGGCGGGCCATCAGTTCAGGCCCATCCCAGCCCTATAGCTCGCGCGATCCGACTTCTGCATGGCGATATACCGTTGGTAGTCCGCCTCGGCTTTCGCGCGGCGTTGTATCTCCACCGCCTGCAAAGCCATCTGATCGTTCATCATCTGCGCTTGTTCAAGTTGGAGCCGGGCCGACATATCGGCCCGCTCGGACGCCGTGGTGGCGGTCGCCAAGCGGCTACGCAGCTCCTCCAGGCCCTGTCGCCTGCTGGTGACGGAATCGCCGACGTTACCGGCCAGACCGGTCGTCACGGCCGCCTCGCGCGCACCTTGCTCCGCGGCTGACCGGCTCGCATCGCTCGCATCTGCCGGGACGCGACCCATCAAGTCTTTATAAACTTCGTTCGCCTTGCCGCGCAGGCCACCCACGACATCGAGGTTCCCGCTCGTGAAGCCGTCGAGGTTCGAGGACGATACGTTGCTGGTCCGCAGCGCGTCCGTCTTTAGTTTATTGGCAATATTGCTGATGTTGGTTGCGTTGTTGACGCTCTGGTAGAGTTGCTTTGACTGCGCGATCTGCTGCAAACCCTGATCGACCTGCGTCTTGGCGGCTAAAACCTGCTGCCGCGCCTGCTCGAGCTGCTGCAACTGTTGCGCGAAAGCCCGTGGATCGAACACGATCCCGCCGAGCTGCGCGTGCGCGGCACTCGTGCTCAACAGGGCGATCCCGACCAACAGGCGGGCGGTCATTCTCACGCTGCGCATGTTCCTTCTCCTCCTTCAGCTTGGGCGTCGACGTTGGTGGAAGATCGGCAGCCAGGCCGCCGGATCGGGACCGAACTCCGCGGCGGTCTCGACGGCGATCGGCGTCGTGTCGGCACGGCCGGACAACACCGCCAGCTCGTCATCGAGGCCGGTCAGGTCCAATTCGACCACGACACTGTCATGGCCCTGCTTCACGAGAAATTTGCGGGACTCCGGCGACAGCTCTTCGCGGATGAGCTGGTATTCGGCGTCCGTCAGAGAGAACCCTTCGACGTAATCGCGCCGCGATCCCTTCGGGTTCGGCAGCATGATCTGTGTCGCGACCTGTTCGAGGATCGAGTGTGCGATATCGCTCTTGAGCGCGTCCGCGGGGGATTGCGTGGCGAACACCATCATCGCGTTGCGCTTGCGGAATGTCTTGAGACCGTCCTGTGCGAAGCCCCGGAACGCCTCGTCCTGGAGGGCCTTCCAGAACTCGTCGATCGCGATGATCGTGCGCTCGCCGGTCAACAGCTTGTCGATCCGATGGAACAGGTAGAGCATAAGCGGCGCCCGGACCTCGGCATTGTCGAGGAAGTCCGTCATGTCGAAGCCGATGAACCGCGCATCCAGCGTCAGCTCGTCCGACGGGTTGTCGAAAACCCAGCCCATCGAACCGCGCGACGTCCACTTCTCGAGCCGCGCACCGACGCCACCAGCATCCGCCATGCCGAGCATCGTGCGGAGCGCGTCGAACGATCGATCCTCGCGGGGAAGACGCATCACGGAAGCGATCCCGTCGTCGATCAGGCGCTCGTCCTGGACCGTGATCGGGCGACCTTCCGCCCTGACGAGCTGGCGCACGAACAGCGAGAGCCAGGATCGATCTTCCGCGGTGTTCTCCAGCGCCTTGAGGGGCGCAAAGCCCGTCGGGACACCGTTTGCGAGCGTCAGGTACGTGCCGCCCGACGCCAGCACGAAGATCTGCGCGCCGCGATCCTTGTCGATGAAGATTTGTCGCGCCCCGGTCTTCTCGGCCTGCGCCATCAGGAAGTTGACGATGACCGTCTTGCCGCCTCCGGTCGGGCCGACGATCAGCGTGTGTCCGATGTCCCGCTTATGAAAGCTGAAGAAATAGGGGCTTCGCGCACTCGTCTTCATCAGCGCAATCGCGTCACCCCAATGATTCCCGATCGCGAGCCCGGCCGGATAGGTGTGAAAGGGCGAGAACGCCGCGAAGTTGAGCGACGTGATCGGCGCAGGGCGCGCGCGCCACGCGAAATTGCCGACAAGTTGGCTCCAATAGGCAGCTTCCAGCGCCGCCCCCTCGCGGGCCGCGACCATGCCGGTATCGGCAAGCGCGGCGCGCGCGATCGACATATTGTCGCGCAGGCCCTTGAGCGATTCCGCATAAACGGCGAGCGTGAAATGGTGGTCGCCGAGGACGAAGCGGTTGGACATGAGATCGTCCGCTGCGTCGACGAGATCGAGCATCTGGCTGACGGCCCGATCCTCAGCATTCTCCATCTGCTTCTGACGCAGCCGAAACCGCTCGGACGCCGCGGCGCGACCGAGGAAGGTGAAGGATTGCGTCAGCACGAAGCTGAAATCGACCGCTAGCAAGGACTCGAACTGGCGCGGCGTCGTGAACGCCGGATACTCGCGGATGCCGAAGATGCCCCCGAAGGCGCTGCGATCGGCGTCACGGACCTCGACCGTCTCACCACCGAAGATCACCCGCTGGCGGTACAGCGCACTCCCAAGGTGGCCGCGAATGATCGGAACGCGCCGATGCCGGCCCGTCATCACCATTTCCGCGACCTCCATCGTCTCGGAAAACTTGAGGCCGTTGTGACCGTAGATCGCCAGTCGACGCGGCGAGCAGCGATCCATCAGCCGCTCGAAATCGCGGGCCTTGTCCTCCAGTGCCTCCAGCAGGTCGGCGTCGATCGAGTCCGCTTCTGTGTTCGCCCTCGTCTTGTTCTTGAAGAGCTGGACGAGCTTGTCCGCGCCATGGATCGACGGGCGCAGCACCAGCGTCACGAAGAAGCGGTTGATGAACATCCGCTCCTTGTTCATCCGCGCGAAGTAGGCGGCATCGAGGTCGCGGGCGAAGCGCGAGCGGAAGTTGCCGCCCGGATATTGCTCGACCCTCGAGCGAACGAGATGCGTCCAGATTGACAGGCGATCGTCGTGGAGGTTGCGCAGCACCACGTTGAGCTTCGCGTGCCAGTCGTTCAGATCGCGAACGTCGGCCGTCTCAAAGGCACGGCCCTGCAGCTCGAACGTCAGCATGATCGCCCCGGAATCGAGTGCCACCACCTCGTCGGTCACGTGGCGCGCATATGGCAGGAACTTGGTCGGCAGCACTTCCTTGAGCGCGACGTTCATCGGCACCTGTTCGGACAGGCGGTTTGCCTTAGCCATTGCGGCCGAACCCCTTGCGCTTGATGCCCTTGAGGGGGAGCGGCGTGTAGCTCGACCCGCCCCAGAACACGCGGTTGCGGTTGGCCGCCTTGGTGCGGCCCCACAGGAAGATCAGCCGGAAGGCGTTGACGTCGTGGCGCACGATGAGGCGCGACAGGCCGAACATCACCGCGGCGACGACCGCGCCATAGACGGGATTGGACGTTCCGATCAGCGTGATCACCGAGGCGAGCAGCACGACCACCGCCGCCTCGATCGGCACGCCGGCAAACAGCGCGGGCCGCGTTACCGCCAGGAACAGCGGATTGCGTGCCATCAACTCCCGGTCCTCTTCCACGCCTACATACTCCACTCGATACAGGCGGGGGCGGGCCGCGCAGGGCAGCCCGCCCCCGGCAACGTCAGCCGGCGATCTGGTCCACGATCCACGGCGCCGAGAAAATGATGGCGATGCCGATGACGACGGTGACGAGCGCGCCAGTGTTGACGCGACCTGTCAGCCACCCGAGCCCGGCCGCGATGAGCGCGATGATCGCGATCGTGCGCAACAAGCCGTTGCTCAGCAGGCCAAGCACCTTCGTGCCGAACCCTTCGAGGTTGCTCTGTGCGAACGCCGGCTCGGCCGAGAGCAGGGATGTAAGCGCCACCAGGCCAAACAGCGTCAGGAGACGGCCAACCTTGCGTTGCCGCGGTGTCATGGCCGTCACGCGGGCCGTGACATGCGAGCGAAGGGCAAGCGCCGGCGCGCCGAGCGATACGAGGTTCATCGGTCTTCTCCTCCTGCGCGAGCTCGCGCGTATGCTGCCGTCGCGAACACGTCCCACGATGGCGGCGGTGGGGTCGGGGCGGCCTGCCGCTGCCCCGCTTCGGACGTGTTTTCTGCCACCAGATCGGCGAGCTGCGCTGCCGCGCTCGCCGGCTTGTCGGCGTCGGTCGGCGTCAGCGCCGCGATCCTGACCGCTACGGGCCGGATGCCGTCGGAGAAGCCGGCATTGCCGACCACGCGGCCGACATAGCCGTTTGCGAAGCCACGCGACTGCGACCCGGTGTTGTACATGGACAAGGCGATGCGTAGCGCCCGTTGGGGATGAAGCCCGGCGCTGACCTTGTGATAATTGCCCGCAATTACCGCTCCGGCCGCAGCAATGTTCGTGCAGGGATCGAACACATTGTCCCACGTCAGCCCGAGGGCCTTCATGTTCCGCGAGTTGATCTGGCCTAGGCCAAGGTCGACCGAATAGCCCTGTGCCACGTAGCTGCGGCCGATCTCAATCGCTTGTGCGACACTCGTCGGCTGCGCCACCTTTCGGCCGAGGCCGTTGACGTTGATCGCCAACTCAAAGCCCTGGCTTTCCGTCTGAACGATCGCAGCTATCGTTGCAGGTGCCACACTTGGCGCACATTGCGCCGCGAGACCCATAACGACAGCGGCGGGAAGCGACATTACCGCACCGCGCTCACGCGGATCGAGACTGTCGTGCGGACAGCGGTAGGTGGGATCGATGCGGCATGCCAATTACAAGCCGCCCGGGGTGACTGTAAGCGATTTATCATGTTTTCGCTCCACTTATGAACGCGAAGCTAAATGACAGTGCCCTGATCTGCCAATCAGAAACAGACTAATCTATATTAAACAAACGTAGTGCTGATGCCGTCAAAAGGCCGCTTCGTCACGTACTCCAGCACAAGGATGAACAGCGATGGTACCCTCATAGCCGTAGCCGATAACGATATGGCGAATTGCAGACGACGCTTTCTTATATAACCGAATACGCTTTTTGTCATAAAGACCTACGTGGAATAGCGTTGTCCCACGCCAGCTCAACCGAACATTGATATGCCACTTGCCCGTGTCATGCTGGCAAACATGAACGTCAGTGATCGTACCACCAGGCGGGCGCAGCGTGGTCAGTTCCCGCTCCAATATTAGCCCTAGTTCCATTACTTTTCCGTTACAGTGATTTGCTATGTTTTCGCTGGTACCGGGTCCCGCCCCGCGATAGCTTACAGCCGCCTGAAGGGGAGTATCCAGAGATGGACCACCGTCGCACACCGGCAGTCGAGGGCCAAGCGGACCGTATCGTCCGCCAGCTCGGCGGAAAATGGCAGGGCGACTTCGCCATGTGCCGTTGCCCAGCCCATGCCGACGGCACCGCAAGCCTCTCGGTTCGCGTTGGCGAGCGAGCCGTCCTCTTCCATTGCTTCGCTGGATGCACCGCAGACGCGATCATGACGGCGCTGCGCTCGGGTAAGATCCTTGCACCCGCTGACCACAATCCGGGACAGCGTCAGGAGAGCAAGGCAGACCACAACAAGGTCGCGCTCGCAGTGTGGCGGCACGCCCAGCCCTATATCGGCTCGCTCGCCGATCGCTATCTGCGCTCCCGCGCGATCGTACCCGACGGTATCAATGCACGCTTCGATCCGCGGTGTCAGTTCGGTGCGGGCGCGGCGAAGGCGTTCGCACCGGCGCTGATCGTGCCGATCGAGGAAGACGCTGGCGTCGTTGCCATTCACCGCACCTTTCTACGTCCCGACGGTCGAGGCAAAGCCGAGATGGCAGAGCCCAAATGGATGCTCGGCAACCCTGGTAGCGGAGCGGTCCGATGGGGCGGCGTTCCAACAGACGGCGTGTTACGTCTGGCAGAAGGCGTCGAGGACGCTGCGAGTGTGATGAACATGCTGGGTGCCGGGCTGTTCGTATGGCCGGTCCTGGGCATCGAACGGTATCAGGCTGTTGCCATCCCCGAGAGCATCCATACCGTTGTTATCTATAGCCAACATGGGGGCGAAGCGGCACGGGCTATCGAGCGGGCTACCCCGCATCTGACGGCTCATGGCCGCCAGCTCGTTGTCAAACCGCCACCCCATGCCGGCGACTGGAACGACCTCCTGCGCGAGATACGCGCGATATGAAGCTGTTTCCCGGCGTACCCCGGCATCAGAAATGGATGATGGGCGTGACGTTCGTTATCGTCGCGGTCTACTCGATATCGCACAACAAAGAGCAGCTTGCCGAAGCGACCAAGACCCGTTTGACCTCACCCGCACCGCGGATCGTAGACGGCGATACGGTCGAGTTTACCAATGGGCGGGTCCGGATTGTCGGTATCGATGCGCCGGATGATGACCGCCCACAGCTCAAGGCGATTGCGGCCGATGCGTTGCAGCGTTTGTCAGTGCGTGACGGGGGGTTGGACTGCTCGGCCTCGATGTTCGATTATGCGCTGCGGCGTGAGAACCAGTGCCGGACCGATCCAAAGAGCTATGGCCGATTAAACCTGTCGTGCCGCTTTCCCGCGAACAAGGCCAGCGTCGGAGCGTCAATGGTCGCGCAAGGCTATGCGGTAGACTACCGAATGTTTTCCGGCGGTGCCTATGTCGACCTGATGAGACAAGCCGCAGCCAAGCGTGCTGGTCTGTGGGGCGTCGATTACGAGGGAATGCGGCAGCTTGCGATCGAACGGGCGAGCGTGCCAGATGGATGTGCGGTCGAGACGATCAAGAAATAGGGGGCCTGCCTTCAGCACGCGCTCTACTTCGCACCGCTGCCGCGCCGCTCCGCGGAACCCCCAAAGGTTTTCCGCCCATGCGGGTGACGATCGACTAGGCTGAGAATGCCTCCGCCTACGGGCAGATCTTGTTCTTACGGTGTGCGAACACACGGATCGAGGGTGTGCCACGTGGCACACCTGCAGCCGCGCCCTGAGCGCGACATGGACCTGTTGGCGCCGATGCCCTCCCCCGGAGGCCGATCGACGCTGGGGGGAACACCAAGGGCGGCTGCCCTTTCGTTCCCGAACGACAATCAGACCACCCGAGTAATCCGCCAAGCGCGGCACCCGACGCCTTAGTAGACGTCGGCCGCGCTAAGGCGGCTCGCCCGCGCCAGTGGTCAGATTCTCGCCCTCCTTCTCCATCCCGTTCCTCGCCGGAAAGGCAGAGCCAGTTGCTGTTGCGACCGGCTTACTGCCTCAAAGAAAAGGAAAAATACCATGGGACGGATCACTGACAACCGCGCCGACATCTATCAGGAAATCACTGATCAGATGATCACCATGATCGAGGCTGGTACCCGGCCTTGGTCTAAATCGTGGAACGGTGCCCCCACGCCGAATATCCCGCTGCGCTCGACCGGCGTTCCCTACCGCGGCATCAACGTCTTGTCTCTTTGGGTTGCAGCGATGACGAAGGGCTATGCCTCCCCGCATTGGCTGACCTTTAAACAAGCGCTCGCGCTCGGCGGTTGCGTCCGCAAGGGCGAGAAGGGCTCGGTGGTGGTCTATGCCAACAAGATCGAGGTTCGCGATGAGAAGGCCGATCAGGGGCAAGAGCAGGGCGAGGACGGTAAAAAGCAGGTCGCGTTCCTTAAACGCTACACGGTCTTCAACGCCGAGCAGATCGACGGCATCGAGACGAAATATCCAGCGCCTACGGCCATCATCACCGCCACCAATCCCGACGAACGGGACGCCGAACTGGACGCACTCTTTGGGCGCGTCCCCGTCACGCTCAAGCATCACGGTTCGCAACCCTATTATCAGCCGAGCAGCGATCACGTCGTCATGCCGCACTATACCGACTTCAACACCCGCGACGATTATTACTCGACCCTGGCGCACGAGTTTTGCCACGCAACGGGCCATATCGACCGGCTCGCCCGTCCCACTTTGATATCCAAAAAGCGCGAAGATTATGCCCGCGAGGAACTGGTAGCCGAACTGGGGGCAGCCTTCGTAAGCGGCGCGATCGGTGTTAAGCTTCACGACCGCGAGGACCATGCCGCTTATCTGGCAAGCTGGTTATCGGCCCTTCGCAACGACAAGCGCTGCATCTTTACCGCTGCCACCCAAGCCCAGGCCGCAGCCGATTGGCTGTTGAGCCGGATGGGTGCCGAGAATGGGCAGGCCTTGGACGACGCCGCGTAATCGCCTGCCGGCTTTCGGTCGACCCAAGACCGAAAGCCGGTACCGCGCTTCTGATGGGATTTGCCGTCCACGTCGGGCGGGCCGCACGCCTGTCTCTCACGTGACCGGCGTCGTCGCCTTCGGCGCCGGGATCCGCCTGCACCGGATCGCGGCCAAGAGGCAGAAATTCAAGGTTCAGGCCTTTTCAGCTTTTCATTGAATCCTCATGCGTAGGCGCATATATCGGTTGCAACATGGCCGCCCCCGCTGTTGCCGCTGGCATCAAGGGGCGGCCTTCTTCATATCAGGGCCGAATGCTTCCGCCCTACACCAAACCTCATCTCAGCTTTGCAGACCAGCTTGCTCTCCTCATGCAGCGCGGTCTGGGC
>Ga0265798_10002355_pt1 | contig 28066 bp, 17 predicted proteins | sample P3T30metagenome_FD_192430 | JGI IMG/M metagenome (GOLD analysis project Ga0265798, IMG submission 192430) | Plant litter microbial communities from East Loma Ridge, Irvine, California - P3 T30 | ecosystem: Environmental > Terrestrial > Plant litter > Unclassified | place: USA: California...
GTGCTCCGAGCATCAGGAGGTTTGAGGCGAAGGTATGGCGGGTCTGGTATGGATTGCGGTAGCGAACGCCGGCCGCCAGGAGCAGCCTGCGCCAGCGTTCCCGAATGGCCTTGTCTCCGGTCCATGGCGCATCGTAGGTCGGATTCCGGAAAATGGCTCCGCCGCGCAGTTTGGTGAAGCCTTGCTGAGCCCTCAAGGCCTCCAGTGCACCCTGGCGCATATCGACGAAACGCAGGCCTGCAGCGGTCTTCGCGCTTCGTTTATGCGCGCCGTCGACAAATGCACCCGCTACCTGAAGCTGGTGAGTGATGAAGCTCACATTCTCCCAGTTCTGGGCAATGTATTCGGATGGGCGCATACCGGTGCAGAACGCGAACTGGAACATGTTGTGCTCCTGCTGGCGCTCGCACGCGTCCAGGATGGCGTCGATCTCGTCGATGTCGAACGGGTCAGGACGATAGTCCGAGTGCATCTGGTCCCGGGATAGTATCTTGTTGAGCCTGATACTGTCGAACGGGTTCGATTCGATCAGTTCGTCCACTAACGCCTGCTCCATCGTGTTGCGCAGCGGCGTGAGGATGAGCTGTACCGTCTTGCGCTTGGCATCCAGGCTCATGATCCATTGACGCAGTTCGCGTGACGTCAGCTCGCTCACTGGCCTTGCATCCCACTTGGGGAGAAGGTGCAGATCGGCGACCTGCTGGTAGCAGTTGTAAGAAGAGAGGGCCAGGTTGCGCTTCGCGATGACGAGGTACTCACGCAGGAGTTCGCCGACCGTCGGAATGTGTTCGAGTTCGACTCCGGCCGTGGCCAGCACCTCAGGCGGAGCAAATAGCTTCGCCCGGGGCGAGTCGGGAAAGAACTCGGTATAGACGAAGGTGCCACGCTCGATCGCGTTCAGGACCTCTCCTCGGAGTCGGACCGCGTAGGCGATGTTCTGCTTGGTATGCGGAAGTTTGAGTGCTTCCCTGCAGTCGACGCCGCGGTAGGTGAAGTAAATCCGAATGGACTCGGTACGCTTCCCGGTGCGCAGCTCTACGCCTGTGCTGATCGTTTGAGTTTCCATGTCTCTACCCATTTCTGCGCTGAGGGCAGATGCACCCAGAGCGCTTCATCCACAACCCGGCAGTGTTGACCGTCGAGCCACTTGCCGCTGCGGCGCCTGGCGTGGACGGCTGCTGCCGAGTCTCCAGTCAGCTCGACGTACTTCTTCAGCTTGACCCAAGCTATAGAGTGAGTGCTGTCGCTCATCTTAGTTCCCGTTGAGTTGACAGTGGCCGGATGCCGCTGTGTCACGGGGCAGATCATGGCTGACCTGGAAAGCAGGCGCGATCACTTATCCGCCGCTTTTTTGGAGTCTTAGATGGTTAGCTTTACAGCGCTGCTACTTCAACGTTACTGTTGCAAGCATGCGGTAACAGTTTTTCTATTTTGCAGGTAGAAACGCACTGTTCAGAGGACAGGCATCACACCGTAGTGCGTCTCGTAGCGGAACCCAGAGGGAAACCTTGAGACCATCCAGACTTGATGTTGCGCAGCTTACGTCGTTCTTTGCGTGCATCAGATACAGGTTCCTGAGTACACTTTAATCTCTTCCGAGTAGCTGGCATCTCAGAACTTTTCGAAGTTCGAAGCAAGCATGTTTAATGGGCAATACCACTTGAGTTGCATTCCGGCAGGTTATTTGCGCGTTAGCTTCAACCACCACAGGTTATTTTCCTTTAGTACCATCAGCTAGAAATTCCCTCCTGGCAGTTCCAGTCGGTCTTATGGTGCCATGCACCCGTCCCCCGGCAACGAAGATCGCCTTCGCGCGATGATCGTTGTCTCTTCAGCGAAGCCGTGAATCCCGTGATCTGACGCAGGTCGCGTGCGTTCCCGGACAAGTTCGCGCCAGAGCCGCCGCCACATGCGGCTCGTGCTTCGTCGTCGCGCTGCCATACCCGCCGGCCACGGCAATGGTATGCCCGCGCGCCATGACGTTCCCTCGTCAGCACTGCAAAGCCTGCGCGTCGTCACTGGCGGCACGCAAGCTGACAGTGACGACGCGTTCCAGAGCGGTTTTTCATTGGGAAGTCATCGGGAAGACCGGTGTGACGGACGTGTGTGACGGAGCCTGATTCCGGAACACGCACAGGAGATGGAGCTTGCAGAGCCGTTTCGGCGGCTGAAGACGAGTACGCGAGTACTCCCCATGAGTCCTGGGTTACTGGCTCGCGTCTGCTCTGGTGCAGACACACAGCGCGTGCACGAGGTGCACCCCGACGGACCCCGGGTAACTGGTCCATGTCGCCACGGCGGCCGATACGCGCACAACGTGCGCCCCCGGACACTGGGTCAATTGTCCATGCCGTTGTCGCTGGTCCGAAGAGGCCGCGCAACGGTTCCCAGACGCGTCTGCGGCGCGGGGATGGCAACAAGGATGTCCGCAAAAACGGGAGTGGTGTCCCGGGGCCTGTTTAAAAACCTCTGTCGCTACGGCGCCAGGGGAGGCCAAAAACACTTACCTGAAAACCCTTACACCACGCAGCACAGCGATACCAACGTTTTTGAACATGAGGTGATCTCCATGCGCAACCTGGCATTTCAAATGAAGCAGATGTGTGATCGAAGCAAGGGTGGGTCGCACTCGACGCAGGCGACGCGGCGTCGCCACCTGTCGGCCATCGCAAGGGCGGTCGAGCAGCTTGGTTTCCGGAATCTCGACATCCACAGTCTCAAGCCCAAGCATGTCGAGGCTCTGGTTGCACATTGGAAAAACGAGGGTCTTTCTGTCGGCACGATGAAGAACCTGATGACCGCGGTCCGTTTCTGGGCCGAGTACATAGGGAAGGAAAACGTCGTCAAGCAATCGAACCGCGATTACGGCATCGACGATCGGGTCCTGGTCACGAACGAGTCGAAGGCGACTGAGGTTACCGACGAGCACCTGTCCCGCATCTCCGATCCGAACACCCACATGTCGCTCCAGCTGCAGCGGGCGTTCGGCCTGAGGCGCGAGGAGAGCATCAAGATCAAGCCGGCGTGGGCTGATCTGGGCGACAGACTGCGCCTGAAGGATTCGTGGACGAAGGGAGGCAAGTACCGCGAGGTACCGATCAGCAGTACCGAGCAGCGCGCCATCCTCGACAAGGCCAGGGCGCTTGCCGGCGACGGGAGCCTCATTCCAGCCTCGATGCGCTACAAGGACCAGCTCAATCGCTTCAAGGCGCAGTGCCAGCAGGCGGGCATCGCGAACGTGCACGGACAGCGCCATCGCTGCGCGCAGCGACGTTACGAGATGCTCACGGGGTGGAAGCCGCCTGCATGCGGCGGGCCGGTGTCGAAGCAGCTGACGCCTGAGCAGAAAGCGCGGGATCGGGCCGTTCGGCTACTGATCTCGAAGGAACTGGGGCACGAGCGCGAACAGATCACCGCCGTGTATCTGGGGCGCTGAGCGCGATTCATGGACTCGCACGTGAAAAGCGGTCTGGAGTTGCACCATGTCAGCACGCGACTATGCGGCATGGATAACGTAACGTAACGGTCCGCATACCGGAACGATCGCATTACGTAACGGAGAAATCGATGGGACGCAAGGCAGCACTAAACTACGAACAGGTCAAGGCGGTGGTCAATGCGCTGCGTGCCGCAGGGGCGAAGCCCACGATAGACAGGGTCTGGGACGCGCTCGACCGGGCCGGCAGCAAGGGGACCGTCCACAAGCTGGTAAGGCAGTGCCTGGCGGAGAGCGAGGGAGCCGAGCAGACACCGGACAGCCTGCGATTGCTGCCGCATGACGTCCAGCAGGTCATCCTGGCGTTCGCGGATCAGACCGCGAGCACTGCGCGCGAGATGATCGCTGACGAGCTGATCGACTGCAGGCGGGAGGCCGACAGCCTGGCTACCGACAATGAGCGGCTTGGGGCCGAAGTGGGTGGGCTGCAGGAAGCACTCCTGCTCGCCGGAACTCGGGAGTCGGCTGCAGATGGGAGGGCGCTCCAGCTCGATATCGAACTGACGGCAGTACGCGCGCAGATCAACGACGAACGTGCGGCTGCAGAGCATGTGCGCACTGCACTCCTCAAGGCTGAACTGAGGCTGGAGGCAGCTGCGCAGTTCGAGAGGGATCTGCGCGAGGCGCGTGCAGAGCTTGACGCGCAGAAAAGTGCCCGTGTCGAGGCCGAGCGTTTCGCTGCCGTTCTTGGCGCGCAGAAAAAGGATCAGGAAGAGCGCCTGAGCGATCTGAAGACCGAGCTTGCGGCGTCCCGTGATGCTGGCGCCCTCAGCGAGAGAAGACAAGCAGATCTACTGCAGGTGCTCGAAGACGAGCGTCAGGCCAGGGTGGCTGCCGAGCGCGAACTGGCGGTACTGACTGCAGTGCAGGGTGCCTCCCTGGTTGGAGAGCCGAAAAGGGAGATGGACCCGAGGCAGACGACGTTATGGCAGCACTCCCCTGGACTGGCTGGCGGCGATGCAGGCGGGGCCGTCCCGACACGCAGGCAGAAGCGTCCAGGGCATGACTGAGCTGCGTGGCGGCTTCCATATTGGCCGATCGACACCCTCACGGCGTGGCGCAATGTTCAGGTTACGCTTGGCGCAAGACGCATCCTCATCCCTTTGCAGAGGCGGCGGATGCCCGCTTCCATGAGCGGGTATGCCCGAGGAGGCTCAACCATGATGTCGATGCGAGCGTCCACAATATCCAGCAGGCGACCGGAATTGCCATCGGTGCCACGTGAATACTGGAGGAGAACGTAGCGAGGGCCGATCCCGTCATTGCGGCTGCCCAGCAGACGATGCAGCTTGTGCGATGTGCCAGCAAGCGCCCCCAGGGCATGAACAGCGTTACCACCGCAATAAGGATGAGTGGGCTGATCCAGCCAGCCAGCAGAATGGCAAACGCCGCATAACCCAGCACGGCAGCAAGCAGGGACGCTGCTGCTGCCCTCGTGCACAGAATTTCGACCCACTGGCATCCACCCGATTGTCCGGCCTTCGTCATTAACGAAGGGAAGTACAAGAATACCCTGCGAAACATGAAGGCCACGATCGCGATGCCGAATAGAGTGCCCGCGATATGGGCTGCCGGCCGCAGTCCGCTCCTTGACGACCATAGTTCCAGCATGAGAAACCCCTGTGTCGCGAAAAGAAGTGCGCTGAATGCGTTTTGACGCATTGGCGCCGTTGGTGCCATGTCGGTAATCGCCATCCATTCCTCGCAGAAGATCGTTGACCAGGCAGAGTGCATTCACACCGAAGCGTAGTATTGACCTTGCGGTGGGTCATTCTATTGCGGGAAGTCAAATGATTTACTTAGCGCATTTTGTTGCGTTAAGTCAATCGTTTGCCGTTTCCGAAACTTAAAATTCAGCCTGCAATCGTGTTTGAACGAACATCGATCCGAAGAGGCGAAACAGATGAGGAGCGCGAATATACATAGGCAGCGGACCACGTGCTGCCGTCGCTACGGCCAGGAGCAGCATGGTTCGATCGCAATCATGTTTCTCGCCGCGCTGCTCGTGATGTTCGGCTTCTTCGGCCTGGCCCTCGATCTTTCCCAGCTCTACAATCGCAAGATCGAATTGCAGACTGTCGCAGATACCGTAGCGGTGGCGGCGGCAAGCGAGCTGAACGGAACGGCCCTTGGGGTGACCACGGCATTGCAACGCGCGTCGGAACGTTTCTTCACGCTCCCGGGCACGACGGTAGGCGGGGTGTCGTACCAGTACTCTTCGAGAACCATGGAGTGGTCCCAGAACGCCATTTCATTCGGGCCCACGCCGGACGGACCGTGGCGACCTGCCGGGGATGCCATTGGCCAGCCTGCAGGGCTGCTGTATGCGAGAGTGGACACCGGAGGTCTGAATTCCGAATATTCTGAGGTCAGAACAGTTTTCATCAACGTTGTTGATCCTGCGATGGTTTCGGCTACTACCAGTGCGCAGGCTACCGCAGGACGTTTCGCCATCAAGGCGGTGCCGCTCGCGATATGCGCAATGCGGCCGGAAGCCGGGCGAAACCACAAGAACGAACTGGAGGAATACGGTTTCCGCCGCGGCGTGTCATACGACCTGATGCAGTTGAACCCCGATGGCACCGATGCGGGCAAAACGTTTCTCGTAAATCCATTGGTGCCCCCAGGTTCAACAGGAGCCGTCTCGACCATTGACGCTTCGACGGCGGCTCCCTTCGTCTGCACCGGAAAGATGGCAATGGCTCGGGTCACCGGTGGCCAGATCGCCGTGCAATCGCCTTTCCCACTGGAGGCTCTTCACAACCATCTGAATTCTCGTTTCGATGTATACACGGACACGTGTAACGCGATGACGGCGCCGCCCGATATCAATATCAAGGAATACAAGCGCACCGCCACGGATCTTCCATGGATGACCTTGCTGCCTGCCGGTCAGTCTGCGGCCCAATCAAAGGCCGAGAACAAGCTCTGGACCGTGGTAGGACCCGATACGACGCCAACGGATACGGTTGCGGAAAGTTACGGGCCGCTGTGGTCATATGCCAGGGCAGCCCGATTCTCATCGTATTCCTCCAGTTCTCCGGAGCCACCATCAGGCTATGGCACCTTCGGGACATCGGACTGGGCGACCCTGTACAACCCCGGCAAGCCCACGGCAAAGTCCTATCCTTCCGGTACACCATATTCGGCGACAAGCGGCACCAACTTCCTGCAGCCGACCAACAAGGGTGTCAGGGATCGTCGAGTCCTGAATGTACCGCTTCTTGACTGTCCCGTTACCGGTAATCGCGCCACAGTCCTCGGTATCGGCAAGTTCTTCATGACCATCAAAGCCGATGCGACAAGCATCAACGCGGAATTCGCCGGCCTCGCGGCGGAGCAGAACCTTGGAACCGAAGTGAAATTATTCCCATGACAACCTTGACGAAGACCCTGATCTCACGGCCGGAGCGGGGCAGCATGGCCATAGAAATGGCGGTGGTCCTTCTCATCATGGTCGTGCTGCTGACCGTTCCCGTTTTCTTTGCGCGGGTATTCTGGTACTACAGCGTCGCCCAGAAGGCCGCCCATGACGCAGCCCGCTTTCTTTCAACTGCCTCCCAGGCTGAACTGAGGACTCCGGGACCCGGCAACGCACCAGCGGCGGTGGCCGCACTTGCCAGGGAGATCGCGGAAACCGAGACCGCGGTACTGAACTCCGTGATGGACCCGAAGTACATTGATGTCCAGTGCAATTTCGGCACCTGCGGTGCGGGCGTTCCTGCCACCGTTCGGGTCTTCATCCAGATGCGCATGCGCGACGACATGTTTGCCCCCTACACGTATGCCTTTTACGGACAGGACGGCCTCCTTCTTACCGCTGACGTCACGATGCGCTATGCAGGTAACTAGACTTCACTTTCGCGCTGCTTTCCGGAGGCGTCAGCACGGCGGCGCCGCAGTCGAATTCGCGCTCGTGGTTCTGACATTCCTGATGCTGGTGTTCGGAATCCTGGAACTCGCGCGGGCCATGTACATCTGTAACACCCTGCAGGAGGTTACCCGTCGCGCCGCCGCCATGGCAGCCAACACGAACTTTTCCGATGGCGCTGCCCTGCAGCGGGTACGCGAATATGGCGTTCTTCGGAACTCGCCAGGTTTCCTGGCGTTCGCCGACCCAGTAACGGATGCGCATGTGAGGATCGACTACATGGCAATCGTGGCCGGCGAAACGGGATTGGCGATGGAATATATTCCGACCGGGTCGCGGCCGGCAAACCCTGCGGAAAATCGGCTGACATGCATGACCAATCCAAACGACGCGCGCTGCATTCGACTGGTACGCGTTCGCATCTGCATGCCTGGTGAAGGCGATAAGTGCGATTCGGTTCCTTATCGGACGATCGTCTCGTTGATACCCATACCGTTTCCGCTTCCGCAGTCAATCACGATCGTGAATGCCGAAACTCTGGGAATGCTCCCTGGTCTCCCGCCGAATCCACCCAATCCGCCCAATCCTTGCGGGTGTTGAGGCCGGGTCGACGCCGTTCTGGACAGCGAGGTGGGGCACAAGCAGCAAGCGCGACTGCTTCAGTCAGCATACAGGCTCGCCAGTCCGGGCCTGCAGGACACCACGACCGTCCCGAAGCTATCCGATAACGAAGCTGCGTGGGGCCCGACACCCGGCGCATTTTTCGGCAGCTACCAACCGTGCGTTAAAGCCCGGCCACGCTCCGCATCCACGAACTTCTTCGCAATACGAGACACGTCGCTAAATTTTCCGATGGATAGCGCCTCGATCGGGGTCCTTGCTCCAAGGCCAGTGACAGAGGTTGTAAAGAACTGCCACTTGGTAATATCCGGTAGCGGGGAAAGCTGGTGAATCACCTGTACGAGTTCACGTTTCGAAATGGAAGGAGCCGCGAAAAATGCGGGATACAGCTTGCGGCCGTCACTCCCCTCGAGTGCAAACAGGTTATTCTCCTCTATCGCACGAATGAGAACTTCGAGAGTGATCTGCATACGCAAGCACAGTTCTGCGTACTCCATGAGATGACCTCTCTTTTGCAATTCGTCGTGCCAGCAAGCAGCCTCTTTCCGCATGCGAGTTGCATGGGCATCGATTTCAGCTTGTCCGCCATTGATCGCCACCATGCCGGTGGATGCATTCGCTTCCTGCTTGAGTTCCTGAAGGAGACGATGCACCCTGGCATGCGGGATTGGATTGCGACCTGCCAGGCGCTGGACCGCACGCAACGTTGAGGTTTCAGCGGCAACGTGCAGTTTGATCACCATGTAACCATCGCCCAGATCAATGGCCGACTCGACGGTTTCATTCCCGAGCCTGAGTATTCCTGCCGACGCCCCGGACCGATTTCCCGATCTCGCTGACGACGATCCGAGAGAATGACCGTGTGCATGATCGAAATCGAACGTCGTCAATGAATCGGCACTGTTCGACATCAGGCGCTCGACATAGGGAGTGATTTCCTGCCCCGTGAGGTCCTTGTAGGAGAAATCGCCGTCTTTCAGTACCTTGTCCAGAAGAACACGTGTAATGAACGAGCCCTTGTCCCGCATGGATCGACCTCGGGCCAAACGTCTGCCGGAACCGAGATACTCGTCGGCAGCCAGACGGAGCTTGATGGAAACCATGTCGGCAATTTGTTGTTCCGGAAGATTGCGTTTTCGTGCAAAGTCTGCGAAGTCGGTGAGCATCCTGAAGATCACGCTGGTTGCGTCCCCGATCGACAGTCTGTCAAGGTAGGCACGTATTGCAAATCCTACCTTGGCCAGGTCGACATGCCGCAGACCCATCTTATAACTCTTGTAAAGTCTGGCGAAGTACCTCAGGCATTCACTCTCCGCAACAAGGTCCCAGACTTCACGAACGGCTGTCGGCTCCTGTTGATCGATCCGTCGGGAGAGCACGGCAAGGATCTCGTCGAGCGATCTTCCAAGCGCATCATCTGCCAGCTTCCAGGCGGTTGTTCGAACATTGGCCGGCCTCAGACCCGACTCCCTGCATCGCCGGAAGGCATCCTGATCCGACGCCTGGACTGGCAGCAGGATGCCGTCACAGCGAAGTCGTGCATGGATCTCCTCCGCCAGCTCGGGAGTCGGGGCAAGAAGGCCTTCCTGGAAGTCGAGCGGGGCAAACGAAATATCCCCTCGATCAGCGGCAAGCAGGGTCGCATACAACAGGACGGACTGTACATAGCTCAGTTCGGCGTAATCGATCGGCCTGGCTTCCTGGCCAGGCGTGCCCGATCTCTCATCGGCGCGGTCGAATGACTGCGCGGGTGTGAAGCGGGGCGCCACGTGACCCAGCCTGCGATGCGCATCCTCGCATTCGGTGCACAGGTGACGCTCAAGCGTGCGGTAGAAGCTGCGCATGTAGCCGGTTGCCGGACTGTACCCGGTCCGCCTGGGGATGAGAAGGCGAACTCGGCATTGCTTGCAAACGAAGTGGGGATGGTATGCACGGCATGCCGAACTCACGACATTCAACAACTCCCATTTGGTGAGTCCGGACTCCGCTACCAGGGTATCGAACGTCTCGCTCCATTCGCCCGAATCCGAAGTCGACCAGTAGCGGCCGCAAAGCTTGTTGTTGAACTCGTTATCAGTAAGAAAGCATACGAGGGGCTGGGAGTTCTGACTCATTCGATCTTACAGTGACGACGGCATCGCTGCATGCCGTACATGGGTGGATTCAGGATACCTGAAGGATCAGGTTGAAAATGATGACTATAGTCCGAAGACGAAATGATACCGTAGCGACATGATTTCTTCCAGATAAATGGGAGAGGTTTTTGGATCCAGGTGTGGCGTTCGGAAGGGTATTGCGTATGGTTCGGAAGGAATCGGGCCTTACACAGGAACAGCTTGCCCATGCTGCCGAAATCGACCGAACCTTCGTGAGCATGATTGAACGCGGAACGCGTCAGCCTACGGTACGTATCCTTTTCAGGCTGGCAAGCGCAATGCAGGTTGCTCCATCCAGGTTGATACAGCTGACGGAGGTTCAGGCAGGGACTGATGGCTGATTGCCGAGTTTTGCCTTCATCCGCTGGGTTGTCGCGAAGTGACCTTGGCGCGGCGCGTTTCCTGACATCGTCCCCAGAGGCTGAGTTGACCGGCAGGAGAAAGCGGATGCGGACATGCGTAGGTCATGGCCGGAAGCGCTGGCAAGTGCTAGGAGAACGGATGACGAGGATGCATCGACGAGTGTCGCTTTCCCCGCTTTCCCTCTTCTCAAGGCCTCGGCAGTGTTTTTCATCGACCGGGGCAGTTCCAAGCCCACGATATGGCGCACCGCTCGACGCGGTTGTTCTCATTGCCCAGGGTTCGAGTCCGGAGGCAAGGGCAGTCGTCTTCCGAAATCAGCCCTGGCAGATTCATGTTGGCAAGGCAGACGCGTGTGGATGGTACGGTTGATCCGCTGCAGAGCCTCTACCCGATCGCCCAGAGTATCGCCTCCGTGACCACGACCGCGGCCAGAATGTTGGCAGGATGGAAGGTGCGGCGTTTAAGTATCACAAGCAGATCGGCGACTGGTATGCTGCCCAGCGCGGAATTGGCCAGCGGGCGCCGACTGCGCTCATAGCAGAGCAGGGTCCAGCGCTCAACAGACTCTTCGCGAACAAGGCGCATTAGATGGTCGAGTGCGACCAGATCAGCGTAAACCTGGGTGTCAGCGCGAGTCCTCCCGCACGGGTTTGACAAGCAATCCGGCCTCGACCGAAGGCGCAATTGCGTTCGCCTTGAACTGTCAAGTCAGTACCATGACGCGCTTTGGTCTGGTAGACGCGGCCGGCGCGTTCGCAATCTCGAGTCGCGTGGACGCTTCTGCCGCGCGGTTCGGTGCGCCTCCGAGTGCTGTCCGCCTCGCTTCCTCCGGTAGCGCCGTCTACGGCAAAACGTGTGCTTCTTGGTGCCGCACGACGAGTAAAGCCAAACGTCGGGACAACGCGAATTCGCGCCGGTCACGCGCATCAGGGTCATATCCGCGATTACCGAGTAGACGTATGAAGCTCAGGAGTCCCGTCGCAGAAATTTTTGTGGCGAATTATATGCTGCACCTACCTCTTCAAAATGCGCGAATTATCACAACGCATTCGTATAGCCCTACGACGTTGTTTTAATGTATGACGCAATATAACCAGTAAATTATTTACCTATTGTCACTTGATTTGCCTAAAATAACATTGCTGGACAGAATTCGGCCTAGCAACGATCAGGGTAAATACGGATGCGTTGAGCACGGCGTACGAAGGTTAAGGTTGACTGACGTACGCCGCGTTGTAGCAGGGCTGAGTATCAAGCGGTCAACGCGATCAAAGGGAACAAAAAATGTTTTGCGTAGTAAAAGGGCGTGAGGAAGATGGCCTAGGTAAGTTGCTCAACACCGGCGCAGAATGCGTGGTCGAGTATTTCGATTCCCCTGCCGAACGCGGCTTGACAACCTGTAAAGTTCTGAAGTCGAAGATTGTTGTCAAACGTCTCGGCCGTAATACCCGTGTTTTCGTATATCGAGAACTCGACAATCGGTGGCGTGTAGGTCGTGTTCAGGAAGACGACGGGAGCGGGTTGTACATTCGCTTCAGCCATAAGGAAGACACTTATGTTCCTTATGCAGAGGCATTCGTGCGTTGGAAGCGGCCGATTTCCGACCCTGCTCAGTTCCTTGCACGCTTCATCACGGAAACCCCGCAGTACGCAGAAGCACGCTCTGGATTCTTGCAGAGTTATTCCGACCAGCGAGGCGCAGCCTTCGGGATTCACGCGTTGCTGTCATCCTCCGTCGAAATGAACTCGCACCAGATCGACGTCGTCAGGAGGGTACTGAATGACCCGTCGCAACGCTATTTGCTGGCAGACGAAGTTGGTTTGGGCAAGACAATTGAGGCGGGCTTCATCATCCGTCAAGCAGTACTCGACGATCCAGCGCACCGGGTGGTCGTGCTCGTGCCAGATTCCCTCGTCAGGCAGTGGCGTCAAGAGTTGGCAAATCGCTTTGGCCTCCAGGTTTTCCTCGACGAATCCGTATTCGTCTTGCCTCAAGATGCGGGACGCGAGCAGGCTACAGCACTGAAGGGAGCAAGCTTACTCGTCGTCGATGAAGCACATCATATTGCCTCCCCTGGAGCAGGGCCGGATGTCAGCCGACTGTACGAGATACTGCGGCAGGCCGCGCGCCGTATCGATCGCCTGTTACTTCTATCAGCAACCCCCATCTTGCGTAACGAAGAGGGCTTTCTGCGCATGCTCCACCTCCTCGATCCTGTGGTGTATCCGCTCGAGGATCACGAGGGATTTCGTCTCAGGATCCAGCACCGGCAAGCCCTTGCCGAAGTGGTCGCGATGCTCTCGCCCGAGAACGCGCTGTTTCTCGACGAACCACTGGATGACCTGGCGGTCCGTATTCCGAACGACGACCGTCTCCAGCGGTTGATCGAGGGCCTCAAAGAACAGTTGCTGGAGATGCCAGACGAGGAGGACGAAGACCTCATTGCCGGTATTCGTCAACTGCGAGCCCACATCTCCGAAACATATCGATTGAATCGGCGGATCCTGCGCAATCGGCGCAGGCAGGTTGTTGGGCTCACTCCCAATCGCAGCGGGGCGCAACGCGGTGCCGTCACCGGTTCGCCGATGGCCCGTGTCGAGTCTGCCCTGGAGGCATGGCGTATCGCCGCTACGGCAGCGCATGGCACGGAAGCGTCCGCGCCGGCCGTACGCACGCTCTCCGGCTTCTACTGGGACCTCGTCAAGGCCTGCGTCGAGGACCCTAGCCAGCTGCCTGCGCTGTGCGCACGTCGGAGCGCTTTGCCTGCCTGGCCCGACGCGGAAGCCTCGGGTCGCTTTGATCAGGAAGATGAGTTGCTCGCGCAGTTGGTCAGGCTGTGCGATGGTAGCGCCTGGATCGACGCGCGCTGCAACCAGTTAGTCGATATCATCCGCGCCTTGCCCGCAGCCACCAAGGCCGTCGTATTCTGTTCTAGGTCGGAAGTGGCGGACGCGGCGTTCGAACGACTGAAGCAAGGACACATCAACGCCGTACGCCATAGCGTCGACCTCGACGAGGTTGCCGATCTCGATGAGGCCGAATCCTGGGCCGCGTTCATGACGAATCCAATTGTTGGCGTCATCGTGTGCGATAGCCGTGCGGAAGAGGGGCTGAACCTTCAAGGCGGGAATAAGACGGTGATCCATTTCGATCTCCCGTTTGAACCGAACCGGATCGAACAGCGCATGGGACGGGTCGACCGTTATGGCGCCGGCAATCAGATCCGTTCGTTCGTGTTGTGCGATCAGGGCGCGCCGATTCAGCAAGCGTGGGCCGAAGCGCTTCAGGAGGGATGGCGCGTGTTCGATCATTCGATCTCGAGCCTGCAATATCTGGTCGAGGACGAAATCGGATGTCTGAAGGGACAACTGTTTGCCGGCGGTGCCGAAGCGATTCAAGACTTGACGCAGCGGCTGGCAGGGCCGGCGGGACTAGTTGCAACCGAGTTGAAGCTGATCGACCAACAAGACGCGTTGGACGAATTGTCGCCACTGCCTGAGATCGAAACCGACCGACTGTTCGAAGTCGACGATGAATGGAGGTCGATCCGCCAGGCGATGCTGTACTGGACCGCTGAAACGCTGCTGTTTTCTGCAGTGCCGGCTTCCACTGCCGCCGCTGGCGCCGTTGCGCCCATCGAACAGCCTGTACGCTTCCACTACCATCCGCCCGATTCGGGCGGCAAGGCCACTCTGATCCCGATGGCAGGCTTCCTGAGCGACTTCCTCGGTGCGATCGATTATGAGGCGCCCGGCGGCCGCGCCAGCGAACCGCGCTCGTTTCCGCATCTGGCGCACCGCACGAGCGCGGTCAAGCGCAACGCCCGTTTGATGCGTTACGGCGACGAGTTCGTTGAAGCGGTGAAGTCGTTCTCCGATCTGGATGATCGCGGTCGCAGTTTCGCCATGTGGCGCCAGGTTGACAGCGGACTGCCCCTTGGCGCACTGAAGATGTGCTTCCGCTTCGACTTTCTGGTCGAGACGCGTCTGGACAAGGCTGAGGCAGTCCTGACCTCCGCGCTCGGCGACCGCGGCGCCGCAACGCGCGCCGTCTTAGGCAGGCGTGGAGACGCGCTCTTGGCGCCTTTCATCGTCCACATCTGGCTCGACGAAGAGGGCGATGAATTACCGGCCGATTTCGTCCAGGAACATCTCGCACCGAAGTATGCGAAAGTTGGCGCTGCTGGCTACATCGACAAGAATCTCGGTCAGGAGCATTATCGTGCGCTCAAGAGACTGGCCCCGGAGCTGTTCGGAAACTGGCACGACCGCTGCCTGCGCATGCACGAGCGGGCACGCATCCTGGTGCTGGCCCGTCCCGATCTAGCGCAGCGCAAGAAGTCGGCGCTGGAGCGGGCACGTGCCGAAGACCAGGTGCGCCATGCGCAATGGCGTAGCAGGGTGCAGTCGCTCGATGGCCCCGAACTGCAGGCGGAAACCGTGCAGTTCCAGCTTGAGCAATGGCTGAACGATGCACTGTACGAAGGGATTGCGAACCCCAGCCTGAAAACCGACGTCTCCGGGGTGAGCTTCTTATCGGACCGGCCGGTGTCCGTCCTCGATGCACTGATGGGAAGCGGCGAATGAAGTTTGGCTTCACTGACTTGCAGGCGTTGATTGAGGATTGGAACGGCGGCACGGTGATCCCTGACAGCGACTTTCGGGACGGGATCATTGAGCGTATTTGCCAGATACTGCGTGTAGCGCGCGAACGGCAGTCGATGGCAACGATGCGATTCGACCTGGCACCGTTGGTGCGCCATTGTCTGCTCACGGAAAGCGCGCGCCGCGGACATGAGCAGATTATGCGAGTACCGGCCGGCCATGGTTGGCCGAGTAGCCAGGAATGGGACGCACACGCGCTGGACGTCATGCCCGCCGGGCCGGATGCATTGATCCTGACCGCTCAGCCCTGGCATCCGGACTGGCTCGATCCAGCGGACGCTGGTGTGTTCCATGACGCTTTCACGGGGAAACAGGTCCGTACGCCAGGTGCGTGCCCTGCAGACCCGTTCGTGGCAGATGCCACCGGGTTTGACGCGTATTCGTCGTCAGGGCAGTGCGAGGCCATACGCGCAGTCTTCCTCATGAAGGCAGGCGAGACGCTACTCGTGAACTTGCCTACCGGTTCCGGGAAAAGCCTTGTAGGACAGGCTCCAGCCCTGGTGCGCAAACTCGCCGGAGCGTTGACGGTATTTATCGTTCCCACAGTGGCATTGGCGTTGGACCAGGAGCGCGCCATGGCGAAACTCATTCGCGCCACAGATGGGATCGAAAAAGTATGGCCGCTTGCCTGGCACGGTGGGCTGGACGAGGTAAAGCGGGCAGAGATCCGGAGGCGCTTGCGCGACGGAACCCAGCGCATCCTCTTCACCTCGCCCGAGGCATTGACGACGACATTGCTTGGTTCCGTCACCGCCGCCGCCGAGGCCGGCATGCTGGAATACCTGGTCATCGACGAGGCGCACTTGATTACCGGTTGGGGCGATTCCTTCCGGCCGGCATTCCAGTTGCTGGCCGGACTGCGGCATAGCCTGATGCGCACCTCGCCGCGCGGATTTCGTACCGTATTGCTCAGCGCTACCTACACACTTGAAACGATCGATACTCTGAGCGCCTTGTTTGGACCGGCTGACAGGGTGCACATGGTAGCGGCCGTACACCTGCGTCCGGAGCCGCAATACTGGCTATCCCACGCAGCTGACCGCGCAGAGAAGCAGGAACGGGTCATGGAAGCGCTGCGCCATGCGCCGCGTCCGTTCATCCTCTACGTTACGACGCGCGAGGAAATCCGCGCGTGGAAGGCGACGCTTACCCGGGAAGCCGGTTTGTCGCGCCTTGCCTGTTTCGACGGCGGCACCCAAGCCAGCGAGCGCGCGTCCATCATCCGGGATTGGGTCGACAATCGGCTCGACGGCATCATTGCTACCTCCGCTTTCGGCGTTGGCATGGATAAGGGCGATGTGCGCACCGTGCTTCATGCGACGATTCCCGAAACCCTCGACCGCTATTACCAGGAGGTCGGACGGGGAGGGCGCGACGGTTGTCCAAGTGTCAGCCTGCTCGTGTACGAAGACGCGGACTGGGCACTGCCGGAGCGCCTGGCGATGCCCGCCATCGTTACCGAAGAACTGGCGCTAAGCCGGTGGACGGCGATGCACAAGACGTCTCGCAACGCGGGCGAGGAAAATCTGTTCGAAATCGACATCGAGGCGCGCCGCGCCAAGCTTCATGGCACCAGCGAGTACAACGTCGACTGGAACATGCGTACGCTGATCCTAATGGCGCGCGCAGGCCTGCTCTCGCTCGACGTTGGCGCGGCCGCGCACACCGATACTGACGACGATGCCGATGAAGCCTCGTCGCTCGTCGCGGCGCTGGCCAATATCCGGGTGCGCATCGAAGACCACGGACACCTGCTGCCCGAAGTCTGGGACAAACGGGTCACCGAATCTCGTAATGCAACCTTGAAATCGGCCATGCGCAACCTGTCCCTGATGCGCGGCCTGTTAAAGGAGAAGCGCGAATTCGGCGCCACGCTGGCCCAGTTGTACCAAGTGAACTCCGGACCGTGGTTCGTCCCCGTCACACGAGTATGTGGCGGCTGTCCGCAGGATCGCAGGGATGACGAGGCCGCGCGTAGCTATGGCATGCCGGTGCCAAATCCGATCCGCGTGACGGAACCCGCACCTGCCGCAATTTGGCGCCAGCGTTTCCCCTGGCTCGACCCTGCGTTCACGTATGTGTTCTACGACGACGAGCGTCTGCCAGCGGACGTTCGCCAAGCAATACTGCGCTTCGCTGGCTGGATGGTGGCCGAATGCGGTGTGCATGAGTTGGGCGTCCGGCGCGACGGTGCGTTGTCGCAGTTGCCGGAATGGCGGCGCCTGTACCGGCGCGCCCCTGATGGCGTTGTACTGCACCGCGGCCTGGACGAACTCGACGCCGAACCCTATACGCCGACGGCGCGCATCACGGTACTTGAGGCGCACGCGCCCGCTGCAGTGCTCGAACAATTGGAAATGCTCGATCGACCCGTCCACGTTGTGCTGCTTCCATATAGCCAACCCGACCCGACCAACCCGATGCGGCGGCTGGCCGATGTAGTCCAGAACAAGGCCTACCTGCAGCAGTTGCTTCCAGTGATAACCCAATGAGTATTCTTAACCTTGCAAATGACGGCTTGCATTCGCAAGTCATCGTGCTTGCCGCGGTCGCCGCAAAGCACGGGCCCATTAAACGCGATGAGCTGATCTCGGTATGCGCTGTGCCTGCCGAAGACGGCACGGAAGGCGATATCGGGCGGCTGCGGGCGGCCCTCGCGCGTTGGCGGGACCTCGGCCTATTCAGCGATGACGAAGACGCCATCAGCCTGCGTGTCGAGACCAGGCGCGGCTTCACACTGGACGAACTGACGGACCGCTTGCCAGCCGTGTGCCGCCGGCTAGTCCTGCAAGAGCAGCACTGCCTGCCATTGTGGGGCGACGGCGATAACCCGACGGAAAAAGGGGTGGCGCTTGCGTCCGATTTCGCGCGCGGCCTGGCGTGGGCGCTGGCACAAGACATCTACAACCTGGGCGAGAGCGCAACGGAGGTCGAGGCTTTGGAGCGCCTGCAGGTAACCAAGCCACGCACCATTTTCCAGAACACAACTCGCTGGCCAGGCCTACGCGTATGGGCCCGCTATCTCGGTTTCGCTACGGGTAATGGTGGAGACTTTCTCTTCGATCCGACCGAGGCGGTACGCGGCGAACTGGCCGATATTTTCCAGGGCGGCGAGTTGATGTCGGCAGAGGCCTTCCTCGACGAATTGAATGCGCGGCTGCCGGTGCTCGACGGCGGCGTCTATCGCAAGGAAGTCGAAGCTAACCTGCGGCCGGACACCTGGCGCAAGCCCGACCAGGGCCATCTGTCGATGTCGCTGTCGATGGCCTTGCGGCGCCTGGAGTTGAACGGGACAATTGTGCTCGAAAGGAAGGCTGATGCCGGCCATGTCGTCAGCCTGAGTGGCCGCAATTACCGTACCTGGGTCTCATTCACGCACGTGCGCATGGCGGGAGATCAAGCATGAATCTGTTGAAGTACTGGCCTACGAAGGAAGAGGTCGACCACTGCATTAAACCCGAAGCGGAAGGGGCGCATGATGCAGTACTGCTGGCGGTGCACCAAGCTTCGCCGCTCAGTTATCGTATCGGCGCCAACGAGAAGGTCGCCACCACCGAAGACGAGTTGTACGCGTACTTCACGACGCCGGACGTTCCGATGGGCGCCCACGTAGTGCCGATCACGGGCGCCTCCGGGGTGGGCAAGTCGCACCTCGTGCGCATGCTTGCAGCCCGACTGCAAAGCGACGAGAGCGCCAGTCGCTTTTTGGTTATCCGCATTCCGAAGAGCGCGAGTCTGCGCCGCGTCGTCGAACTGATCCTGGCACCTTTGCCGGACGCAGGCTATGCCAAGGTCAAACAGGAATTCAAGAGCGCGATGGCCGGGGTGGACATTGCGACAGCCACAATCAGCTTTCAGGCGCAACTGGAAATCGCGCTGGATGCGCGGCGCGCTGAGTTAGCTCAGGAAGCAAAGGCGAATCCGTCGAACAGCCTGCTCAAAAAGAAACTCGGTCACGCCCAGTTGCTGTCGAAGTTCATGAGCGACTCCGTTATCGTGGATCACTTTCGCACGAACGTCTTTCCGCGCATCGTGGGACGTGCCGTGTCAGGCGACCAGGCAGAAGATGGCGCGGGATCAGCGGAGGACTTCAAGGTGGCTGATTTTGACTTGCCCGAAACGATTGAGATCGGCAAGGCGGCCCATCAGATCCAGCAGTATTACCGATTGCAGTTGCGGACGAGCGACAATGCCGGGATGCGGGTTGCCGTCGATCTGCTCAACGACCGGGTCGTTGACCGAGCAATGCGCCAGTTGTTCCAGTTGCACGAAGCCATCGGAGGCATGACGCTGCAAGATGTTATCCTCGAAATCCGCCGACTGCTGCTGGCGGACGGCCGCGAACTCGTTATTCTGGTGGAAGACTTCAAGGCACTCACCGGTATCCAGGATACGCTGCTGCATGTGCTGATCCAGGAGGGGGTACGCGACGGCAAACAGGAACTGGCGACAATGCGTTCCGCTATTGCGGTCACCGACGGCTACCTGGCCGGGCAGGACACAATTGCGACGCGCGCAAAGCGCGAATGGATCGTTGAGAGCCAGCTCGGCAGCGAGCAAGAAGTACTGCAGCGAACCACGCGGCTTGTTGCGTCCTACCTGAATGCCGCCCGCTGGGGACATGAAGAACTCGTGCGCCGCTACCAACAAGGTAACCGTAACTGGTCAAGCGACCGTGCCTGGATTGAGCCGTTCGTCGACGCCGATGCAACCGATGCGCTTCCGGAGTTCGGCGAGGTGGACGGCGTGTTTTTGTTCCCCTTCACCGAACCAGCCATCGAGCGCCTAGCGCGCATGGCCCTGACCCGGGCCGGGAAACTGGTCTTCACACCGCGCTTCGTCATCGACCACATCCTGCGCAACATCCTCTTGATCGGGCGCGAAGCCTATCGAGCTAACCTGTTCCCGCCACTGAGCCTGCTGCCGCCGCCGCCGTCTGCGGAAGTCGCGAATTGGCTGTCGACCCGTCCAGTGTCTAGCGGACAGCGCGACAGGTACGAGCGGCTGGTGACAATCTGGGGCAATGGTCCGGATACGGTGGCTGAAATTGGACGTATCCCGGCATCGGTATTCCAGGCTTTCGAACTGGCGCCACCCGGCATCGCCGCGCCGCCTGTCACGCCGCCAGACCCTCGAACCGAAGCGGGGGGCGGCGAAAAGGGTAGGGAAACCGCATTCGTAGATCCGAAGCCGCCGAAGCCGACGGCCCCAGCAGCCGACCCGCGCGTCACTGAATTGCGGACCGCACTCGAGAGCTGGGTGCAGAACGGCGTGCGCATCGAGCAAAGCTTGGCGAGCCAGATCCGCAAATCCCTCGAGCAGGCAATTGTCGACCGCATCGACTGGAACGCCGAGCGCTGCGTAAAATTCTCGTTGGGCAGTAATCGCATATCGATCCCGCATGCGTTCGGGGAAAGCAACCTGCTGGCCGACGTAATTAAGATTGCGTCCGACAATCGGGATGCCAGCGGCCGCCTGCGCACTGAGTTAGTGGCATTGCTGCGCTTTTACCAGTTGCACAAACGGCAGGCTGATTATGACGAGGCAGACGACGATCTGGCCCGGATCGGCAACCTGGTCAGCCGTTTGTTGCCGCAAGCTCTGGCGTTGGTCAGGCAAATTCTCAAAACCCAACTCCAACAGGTCATCCGCATCCTGGCTACGAATAGCCGCGTGCTCGGCGTGAGCGACCGCGGACGTAGCGTCAACGGTGTATCCGCTCTCCTGTTTGGTCCGCCCGGCCGGCGCGAAGCGCCTCCGGATGATGCTCCGCCGGCATTTCAGGAATGGCGCCAACTGCAGCAAGCCGCATCGGCGGTACGCGGCAATCTGCGCGACATGCTGTTGGAGCGCTGCGGGTGCTTCCAGGGAACAGGTGGTAAGGCATACGGCGTTGACATCGCGCGCATCCTACAAGCCATGCGTTCCGATGGCGACAAGATCGATCTGGAGCTTTTGGAGCCGCTCGACCCGACCTTGCGTAGCGCATTGACGCAACTGCGCGAAGCCCCTGTCAACGTCCGCGCCAAGCGCGTTCAGACCGAGGCGCAGCGCCTGCAGCAAGCCCTGCAGGCTGAGCTGGGCGAGAATTTCGACAAGCAGCAGATTGCCGACGCGCTCAAAGAGTTGGCCGAGGGCATGCAACAGTCCGGTACCTGGTCTACCGAAGACGTGGGCACCACCGGCCCGGCCTTCAAGCGCATGTGCGAGGATTTCCGTACCAGTGCGCTGCGTGAGGCTCTCTCGACCTTGCAGGCATCGGCTCAACTTGACGACGAGAAGAGCGAAAGCAAAGGATTGACCCGGATTGCCCAATTGGACGTCAATCCGCTCATCCATGCTCAGCGTTTCGTGGCTGCCGCGCGCAAGGTAACAACGGTCGCCCGGCGCCGTGCGGACCAGATCCTGGGAACCACCCAAGGACTCGATGTCGCGGCGCAGGCCGATGTGATCCTCGCGACGTTCGACAGCCTGTTGAGCGACCTGGATGTGCTCGAAGAGAAAGGGGAGCAGGAATGCTGCTAATCGATGCCAAGGCGGTGCATGAGCGCCTGCAAGGCGCCCAGTCCGCACAAGCCAACCTCGCCGAAGCGCAAGAACTCGCGCGCCTGCAAAAATCGCTTGCCGTGAAAACCGCGACGCTCCATGCCCTGGTTGCGCGCGGCGCCATGCTTGCGCAAGGCGGCGTGCCACTCTCGCAGGGTGCAGGTTTCGATACCATGCGTAAGGTCGTCAACGGACTGCGAACGCGTTTCGCACAACTGCCGACTTCAAACACGCTCACGCTGGGAAAGCACTGGACGAGTTTGATGACGTCACTCGATAGCGCGATTGCGACGGTGGAGGCGAACCAGCGCAACGATTGGGCTGCCTACGTGACAAGCTTCCTATTCGCCGGATTGCCGCCGGACCAGCGAAAAGTCGGTCTGGTGCAAATCCCGGAAAATAAGGTGGCCTTCGAAAAGTACGCGCGATTGTACGAAAAGTTCGCACGTAATCGCAACACCGTTCCGGCCACGGCGCAGGCACTCGAAGAGGTGCAGCAGTACTCGAACGATCTGGCCGAAATTAAGTTCAAAGAAGACGTTCCGAAAAACGTAGAGGCTTTCATCAATGCGCTGGCCTTTGGCGCCAGCCTGGAACTACTGACACCAGAGGTCATGGCCTACCTGCGTGAGCATGGGTTGCTCGGTAGTTATGTAGTGCGCGCACGTATTTAGTAGGAAGCAGAATGCAGGCTGAAGCCGACGAGTTTTTATTCAAGGTCCTCGACCAGATCGAACAGAGTGAGGCACGCCTGCTGACCTGGGGCCTGGTTGACGGCGTGACGACCCAGCGTGAGTTGGATGCGCTGATCGAGCCGCTGCTCGACGAGGCGCTGGAGGCGGGCGTCGAAGCCTATCTCGAGCCCCGCGAAGTGATCGACGTGCTAGTCGAACGGCGCTGGATCACCGCTGTGGAACTGGAGGACGGCGCAACCGGCTACCGCTCGCGCATGGCCGAAACGGTGCGACTGCTGCAGCGTTTGCGCCAACTGTTTCCTAAACATGCCGGGCCGGCTGGCTGGCAGCAGGCGCCCACCCTGGTAGCGGACTTCCGTTTCGTGCGCCGCCGCCGCGAGTACCCGCGCCGAGACCTGACGGCTGCGTCGGCGTTGCAAGAGCTGGGCACGGTAACATCCAACAGTGCCGTGCTGACCGCGGCGACTGCACTGTTGTCGCCCGGCGGGCGCCCTTTGATGCTCGCAGGCTTCCAATTACGAGCCGCACAGCGGATTGTCCGCGCGCTCGAGCAGGACCTGGCCTTGGCCACGATCGTCTGTGCCGGCACGGGTAGCGGCAAGACCCTCGCGTTCTACCTTCCGGCGTTGGCGTCGATCGCGCGCCATCTGATTACCAACTCCAGCGAAGGGCCATGGGTCAAGGCGGTGGCCTTGTATCCGCGCACCGAACTGCTGAAGGACCAGTTACGCGAAGTGCTGGGGCGGTCGCTGGCGCTGGCGAAGGCACTGCCACCGTCCTCCCGGGTAACGGCCACGGTTGGCGCGCTGTTTGGCGACACCCCTCATTCGGCGCGCCTTTGCGACTGGGCGCGCGTCGGCGACGACCAGGTGTGCCCGACCTTGTCATGCCTGGAATGCCAGGGCGAGATGCGCTGGCGCGGCGCGGACCGCAGGGCCGGTATCGAGCGCCTCGCCTGTGCCGACTGCGCGTTCGAGCTCGATGGGGACATCTTCCCGCTGACACGGGAAGCGATCAAGAAGCGTCCGCCCGACCTGCTGTTTACCACGACCGAGATGCTCAACCAGAGGATGGCGGACAATACCATGTCCCATCTGTTCGGGATTGGCCCGGCAGCCCTGCGGCCCCCCGAACTCGTGCTCATGGATGAGGTACACACCTATGAAGGTCGCCATGGCGCCCAGGTTGCCTTCCTGATGCGGCGCTGGCAGCACCTGCTCAACCGGCCCCTTCGCTTTGTCGGGTTGTCTGCAACACTGCGCGAAGCGAGCGATTTCTTTGCCCTGCTGACCGGGGCGCGCCGCGACCGGGTCGACGAAGTGTCTCCCAAGTCGCACGAGATCGAGGCGGAAGGCGCCGAATACCTGATCGCGCTACGCGGCGATCCCGTCTCGCGCACCGCGCTGTTGTCGACGACGATCCAGACGACGATGCTATTGCAGCGCAGCCTGGATCCGCAACCTGCCGGTCGCGAGCCGGTCAGCCGGGGTGCGTTTGGACGCAAGACCTTTGTTTTTACGGACAACCTCGACGTCATCAACCGGCTTTACTTCGATTTGCTGAGCGCCGAGGGCCGCAACAGCTACGGCTATCCCGACACCCGTAGCGCACCTAAGGGCGGGTTGGCGCTCTTGCGGGCCAGCGGCAGCTCGCAGTTGCGCTATGCAAACGGCCAGGACTGGCGCTTTTTCGAATCGTTGAGGGAAGACAGTTTGCAGCGCAGGCTGGTTGTCAAACGCGTCAGTTCGCAGGACCGGGGTGTCGATCCGGAAGCGGAGGTGGTGGTGGCCACCGCCGTGCTCGAGGTGGGGTTCGACGATCCCTGGGTCGGCGCCGTCATCCAGCACAAGGCGCCGCGCGGCATGGCCAGCTTCTTGCAGCGCAAGGGCCGGGGCGGGCGCACGCGCGGCATGCGGCCCTGGACCGCGGTGGTCCTCTCCGACTACGGACGCGATCGCGCGGCTTATCAGTCGTACGACTTGCTGTTCGATCCCGAACTGCCGGTGCGTACGCTGCCGCTTTCCAACCGCTACCTGACGCGGATGCAGGCCGTGTACGCGACCATCGACTATCTGGGCACCCGTTTGCTCGACGCGCCGGCCGGCAACGTCTGGAAAGACCTCAGCGGCCCGCCTGGCAACGGGCAGCGCCGCACCCGCCTGCTGCGCGAACTGCAGGCAGTCCTCGAATCGGACAACGCCGGCCAGCGCCTGGCCGCTTATCTGCGGCGTGCACTGGGCCTGGCGGCCGAGGAGGTGGAAGCGCTGTTGTGGGAGTTCCCACGACCGTTGATGACGACTGTGTTGCCGACCGCGCTGCGGCGTCTCGACACCGTATGGAGCGCCAATGGCGAGCAGAACGCCGATTATGCGATCGCGAACAACCCGCTTCCCGATTTCGTACCCGCGACGCTGTTCGCAGACCTGAGCCTAGCCGAGGTCGAGATCCGCCTGCCGGACACGGATGTGAAGAATCTGCGCGACCGACAGGCGATGCCGGTGTTCTCGGCCTTGCGTGAATTCGCGCCAGGCCGTGTCAGCCGCCGCTATGGAATACAACACAGGGCCGAACGCCATTGGCTGCCGCCGTCGCTCGACATTCAGGCTGGCGCCGCCATCGGTGCCGGAGCCTTCGCCCTGGACATCGGCGGGATCGGCACCCACGTCCCGATCGGGCAGTTCCTGCTGCAAGATGGCGCGGGCGTGCGCGCGGTCCCGGTGTGGCGACCGGTCGCGCTGGCACCGTCCCTGCCGCCAAAAGCCGTCAAGGATTCGTCGAACGCCTCGCTGAAGTGGCATAGCCAGTTCGTAGCCCGCGTCGAACCGGTGTGGCTGCATCCGCCCGAGGGCGGCGTGTGGGGGAATTTGGTCGAACGCCTGGGCTTTTTTACCCATGGCCGCCACGCGCCACTCGAGGTGCGCCGGTTCACGACTGGCGCCAGTGCCGACATCGGCGTCGGACCGGACCGGTTCCGGGTCGATACCAGTTTCGTCGCAGGCGAGGAGGCGGTGGCGTTGGGAGCGCGGTTCTCGGCCGATGCCGTCCTGTTCCAGCTACGGATACCGGAAGCCCTGCATGCACAAGGAGGCGCAGGGACGGAAGCGAAATGGCGGGCATTGCGTAGTGCGCGCTTCCTGGACGCCGCTGTCAGCGGACAGTCGCTGGCCATGGTCGGTAATCCGTTCATGCGCGAGTGGCTGGCGCAGATCTTCTTGTCTGCGGTGACCTTCGAGGCCATCCAGAGCGAAGCTTCGCTGGAAGAGGCTGCGCAGCGCCTGGCGTCCGGCGGCGCCAGCGTGTCCTTGCGCGACGTGCTTCAATTCATGTTCCAATCCGACGTCGTGGAGGCCCATGGCGAGGAGGCGGAAGGCCTGCCGCAAGAGCGATTGCGCCAGGAACTGGAGGAATGCCTGCAACGCGACGACGTCGTCGTCGAACTGCACGCGGCCGCCCAGGTACTGTGGGAAGACACGACAGACGCGTGGGAGCCATGGCTGCGCGGCGTTTATCAGTCGACCTTCGCGGCGGCACTGCTGCGCGCGCTGACCGACCTGTGCCCGACGGTCGATCCGGACGCGCTGCATGTCGACCTGGGGCGCGGTCCGGTCGACGAAGCCGCTGCCGCCGGCTTCGACGCCGGCCTCGCGGAAATCTGGATCGGCGAACGCGGCCCCGGCGGCAACGGATTGGTGGAAGAATTCATGCGGCGCTATGCCGAGGATCCGCGCCGCTTCTTCTCGATCGTGCGCGCCAACCTGCAGATGGGCGAGTTCGAACTGATCGATCATCAACTGCAGGCGCTGGTGCGCACGCTGGTCGACGATCCGGACGCGACGGTCGCCGAAAGCGTGCGCGCATTGCGGGGCGCGCGTAGCCAGCACGACACCACGCAACGCCTGCGCCAGTTGCAGGGAGCGTTGGTGCAGGCCGGTTTCGCGCCCTTCCACGGCTTCCTGGCTTCGATGGGCAACCGCGTCCTGCGCCAGGGATCGGGTCCCGCCAGCGACCAGTATCTGGCGCGCACCTTGGCGCACTGGGATACGCTCGAACACCGACTCGGCATCGAGATCGACCTGCGCGTCATCAGTTTCTTCCTGAGCCGCTCCGACGAGATCGACCAAGTCATCCCGGAAATGAGCGTCGTCAGCGCCGGCGACCGGGTCGCGTGGCGCATGAGCGCCATCTATGGTTTGCTGTGGTCGCGAGGCCAGGCCGTCCGGCAGGCCGCCCTGCAGATTCGCAACCCGTTCTGCAGCTTGCCTCCGGTCGAGCGTCTGCTGGTCGCCGAGGCGCTGCAGGACGACCGCGTCCGGATATCGGTCGAGGAGGGGGACTGGCTCGAACGCACCGCTGGGCACTTGGCAAGCGGCCGTATGGTCACGCTCACCTGCCGCGAGGCGAGGCGCGACTCTCTCGGAAGAGCGCTCAACGACCTGGTCACCAACCCGATCGACGCCGGTTACTTGCGGGCGTATGCACGCCTGCAAGGCGTGCGGCAGACGAGCGACATGATCGAGGCCGATATTGAACTGATCGAGGCAGCACAATGACTTACCTGTACCGGCGTATTTTCAAGACACAGGCAACCGGCGCGATCGCGCTTCAGGAGCTGGTTCAAACGATGTTCGTCGCCGAGATGCTGATCTCAAAAGGCGAGTTGTGGATCGTGTCCCCGTGGATCAGCAACGTCGTGCTGATCGACAATCGTTCAGGGAACTTCGACGCCCTCAATCCCGAATGGGGACGCCGCGAAGTGCGCGTGGTCGACGTTCTGATGGCGCTGATGGCGCGCGGCACGGTGGTGCGCATTGTCACCCGCGATGACGACATCAATCGCCCATTCATCGGCAAGCTGACGGACGCGGCGGTGCAGTCGGCGTTGGAAGAGCAGTTGTCGGTGACCGTGCGCGAGAAGTTGCACACGAAAGGGGTGCTGCTGTCGAACAGCCTGCTGATGGGCTCAATGAATCTGACGTACAACGGCCTGGTGATTACCGACGAGTGGGTCGAATTTTCGCTGGACCAGCAAGAACTGGCGCGCACCAGGCTCGAGTTCGAACATTATTTGAGGAGTTGATATGCAGGGCATTCCCGTCACCGAGTCCGCATGGCTGGAGCGCTTCTTCGCGGCGCCCAATGCCTTGCGCTGGGATGCCATCGCCGATCGCTCGGCGACGCCGGCCTGGCAGGCGCAGGCGACGCCGTGGATCGAGTTGTTCGCGCAGCGTCAGGGCAATATTGCGCTCGTTCTCCCCGTGTTCGATGAAGACGGTCCGTGCATGTGGTACGCCATGGCGCCCGACGCGCATCAGGGCGCTGCGCTTGCCGAGGAGTTGAACGGCTTTATCGGGCCAAGCTACAGCGATTTTCGCGGGAATCCGCTTCCTTGCGATCCCGATAATCCATTGGAACAGGCCTTGCGCCAGCGCTTCGGCCATCACGTCTACAGGATCGTGCCGCAGGACCAGGAGGCACGCACGCAGATCGCGCGCGCCTTGGCCTTGTATCTCGGACTGCTGCGGCGGCGTCCCGACATGCCCGATCGCACCCAGCAGCCATTCGGCAAGCTGCGTGCCGATTTCGACCGCGCGCTCCTGGCAGGTAACGAAGCTGCCGCTACCCGCCTGCTGGAAGAGATGTGCGCGAGCGGGCG
>Ga0265798_10002356_pt1 | contig 28065 bp, 31 predicted proteins | sample P3T30metagenome_FD_192430 | JGI IMG/M metagenome (GOLD analysis project Ga0265798, IMG submission 192430) | Plant litter microbial communities from East Loma Ridge, Irvine, California - P3 T30 | ecosystem: Environmental > Terrestrial > Plant litter > Unclassified | place: USA: California...
TGTACACCGCGGCGGCATTGTAGGTTTGCGACGACACCATTCAATCGCGCCGGTACGACCAAGGTAGAAAACATCAGCAGTGGTTTCCTGATCGGGTGGTTAGGGACGTGACTCTGCGAATGCTGAACCAGCCGCTGAGCGAGGGCGGGCTCTAGTGGTGACGTTTCTCATTCGTAGGGAAAGAAAAAACTGGGTCAAGCTGATCCCTGTCCGCGCGCCTCCGCCACGCGACACGATGTCATCACACCTCGTGTTTGCACTAACTCGACTTGGTAGACTAATGGCTGTCGTGATTGCATGATGTACACTTAAAGTCGTCGCTATGATGTTGAGCAATACAGCGAAATCTGAATGATTTGAAATGTCCTGTCTATGCAGTAATGGACGCCACATTCCTTCGTCAATTCCACCACTGGCTGCGCCTGATCGTACCCATATCTACAATAACGTAAAAAAGTTTCAAAGCACCAACCAGCCCTCGATGACCTATGAAAACCCCTTGCACATATGCGTAGCATCCATGTTGTGCGCCAAGTAACACCTCGCAGAACGCTAAATCGGATCAGATAAGGAAAGGAAACGCCATACGTTAGGACCAAGGAAACTCGTAGAAGATACAGGAGCCGGGCATTGGCAGGCCAGAGAGATGAAAACGAAAAGGGGAAAAACATGAAAAGCAGTTAAGAATCGGACCGGGGCCTCATCCAGGTTTGAATTCGCACGTCAACCAGGGGGTAAGCCGCTAGAATCGTGTGAGTCGCGTGGGTACGTGGGTAATGATCAAGTCGCCAGGGAATTGTCGCAAGGGTACTCCATAGTGTTGTTGCGTGGAATGAGGATGCGAGGGCCTTGAAGCTTCACCAGTTATGGCCAAAGCAGATAGCACGGGTCCAGAATGGGTTACTGTCTGTTCGATGAGCTGGCTCGTGGAAGATACATGGCTATTTGCAAGGGCTGGGTAAAGGGCGCAGTCGGGTTTGGTCGGTTGGATATACACCATGTCGATACATGTGCGGAGGGAGCGGTATACAGGATTTGGGCTATTGTAGTAATGTCGAGTTTATCTGTTGGAAAGGTTCGAGACAGCCGTGCTTGATGTCTAGGCTTCTGGATGTATGGAATGGGACTTTTAGCGTTGATATTGAGCGAGTTGGGCCATGATCTCAGACATATCCGGCGCGGGGCCAGCCTGAGTAGGTGTCTGCACTGGTGGAGCGACAGCCTGGCTCTGGTTGGCGAAAAGAGAAGCAAGCGCGGGGAACTGGTTGCCCAGCTGTGCGAGATGCGGCTGGGACTGAGCACTGAAGCCAGGTGTTTGCGCCGGGCTAGGCACTTGAGCTAGCAGGCGTGCAAGATCAGCGTTCAATCCCTGGTTCGGCGCGGGTTGCGTATTCTGAGGCATATTATTGCCGGACATTGCGCCGAGGAGCTGAGACAAGCTCGCACCGTCGAGAGATGCAATGAGGTTAGAGATGTTCGGCTGACTGGTCGGCAGGGATGGGAAGGGGTTGTTTGGCTGGGGAAAGTGCGGGGGTAGGGTCTGAGCGAAGCCGTACGAGGATGATGGTGGCAGGACCGGGCGAGATTGGCTTTGTTTGGCATTGTTGACGAGGAGGCCAGCGGTCGTGGGGTCAAGATCGGCATATTCTGGGCACATGAGTCAGTAATCGCTCATGTATATCATAAGCAATCGTACCGTTGAACTGGACGTTGTTTGCACCGCCACGTCGGTCGAATATCTGGACGCTAACTTTGCCCTTGGTAAGGCCAGTAGTATCAAGCCTCACGATGGCCAAAACTCCCTCAAGGATCTGTCTTCGAACTACAGCTGGTTCAGGGAACCGACCACTCAATATCAGGACATTACTACGGAGATTTTGCGAGCGGAAAGTATCCTCGACGTAGCGGATGAAGTCACTACCACTGAATTAGCGACCTTGATATAATAGCTGTTGGTTCCGAACTTACCGAGGGAGACCTTCGTTGAGCACAAGAATCTGGATGTCAGGCACCTCGTGGGGCAATCGGCGCCGCAGGTCCAATCCATCCTCTGTGTAGTCGCGACGCGGGGACGGGCTTCTGTGCCTGCGCGGTGGTGTTCTGGACCGGCTACGGTATCGCGTATCAAACCTGTCTCGGCTTCTGTCCCGTGATCGTACACCCCGAGGCGGGGCTCGCGGCGATGGCGATCGCATGGGCCGATAATCGTCCCGATCACGGAAACGTCGATCTCTAGGGGACATGGAGTTTGGATGCCCTACATAACGATTGTCCCTAGGTGCTGGTCCTGTACCGCCCCGATTGTAATCTGGCGAACGTGAACGTCGACGCGGTGTTGGGTTCGGCGGCTCGATCTTCTTCGTGTTGCGCTGTGGCTTGGAGATCTCAAGGTCTGTCATAGTTAGTCGACTGTCCAGCAGCAAAGTGATTGACATGACATACGCATCTTCCTGCCGCGCACTGCCTGGCCTTGCTCGGCATCCAGAGCTCTGCGACATGATTCCGAGTCCAAGAACTGGACAAAGCCATATGCCTGTTTAATTGATATCTGCGCAAGCCTGCCGTGGCGGTAGAAACGATGGAAGATGTCTCGCTTGGTGACTTTTTCGGTGGGGAGGTTTCCTAGGAATCGGTTAGGCGCATCCTTGGTGCAAAAACAGTCTCAGCTCACCAATGAAGAGACGCGAACCCATGGGAAACTGGTCCCATTGCCCCTCCGTCACAAACTTCCTCTCCTGATCCAAAAACTCCTCGTACCTCCTGTTGACCTCGGGCGGCCACCGCTGATCCTCATCGTCGGGCGTTTCGCTACGATCGCCCGGCTGCTGCTGAGCCTGGTTGGGCGTGGAAAAGTCCTGACTCTGCACATTCAAGGGCTGAAGAGAGCCATTGCCTTTCTGCTGAGCAATGGGAGCTTGCTGACTCTGTGGATGATAGGATCTGATGTCATCGCTGGGGTTATAGTTGGGGTGCGTAGCGGGCTGTTCTTGGGTGGGTGGTCGAGCAGGAAGATTGGTGGCCGAGGGCAACGACGAGGCATGGTGCTGTGTCTGCGGCGACTGGGAGGACATTTGTGCAGAGGCATATTGGGCTGCAGGCGCATTGTTGGCAGCAGGTGTCAGAGAGTCCAAGAGGGCTTGTACGTCAACATTGGAGCCAGTGTGCGCGTCAGTCTGGTAGTGAGCGCCTTGGGCAGACTGGGCGGGCGCTTGCTGAGCAGCATAGGCATGGTCATGGGGGTATGGGTACGCAGAAGAAAGACCTTGAGCAGCCGGCGGCGGCGCGTCAGTGGCCGACGCAGCGCGCGACTGGAGCTGTGCGGTGAAATTCTGCATTGAAGAGGTATCATGCGGCTGCGTACCCATGCCGCCGCCAAACGCAGCCGACTGCGCGAACGCCCCCGGCGCATCGTGCCCTGCCCCTTGTGCGCCTATACTCTGGAAGCTGGCGGTCGAAGATGGGTCGGCGAAGTACGGCGTCGACGTGTTCGCGTTCGCGTGGGAGCTGTGGGCGGGCGCGGCAGAGTCGTTGCTGTGGGAGACATGACTATAGTTCGCATCCATGTGCTCTACGAGGATGGGGATGTTGGCGGGCGACGGGACGTTTTGCGGGCGCGGGCTCTCGGGCGTCAGCGACTGGTGCCGTATGTGCTCAGCTTGTTGCGGCGGACTCGAGTTGGGTCTCATGTAGACTGCGGAGCCAGAGCGCAGAGCTGGCAGACAAGGCGTGGTGAAGGGAGTCAACTCAAAGCATCTACGAAAACGCACCGTCGCGACAAGGGCTGGAGAGCTGCAGGTGGAGCACTAGGAGAAGACGAGCGGATGGCGGGGCTGGCTAGATGCTACCTAGGTATATGTGATGGATGAGGCAGACGCGACAGCCACAGGCACAGAAGCGAGAGCGGGCCCCGTAAAAGTGGCAAGAGACGGTGGTGCAGTCAGGAAATATCAGGAAGAGAGATGTAGTGCAGCAGATGTTGGGATTCGGCGCCGCATCGACTCCGAGGAGCCTGGAATCGAGAACTTGCCTGGCTAAGCTTCGTCCACGTGATGCGTTTTAGTCTGCTTCTAGCGTCCGTTTTATGGTTAAAATGGTCATGTTGATCCTAGCTCGAGCTATTGCGGTTGCGACATGATCTCATCTTGACAAAGGCCAACGTGAGCAATTTGCGCAACCGTGATGCTGCGACGCTTCATTTTTCACACGCTAGTCTTCCCTCCTGCGCCGTTGCCAGCGGTGCGCCGGATAATTCACTGTCGAGGGCATAGCAGCAGTGCCACTGGCGACGAGGTCCAGGCTGCACGCGCCTGGCTCGCGGAGCTCCATGCAGAGACGATCCCTTTCAAGAGCATTGGCGAATTGAGCTTCAGCAGATCATCAGGACCGGGCGGCCAAAATGTAAACAAGTATGACACACTACACCACTTTTTAACACGGCGCTATACTAAACAGGCACCAAGAGTCAATTCTAAAGCTACGTTGAAGGTGCCTCTCGACGCGTTGCTGCACCACATCCCTGCAGCCCTACATGGCGAAATTAGACGTTCTCGCTACGTTGCTGCTAGATCCAATGCTATAATAGTCCAGGCCGACGACAGTCGAAAGCAGAGCGACAATGCTCAGAGCTGCTACAGGCGCATATACGAGGCCATTGCCCGAGCCGGACAAGATGCTGTGCCCGCCGAGACGTCGGCAGCACAGGTGCAGCGTGTCAAACAACTGTATGTCGTCGCACTTCCGATAGCCCAGGCGACGGCCCGAAAGCTGATAAGACGCCAGACAGAAGGCAGATAACGAGCGCCGCCTCAAGAGCAAGAAGCAGCAGAGCGCTAAGAAGACGTCGCGACGAAGCCGGGGTGACGAGTGAAGCGGTCTGCGGGGAAGCGGCCTGCCACAGCACCATAGCTCAGCGCAACGTGCAGGTGACGTGGTTCTACCGTTGAATCGTAGTGCATCTCACGATAGTGCGAGCATGACTGTAGCGGTGTAGTGTGGCGTGCCTCCCGATAAGAGATAGGAAGAATACTTGATGCACGAGTGCTCGGTACGATTAGTCTGCTGACCAAGTCCCTTGATCCTTCACGTTTCCGTGACGGCAGAAAGTTTCTGGAGCGTTTCATTCGCAGCCCAGTACTTGATGCCTGTCTGAGATAGCACCTTTGCTTCGTCTTTCTTCCCTTGCTTCCGCAGCAATTCGCCCAATCTAGCAACCTGATCGCCGGATCCTTGACCGTCTTCCATCGCTCGCACATACTTGCGGAGTGCTGCACGCGACGCCTTCTGCAAGGACGAATCGCTATCCGCGAGTAACCGATGCAGAGATAACAATTGTCGAACAGCGACTTCGGAGATGGAGGCAATCTCCTTGGGATGTTGCTGAACGGTAGAGCTTATCAAGTCCAGGGCCTTGCTCAATGCAAGGGCAATCTCCGGGTCGCTTGGGTCGCAGCCAAATAGCAGCATGCGGAACCTGCAGATGGCAGTTTCTACAGCATGGGGAGAGTGCTCTTGCAGGTAATCTAGCACGTGCTGCAAGATGCGTGGTATGCAGGCTAGCTGACTAAACTCGGCAAACATGTCGAAGAACTTCTCCGCGAGTTTGGGCTTGCCCTGGAACTGCTTCATGGCGGAGTCAAAGACTGCCAGTGGGATAGCACCAGTGAGCACTGGCGCAGACGCCAGGTTCTGCAGCGCCACCTCGTCCACACCATCGTCCTGCTTCAGGCTGGGATTTACATCCTCTGCCGTCACTTCCGGAAGCGCAATCATGTCTTCGTCGCCGTCCTCGTCTGTGCCTGGCTTCTTTGTACGATCAATGTCCAGACCGAGAATCTTGCGCCGACCAGCGATCTTGCCAACGTAGATGGTCTCCAGCTTTGCGTATTCCAGCCACATAACCTCGGAGTTCTTGCAGAAGCGTAGTCCTCGCTGCATGTAGCTTCGCGCATTCGTAATGTCCGCCTGCGTATCCATGAAGTAGTTGGCCGCGAGGATCCATATGTCGGGCTTGGTGGGGTGGAGTCGAGCGACAGATGTGAAGATGTCGTTCAGCCGCTTGTATGCCTTGTCCTTGCGCGCAAAGTCGATGTACTGCATCCACAGTACCAGATCGCCCGAGAATTTGCGCGTCGCCCGGTTGTAGAGGAAGTAGATGGTGCGCTGACCAGAGCCCTTGTACCGTACACCCAGGCGCTTTATTCGTTTGCGGCGGAGGGCGTCGACGTTCTTCTCGAACTCAATGTATCGCATGTAGTCTTCGGGGTGCGAACCGCGTGCATTGATAATGTGCTCGAAATCCGAGCGCTTCTTCGCTATGGAGCTGATTTCTTCCTATGGCGTGTTAGCGAAGCTGGCGTTGCGCGCATGGCGGCCTAGCATACCCGTGTGAAGATTTTCTTGCGCTCAAGCTCGTTCAGCTCGGTCGCCGACTGCTCGAGGTAGAAACGCGCCTTGTCACTGGGTCCGGCCATGTCTGCGCGTCCGAGGTGTTGCTGCTGGCAGAGTTGGGATAGAAAAGTTGACTTCTCTAGAAAAAAGTTAGGCTAAAGTTGCTCCCGCGGGTAGCGCCTTGGCCTACGGACCTCGGAAGCGCGAACCCTGGCCATTGCAACCTGTGGACTTCAGGAGACGCGCGTGTTGGACTGCGCATCATCAATTCTCGACGCTCTTTTGCCGCTTTTTTCTCGCTCAATGGTCCAGCGCTGCTGAAAACCTACCTGAATTCTCTACCATGGTCAAGGACAAGGACGGCGACACTGTCGCTACGGTACGCGCAGTCCGGCCTCACCCCCGAGAGCTCCGCATGCTCACCAGATGTAGTTCAATGGGAAATGGATATCATATTCGCATACCGCCATGGCCTACTGTACGTTCCTATGTGCTTGACGGATACCAACGGACTAACAAATCCCCAAGGTGCCTTTGTCGGAGCCCTCATAGTCGGAATGTACGCTTCTCACTCTCTACTACCCCACGACGCGGCTGAACACCCACAGATGGCTACACTACCACAAGATTGTGCAAAATGAGTTTTATGTTAGTCCCCGAGGACCACACCAGGCCCAGAGCCAACCATTGACGTGCCCAGGGTTACCCAGATGAATGGTTTCCATCCGTGTCCGCGACCATCGGCGACCGCTACCCGGAGCGTTCGGTCTTCATGCTCTTCATCGCTCTGACATCTGGTATGGAACGAGACACAGCGCACAAAGGCATATGCTAAGCTTTACAGGCCCAAGATTCGCCCTCGTCGGCCTTTGGTACATCTTGACCCGCCGACCCAACTCGTCCCTCCCCAAGTTCATCGCTGGCGTTGGCATCTTTCGGACCTTGACCTGTGGAGGATGGACATATGTGACTTCTACCGACGACCACGACTGGCACGACATTTTCATGATTTCATACCTTGTTGCGACGCTACCGTGGACCCTGGGCTGTGTCGCTCTGAGCCCTAAGAACCCCACTGCCCTCAAGTACCGAAAGGTCCTTGCTGGCAGTTTCTTCGGAACTCTGGTGCCGTTGATCTACTTCTTCATCCAGCACAAGGTGCACCGAGTGGCTGGAGGTACGTTTGACAATTCTACTATTTTGCCATCGCTAACGTCTTCACAGCATATACCATCTACGCTTTCTTCGAATGGGCACTGGTCTTGCTCGATGTAGGCTTCGATGCCGTCACGATGATCGAGTTCCAGCACTTGGAGGTTGTCATAAAGGATGTTCGAGGTGTATCTCGCCTGTACGTTCCTCGTCTTCCAATATAGATAGACACGCATCACGAATCTATACTTCTTATGGACACTTTCTGATAAGACATGTCTTGTAGTGCGGGCTCCAAGTCGACATCCGACAGTATCCAGGAGTAAGTCACTACTGCTTCCCGAGGCTCTGCGCGTCACTGACAGGAGCAGAAAAAACAAGGAAATGAGCGCGACCTTTTCGGGTGCCTTTTCTTGGTTCGGACTCATCTATGCTGCTGCAGACGTGTACAACGGCGTAAGTGGCAAAACGTGGTGTCATTGGACGTGACTAATTACTCTGTAGTTTGTCTTCTGGTCCATGCTGACTTCACTCGGTGTCTGCGTCTGGTGTATGTTCGAATTCCCCTGTGCGATCGGTATGTCTGCTGATCATATTTAGACTTCCCTCTCTGGCACATGGGTATCTCTGGCTACGAGGCCTTGGTCATGTGCACCGTCACTCCTTTCTTCCTCGGCATCAAGCCCCTCCGCTATCTGGCTACTCGCTACGTCTGGTTCTTCCACCTGCTCTCGCTCTCCGGACTTCTCGCGTTTCTTGCTAAGACACCCGTCAACCGACTCTTTGCCGTTGGCTTCGGTCTGTCAATGTCATGTATCGCATGGTCTGCCACCTTCTATGCCGAACGGTCTCAACCCCACCGCCTTGAAGCACGCATTTCCGCTTTTGCTATTGGTCTGATCGCCTCTAGCATTGCGAAGTTTGCCTTTTGGACCAACAACCCGATTTGGCCAATCATGCACGAGGCAAACGGCGGATGGAACAGGACTGGATTCGTAGTAGCTCTCATCTCGATGCTCATATCGACCAGATCTACCGCCAGTTCTGGCGCAGATGTGCCAGCTCAAGGCCCTACTAAGGGGTCTTCTGTCTTTGCGAGCTTTGGCCTAGCGGGTGTCATGTTCGCCATGCACTCGCTTCTCTCCGATTCGAGCACGATGATCTCTTGGGTATGGGAAGGTTACCCTGTTCGGGGTCCGCTGGCTGTACCCCACGGCACCCTGACTCTCCTAGCCATGGGTCTTGGTCTTATGGTCGGTCTGTTTGCGCCCAACCTCTCAAGGTCATGGGCCTTTTACGGCGTAGGCTCTATCGGTGCTGCCGTTTTGACAACTACCAGCCACTGGTCTGGTTTCTATGGAGCCTTGGTTCTCGCCATATACACCATGGCAGCAGCACCTGTTCTCATTGCCCATGCGGCGCGCCACTCACCAGGCCGCACATTCGGTCTCGGATTCTTGGTGTACAACTTAATGGTTCTGTTCCACGTCTGGGTAGTAGCGTACGCGTTCGTTCCGGGTGGACCGCTTGTTCGCGAGCACACAGACTGGGTTATGACAGCCATGATGCTTCAGATCGGTGCCGGTATCTTCAGTGTCTCCGCTCAGCCGCCAGCACTCAAGAGCTACAAGGGCAAGGCGGTCATCACGGCAGCTGCCACCAGGCAACGATCCTACTACCTCTACGTTCTAGGTGCTCTAGAGTTGATCGCCATTGCCACCGCCTACCTACGCTTCCCGTCCTACGACTACAAGCCGTATCACCCGGAGACTAAGTCCATCACGGCTGGCATCTGGACCATCCACTTCTCCCTTGACAACGATATGTGGTCTTCAGAGTACCGCATGCGCGACCTCATCAAGGAAATGGAAGTCGACGTCATCGGACTCCTCGAAAGCGATCTGCAGCGCATCATCATGGGCAATCGCGACACAACGCAATTCCTCGCCGAAGATCTAGGCATGTACGTCGACTTCGGCCCAGGCCCCAACAAGCACACATGGGGCTCGGCACTGCTCTCCAAATTCCCCATCGTAAACTCAACCCATCATCTTCTCCCCTCGCCTGTCGGCGAGCTTGCCCCGGCCATTGAAGCTACCATCGACGCCTACGGTGAGATGATTGACATCTTCGTCTTCCACTCGGGCCAGGAAGAGGACCCCGAGGATCGCCGCCTACAATCAGAATACCTGGCTGAACGCATGAAAGCCACGCCGCGTCCCGCCATCCTCCTCTCGTATCTCGTCATCAAACCCGGCGAGGGCAACTACAACACGTACGTGGGTGAGAAGAGCGGTATGAAGGATATCGACGCGTCAGATTGGGACAGGTGGTGCGAGTACATTCTCTACAAGGGCCTGAAGAGGAGTGGATATGCGCGTGTTTCCAGACATACCATCACGGATACCGAACTCCAGGTAAGTTTTCCTTCTGGTTTCCTAGCGTCAGATCAGTGTGCTAATCGTGTGATGCAGGTTGGTAAATTCGTCGTTGGCGAGCCGGAGAACGGAAACGAGCTTCTGCATGAGTCACAGGTGCCTGCTGGGTTGAGGTTCCCGGAGCTGTTCAAGGGCCAAGGTGTCAGAGGGCATAGGTATCATGTCTTTAACGAGCCTAGATACTATGCTTAATCTGTGGGCATGGACTGGGGAGAGCAAAGGTGAGAACAAGTCTATTGAGTAGACTGGAAGTGTATGATAGGTTGAGGAAAAAGTGAATATAGTGTTGTTTCATTGCTGATGTTGATTCTTGGATACTACTCATTTCGCATTCACTACTTGCACAGCGATTATGCGCTGTTGCCCAGGAACACAGACGGCCCTTTTTAGAGCCATGGTAGGACGCCAATACCCATGCATGCAGTGCGCGAGCCTTGCCCACGCCTGATTCGTAAAGCGCCAAATGCCGAACCCAGACTTTTCGATCATTCCTTCATCCCTTTCATGATCGTCATCGTGTCCCCCCTCATAGTCTCCCCGCCTCCCCAGAAGCTGTTAGCTTCCCCCCGTATTATGAAACGAACGAGTTGACCGGCTGTAAGTGTAGCGCTCATTTCGCAACAGCGGCGCTCAGGACCTGTGTCCTGAAGAAGCCTCCCTTTGTCCGCTCGATGACTTGTTGGTAGACGGACTGTGGTGGGTGGTTCATGACGACTGTGCCGGCTTGGTAATCGATCTTTGCGTCTACGCGAGTGTCGCGGATGAGGTTGACGATCCACTTCTCACCCTCGTCTTGTGAAAGACCGAGGCGGGTCGAGAGATCCCTAGTCGTGAGTTAGTACGGTTTTGGAAGCGCCGAGAATTGTAGAATGACTCACTTGATGTCGATTCTCTGGTGGATCTTGCAGTAGCTCTCCGAGATGAGATGTCTCGCCGAGTCGACAAACAAGTCTGCGGCGCCCAACAGGAAGAAGTCGTTCTTCAGAATTTCCTCCGTCTCGCTGAGCTTCTTCTGCGCCTCCTCAAAGTCAAAGTCGATGTACAGAGCCTTGATGAAGTCGGTGACAGGGTCATTGTACTCGTAGCCTTCTTGTCGCACGATCCTGATGAGATCCTTGAGCTGCTTCTGGTACTGGTTCGAGTTCCTGCCACGGTTACGGCCGGTGATGACGGCAGCAGCGAGGTAGCGCAGGATCCACGGGCAGTTGGTCTGGATGGTGTTGATGTAAGCGGGGGAGAAGAACATGTCGGTGAGGGTTTCGCGCGAGGATTCGTGGTTGAAGAGGGGGAAGAGCGACCAGTGGATCAACCAGGTGCGGTGCTGGAGCTGTGCGAGGGGGTTGTTGAAGAGGCGTGTGTCGATGATCTCCTTGAGCTTGTTGATCTCCTCCATGGCCGAGTCCCAGTTGACGGAGAGGATCTCGCAGGCGAGCTTTCCCCAGGTGGCCTCGCGTTCCTTGTCGCCGTCGGTGGTCTGCTGACGTTAGTAACCAGTATGCCGCAGGGCTTCATAGAAACGTACCAGAACGCGGAAGCGGTAGAGCAGCTCCGCGGCATGTGGGTAGACACCGCACGAGTACTGGAACTGGCCAAACTCGAGCAGCTGGTTGATCATGTCCAAGTCGACGCCGTGGCTCTCCTTAAGGTATGCCAAGTTCTGCTGCTTGTCGCTGCGCAGGTTGGTGACGACGTTCTCGTCGTCGAGCAGGCCGCTGATCTTGCTGGTGGCCTCCTCGAGCTGGTCGCGCTTCTTGAGGACCTCGTCGCGCTTGGTCTTGAACTCGTCGGACATGTCGTCGAGGCCGTGGACCTCCTGGTGCAGCTGGCCGACGAAATCCGTCATGTTGGTGGGCTTGAGCAGTTCGAGCAGCAGCTTCTTCTGCTCGACGGTCTGGTCGGCGTCTTCATCGCTGGAGAAGTTGAGGAGCGGGTAGACGAGATGGCGGTCGAGGTTGGGCATGAGCTTGGGGAGCAGCGAGTACTGCTCGGCGACATTTGCGCCGGTTGCCGCTGAGTCCGCCATGGTGGGTGGTTGGTTGTGGTGGTAGGAGTTATGGCGATGTCGAGCGTGGTGGGGTGGGCTCGGAAACGAAAAAAGCAGCCGGACTGTGCGCGCGAGGGACCCCAGGCGCTACTTCTGGAGTTGAGCCGCAGACCATGGCCGCAGCATTCACCCCACGGCCCTCGCGACACATCCCTCGACCCCTTCACACGTGGTAGAATACTTTCACCGGCACCGCTGCCTCACAATGTCTCGCTTGCAGTCTCTCGTCCCGCTCCTGCGCCCATTGGCCGCCCCAAGAGCCATCGCATGCCGGCCGCACTTCCGCTTCTCTACAGCGACAAGATGGCAGGCTGAGCGTAAGCTATGCATTCTTCCAGTACAACAGGTACACCAATTGACCCTCCATAGAACCCCCGCCAGACTCCAAGCCCATCGTCCAGCCATCCCTTCCGCCCAACGCTTCTTCGCAACACCCGACATCACCCCAAGAAGCCCAACGCGCCGCCGACCTTGCCGCAGCAGAGTCTCTCACCGAAGGCGACAGCGCGCAACCGCCCGAGCAGAAGCCGACACTGCCCTCCAAGCACCCCCGGTCCGACAACAAGCCAGAACAGACACCCTCGCAAGCGAAGCCCGCAAAGGCCGATGACGTCGCGCCCAAGCCCTCGACCGCGCCCGCAGACACAGCCGACACAACATCGACGCTCCAGAAGAAGGTCGCCAAGAAGCCAAAGACACCGCGCGTCCCCAAACTATCTCTACCACCGCCCAAGTACGCCGTCTCGAGATCTGCGAACAAGAACCTGCCCATCTACACCGACTACAAGCGAGGAGGCAACTTGCATCTGACGACGGTACGGAAGGTCACCGGCGACCTATCTGCTTTGAGGGACGAGCTGAGAGTCTTCTTGAATAAAAAGAACGAGGACGTCAAGATCAACAGCGTGACACAACATGTCATTGTCAAGGGACATCACACTGCCGAGATTGCTACATTCCTGAAGGCGCGGGGCATGTAAAACATGGGCAAGAGAGGGATCGTGTCGCGTGGAAAACGAATGTATATATCATGTTGTAGTACAACTTGTACCATATGGGAAAGAGGGTAGATGAGAAACGTTGGCTATGATTGCTCAATCAGTAGAATGAACTATCCCGTTGCATTAGCGGCATCAAGAGGCAGAAACCAGCTGGCTTGCACATCACCATCGTGTTGCATTTTCGAGTCATAGGTGTGAAGCCTGAGTTCCATTGCTACTGTGGACGAGATCTAATCTATACCCCAAGCGTACTTGTAAAAGGCGTCCGAAATTTCCCTGCAATTCATTCCATGTCTCAAGTACCGTGTAGAACAAGCTTCTAGTAGAGGTCAGTTGTATCCTGTAAAGTGGGGTAAGACTTATATCTTACCACGGAAATCGCGTGGCGCGATTAGTGAACCTGGACAGGCGATCAAGGAGGAGGGCAGCAAGTCCAGCACTGACCAAAGTAGCACTCCCAGCGGCATGGCTTGAAGTTTGTTGCTACGTTGGCAGATGATACGTCGCTGGAGTCGGTGGAGGCGCCGCCCATGTCGGGCATGCAGACCGCCCAGCACTGACCGAAATAGCACTCCCAGTGGCACTTGATCCTAGCCCTTGAAACCGGGTCGTTGATCGCAGTCTCCTTCTTCGCTTCTTCATCACAGACCAGTCCGCAGAGCGACTTGTCCGTGTTGCAGATCTCGCGGCAGACCTTGTGTGGAATGTCGGGAATGTTCTCGATGGCGGTTTCGGTCCCAGCTACTGGCTCAAGAACGGTCTCAGTCCAGCAATTGCCAGAGGTCAAGTCGCAATGGTAGAGGAAAGCATTCTCAACATGCTCGTTGTTCTCCAGCTGTGTATGGTTTGCAGTGACGGAGACGGACGTGTCGGCATGGAGCTCGGTCTCGTCGATGACAATCGCACCGCTGGCTGCATAGGCAGCTACCCCAGCGACGTCGGTACACTGGCGCGTGCACGTCACATGGAAGCAGATCCAGACGCATTTCTGTGCAGCTTCTTCGCGCTTAGTCGCTGGAGCCACGGAAGTAGCAGACATGTCGGCAACGACACCCTCAATGGTGGCGGGGTCTGATGCATCGACCTGCTGAGTCTTGTGGCAACTACGGCTGCAGACGTTGCACTATGAGGCTGTCAGTCCATCTTCTCTCGTAATCAAGACGGCTATGAGACGTTGGCGCGCCATCCAGAAGATAGCGCGCCGGAACAGAGACTTACGTCGGGATCATTGCACCGTATGGGTAGACATCCTTCTTCGGTGAGGTTGTTTTGCTTGCAGAACAGGTTGATGTATATACATCGGTAGCAATTGGTCTCAGCAAAGACGTCATCACCGGGAATGGCGAGTGAGTCGTCGCGCTTAGCCGCTGGAGCCACAGAAGTAGAAGAGATGTCGGCAACGGCCGCGTCAATGGCAGAGATCAAGGCGTCGGTGGAGACAGTGTCCGAGACATCAGTAGGGACATCGACGGGTTCAGCGACAGTTGAGCCAACGCCAGCATCCCCGATGGGTGGACAGTGTGGGTTGCACTGTCGGCACATCTACATGTTGTTAGACCTTGCCTTCGTCCAGCTCAACGCATCTTGCCAATGCAAACAAGAAGGCGGGTGAAGACTTACCAGACTGAGGCACCACAGGGTGTCGCATTTGTACTCGCTGAGCTTCCTGTCCTTGCAAACTTTGCCAATCGAGGTTACGCAAGCCGGACAGTTGAGACCAGCAGCTGATACTTCGGTGGAAGCAGCGATGGGTGAAGCGGAGGTGATTGCGACCAAGCTGATGAGGAGGAGAGCGAGCATCTTGAAGAGATTGAACACAGCCATGGCAATAGTTGGAGCGGTGTTTTCTTGTGTGGGTTCAAGAGTACGTGGGGAGGGGAGAAAGTATAGAAGAAATAAACAAAAGGGAAGCACAGGCCGGAGCGGATCAATGCAAACGGAGCGTGAGCGTGACTGAGGAAAGTGAGGTGAGGACCCGCCGAGGATAGAACGTGTTTGCTGTGGTCACTCGGTGCAGTGAGCCGGTGTGCGAGCGCGCGAGTCCGGTCTCGTAATTGGCCCAAGTATCCCCGTTCTAGGGTACTACTCGAGGTGTGGAACGCGGGGGTCGAAAAGTGAAGGTGAAAGAGAACGACGAAGGAAGATAGGCCTGACAGAGTATACTTGCTTGAGGACTAATGGACTAACCAAATGGCTTGCGAGTCTTCACGCCTCGGGTTGCCCGTCGATACATCGCTTAGGCCGTCAAATGATCACGGAACTGTCATGGCTTAGGGCTAAGAAGCCTCTCCATATATTGTTGATAGCTGCCATGACTGTTGCATCTTCTTATCGCGCTGCGGCGTTGATTTGAAAGGCGAGCGACCGTTGAGGGAAGTTGAGCCGCAGGGTTGGGCTTCATCGGCGCATCGTCACATGCACACTGGCTGATCATTAGTAGTCTGGAGTATGACACTGCTGCAAACAATACTTTGTGCGTGTAGAACATACCCCAACGTGCAGTCGCGGATTACAATCACATGGCAAGCGGGTCTTGACGCTCACGTTGCCGTTGCCAATGCTTCCACAATCGTACAAACCTGCCTATCCACGCGACAAAACGCGTTTTAAGCGCCAAAGACTACAACATGGGTTCTGCTGTCCCCTGATGATCACACCCTGATGTAATAATGTCCGTGTATGATGCTGTAAAGTTTCTCCTCACATGAGCGCTCGTCTCTTCATCTGCTCTTGATGGGTGGACGTTGAATTTACGTTTAGGCTATGATCAGCCATACCTACTTGAGCTGATCCGATACTCTGGATCCATGTGGCAAGAGGCCCGCGGGGGAGTTATGCCCACTGACAAGCCACAGGGTGGTACTTAGCGCGAGGCAGTGGTAGGACCGACTGGTCCGCGGAGCATGCTTTCGCTGGACCAATCTCGCCCCGAAGCATTCGTCTCCGTCCATCGCATGCCAGTCTTTGAAAGTCTCTTACGGATATAAGTGGGCGTATCGAGCGGTTGTGTAAGGCTGCCCGCGTGGTGGCTCAGAAATGCCATCATGGTCCATGCGGTTTCGCTAAAACCCGATCTTGCAACTAGAATCCGATCCTTCCGCACCCGTCTATGGTCTGCTGCCGTGTGATCGATGAGCTGCATGTAGTCTTACGTAGACACGTAACGCGCTCAAAAACTTGCAGAGCATATGCTATGCTTGTAGCGCTGTATTTGGCAGCCTTATTTTTTTTCTACTCCGTTCCTGACACAAAGTCCCCTACGAACGTCTCTCCGCAGGTGTTCTAATTATACCTGGCTACGTCTATTTCGACTGAACGTACCCAACGAAGCTGCTGGCGTGTTTTTGCCGTCAGCCACAATAAACATCGAACACGAATCGACTGTCTGCAAATCATTTATAGACAGGAACGGCAATGGCGCTTGTCGGTATGTCTCTCGTCCGCCGTGTTCTGAATCTTCTGATGCGATGTATGCTAACACCTACAATATGCAAGCGCGGTCACCAAACAAGGATTTGTAGGCTTTTTACATGGTAATCCTGCAGATCGAATTCGGCCGTGTACGTGACTCGGGTTCTAAGAATGGGTGCGATCGCGACGGTTCAGTGTTCGTGAAGATGCTGCCGTTTCGTCAGTCGGTGGACTGCTGCTCGTAAGCCGTGGTACGCAGTTGGCGAATCTGGCTTTGAAAGGTGCTCGTAGGAACTTGGGATCCTCGACGACAGCGGGTGTCCAGATCGCGCCGGTGGCGTCCGCAGATGAAGTGCAGAAGCAAATCTGTGACCGTGAGATAATAGGAAATATCAGCTGGATGGCGCCTGCGCTTGTGAAATGTGGCTGCGATGCCGAATCTCCATTATCAGGCTCGGCCTGAGCTGGCACCTTTGTTGGCATCTCACCTTCCGCGCGCTCCATGATCCGGCTCCGGGGTTTCCAAGTCATTTCTGAGTGTGCGGGGACGCAACTGCAAAGGCTCAACGGTACAGGGTCCTCTACCAAGGGATCCACCCACATTTCATGCATTCGGTTCACCGTCGAGATTCGTACGTATTCTCGGCCTGCGAAGCTCACGCTAAGCAGTGTTACTGTGGTGTCGCACGCTTTCACTGCTTGCGGAACTCCTGTCAGTCGGTCTTGAGTGTATGGTCCGGCTGTTCTCTCTCGGAAATTCGTTGGGTGCCACGTCTGGCCCGGTGCTTGCGATAGTTGGTCATTGCAGGTACGGCTAAGGAGTGTTGCCAGCGGGCAGGGTGTGTGGATGGTCTCGGCTAGGACGGATTCGTGTGATCGGGGAGTTCGTGGGCGCACGCGTGGACGGCAAGACAACACGAGCGTTGAGGATGGCAGTCTCGTCAGGGTGCGAAGGCTCTGGTTTCCAACGTCGAAACGAGGTTCTGAACTATGCTAATCTGAGCAACTCTTGGCGATGCAGTTCGAGAGGTAGGTTAGCAGCCCCGATGCGGATGCAGTCTGCGCTTGCTGTGGATCGCGACCCAGTACAGCTGAAGAGTAGTACTGGTAGTTCAAGAAATACAGCAGCCTTCGTGCTGATGAGCTTCCTCAGGTAGCTATTTGACCTGCTCGAGACCTCGATACGAATCAGTCTTTTTGGACTAGAATCACATCCGGCGGCCAGTTGTCAGAGTATTTGACCGATAGACTGGCGGGACTGGGCTGATCCTCGAGATCTTTGGGCAGATGCGGCCCTGCGTACGGGGCACACAAGAAACTGGGTGCATAGCAAAGTCTCAGCACCCGATACCCACTTACCTAAGCACCTGGAGAGGGTTTGGGATCCGAGCGCCGCCCTTCTACGGGCTCTGACTGGCTGCGGGATCTTTTCCCGCAGCCAACTTTCACCTAGCAAGGGCCACCAGCATTGAGCGGGTGAGGTCCAGTATCGAAGATTGGCCTTCATCGAGGCAGTCATGGGCTTTGCACGAATGCCGTATCTTCAGTACACAGTCTAGTCTATGAGCAACAGCGTGACGTTGCACCCCGATCCACCCAGCATCGACCGACAGACCGGCCATCGAACGTTTTCGACGGGTGAGTTATACGCTCAACTCCCTTTTTCAGCGCGTCAGAGGGTAAAGCATATACTCTGGCAAATGACTAATGTTATCAAGACTACGTCGGAGAGTTGACCAGCCTGCGACTCCGTAGCATATCTAGCCCACACCTGCCTCGCTTCCACGTGCCCTGCTTGAGCGCTCTTGATTTCTGTCCAAGATTGCCGAGAGGATACTACAGATGTCACTGCTTCGGTAAAGGCTACGCGCAAACTCCAGAAGTCGTCCGAAGGGTCCCTGAAACGACACAATTACGTAGTTGTGGTACGCACTTCCGATATTAGCCATTTTGTCGATTCATGACGAGCGCCATCGTCGAGGGATCGGGCTCGAGGCGAAGGGCACATCCCCACTAGCTAATACGGCGACAGGTACACTTCGATTCGAACCTGGGATTCGGATTTCCTATACATGGGGTAACTCCGGTTCCCAGCCTACACATGAAACGTATTACTGACTTCATACAGTAAATTCCGCTCTAGGAGCGGCTGGTAAGTGGATCCATGAGGTTGCGGCGACAAAGTCCGCTGATCTGCACAAGCCTTACATGTCGAGCGCGCCGCGTCAAATGTCAGTGTCCTGCTTCCAGGCACTCCTTGCCGTACTGATAGTTCTCCCAGGTGACGAGACCCGTCCAGTATGCAAAGCATGCGGCAAGAAAAACCGTCCCTGTCAGTGGGAGGAGCCTCATACTAAGTTCAAAGACTACCGGCCTGACGGGCCCTCTTCCAGTCGATCTGCTGCCGGCGGTACTGATGAGGAAACCGAGATCAAAGAGGACATGATGGATGTTGACGGTGCCGATGGGGTCGATAACATCAGTCGAACAGAAGGAGCCGTTCGTGCAAACAGTTTCAGCGAGGAAGGCTTGAGCCGGAACACTTCACCGAGAAGGCGGAAAAACAGTCGGACCGATGGGACATCGGAAGGCCCATCGACCAGCGTCTCATCACCGTCGGCTCAGCTATCGCCAGGCTCGCCTTACTTTGTTCCCCGATCTAAGAGTACAACGGGTGGCGTGTCGGTGGCGAGTTTGCTGCAGTCGCACGACCCGGACGGCATGCCAGAGGGCTCGCTGCCGATGCATACCCGCCAGACCATGCAGCAGCCGAATGCGCATTCGCATAACCGTAGAGACATGCCAGATGGAACTAGAAACTACTCACCCCGGCCTGTTCCTTTGACGCATGAAGAGGCCTTGCTCGTGCACCACTACACCGAACATCTTGGCCGCTGGCTTGACTGCACCGACGCCACTCGTCAATTTACGCTGGGCGTACCGGAGAAGGTCAAACAATGCCCGGTACTTTGCCATGCCGTCATGTCATTTGCTGCTCGCCACTGCAGAAAAGACGCGACAGCCGAGGCGGCCTATCAGCGTTGCATCGCCCTGCTCATCGAACGATTGAATGAGCAAGCTGCTAGCCACGACGAAACGCTTTTGTGTGCGATCGTCATACTGCGATTCTACGAGCAGCTAAATGGTGCGTACTATAGTATGCATTATGCCTCTCATGCCTAACAGGTCCTTCTAGTCCCGTCCAGTACCGGTTCTGATGATGAACAGCACCTTGCAGGCTGTTCGGCCATTATTCGATCTTCCCAGGGAAATCACTATGTAGATCCCTCAGCGCCCACGTTGCGCGAAGCTGCTTTTTGGGTCTATGTCCGCCAGTGCCTCTACAATGCCACTATCAATCAGCAACCCCCCGATATCGATTTCTCTTTGCAGCTACACCCAACCCCAAGCTCACTACGAGATGCGCACCCGCTGGCTCGACTAAGGCTAGAGACGGCCTGGGCCAATCAAATGACTTGGAATCTTGCATGTGTCGTCAACTTCTGCTTCGACGGCAAGGAGCCACAAAACGAAAAGGCTTACAAGATGCGGCGATGGAACGAGCTGTGGGATCTTGTCCAGACATGGATGCATGGTAGACCGGAAGGTTTCAATGCAATTTTCGAAGGCCCAGCCGGCGATGGGGGCTGCTTTCCTGAGATTCTCTTCACAGCCGACTGGCACGGTAAGTTAGCCAACATGTCCTTCCACGCAAATGCTCACAATACCATCAGCTGTATCGTTCGGGTTCTATCATTTTGCCTGTATCATGCTGCTTCGATACAAGCCAGGCCCCAAGTTCGCAATCCGCAACGTCGGCAGCCTGTCTGAAACAGATGTAAGGACCAAAGTTACCAAACAGCACGAACATTTGCTTATTGAAGTAGAATCAGATTTTGACGCATGCTCGCGCCATTTCCGGGGCTAGTAATAGCTCACCGGAGACTGTCCCACTAGCAATCACCGTCTGTCACACCATCTTCATCTGGGGGCCTCTTGTATGCGACCCAAAAGAGAGAGATCAGGTAGTGCAGCTTTTAAACGACTTCGAGAAAAACCATGTGTGGCCGACGACGTGGATCAGTAACGCATTGAAGGCCGAATGGGGTATCCCAACACCCTCAGCTCCTGTGGCTTAGCTCATGAAGTAGAAACTCGAGCCACCATTGACTCTTGGCCTATGGAGCCAATTGCCAATGACTTCCCTCGGCCTACCCAAAATCAGCTTGGGTCAGTTGTGGAATAGGACCACAAGAAGAAGGTGGATGTGAAAGATGATGAAACCCATACAAGACATTTATTGTGCAAAACACAGCGCTCAGTGTCTGGAAGCCAGAACCGTCGTGTCTAAGTCATGCCCGCGAATTATCCTGGTACAATTCATACCAGCTCTGGGCGCCATGGCCAGCTGCATGTATCCCGTCACTTTGTCCCCTCTATGTAGCTCTAGCACTCGACGCAGAACTCCCATTCTCATGCGAGAACATGGATGTTCTCGCAGCCGGGGATCTTCCAGCAGTCAACCGAACTTGTGCAATCCGGGAAGATATACCTTCCGAGGATTGGGAGCTCGGGTAACAACTCCGAGTGAAATACATATAATGTCACCGCTACATTTTACTATACAGTAACAATGCCTCTCTTGGAGATAGTACTTTTTCGTGTACTGATCTCTGTTTTCACGTGCAATCATTCGCCTGAATGAATCTTTTTCAGATAATCTTACATCCAGGGCTGCAATTTTCGGCTCGGTTCACCGAAGATTGCCTGAGCTGTACGCATGTACCCGTGGCCGGTGGCCAGAAGGATGTGGAATCTGTTAGTGAAGCAAGCTGAAAGTCGTGTGTGGCGCAGCACATTTAGATCACTAAACTACCCGTTTCGTACGCTGCTGCCTGAGTTACCGTGATTACGCGCTTGATCACGATACCTGTGTTGAAAGCTTGCTAGACCACCCCTTGTAGTATCATAAATCGTACTGTTTGCCATAGTACGCGTCTTGTCGATTTTGGAAATTCAACAGATGCTCGCATTTCGTCCCAACATGCCACCACCAATTTGACCGTAACGCAGCTGGCTGAAGCCAAGACGAGAAGCTCTTTTTGCATCCGAAAGCCTCGCAACAAAGCACCGATATCTGGCAGCTGCGGTCTCTTATTGCACGTCTGGGAGCGCTACGTGAGTATCACCTAGATATTGCTGTGATGCATATGGCCTTGTGCAACGCGTTATACCTGCATTCCATCAATCCCTAGGTATGTAGCAGACCGGCAGTAAAGAACACAAAGCGCATTCTCCCGTGCGAAGTTGATTAGCACGTGCCTGGTTGCTGACTTGATATGTTGAAGGGATGACCGTTGAGCAGCTACGTCATTTCACGGCCGGATATCTGTCCCGGGCCAATCCCTTCGCGTAAGTCGTAACGAGGTGCCAGAGCCCGGTCACGGGAGTCTTGGTACATCAAGTCCTCATCGGGTCCGTTGAGATTTGCATAGCGCAACGCGGATACCCATCCATCCCACAGCGTACCTTTAGCATGCATTCCTCTCTGCAAAGCCCCTTATGGGGCGATAACCCGAGATGCCTTGGGTGACGCCTCAGTCGGACGCCACTGGACAAGTCCCCCCTTGCCTAGGTACCTCCGGGCCTCTACCATTTTATAATCTTCGCCTCCGGATGTGAAGCACTCATGTGTACTTCTTGACTGAACAACAGTCAAGCTTAGTATGCGTCGCAACGACTCAGCAACAGACCATGGAAGCCTACAAGTTCATACGAGAGAGACCATGAAGAGTGCATTGGACCTCCGCATTCTAGGGGTCTGTTGCGGAAGTGGGTTAAACCAGCTTGACTTCGCGCTGGTCCGGTATCTGCAAGCCTCCCCTAGTGCCACGCTGTATCTAGAACTCATCCAAGTCAGTGCTGTTCATACTGCCGCTCTGCAAATGCTGACGACCGATAGTGCGGTTCGCTACCTACCTCACCTCCCGTTCGAAACCATATCCTCACTTCCATCCGCGAAGTTGAGCGCAACTCCTCACTAGCGACACGCCTCAACGCGCTGCTCGGTTACTTGTTCTCCAATGGCATTACCACTTTCTGTGAGAAGTATTGCATACCACTCGCATCCATAAACCTGGTCGGCACACACACATCGGGCTTGAGGCGACCTGACATGCCCGAAACGAACGACCTGAGCACGCACCCGCTAGGATGGAACGCCAATATAAACACTGAGATTGGTGTCAACACTGTCTTCGACTTTGCTGTCATTGAAGCTGGGTCTTTGAGACCTCAAGCTTCCCCCGTCGCCTACATTGATCAACTCTTCTTAAGACACTCTTCCAAGTTTCGAGCTTGTCTGAATATCGGCGAGCTTGCGAATTGTAGCTTCATTCCTCCCCGGTCGAAGGGAGATGTTCGAGGGACAAATTGTCGCGACTGCGGGCCTGGAAGCGTATTCATTGACTACGCCATGAAGTACTGCACTTCAAACGATCAGAACAATGACAACGACGGGGAGTATGCAGCGCCGGGGAAGCCTAATCAAGCTATCGTCACACGGTTCCTCCAGACGCACGATTACTCTCGCGTCTTGCCTTCTTTAAGTATAGCCCGGGATATGTTTGGCGAACATGAAGCTCAACGAGTTGTTGATGAGTGCATCTTCATGAAACTCTCTGAAGCAGACACAATTGCTACTGTTACCCGTATAACGGCCGAGAATATCTTGAAGCAGTATCGCAGACTCCTCGCGCTCCGCTTTCCTGCCGGCCAGGACGTCGACGAACTCTTCATCAGTGGCCCGAGTGCGCGCAACGCGAACATCATAGACTACCTCGAAGCGGAGCTCCCCGAGAGAGTGATCACAAAGCCATTCGACGATATAGGCATACCAGGCGATGCGAACGAGGCCGTGTGTTATGCACACCTTGCATTGGAATCGGTGCTGGGACAACCAACACGCAGTTCTACGGAATTATCGCGGCCTTGGAGCCAGTCGGGTCATGATGCTGTACTGGGAAGGGTGGTGCGGGGCGAAAGTTGGGAAACCCTAACGGCCCAGCTGCAAAAGTTTGGCGATGGGAAGCCTCGCAATTTGGCGCAGAACGTGGAGATAATCAGCCATCGAGGATCTGGGAGTGAAATGATGGCACGAGCACGATGACGGAAAAACGGGGCGTTGACGGTTGGAAAGTAGATGATGGCAATGCCGTACTTGTTTTCTGGGGCAGAGCGGTGATGCGCTCTCTCCCGCGGAACTCCTCTTGAAGGCAATATTCTTACGTCACAGGGAGTATGGAGCTCGACGCACAACTCAGCGAGATGTTTGAACAGCCACGCGCACGTACACCTGTCAATCTGGTGACGTGCACTTTTACATTCCAGGTGTTTTTTTACGCGATGCTTTTGAAAACAGCTCAGCTTTGGCGTACCTAGGCAGCATACGGGTTCAGGCGTCAAATACAAGATTGCTCCTGACAAACATCTCTTTCGCAACTAGCATGGGATGCACATGCTAAATCATGTCTTTGATTTGCACTACATTTCCTCTAATATGTAACGCTGATCACGACGTCTAGATGTCCATTACCAGATCTCGTCGCACGGAAATTCGTGTCCTCGAATAAGCAAACCGTGTGCAATCGAATCGCATCCTTACATCCATCGCGATGTTGCGTGGTCATCGTTACAACACGATACGCAACCGGAAAATCATCTTGATACGGGGTAGTGAGCCAAGAAGTTTGCGTTGCACTTACGCTGCATGTACACCACGTCTTTCACCGGAGGCGAGCAGGAGCGACCCGCTTATCGTGCACCATGAGACTGCGCATCGAAGGCCCGATCATTCGATCGATTGTATCATTCAAATACCAATCATAGTGCGCGAAGCCGTGAGAAGAATAAACTGAACAGTTGTCTCGCTAATTACACAATCTACTGACCCCGTTGCTGAGCACTTGTGCTGCCTCAAGGGACTGCGGTTGCGGTGACAGTCTCGTTTTGTTTGCCTGCGATGATGTCGCGCATGATGCGCGCCTTCTGTTGCTCTTCCGCCTCACTGCTGACATCCTTGAAAACCTGGTCCATCTCCTCCAAAGTCTTGCCAGATGTCTCCGGGACTACGAAGAATGTGAAAACAAAGGCGAGTCCACAAAAGACGGCGAAGAAGGTGTAGGCTCCGTAGCCGGTGTTTTGAACAAGAGGAGGAGTAATCAACCCCTGGTATACAGGTCAGTCGCTAGTCACAGACAGTAAAGACGAAGGGAAGACTTACGATGATGAAGTTGTTGAACCAGTTGGAGCACGTTGAGAGTGCAACGCCCTTTGCTCGCAAGGAAGATGGGAAGATCTCCGAAGGCATAGCCCACGGGACGGGTCCCCAAGTAGCACCGAAGCTGAACATGTAGAAGAATAGGAAGGCAACGGCAACCCAGCCTTCCACTGCAAAGTCCAGCCATCGTCCACCAAACTTGCCAACCAAGACAGCGATGATGAGATGGCAGATAAACATGAGAGCAGCACCGGTGAGGAGTAGTGGCCGGCGCCCGAAGCGATCCATGGTCCATAGACTTGTTGCGACACCAACGAGCTGCGTGCAGTTGATGATGCCGGAAAGTAGAAGCTGCATCTCGTAGTCCTGGCCTAGTGTTTCGAAAAGAGAGGGCGAATAGTAGATCAACGCATTGATACCTAGAGTCGTGTTAGTATTTTCTCACGTCGGGGTAAGGAGGAACATACCAACAAACTGCTGGAAGAACATGATGCCAACTCCGACGACAGTGCGCTTCCAGCATCCATGTCTAAAGCAGTCGAGCCAAGACTGAACCTCAAGCTTGAACTCGTTCGTGCGAGTTTTGGCCTGTAACTCAGGGTGCCTCTCAACGCTCACTTCGTGGTTGAAGGTAACTTCTGCGCGGATTTCGCACCATTCTTGGAAGATGCGTGGATCGTCAGTGGGAAGCTTGCGGAGCTTGCCCAGCACGACTAGGGCTTCGTCGTCGCGGCCTTTGCTGGCGAGCCATCTTGGAGAGAAAGGCAGGAAAACAATGCCAGCACCCAGAATAAGACCAGGAATCATCTGGATAAGGAACGGGAGACGCCATGACCATTCGCCGGCCATGAAGCGTGTACCATAGGTTGTCCAAAAGGCGATCACGATGCCGAGGACGATGCTGAACTCCTGCAAGACGAGAAGAGCACCGCGGATCTCGGGTGGCGCAATCTCAGAGATGTAGAGTGGGGCGATAGTTGCAAGACTACGCGTGGTTAGCATCTATCCCGTGTACAAAAATGGCTCAACATACGCTCCAATTCCCCATCCTCCGATCAAACGTCCGACAGTCAACATGGCGTAGTTCATTGCTGCTGTTTGTAGAATGCTTCCGATCGTGAAGATGACGACTGCGACGACGATGGAATACTTCCTGGAAAGTTTGTCTGCAATCCAGCCGGCAAAAAGGGCACCGATCAGTGCGCCCAGTTCCAGCATAGCAGTCATCAGGCCCTTCCAGAAACCAGCTCCTGAAGCTTCACTCGAGACACGCGGAAACCGGTCGAGGAATTGATCCATGACGAGCGTTACGGAAATAACACCCTGATCGTATCCAAAGAGAAGACCTCCAATCGTAGCAAAGGCTGCACACATGGCAACGTAAGGGTTGGAGAAGAGGCCGCGGAAACCTGGCTCTGGGATTAGCCCACGTGTGATTGAGGTTCCACAAAGTGATATGCATACCTGCTGGTCCATAGGGTTCCCGAGTCACCGTTCCCTGTTTGCTAGGGTACGGAGACATTGCCTCGCGCTGCTCATAAGGGGCGCTCTTGATCGAATCTTGTCCACCCATGATGACGTGCAGTGATATGGGTCGTGTCTTGTTGAAATCGCCTGTGTAGTGGATGGCCTGGCTAGGAGGGAGTAGTGAATGCGAGGAGGCAATCGACCGCTTTATGCACTTTCGATATCTCGCTTGATGCCGCGTTAACTCTTGTCCGGTGGGTCCACACCATGTACAGTATCTGCCAACGCTAGTGTCAGGCGTCTGACTGCCGTTAAGCGCACATCCGATGACTTCCCAGAACGAACGCCAAGGAGTGTGGATGAAATACTAGGAACGACCGCGGCCGGTGTTTTCTGAAGCGACTTCACGTTAGCTCAGCTTCACATCTACCTCTTGCGACCTTCTGCCTGTCAGGTTCGTGGGTGACTTGAGATGCGAGCGCGGTGTGCGCATGTGGGGTTTGTGCTGTTGAGGCTACGCCGCTTGGATCGGAAGATTCGCTCGAAGTTTCTGTGGGACCCTTGCGTCCGAGACTGACCGAGCTGCTCTGCTACGGATCGTGAGAATCAGTAGCAATTGCATGATGAACGTCTTGATGCTAATCTTGAAATTAGATCGCGTGACATTGGTCTCCGAATTTGCTTCTGAGAGACTGGCATTGGCTCCGCAAACCTTCAAAACCCCTGCTGCCGGCGTCATACGCCTTTCTCCGCATCTTCAAAGGCCGCGGTGACCGTATGGGGTGCTCGGAGACCCCAGAAAACGCGCGCGAGCGTGCCAGTGCTACCCCGGATTCCCCAAAATTAGGCTCGCGTCGTTCCGCGCTGTGCAGTTGTCCAGTTGGGTAAACGTCCTTTCAAAGCTGACCATCTCAAGGGAAAAGCTGCCGGCGAAAGTGGAGGTCGCGGCGGGAATTCCTGCTTCAAGCGAAGGTTAGTGGAAGCTAGGTGCTGGACTAACCCCGATCAGCATCGGAAGGAAAGAGTCGCCGACAAGTGGGCCGCGCTACTGAAGGGACAGTAATTCTAACCGCCGACCTGTCATCTTTCCGTTATCACGCACGACGTCACTACGTCTTTCGATCACTCATCAGCCCAGTTCCAGTACAAGACAGAAACGTGGGGTCTCCACATCCCCTCTTACCTGTTCATCTGGGGGAAAGTACGGCGACTGATGTCCGTGGTCTCCCCGGACACTGTAGAGCGGAAGCGGAGTGAACTCTTCTAACCCCTCCACCCAAGGAAGGATGTGATGCATGTCTCGTATGCACTGCACATTCAATGACAGCATTCAATAAGATTTCTGTGTCCCGATACATACTTCGCGGGACCAAGGGATCACATATAGGAACCGAAAGAACGAGCAGATGGTATTCCGTTTCATGCTTCCATTACAGCTGCTCTAACACACTACAAGGTACTTGTCCTACCCTGAAAAGTTCCAAAACATGACATTTCACCTCATCGATGTAGCCTCGCCATGCCCACAATCAGGCGCTTGTCTCCATGAAAGCCCACCCTCTCCCTCTTCATCAATATAGTAATGCGATGGGTGGTCGAGACGGGCGCGCCAGCACGAGGGCGTACAATTTGTCCTATGCGTCATCTCGCATCGTACAGCGCGATAGAATGCTGACGGCAGGTCCCTCAATTCCTGCACTAGTGGAATGCCATCCTGAGACAGCAATTGCTCAGGGTTAGGGAGAAGGTACGCGAACATATCCGCCAAAAGCGTACGCAGACGTGAATGAGAAACCGAAAACTTATACGTGAATAAGATGACATCGTCCAGCTCGAGGCGCCAATCATGGATATGCACATAGGTAAACGAATCCATGACATCGTTCA
>Ga0265798_10002357_pt1 | contig 28063 bp, 28 predicted proteins | sample P3T30metagenome_FD_192430 | JGI IMG/M metagenome (GOLD analysis project Ga0265798, IMG submission 192430) | Plant litter microbial communities from East Loma Ridge, Irvine, California - P3 T30 | ecosystem: Environmental > Terrestrial > Plant litter > Unclassified | place: USA: California...
TCCGACGGATCGGACGATGATCGCGAAGGTACCGGTGACGCCGCAGGGTGGCGGCAGCTTCGCCAGGCTATGCGCCTATATCAGCCGCGCCGAAGGGCTTGCTGGCGATCGCGAGCCGGAGATGACGGAGGACTGGTTGGCAAGCGAACAGACCCTCCCCGGCGACGGTGAGCAGCCCGCGTTGCTGACCAACTGCCTGTCGGTCGAGACGGCGCCAGCAGAGATGGTCGGCGCGGCTGCGGTCAACCGGCGGGTCCGGAATCCCGCCTATCATGTTATCCTATCGTGGCGTGCCGGCGAGGAGCCGGACGATGCGCAAATGTTCGAGGCAGGGCGCATGGCGCTCACTGGGCTTGGCATGGGCGAACACCAGTTCGTAATGGCGGCACATCGCGATACCGAATGCCGTCACCTCCATGTCGCGGTGAACCGGGTGCATCCAGAAACGGGCAAGGCGGTCAGCGTCCAACGCGACTTCTACACGCTGGACCGGACCATGCGCGAGATCGAGCTCGCGCAGGGCTGGAGCCATGACCATGGCCCTTACGGCGTCGTCGAACGGGAAGGCCGGATGATAGTCGAGCGGGTCGACACTGATATCCAGACCAAGGGCAAGCAGCCGTCCCCCGCCCGCGACATGGAGGTGCGGGGCCATGAAAGCCTGTTCTCCTATGCGCGTGGAGAACCGCGCAAGGCAGTGCTGGCGGCTTTGAAACAGCCGACCGCACAGTGGCAGGACCTGCACCGGGCGCTTGGCCGCCACGGCCTCGAGCTGCGCGAGAAGGGGCAGGGGTTCGCTATCCACGCGAAGGACGGCGAGGTCACGCCGATCAAGGCGAGCGACGTCCATGAAGACCTCTCGAAGGGGCGATTGACGAAGCGGCTCGGCCCCTATCAGCCACCGATCCGGGCGATCGCGGTCGACACTCCAGACGTGGCGTACGACAAGCAGCGTGAGCCTTCCCGTCATCGGCAGCCGCGCGACCCGGCGTTGCGAGAGGCACGTGCTGTGGCGCGTCTGGACCTGCGCCGGCGTTATGAGACGGTGCGAGCGGCCGAACTGGCGGATCAGGCCAGGATCCGGCTTCAAATCGGCGCGCAGCTACGCCAGCGGCTCGCTGCGGTCACGGCCACCCACAAGGCGGAGCGGCAGCGAATCCGCGACAGCGGGGCCGCGCCGCTGCTGCGCAAGGCGCTCTACAGCGTGGTCGCGATGGAGGCGGTCCAGGCTCGCGAGGCGGTGCGGGCGACCAAGCCGGCCCGGGCAGGGGTGCAGAGCTACCGTGACTGGGTGGCGGATCGTGCCGAAGAAGGCGACCAGGCGGCGATCGCTCAGCTTCGGGGCTGGCGCAGCGCGGAACAGCGTAACCATCAGCCGACGCCCGATCGCATCATGGCCGCCTCGGCCTGGGCAATGGATCCGCTGGCGCCAGCACAGGCGCCGCCCGAGGTGCGCCGCCTCGCGCATGAGATCGACCGCAGGACGGGCGACGTGCGCTACTCGCTGGGCAAAGCGCATGTGTTCACCGATCATGGTCAGGCGGTCGCGTTCAGCACGGCCGGCACCGGCGACGCGCAGGCGCTGGCGAGCGGGATCCTGCTTGCCCGGGAGAAGTTCGGGCGCACCCTCGCGCTCACCGGCAGCGAGGCGTTCAAGCGAGACGCGATCCGGATCATGGCCGAGCGCGGCATGGACGTGACGCTGGACGACTCCGCGCTTGAGCAGCAGCGTCAGGCGATGGCGACCGTGATCCGGGAGCAGCGTCTGGCGGCAGCGCGGCCTCAACCGGTGCCGGAGCGGGTGATACCTGAGCGAGACCGGGAGCTGTCTCGGCGGGACCGGGAAATGGGCCGGTGAGGCACGCGAGGCGCGCAGTTACGGCGATGAAGAGTGGAGGGATGTGAAGTTCGCCGAGACCAATGAAACACGATCATCGCAGGACCTCATCCGCACGCCTGGGGACGAGGAGGCCGACCCATTGGAGGCAGGAGACCAACGGCGTCGTGATGGATCCAAATCGTCTTTTAGCGCATCTGGTCTTCATCGGTGTCACAACCGAACGGGTTGGACACCCAAGCGGTCGTGACGAGCTGAGGTGAAAGGTCTACCTTTCTCCTCGATCTAGGCGGTCCCGTGTCGATCATTATAGTCTCGTTATGGCATCGACTCCCGTAGCACTGCATCAGCCGCAAGGGCGGCGAAATCAGACAAGAAAAGCAGCGCTGCCGACAAACTCAAACGTTCAGTCCCGCAGAGAGTGGGCAAGTTGTGATAGATGACGAGTAGTCCGGCGAAGCGGTGGCAAGGGGCGTAGGATGCGGTTGAGAGTAGGCCGCCTGTTGGTGCTGCTGCTCGTCGGCATAAGCGAGCGCGGCTACGCACAACGGGCAGGGTTGTGGGAGGAGCGCTTCAGTGTCGATGGAGTATCGACTGGTGTTCCTGCCAGGGAATGCCGTGTCGCCAATGCTCAGCTTGATATCTTGCGGGCATGGCCACCTAACTGCGTCGCGAAGCCCCTGCTTCGCACGTCGTCAGGCGTCATCGCCGAGGCCCAATGCTCCAGCGGTCGAGCCGGCACTTCGTTGGTGCTCCGGCGCACGCTGATCGGCGACCTTGAGCGGCATTTTCTGGTTATAACATCAAGCCAGATCCAGAGAGCGTCCATGGTGGGGCAGGCGGCGCATCGCTCGGTCGTGGCATTCCATTATCTGGGTTCGTGTACTGGAAGCGGGAGTGTGCTTACCGTTTCGGAGGGGGCAGCCCGACAGGCATCATCGCGCGAGTCATTGCCGATCATGCTGGTCCGGATCATGACACCGGTTCTGGTTCTCGGCTCGATCGCAGCGGTTGGTTGGTTCTTCCGCAGGCGGTGGCGGGAGCAACGTGACCGGGCGACCGTCGCGAACATCGTTACTGACGCAGCCGGCGCGGCGACCATTCCCGTGCTGGTGACCTATACCGGGGTTCGCGGTCTACCGTGGTGGTATGGCATCGCCATGAACAACGCCAAGCCGCTCTTTGCCGTTGAGGCGGACGGGATCCGCTTCCGCGTCGTCCGTCAGCAACGCCGCCTGTTCACCGACATGCAGTGCGTGGACGTTAGGCAGGGGAAAGGCACCGTCAACGTCGACTTCACCTTCCATGGCTCGTTGTTCACCTTTGCTGCCAATGTCGGGACGGTAGCGCTTGCCGCTCACGTCATCGCATCGCTGCCGACAGGCGTTCCCCTGTCACCTCGCGCGCAGGCGTTGAGGGCGGTAGCGTGATGAACATGATCGCGATCTACATGCTGAGCGGCACGATCCTCAGCGCCCTGATCGCAGCGGCGAGGGACCGTTCCGTTATCTTCTGGGCAGTGTTCGGGATCGTCGCCGGCCCGATCGCCGTCGCGGTCGTGATGTGGCTGCCGTCGCGAAAGGCGGTGGCCGTGCCTGCATATCCGCCACACGCGGTGCGCTCGATTGCGGACGAGATCAATGCGCTGGACGACATCCGCCAACGGGGTATGATAAACGACGATGAGTTCGCCCAAGGCGAGGCGCAGATACTCGCCTGGCCGGTGTCCTCGCCGATCCCGCCCGCGCTTTCGCCGCAGCGCGTGATAGCGGATGGCCTGCGGACGTGGGCGAGCTATCAGCCGGCGACACGTGCCGCCTTCGCGGACCTCGCGCGTCGGCACCGTCTAGATATACGTTGGCGCGACGACGTGCCGTTCGAAGTGGTCGCCACCTATCCGGCGCAGCCGGGCCTCTCGCTGGAGTTCACGCTGGCGCTGGAGAAGGGCGCAATTCACTGCTGGGGCGAGGGGTGGGAGCTTGAGAGCGCCAATATCGGCCGCCCCGACGACGGCATGCCCGGCGACCTCGACCAAGCGCTTGATGCCCTGATCGAGAGATCGGGGCGCATTGTCATCCGGACGGCCTACGGGACATCGCATCCGTTCCAGGTTTCCCTGCAAACGTTGAGGAACGGTCGCTGGCGGACGATCCGGCGACGTATCTGGCTGCCGTGGCCGCCGCTGTGGCAGCGACAGATACTGATGAACGATGAGGCTGAAACCGGCCAGGTCTGACCAAGCCGCTTTGCGGTCGGGGCAAACCGATCGCGATGTGATCGTTACCCTGATGTGTCATTCGTCGCTGCGGAGCGTCAGAACTGTAGCGACAGGATCGTAAGAAGCAGGAAGCTGTTCAGGGCCAGGACGACGATCAAAGCGATGCGAAACCCCTGCCTGCGGATCAGCACGAACAGGATCGAAAGCAGCCCGACGAGCCCCAATGCCGCAATCATGAACAGCTTCTCAAAAGCGCTGCTCATGGCGTTGCCGGCAGCGTCGCCACCCGCCGAAGATGAGTACCCGCCAAAAGCGAAGTTTGTCAGAACAAGGTTCAGCAGCACCATCGCCCAGAAGGTGAGGACGATCGGAGTTGGCCCTTTGCGTCCAGTATCAGCCGGCCTGGCAGGGCGATTGATGTGATCCATCGCTGTTGATCGCATGGTGACAGCACGGCGTCCACTTCCGGCAAAGTCAGCTTACGGTCAGGTACTCGACGCTAGATGCGCCGCAGCGAGTGGATCAGGTCCAAACCGATTAGGGCCCGCCGTGCCCTGCCGCGACAGCATCACGATCAGGCAGATCGCGTAGACCAGCATGATGGCGAGGATCACGCCGATACCTGTGAAGATTTTGCGACCGGCCTCGTCGCCGAGCGTGAACTGGGTGCAGGCAAACAGGAAGATGAGCGGCGGCATGAGGAGGGGCGGGGGTAGCAGCCACCAGGCCCTGCGATCGGTATCGTGAAGCCTGCGAACGAGCGCGCCCAGCAGAGGCGGGATCAATGCCAGGATCACTAACCCGCCGAACGCAGGTGCGAACATCACCACCACTGCCTGTACCGCCCATGCGATGAGCGAGAATGGCCAGAACTGCATCCGGGACGCGCGTCCTTGGAAGCTGGCGTAGAGTCGCAACGGGGTGAGCAGCTGGGTCAGGATGGCGCCGTTACTGCCTTGGAGAGCAGCCCGAAGGGCAAGATCCGCCAAGTGTGCATGCCGTAACGGCAGAGGCCTGGCGGGTTCGATTGATTTTCGGATAACAGTTAGGTTTGCGCCTGTCGACCGATCATTGGTAGGCTGGTTAGTGTCATAACCGCTCAAGACTTTTGAAAATCGCACGTGTCGGAGAGTAAAAGTGGTGATTCATTGCGGGATAAATAGTATTTATTCGACGACAGAAATCTTCAATTTTGTATAGTAGAATTGTGATTACGGGTTTTTCTCCCACTTAAGCTCGTTAGATGCATTCACGGCTTCATTATAGCTCTTGATAGTTTCTTCAAGATCGCTGGTTTCCTTGTTCTGCTTGTAGTCGCGATATGAGCCGATCGCGTCGGACATGTAGCGCGTCACTTCGCCAATCCCGTTCTTGTTGTCGTCGCTGGCCGGGAGCGCAACGCCCGCCGCGCGCAGCGCTTCTGTCGCGCTGGTCAGATCAGGGAGAATGCGATCGGCGGTAGCGAAATCGTCGGCGATCACCGCAGTGCTAAACCGGTCGGCGATCAGCATCGTGTCGACGGCATGATACGCGGCCATATTACCCTGCTTCTGATACACCGCCTTCTGTGCGGTAGCTCGTGCCTGCTGATGTTCGCTGAGCGCGTCACTGAGCCTCTTCATGCCGGCTGTCATGTCGGCATAGGCTTTGCGCATCGTCGGTTCGGCCGCTTTGGCCTTTGCGAGCTTGTCATCGCGGTAGGCACGGGTCTTGAAGTAGGGATTAAGGACCTCCCACCGCGCGACCAGCGTTTGCCCGGCCTGGATCATCTGGTCGGCCGCAGTGTCGACCGTGGCAGCACCTTCAGCCTTGAGGGCGCGACCCGCCTTCAGTTCGGTAAGAGCGTTAGACAGGAGGCTAGAGGTTTCGGGGTAAGAGATTTCCTCGGAAATCTTTACCTTCGACAAATCGAGCTTATCGAAATCCGATGCGGTTTTCGGCATGTTCCAGGGCACGTCCTGGATAAGCACATTATAGGCCTTGGTGTAGTGGTCGAACTTCGCCTGACCGTCCTCCGCGACAGCACCCGAACCAGAGCCCGTGTCCGATCCCACCACTACGTTCGAGGCAGGGTCGGCGTTCTTGCTGTTGCAGCCTGTCAACGAGGCGGCGACAATGGCGAACACCAGAATGGACTGTGCGTGAAAAGGGGCGGTCATCTCAACTCCAGGAACAATGGTTGCAGTTGCTCTATCGGGCCTGATCCACAATGTAAGCTGGCTCGGTGCATGTCCACGCTCCACGGCTTAGTCCAGAGCATCACGCCTTGCTTAAGTCCGCGAGGATGGCCGTTGCTCGATCCGCCTGGAAGCGAACCCAAAGTGGATCAGCCAGCGCCGCCCTCCCACAGCCGGCGCAACCTTTTTCGACAGTCCCGGACGGTTGTGACACCGCCGACGCGGTAGGTTGAGGTGAAAAGGTCTACCTTTTTTCCAATCCTCGCTGATCGATCCATGTCCCGGATTTGCTCAATATTCGTGGTCGGCTACGAAAGCAGGACTATCCAAGGAGCAAGAACAGCATGAACATTGGTGATTTGGCAAAGGGCGTCGCGGCTGCGACGGGCACAAGCGAGGCGGACGCCAAGAAGGCGATCACGGCGGTGTTCGATCAGATTGCAGCTGCTGCGGCAAAGGATGAAGAGGTTGCCATTCCTGGGTTTGGCAAGTTTGCCGTCAAGGATCGGCCGGAGCGGCAAGGACGTAATCCGTCAAACGGCGAGGCGATCACGATCGCGGCCTCGAAGAAAGTCTCCTTTACCCCTGCCAAGGGTCTGAAAGACAAGCTCTGACATTTGGGCACCGGCGGCCTAGCCGCCGGTGTCAGAACCGCTCGGTTTTGACGCTGCCGACCAGATGGCAAGTTGCAGCATTGACAACGCTACGCCGCCGTGACGTTCACCGCTCGGGCACCTCTTCTGTTAAACCCGATTGATGCTTGCAATCTTCGGCCCCTAGATAACTGCTGCCACTCGATGTCCTCACTGTCTGCTCTAGACGAAAACAATGCAGATTGAAGATGATCCATCTCTAAAAATGCATACCCCTCTTCGAGACGTTGGACTGTACCCCCAAACAATGTGCTCTCGCCCACTGAGCGCTCTACCAGGGCGGCCGCCCGGGTTCTAAAGCGGCCGGGGGCTCTCTGGTTTAGCCTCTCGAACACAGTTTTGGACTCGGGATACGACCCCTGAAGGAATAGCTCTCTTCCGTACCAAAACTGAGCTTCAAAGTTATTGTCACCATCGGTAAACGAGCGCCGAAGATGATCCAATATTAGCGACCGAGTACCTCCCGATCTTTCTAAAATTCGCGCATATTCCAAATGTACGAGTTTACTTGCAGGGTTATCCTTCAAGCAGGTGTCTAAAACAACGAACGCTTCTCCGTAATTTCCTTCGTCAGAATAACGACGTGCTAACCTTATTGCTAACCAATCTTGGCGAGGATTTTTGGTGAAGGCCTTGCGCAGTGCAGCAACAGCCTCCTTTTTTTGGTCGAACAAGTCGCGGTATGCGGCTTCCGCCGACAGCAGCAAGGAGCTCTCGGGAAACATCTGCAACCCCCTGGAGATCGCGTTCTCAGCATCACGGGCCGCTTCTAGTATGTGTGAGGGCAGTGGCTGATCAGCAATCTTGCTAACAGCGCTCAGGTCCTCTTTGAGTTCGTCAAGTGCTAGGCGTGCACGGGTATGTAGATCAAATTCGCTTACTTTGTTGGCTTCTCTGCCAACCTTCTGCCGTGTAAATCTTCTTAATGCAGACTTCTTAAGGGGATCTGAAGCCTCGTTGGCCTGCCGGCGCGCAATTTCGGCCTGAGTATGCTGTATGCTGTTATTACGTGGGTTCAGCGCATGCGCTCTAGCAGCGGCGTCTTCCGCTAACGCTAGCGCACCACCTGGATGTGCCATCTCGAACACGGCCCGTTGGTGAGGAATGAATGCGTCGCGTGGAGCCGAGGCCTCTGCACGATCATACAGCAATCTTCCTAAGTCTACATTCGGCAGGATTTCTGCAATTCCTCGTCCTTTCATCATCCGACCAAACGTTTCACGATCGGAGCTGTAATCGGTATTAATGTTGTCAATCATCGAAGCTAGAAGGTCATACTTTTCCTCGGCAGTCGGCAGCGCTTGAAAAAAAACCATCGATGCAACGTGCGGATGTCTGCTTAAGTAAGACAGATCATGAGTATGTCGGTCTTCCTCAACTAGCACGACCTTATCAAGAGGGGCTAGGAACTCCGTTCCAAATTGTTGAAACGACACGCCTGAAGACCGAGATATGAGGCCAGCACGTACTGGAGCGCCAAATTGGTGGAGAGCGCATATCTCAAGATAAATACGTCTAGCCGTCGGGGGCTCTATTCGCTCGTACTCGTCAAAAACTATTTCCTCAAAAGGGAGGCCAAGGGTTACCTCATGCAATGCAACTAAGAGCTGACGCTCTGCGCCTGAAACAAACGCATCGATACGTTCTTTGTGAGACTTATCTTGAAGCATTCCAAGTGATTGATGGCGATCAAGCAAGCCCACAAGTTGCTCTATCTCGGGCTGACTTAAATAACGTACTGCGAAATCCTGGGAAACATAGGGTTCCAAGTGCTCACAATATATGTTCCACTCGTTATCACGCTCAGATCCGAACACGGAGATCGGAATGTGTGAGCCACGGCATCGGTCTAAAAGGCTCTTTATATCAAACCGATAAAGAGCAATGTGATCAACAAACAAAAGAATTCTCTTGCCGGTAAGCCGATAGATCTCCTCGATGGGATCGAACCGCAACCCCGCTGCTCCTCCAGAATAGAGGACCAGATTTTCATACGTAACTGCCGCCTCCCAAGCCACTCTCTTTAAAGCGACAGACTTCCCATTTCCTGCGGGACCTTTGAGCATAAATATGTCCGAGGGGCGATCGTCCTGCTCTGGGGTGAGGACCGCATCGACGAGTACGGAGTCCACGACGGTACGGCGCACATCCAGATTCTGTAGGATGCATCCCCAGCCACGATCATATCCCTTATAGAACTCTTGGGCGTTCTGGCTTTCCGTCGTGAGACCCGCATGCACGTGTGTGGCATCCTGCGCCAAATAGGCGGCGAGCCCGATCGATTCTCTAGCACCGGCGACACGGTAATGTGTCCTGATCGAGAGCTCTCCACCGCCCAAGGCCTTGGGAAGGGTCCGAGAAGCCGCTGGTATCGCGGTGTCCAAATCCAAAAGAAAGGCGCTGAGGGTCATATCAATGACGGTAACGCGATGCTGCGCCCAGTAGCGAACCTCGATGTCGTCCATGCCCGGCGCAACGCAGTAGAACTGAGGCCGCTTTATCTCGGGTGAGGTGAGATCGAACACCATCTGCTGTATATGAGGATCGGCTAGGCTATATCCGCTGAAGACGACGGGGCACTCGTAGGCCAAATCACGAAATCGGGAATAGAACCGCTCCCGGTGCGAGACTGTAGCTCGCATACTGCTCATTACCCAATACCATTGAGATCTCGAAGTCCGTGTAATGGTCTATACAGCCATGTAGCTTGTAGAACCCGACAGGACTGACCTCCTGATGCATGCGCTCATCAAAGCCATCACTGTCCTTCACCGACTTGACCAGAGTCTGCAGGCCATCGACCTGCTCATACGCCCTCTCAATTAGGAGATCAAAATTTGTTGTAGCTATGGCGCGCCACCGGAAGTGTGGAATGAGCTTGTGAAAATCGGCTGGTTGGAAATCGACGAAAACCTCTCGGATGTACTGCTGGAACGCAGACAAGCCCGCCTCGTTCGACGCCATTGCGGAGACCGCGACAAGTGGGCGGTTCTTCAAGGCCCCGCCCAGGAAACGGTCCGAAATGAGGTCTCGGAGATCATCGCCAAGTGGAATGCGCTTGTTGGTCGGATGTATTGCATCTCTGCTAGCACCAGAACCCAGGAAGAGGACCGCTCTTTGGTCGCGAACTGCGGTTATGAGAACGGGCGGAATCTGGGGCATCGAATAGCCTAAATCGAGAACTATGGTTCAGCGTACCAGAGCTGACGATCATGAAAAGAGGCCTTGAACCGATGTGCGTCCTGGTCAGAACCGGACGGTTTTGGCACGTCCTGCCGCCCTACAGCCCACGGCAGCCGCAGCCCTCGAGTGCCAGCGATCTGCTGGTACGGATCGCGATAAGGCAGATGTCAGGCTGCGGTTGCCCAGCGGTCAACTTTTAATTGAATCCTCATGCGCTCACGCATATATCGGTCGCAACATGGCCGTCCCCTCTGTTGCCACTGGCATCAAGGGGCGGCCTTCTTCATATCTGGGCCGGATGCTTCCGCCCTATACCAAGCCCCACCTCAGTTTCACCGACCAGCTTGCCCTTCTGATGGCGCGCGGCCTAGTGGTGACGGATCACGCCAAGGCGGTCCTCCATCTCGAGCGCATCGGCTATGGGCGCCTTACCCCTTATTGGCAGCCGTTCCAGCAGCTCGTCCCCGATCCCAATGACGCGACGCGGACCATCCGCACCGAGCAGTTCCAGGCCGGCGCCGAGTTCCGCCACGCCGTTGATCTCTACCTGTTCGACAAGCAGCTTCGTCTCCTCTTCCTCGATGCGGTCGAGCGAGTCGAAGTCGCGCTGCGCGTGGATCTCGCGCATGCGCTCGGTAAGCGTGACCCCTTTGCGCACCGTTCGCCCGCATTCCTCGACGCCCACCGCGCGAACCAGGTGCAGCGGGGTGGCGGCACCCGTCACGCCGATTGGCTCACCAATGCCGATCGCGCGCTCGCCCGGTCCAAGGAGGATTGGGTCAAGGAGTTCCACGCCACTTACAGTTCGCCCGTGCCGATCTGGATGGCGGTCGAGGCATTGGATTTCGGCACATTGTCCTGGCTGCTCGAGATCGCGCATCCCAATGACCGTGTCGCCATCGCGAAGCGCTACAGCCTTCTCCCCAACACGCTGGTGAGCTGGATCAAGACGCTGGCGTTCGTGCGCAACACCAGTGCTCACCATTCCCGTCTCTGGAACGCGGGCATCGTCAACCAGCCCCTCGTGCCTAAGTCTTTCGAGGCCCCTAGCCTCGTTCATATCGGGAGCGACCTAGAGCGCCGGACGCGTGTCTATGGTGCTGCGACCGTGGCAAGCTATTTCGTCTGTCGAATCAATCCCGGCTCGTCCTGGCCTGCCCGCATGAAGGCGCATTGGCACGCCTTTCCCGGCATGCCCTTCGCCGGTCCCGTCCAAGGGGGATTTCTACCCGGATGGGACGACGAAGCTATCTGGAACTGATTTCGGGAAGAAGCGAGCATGACTGTGGCGGCGGCTACGATCTAGCCGCTCTTCGCCCAATCGAAGCATGGAACGCTTCGCGCCGGAGATCTTCTCCTCAAACGTCCGCTTGCACCCAGCCTCTTTAAACGCGGCGCGTTGCAACCGGAGATTCTGGTCGTCGGTGGACACACGAGCGTAGCCAATCAGCATGTCGCAAAACTGTATCACAATATTCTCATTGTGCAACCGACTTTTGCGACACTGGCGCGTTAGAGAACAAGGGCATTGGGCGTGCTGTCGTAAAACTTAGGCCTTCGCCGGTGAGGCCCAGCCGATCCGTGCAAGCGTGCCGAGCAGGGTAGAGCGCGGCACCTTGAAGGTCCGGCAGACAGACGCTTTGCTGGCTCCGCCATCCAGTGCGGCGGTGATCCGTTCGAGCGTTTCGGCGTCGATCATTGGGGGCCGGCCCCCTTGGCGTCCCCGACGCTTGGCAGCGGCCAGTCCCGCAATCACCCGTTCGCGCGTCAACGCACGCTCATATTGTGCCAATGCGCCAAATAACGAGAACAGCAACTCACCGTGCGGCGTTGTCGTATCCATTTGCTCGGTCAGCGACCGGAATGCGATGCCTCGCGCCTTAAGGTCGGTGACAATCGTCAGCAGGTGCGGCAGCGACCGTCCGAGCCGGTCGAGTTTCCACACAATCAGCGTGTCGCCCGCGTTGAGATAGTCGAGACAAGCTTTCAGCCCCGGTCGATCGTCGCGGGCGCCAGATGCCTTATCGGTATGGAGGTGACGCTGGTCGACGCCGGCTCCGACCAGCGCGTCGCGCTGAAGATCGACCGTTTGGCGATCGTCGGCCGACGACACCCGCATATATCCGACCAACATGTACGACAAACCCCAAAAAGCACGTTCTCACACACTGCATCAAAGCGACAGGGTTTGTCGAACGATATGCTCGAAGGAGAATTTAGTTCGCGAAAGCGAAAGCTGGGGGGTGTCGCCTATCATGTGTTTTCCGACATACCAGGTCCGGCAGAAAAGCCCGTCTGGCTCGGATTAACGAACGTCTAAAGTTGGGAGTGCCGGGGAGCAATGAGCGGCAACTTATGAGGCGTCATAGACCGTCAATGAGAGCGACCAACTTGACGGGAGCATCGCATTGCCGGCTGATTGTTGAACGGCTGAGGGGGCCGCAAATCAGCAGGCGGAAGCGCCGCCTCTGTTATGCAGCGACGAGTTCCAAAATGCCATCGTGAGGTGCAAGCGAGGCATGATGCGCTGTCGGTCGTGCCGAAAGTTCAGACGCTTCTTCGGTATGCACTTCAAAGTGAGCAAGCCGCGCCCAGCCAAATGCGGTCGTCAGTGCGGTATCGGCTGCGTCGCGGCCGACGGCCATAAGGATGCGGCCAATACGCGGAATACGATGCCGAGCGTCGTAGGCATGCCACGCGCCGTCGAGATAGACCTCGAACCAGGCATGGAAGTCCATCGCGGAGTCGACAGGCGGCACACCGATATCGCCAAGATAGCCGCTGCAATAGCGAGCGGGAATGTTCATGCAGCGACATAGCGCGACCGCAAGGTGCGCGAAGTCGCGACAGACGCCGACCTGTTCCTGGTAGGCTTCATAAGCCGTCCGGGTGGCACGAGCGTAACAATAGCCGTAGGTCAGATGCTGGTGAACGAAATCCACTATAGCGCGGACGCGAGGCGATCCGGGCGCGATGCCGCCAAAAAAGTACCAGGCTTCCGAGGTCAGGCGATCAGTGTCGCAATAGCGGCTGCCAAGCAGATACGTCAAAATCTCTGCCGGTAACTGCTCGACAGGTTGTTGTTCGGCATGACGCTGGGGATCAGGCTCGCCGCTATCCTCAATTACGAAATCGCATGAAAGTGTAGTCGTGCCGGGCTGCAAGAGGAGGCGGGTACAGATGTTACGAACGCATCGCCATACTCTGTGCGATCGGTCGCACCGTTGGTCGACATTTTGAACGGCGCACGCAGATTGGCCAAGCGCGATGGATGGAGGTTGAGCATCGCGATCAGTGGCGTTGCAGCGTCGCACTCGAAGGCAAGATTGTAGCCGGCGCGAATAAGCATAGTGCCTCGTCGGAAAAATACCCGCTGCCATCCGAAACTGATGACCGATGATGCTGTGGTCTAACTCCCGGCAGGGCAAAGTGGTTGCCCGTCTCGCAACTTGGCCATCGAACGCGTTTCCGGAAGGTAAGGCGATCATGAGATCGACCGCCTTTTGTCGTTGCAGACCCGGGCGCCCAAACCGCAGATAATTTTGTCAGCGCTCCATGGCATCGGAGATGCCGCTAATCGAGATATGAACGAGCGGCAGAGAAAAAGAAGCTGACAGCCCGTCTCAATGTCGCTTGCTGAGTCGTCGTGACTCTAAGGGCCGACGCTCCGCGTCAGCGTTGCTGATCCACCCCTCTTGGCGCTTCCTCGTCCGATCGTCCTTTCTGCCACGGCCAGCGCCCGTCGATTTCAACCTCCAGCGAGAAGCTCAGGAACGTTCTTATGAGAACAATGCCGGCTAGCACGAGGAGGCTCTCGACCGTCGGCTCGACCGCTACTGTGTTGATGATGTCGGCCGCGACCAGGAATTCCAGACCAAGAAGAATCGATCGGCCAAGCCCCGACCGGAAGTCGGCGACTAGCGTTGCCCGACTAGCTTTGGCCTGGGCCAGACCAATAAGGAACCCGGACAGGGTTCCAAATGCACCCACGACGATAATAGCGGTACCGACAATCTCGACGGCGCTCGTTGCCAGGTGGATCCATTGGGCTTCGTTCATGATCATGGTGCTTAATGCCTGAGTGGCTATGAAGGCACAAATCCTGGGAGAGCAAGTCGATCAGGCAGATCGGTCGGGAGCATCTGGCATTGACGCCCAGGTCTTGCTGGCAAAGCATTGGCTTAAACTGCCGTGGCTGTATCGTGTAGATCTATCGCGCGAGATGCTGTCCATGCCAGCTCCTGAACAGATAGTAGCATAGGACCAGTCTGTCGGCTTTGCAAATCCTCAGCAAATATAGGTTGTAGGCGGTTGGGCTTTGATATCTGCCGACAGAGCTCTAAGTCGAACAATTGCGTCCTGCGCCCAATCTTCAGCAAGTTCAGCTAGTGGAATAATCGTTATCTCAATTGGATCACTCGCGAGCGTTGTTTCAATTTCGCTATGAAAAGAGCGACTACGTAGATCATCCGGGCCCATTGTTTCGACGCGATATTCTCCTGAATATTTCTCAATCCAGATCGCAAGCACGGTGTCTCCGCTCATGATGACCTCCAAAGCCGAAAATCGCCTCCTCTCCCGTACCTTTGCCGATTTCCCGTAAGCTTGTAGGATCTCGGTTTGCCGCAAGTTTGATTGCGCTTTCTCACTTATGCAATAGTCTAATTGTCGCCGATACACGGTGAGGTCGGCCTTTAAAGAGACGTATCTGCCGGGGATCAGCGTAGCGCTCGTCACCCCGCCGACACTGCATCAGCGGCAGTAAGGTCGCCTCTAACAAGTTTAAGCCGCGATGAAGCCCGTCAGGCGATAATAACCTCGTCATAGGATCTTAAAAAGCTGTCCTAAATTGACCGCCAATGATGCGTGGTTCGTTGATCATGCCTGTCAGGTTGTTGAAGTCGATCGCGCTGATACTGCGATACTGGTCGGTGATGTTGCGGACGAACGCGCCGATCTCATACCCCTTCGGTGATTTGTAGCCGACCTTGAGCCCGCCTTCGAGCGACGACTTGCCGGTGAACTCAACCGCTTTGTACAGGAAGAAATTGATCTTGCTGCGATAAACCCAGTCGGTATAGGCATAGAACTCGCCGCCGTTCGCGAGCGGGACGCCGTAGCGCGCGGTCCCGTTGGCAATCCAGCGCGGCGCCTGCGGAAGGTCGTTGCCGTCAATCACGGCGAACCCGTTGACGATCGGATTGAGCACTGTGCAGGTCGCGCACACCCCTACCGAGATGTTCGGATCGCGGATCTCAGTGAAGTTGTAACTGCCGCTAGCGGTCAATGTCAGCTCGGGAAGCGGACGCGCCTCGAACTCTCCCTCCACGCCGTAGCCGATCGCCTTTTTCGCGCTGATCAGGCGTGCTGAATTGCTGCTACCGCCGACCGCGGTGATCTGCAGGTCCTTGGTGCTGTACCAATAGGCATCGAGCGAGAAACTCACCTTCCGGTCAAACAAAGTCCCCTTGAAGCCGCTTTCGCCCGAGAAGGTCGTCTGTTTCGGCGCGGTGCTCTGGACGCTGCCGAACGTCACGCGGTCTTGGATCGCCGGCCCCTGATAGCCCGGTCGCAAGACGCGAATACACGTTGATCGCAGGCGTCAGTTCATAGGTCGCGCTGGCGTCCCAGGTCACGTCCGAGCCACGGACGATGGCGCGCGCTGGCAGCGTGTCGCTGATCCCGGTTCCCGGGATCGGCGCGGTGACGACGTCGTTGCGATAGTCGTGCGAGTAGCGGACACCGGCGCGTAACGTCAGCAGGTTGGTCGGCTTGGCCTCGATCGACGCAAACGCGCCGTAATTCTCGTTGCGGTTGTCGTGGAAGATGTCCTAATCGAGGTCGGTCGCGCGTGATCCGGTACCGCCGAACGCGTAGTCGTACTGGTGATAGCGCAACGTCTGATGGAATAGTACAGCCCGCCTTGCAGCCGGATGCCGTTCATGTCTTCGCTAGCGTAGCGCAGTTCCTGGCTGAATTCCTTCGGCCTGGTGACGCCGCCGGTGTTCGACGGGAACAGCCCGACGCCGATTGCTCCGATCGTGCCGCCGAGGAACGTGTAGTTGTTGCCGCCGTCGACATCCCCGGTGCTCTCGACCTTGGCCTGTTCGTAACCCGTCACTGAGTAGAAGGTCCCTACGCCGTCGAGATGATAGTCGAGCCGCAGGTTGGTCCCCCACTGCGTCAGACTCTGACTGGTGTAGCCGTCGAGTGTGACATGCTTCGGGTCGAACCCGGTGTTGAAATCGTTGGTGCCGGGCTTGAACAAACCGGCGCGGAAGATGCGCGGCGAGCCGTCGAGGTCTCGGACGTGGACGTTGAGCAACGCGTTGAAGTCGCCACTGCTATAACCGAGCTGGAAGCGACCGGCGACGTCGCGATAACCTTCGAGCTTGTGGTCGGCATTGCCTGTCGCGGAGTCGTTGGTGACCCAATCGTCACGCGATTGGACGATGCCCGACGCTCGAAAGGCGAAGCCGCCGCCGATTGGCAGGTTGAGCGCGGCCTCGCCGTTTATCGTGCTGTAGGTCGCCCAGGATCCGGTCGCGTAGCCTGAGACCTTGTCCGAGTTGGGCTTGGAGGAATCGATCTTCACGACGCCGGCCGGCGTGTTGCGCCCGAACAAGGTGCCCTGCCGCCCGCGCAGCACTTCCACGCTTTGCACGTCGAACACCGGAAAGGATTTCAGCATCGGATTCTCGAGCGCAACGTCGTCGTACACCACCGACACCGGCTGAGCGGCGTTAGGATCGAAATCGGTGTTGCCGAGACCGCGGATATAGAAACGCGGGAAAGTGCGGCCGAACGAGGATTAACCTGGAGGCTCGGAGTGCGGCCGGCGAGGAAGCGGATGTCGAGGCCGCTCGAATTGAGTACGTCGAGCTTCTCGCCACTGATCGCGGTGACGGCGAGCGGGACGTCTTTGGACGATTCCGGGCGGCGGGTCGCTGTCACGACGATGTCGCCGACGACCTGTCCGCCAACCGTGCCGTCGACGGCTTGCCCCGTGGGCGCCTGGTCCTGCGCATCGGCTGATGTAGCAAAGATGAAGAACGGTGCGCTCGCGGCCAGCAGTCGGGCGAGGATGGACGTACGAATGGGCAAGCAAATCATGGATGGTCCCCCCTTTGGGCTTCGAACATCCTCATGCATCGATCCGTGTGACCCGAATCGTCACCGACCGGTAACATCACCGCAACTTGCGGCAATAGACACTATCAGGGGCGATGCATTTTTGCCGAGCATCGCGACATCTTTGCCCCAGTCGGTGCCGCTAGTACGGTCAAGTCCAGCGTTACGAAAGCCGAGCACCTCTACCAGCGGTACGGGTTCGTCCGGCTTCCCAAGCTTGGTCGGGGGCGCGCCGTGGGCGAAGGCGTGAAGTTTTGTCCGAGCGCATATGAATGACATGAACAAGTGACCGATTGTAAGGCCTTCCGCAGTCGGACTTACGGAAAACCGGGTCCCAATCACGACTGCGCGACAAACAGGTGTTTCCCGAGTGACCTTAAACGTCCGGTTCCGGTTACTTGTTGCAAAAATTAGGACAGGCGCGACACCACGGCCTTCCCAAAACTCCGTCGCCGTATGTCCGTTTCGGAGGGAAGCACAATTAGGAACGGGTTTGGGAATTAGCTTTGTTGGTGAGGCAACTTGCTGCGGTATCCGAATGGTGCGTACTGCGAGGGCGGGTTTTATCATTCGCTCCGAAGCAAGCGCTGGTATTCATCCTCGGCAAAGCCGTATGTATCTGCTGCCAGCAACATAAGCTTGGCCCGATCGCGAACGACAACACGGCCGCGTAACGATTGAATGGCCTGTTCGTCCTCAAGTCTGTGCAGAGCGTCGGTGACACTGCTGCGCCGAACGCCGAGCATCAGTCTGAATTCTTCATGCGTCATGCATATATCGTCTTCACGGACGCGGTCGTGATAAAGCAGGATCCACCGTGCCATGCGACGTTCGATGGAGTGCGCGAGCGCAGATACGATTGTCCGGCTCATCTGCAGCATGAACGTCTGCACGAACCGATGACATGTCATGCGTAGGGTCGGGCTTGTGTCGATCGCCGATAGTAGAACCTCTGCCGGCAATCGGAATGCTCTGCCGCGCTCTGCGCGCATCACCACATCCCACGGCGAGCGATCGTCCCCAAGCAGCAAGGGCCATCCGATGAACCCTTCGTTGCCAACCAACCCGATCGCGTAGCGACGATCTCCCTCGAGCGCGTCCAAGATACCGGCGATACCATCTTCCAGAAAGCAGATCGTTTCTATCGGATCCCGCGCGCGCGCGATCACGTCGTCGACCGCAAAGCTCACCGGCACCAGATAAGGCTCCAGCAAAGCCAGTTCGCTCGGCGTCAATCTGGCGAGAATCTGGTTGGCATAACGCCCTCCTGACACTTGTTGATCAGCCTGCGGCACAATCTCCATTGTCCCTGTCGTTTCGATGTTCGTCCCCACGCCGCTCTACCTTTTTGCGCTTAGCTCTGCACGGTTTCGTACAGCAACAACCTGTTTGCCCGGTTGTTGTCCCAACTGTAATAACAGGAGGATACATGGTTCGCTCTTCAAAGCGGCTGCTCGTCAGCACCGCGCTCGCTGGTCTTATGCTGGTCGGTGCTGGCAGCGCCGCCGCGCAGTCGGCTCAATCGCCGTCGGCTCCACCGCCCCCGCCACCGGCAACGGCAGCCGTCCAGCCCGCGAAGGCTGCGCCCGATATGCAGATGGTGCTCGATGCGCTCGCGTCACTCGGTGGCAAGCCGATTGAGACGCTTACCCCGGCCGAGGCCCGCGTCCAGCCCTCGCCCGCCGATGCGGTCAAGGTCGTCCTGGCTAAGAAGGGCATGGCTACCGCCCCCGATCCCTCGGTCGCCACGCAGGATATACCATATGGCAGTGATCCCAAGCAGTTCGCGCGCATATACAAGCCCGCGAACGCGCCCGCAGGCGGTAAGATGATGCCGGTTGTCGTCTATTATCACGGTGGGGGCTGGGTCATCGCGGACGTTGACACATATGATGCAGCACCGCGTGCAATGGCGAAGGCGCTGAACGCGGTCGTTGTTTCGGTCGAATACCGTCACGCCCCTGAGTTTAAGTTCCCGGCCCAGCATGACGATGCGGCAGCAGCGTATCGCTGGACGCTGCAGAATGCGGCAAGCTGGGGCGGCGATCCGGCGCGGATTGCGACGGTGGGCGAAAGTGCCGGTGGTAATCTCGCGGTCGCGACGGCCATCTACGCGCGCGACAATGGCCTGACCATGCCACGCTACATCGTATCGGTGTATCCGATCGCCAACAGCAGCATTACGCTGCCGTCGCGGCGCGACGCCGCGAACGCCAAACCGCTGAATGGCGCGATGTTGAAGTGGTTTGGATATTACTATCAGGCCAGCAAGGCTGACGCCCAAGATCCGCGCCTCAATCTCGTCGCTGCTGATCTTCGCGGCCTGCCACCGACGACGATTATCAACGCGCAGATCGATCCCCTGCGCTCCGACGGCGAGACGCTGGCCACCGCGATGCGCGCTGCCGGCGACAAAGTCGAACAGAAGACATTCCCCGGCGTCACGCACGAGTTCTTCGGCATGGCGAAGGTCGTGAATGGCGCGAGGCAGGCGAACGATCTCGCGGTCGCCCGGCTCAAGCCGGCGCTAGCGCGCTGAACGACGCAGAGGGCGGCAGTTGCCGCCCTCTGTCTGACCATCTCAAACACTGGAGCGTTCCATGACCACTTCCCCAGTACGCTATTCCCCCGACCTCGAGCAGGTGCAGCCTGACGAGGCGGAGACCATTCGAGGATTGAACGAAGCCTTCGACGTCATTCTGAAGCGCACGGCGGAGGATTATGGTCATGCCGTCCGGTCCGTGCACGCCAAATCGCATGGCGTTCTGGTCGGCGAACTGACAGTCGAGGCGGGGTTGCCCCCAGAACTGGCGCAGGGTCTGTTCGCCACCCCGGGAACGCACAAGGTGCTGCTGCGCATCTCCACCAATGCCGGTGACATCCTTCCCGACGCGATCAGCCTGCCGCGCGGACTGGCCATGAAGGTGTTCGACGTCGTCGGTGAGCGCCTGCCCGGCGCGGACGGTACAGCGCAGGATTTCGTCATGGTCAACGGCAAGGTGTTCCAGGCCAAGACCGCCGACAAGTTCCTCGGTAATCTCAAGATGCTGGCCAAGACGACCGACCGGATGGAAGGCACCAAGGAGGTCATGTCGGCAGTATTGCGCGGCACCAGCGCCGCGCTGAAGACCATCGGCATCGAGAGCGCGACAATCAACTCGCTCGGTGGCGCACCCAATATCGATCCGATCGGGCAGACCTACTATAGCGTCACGCCGTTCCGCTATGGCGACTATATCGCAAAATTCAGCCTCGCGCCCGCCACTTCCGAAATGAAGGCGTGGGAGACGGCGAAGATCGAGATCGACGGCCGCGAAAACGCGATAGCCGAGGAGGTCCAGAAGGACATGCGCCTGATCGACGCCGAATGGGACTTCCGCGTTCAACTCTGCCGCGATCTCGACAAGCAGCCAATAGAGGATCCGACGGTCGAATGGAAGGAAGACGAAGCGCCGTTCGTCAAGGTCGCTACGGTCCGCGCTGCGCATCAGGACAGCTGGGATCCGGCCCTAGTCCAAGAGGTGGACGAGGAAACCCGTTTCGGCGTGTGGACCGGGCTTGCCGCGCACCAGCCGCTTGGCAACATTAACCGCGCGCGCAACGAGCCCTATCGCCATTCCGCGGACTTCCGCGCCCGCGTCAATGGCTGCCCGTATCATGAGCCGATGGGACCGGCGCCGTCATGAGCGATCAAAGCTTTCCCACCAAAGCGCGTGTGACCTGCGGTATTGTCACAGGCGTTATTGCAGGAACCTTCGCGTCTTTTGCGATGGACCGCTTCCAAGCGATCGCGGCATCGCTGTTGCCGTCTGACGGTGGTGACGAAGAGCCGGCCACGCAGAAGGCTGCAGACGCCTTCGCGAAGGGTATTGTGAGACACGAGCGCTGTAAACCAGTTGTCACGGGGTTCCGCCATCCCCCTCGCCAAGCCTGACTTTTGAAAAACGTCCGAAACCGATCGGTTTCGGACGTATAACCTGCTTGAGTCATGCGCGGCCGCTCCTTGTGTGACTGCAGTGGTGCCCGGCTCAAGCTGAGTAACGATCGCGGTCGCCGCGGCATGCAGCGATCCTACGTCTCCAGTTTCACCGGAGCGATTAATGCTGCCTACGTCGAACCTTGGTGGCAGCGTTCCGATGAGAAGCCCGAGATGCTATTGCTGGCGTACCATTTTGGCCTGCTGATCGAGCGCTCCTGCCTTGTCCTTGGCCGTGCCACGGATCGCCTTCGCCTGCTCTTCGAGCTTGTCTGCGTCAGCATCGGCCTGCGAGCGGATGGCGCGACCTTGATCCTTTAGCGCATCGACTTGTTCGTTCCGCGCTTTGGCCACGGCACGGTTCGCGTGATCTGCAGCTTTGCCTGCCGCTTCGGCTGGTCCGTTACCGTTGTAAGCTATGCCAGCGGCATTTGCTGCGGCCTCGTCCTGAGCGGCGCCAGCTTTTTCGTTAGGTCCGTTGCAAGCAGCGAGCCCGAGCGTCAGCGCCACAGCGGCAATAATAGACGTCCTGTTCATGCTGCCTCCCAACCATCGAAAGGTGGGGCGGCGATGAGCCGCCCCACTCGTACTTAGATATCGTCGCCGAGAGCGCCCTTGACGCTGCCCTTAACGTCCTGAGCCGAACCCTTGACCTGCTGGGCCTCGCCCTCTGCGGTCAGCTTGTCGTTGTTGGTCGCTTTGCCAGCGGCTTCCTTGACGTTGCCTGCGATCTTGTTGCCAGCGGCGTCGAGTTTGTCGGTGAACTCACCCATCAGACATCTCCATTACAGTCGGTACGCCAATCAGTACCGATCCTGCGGATTTAAGATAATGCGAGAGGGCCGGGCTTACATCCCGGCCGGCAGCTCAACCTTCGACCGCCTCAACGTTGACGGCAGACTCGGCCAACTCGCTCATCAGGTCATCGCCCCGATGCATGTCCTCGACCGCAGCCTCGAGCTTGGCGGCATCGTTATCAAGCTTGAGCGCCTTGGCGAACGCCGCAACCGTGCCGAAGCCGGTAATCCCGTAGTGCGTCATGCGCTGGTACTGGGCGATGATCGCCGCATCGAGCACGGGCCCGGACTTGGGGGCTTCCTCGACGGTGTGCTTGAGCGCCTCGGCGACAAGGCCTTCCATGCCCTTGCAATGCTCCTTCTTGAGCTTCTCGTCCTGCCCCTCGATCAGCGCCTTCAGCACGTCCGTGTGCTTGGCGATGCCGTCCTCCGACGCTTGGAGCATGTCTTTAAGTTTGTCGTTGGTTGCCTGCTTGACGATCTTCTTGAGCGCCTTGGCCATCTGGTCGTTGGCCGACCAAAGGTCCTTCAGTTCGTCGACATAAAGCTCTTGAAGCGTTTCGATCTCGGCCATCATTGTCTCCTGCATTGATATTGTTCGCTGAACGATCGACGCCAGCTAAATGGTCCCGCCTGGAGGCTACCTTGTGCCAGCATGAAGCACGCTGGCGCAGATCGAGTTGGGAGTGGGGCGAGCTTGGATGTCCGGCCGTACCCATCAGGCTAAGGCGAGCGTTCTCTTTCAACCTCGAGACCGCTCGTTTATCATCGTCCGCCTTCCGTGCGTTGTCGCAAAAGCCGGGACATTTGAGACGTCTGAAACTTAGGAGTCCCGCGATACCCGACTTACGCGACGCGAGAACGCGCTACGTTTTCACGGCTAGCATTAAAGATGCGCTCAGCCGATACCGGCTTGGACATCAAGTATCCCTGCCCCTCGTCGCAACCCCATTCGCCGAGCATGTCGTAAGCGGCTTGCGTCTCGATCCCCTCGGCAACCACCCGATAGCCGAGGTCATGTCCCATCGCGATCATCGTCTTGACCAGCAGGCGGTCCTTGCCAGAGGTAACTATGTCGCGCACGAACGCTTGATCGATCTTGAGCACGGACACGGGCAACTGCTGCAGATAGGACAGGTTGCTGTAGCCGGTTCCGAAATCGTCGATCGCAATCTCGACCCCCTGCGACCGTAGCTCGTGCAGCTGAGCGATCACGCGAGCGGGGTCATGGGCGATCGTGCTTTCTGTAAACTCTAACTCTAACAGATGATGCGCAATGCCAGCCTCGCTGGCGGCGCCGAGCAGGCGGACGGCGAAATCATCTTCGTCGAGGTTCATCGCTGATGCGTTGATTGACACTGGCAGCGGCATTCCCGCAGCCGACCAGACCCGGGCCTGCTCGATGGCTGCTCCTACTACCCACTCCGTCATGGATCGCACAAGCGCGGTCTGTTCGACGAGCGGGACGAACTCGCCTGGAGAGACGGCGCCAAGCTTGGGATGATCCCAGCGGATCAGAGCTTCCACCCCGCAGCGCTTGCCTGAGGCAAGTTGGATGCGTGGCTGATACACGAGCGACAGTTGCCCCGGCTCGTCGAGCGCCGCGCCGAAGTCATTCAGTAAGGCAAAGCGGCGCGCGTTCCGCTGGGCGCTGGCGGGATCGTAGCGGGCGTGGCGGGTGCCGGTATGCGGGGCGTCGTCCCCCGCGTTCGACATGCGCTTGAATGCTTCCCGCGGCTCAACCTCGCCGACAATAAAATCATAAATTCCGATCGCCGGGTCAGCCGTAACTGGTACCCCTCCACATGCTATCGGTTCGTGCAATGCATTCACGATCCGGTCGGCCAGTGCATGGCTGTTGAGCAGATCATCCTCGACCAGCACAGCGCAGCGGGTCCGATCCACATGGTAGAGACGTGCGCTATTGCCTGCTGATCGGCGAAGGATATTGATCGCCTGCTGCATTAGCAGCCCGATACTGTCGCTGCCTAAGGTACGTGCGGCATAGGTCTCTCGCGTGGGCGAGAGAATGTCGACCGACAGCAGCGATGTTGCCGTGCCCGGCTCGCGGCGGGTAAGATCGTCAAGGTCTTCGAAGAGTTGAAATTGGTTGGCTTGGCCTGTTGTGGCGTCCACCCGACCCACCAGGTTCTGAAGCTCGATCTGGCTCATCACCATCCCGGCAAGATCAAGCAGTACCTGCTCTTCGCCGTCGCGCAACTCGCGAACTTTGTCGTCGACCACGCATAGCGTGCCCAGCCCATGGCCCTCGCGGGTAAACAGCGGCGCACCCGCGTAGAAGCGGATGCCCGACTCTGCTAAGGGCGAACCGACGAAACGCGGATCCGCGGTGAGGTCAGGTACGACGAACACGCCCTTTCCTTCGATGGCATATGCGCACGGAGCCTGCTCACGGGGAATTTCCGTCAGATCAACGCCAACCTTGGACTTGAACCACTGGCGGTCCCGGTCGGTGAGCGAGATTGTCGACACCGGCGCTGCAAGCAACTGACTGGCGAGGCGGGTCAGGCGATCGAAGCTGTCGCTGGGCGCGCTGTCGAGTAGGCTAAGGTTGCGCAGGGCATTCAGCCGAGCTTCCTCATTCACCACGTGATCTAACAGCTTCTCCACGCCAATACCCTTTAGATGTCAGACCTGCAGGGTAATCGGACGAAATTAACAGTTAGATACTAGCTCTTTAGCTGCGCCTTAACCGTGAAATCTCGCGGGCCGCGACATACGGTAGCTGCCGCTAGTCCGTCCTGATCAAAGCCGTGCAGCCAAAAAGATGCCATATTTCAGTTTGTTAACCTGTTGCCAACCTCATTGGGCGTTACTATCGCGCATGGTGAGCGCGAACGGAACTGCCGACGAGGAAACGCGGATCGAGGCGCTTCGCGCACTCGACGTGCTTGATACTCCACCGGAAGCCGAGTTTGACACCATCGCCGCAGGAGCGCGCCATCTCTTTGGCTGCAAGTTTGCATTCGTCTCGTTGATTGACTCGGATCGGCAGTGGTTCAAGGCAGCGTGCGGCCTTCCGGCCAGCGAGACACCTCGGCACCTGTCCTTTTGTACCCATGCCGTTGCTGCCGACGATCTGCTCGTCATCCGGGACGCGCGTGAAGACGCGCGCTTTGCCAACAATCCCAACGTGGTCGGAGAGCCCTTCATCCGCTTCTATGCCGGCGTGCCGCTGAGGGTGACAGCTCCGGGAGGTGGAGCCGCGCTGCCGATCGGCACTTTATGCGTGGCTGACGACCAACCGCACAATCCGACGCGCGACAAGCTGGAGATGCTCGCCGGCATGGCAGGGGTCATCGAGGCTCTGCTCGAGGCGCGCCGGACCAGCAGAAAGAACCTGCAGCTGGCGCTTGATCGTCAGGATGCTCTGGACGACATGGCCCGCACGCACAGGCTGTTGCAGCACGCCGAACGCATGGCAAGGATCGGGTCATGGCGGCTCGAGTTGGAAGGCGGGCAGGTACATTGGTCCGATCAGACCTACGCGATTCACGGGTTGGCACCGGGCTCGCAAGAGCGGCTTGGCACAGCTATGCAGTTCTACCCTGAAGATGATCGTGCAAAGCTGAAAGCGGCACTCGACCACTGTGCGCAGCAGGGGACGGCCTGGGATCTGGAGTTGAATTTCACGGACGCGCAGGGACGCGCCCGTCGTGTCCGAACATTGGGTGAGATCGATCAGCGCGCAGGCAAACGCGTCGCCGTCATGGGAGTAATCCAGGACATCACGGATCGGTACCATTTTGAGCGACGCCTGGTTGCGGTAGCTCGAACCGACGAACTGACCGGCATACCGAGCCGCCGGGCCTTTAACGAAGAACTGGAGGCTGCGCTCGATCAGGCTCGGAAAGGCGCTCCTCTTGCTGTAGCAATCATCGATCTGGATCGGTTCAAGGAGGTCAACGACCGGCTTGGTCATGCGGTCGGTGATGAAGTCTTGCGGATGATGGCTGCCAAGCTGCAGGCAGCACAATACCTAGGAGATTACTTCGTTGCCCGACTGGGTGGGGACGAGTTCGTGCTGATCCTGCGCGGGAGCCGTACGCAGGGGCAGCTTAGCCAAGACATCGCGCGATTGCTGGCCGGCCTACGTTACGCCGTGCCTGCGGATCACGGTTCCATTATAGTGTCTGCGACAATCGGAGCCTGCCCCTATGGAGCAAGCTATGTCGATCGATCTTCGTTGCTCAAAGAAGCAGACGAGGCTCTGTACCGCGCGAAACGGATGCGGCGAGGCACGGGTGCTATCGCAGGCAGCAGCACCCTGATCGAGTATGTCGTTGAGGCGACGAGCATGTGCGCCGCTTGAGAGGGCAGCATTGGCGCGCGAAGTCAGCCCGTTGCATAGCCCGCGACGACTGTTCGTGTCGCGAAGAGGGGACATACCCGACGTCCAAAACTCAGGATATCAGCGACACCAAAGCTTTCGATAACTCCGTCACCATGTGTAGATATCATAGCTAATTGGCACCCTCTGTCAGCGCTAAATGGCACCCGGAACGACGGGGTATGGTTGGTAACAGTCCGGCGGCTTTAAGCTTGAGACGAGTGCGAAGCGGCCACTAGTTTCCGGCTATCTTGCCGTCATCAGCCAGCCGGGATGTTCCACCTCGAAGGCGTCTGATCGCAGTGATTTTGCCGCCCGCTATGTCATAGGCAACGGCGACATATTCCCAGCAGCAATCCGGAGGCGGCGTCCTCCCCCAGCTTCCAAGCGAATTGAAATACTCAATAAAGAGGAGGCGTCCTGTGGAGGCGTATCCCGGAGCAAGTTTGAACAAGACGCCAGTCGCGGACAGCTTTGGCCCGAATGCCTTGAGCCAGTCGGCTTTGTTTCTCGCGACGCTCTTTCCATCGTCGAAAACTTGAACGTCGTCAGCGAGAAGGGCGGCGTAACGAGCCGCGTCTTTTGTAGAGAAGGCACGCACGAGGCTTTCCGCGATACTGCCTTGCTCCGGAAGCATTGGCGGAGGGGGAACCTGCGCTACCGCACCTGTCGTTAGCGAAAGTGTCACCGACGCCAATGCTGTAAACCGTAGCCATGCCACTCGCTGTCTCCCCCGTTCTGCCTTACGTCCCCTTGTGGGATCATGCGAAGACCTTCGCAATGGCAAGGTTTGGGCGACTGCCGCCCGACCGCTTTTCGCCTCGATAGCTGCCGGTCGGCTTTTGGGCGATCCGTTCGGCGAAGGCGTCGGAATGTTTTGGGGTGGCGCTACATGGTCGTCCGCGATCGCGCACCTTGCGCACGAGATCGAAATAGAAAGGCTCGTGCCTTGATGCTGACCGGGGGCGTTTTGCGAGTTAGTTCGAGGTTTCATCCGAGGGGCCGCCAAGATGATCTTGTGCGGCCTTCGTTGCCTCACCAGCCGTCCTGCGAGCCTTCTTGGCGACCGTCTTGACGGGTTCAGCCACAGCTTCCACTGCATCCTTGGCCTTGCGCCCAAGACCGATCTTATGAGCCATCGAGCGACGAGCTTACTACGGCAATCTAGCTCGTCACCAGCTGAGACAGCGACATTCACCTGTCGTTAGCCCTTCAACGCTACGCTCGGAAAAAGGTGGGAGCTAGCCAGACGATGTTGCACAATTTGATGCAGAACACCGAGATCGCCGCTGCCTCATCAGCGCGCATCTTGGAGTCGTTGCAGAACCCCGTCGTAGTGATCGATGTCGGCAGCGAGATCACCTATGCAAACGCCGCCGCCGCGGTGAGCTTAGGAGGATGGATCGTTGGCCTTACGTTATCGGAGATCTTCCCCGATTACCTGAAGCCTGGGACTATTACGGACGGTCCCTCCTGCATGCGCCTGAGAACAATGCAGGGGGAGCCATATGAGGCGCTCCTTAATCCGATGGGGAGCGGGTCTGTGTGCCTCAGCCTGTGGGCAGTAAGCGACCCGGTAGTAGCCAGGAGTGTGGCGCAGACGGATGATCTGACCGGCCTTGCGCTGCGCGGCACGCTGATGACCAGCCTTGAAGCAGCGCTGCTCGAACCGAACAGGATCGGAGCGCCTACTGCAATCCTCTGCCTCGACCTCGATCGGTTCAAGCTCGTCAATGACAC
>Ga0265798_10002360_pt1 | contig 28021 bp, 13 predicted proteins | sample P3T30metagenome_FD_192430 | JGI IMG/M metagenome (GOLD analysis project Ga0265798, IMG submission 192430) | Plant litter microbial communities from East Loma Ridge, Irvine, California - P3 T30 | ecosystem: Environmental > Terrestrial > Plant litter > Unclassified | place: USA: California...
CGCGATTCGTCGGCTCCCGACATTCTTCCTGACTTCTCACCAAGTAAAATTCGGATCCAAGCACAAGCCCATATAAAAGAGAGCCAATCTTCATCTTTGCATTGAACAAACAATCGCGTCATCAGAGACATCGACTGTAATGCAAAAAGCTGATTTGGTTCAATTCCGTCTTGACCGACGGGTCCACCAAAACCCCATGCTCTCGAGTTGCTTCACAGCAGCAAATTGCAAGTACAAAGCTTCCGCACCGTGGGATTGGATGCAGTCCGACACATCCGCCGACCTTTTCGACCTTATCGCTGATCGCTGATCTGCTGTCTCGGGTAATCACAATCACTAGTCCCAGTTGGGAGCGTAAGCAGCCCGCAACCGTGCGCTTTCTTTTGCCGACAGCGACAGTTAGTTAGTAACTCAGGAACCCTACAGCTAAATACCTACCAACCAAATCAAGCCATGTGGACTCCAGTTGAGCTACCTTTCAAGAATGAAAACTCCCCACCGCTGCCCACCGCCAATGAATTGTCGAAAGCATGGTTGCAAACGTATGAGCTCTGGTTGAAAGAAACAGGCGCGCGGACTTCAAAGTCCGCTATTACGAAGAATACCTAGCCCAGGCTCTTGGGAATTTCCATCCGACCCTGACGCATGGAGACGTTCAAAAGAAGAACATCATGATCGCTGAAACCGAGGGAGTCCAAGAGAATGGAGAGCGTGATTTCGATGTCGTGCTTGTTGATTGGGAGGCTTCTGGTTGGTATCCCGACTTTTGGGAGTTCTTTTGCGCGTCGTCCACATCCGACTTCGTGTACTGGGAAGAAGATTGGTGCTGGTGTGCTACGCGATTCCTGCAAGTACGGCCTGCTGAGATCGCAATGATGCGCATGTTCGACAGAGATATGGCCCTGTAAACTTGATACTTGATCCGAATCAGGATTGTTTCTGCGTTTGTAAGAAGGGTCGGAGAGCGATCGTGCAAACCACTGACACACTTCAGATGATTCCGCAAATGTTCTTGCATTTCCGGCAGGCGTCGAGAAGCCAGCATGTTTATGAGGAAGGGACGGTCAACATCAGGAGCATGGCGCAACAAAGTGACAGCGTATGTGCGAAAGAGTACAAGCTGGTCCAATCGCGCCCTCTACCTGATGAATCAAGGCGAATCACACAGAACTCCTGCTCTGCGCAACGCCGGAATCGCATGCTGACTCGTCCATTCATTGCACTTGAATGTCGGCCTCCGCGTCTCGCCAGGTCCGTAAGGGTCACCATTCTCTTTCGTCCAAATCAACTCATGCCTGCCAGTCTGAGGGTCCTTCTCCCAAAAATTGAGCCCCTGCTATTTGCTTGGCGTTGGCAAACTCGACAAGATCCTGCTGACGACTCCTCGATCGAAGTCGGCTTTTGATATCACACCGATTTGCGTGGAACGGTGCAATGGTGCCTCTGACCCGGGGAGGTAGTCGACTCTCTCTTCAAACCTCATGCCGTTCTGGCTGATGACGTCGCCGGTGACTTGGAACATTGTGCCAGTGCCTAGAGATTGGTCTGTTTCGACGAAAATGCCGTCGTGGTATTGTTTTGCTGGATCGAGTGGGTCGTGGGCTACGGAGTCCAACTCCGGTCTAAACACTCTGAACGACATCTCTTGTGTTGACTGCTGTTGGGACTGCTGCGAATGTGTGTATTGCGGAAGCGATGATTTGTGGACGGACATGTTTTCCGGCTCGAAATGGGCTTACTGGATGTGAAGGTAGGCCATGATGTGGAAAAATTAGCAGCCTGATCCATCCTATCTATGTGTTATATCCCTGGCCAAGGGCGCGTAATTCAGCATTTACATTGCAGTGTTGGCACAACCACTGCGCCTCTTCAAACACGATCTGTTTCACGCCAACAGTTGATGTTGGGCTGTTGGTGGTCTGTTCATTCCGTTCGCAATCGGATACGAGCTGCGCCTCAGCATGGGATTGGGGCTGGAAAGCCAACGAAAAAACAATGGTCGGCCATATCGCATTCTCTGACTCCTCAAACTCAACTGTCGCTTATCACAACACACTTTTCCAACGTTTCTCAACTGTCGAAGAGATGCCGTTGAATTGCGTCAAAGCAAAATTCACGGAGATGGTCTGCCCATCGAACCATCATGGCACCCAATGCCGTGTCTTCCACCACAGGCTCGTCCTGCTCGATAACGAACGATCTCGAGTCCTCAACTTCAAACAACGAAGCAAGTCAAAGAAATGTCGCATCCGTCTGCTGGATCTACCACTCGAATTGAAAGAAAAGATATTTTCGTACCTGCTCCTGGCTCCCGCGGAAATCTTCATGGGCGTGGTCGTGCTCGAGCCTCGTTTACCGCATCACTTCCACCCACAGAAACTGCCCATGGAAGACATGCAGGGCTTGCATCCTCAGAGCAATTTCAGTCTCGTCCGTACGCCAGTCTGCGCGCACAAACGTGCGGCTGGGCCACTCGGATTATCTGTGGCTCTTTTGAGAGTCAACAAGCAGCTTCACAACGAGGCGTCTCGCACACTGTACTCCAGGAACGCTTTCGCTATCGATCTCGCCGTCCCAGAAACCGAGAGCGTCGCTCGGCAGTACGATGTCTCCACGCTCGACTTGGAAGACATCATACCTCTCAATCCGGCGTACCACAAGCTACTACGCACCGTCGATTTCCGTTGTTTCAATGAAGGCTTGCTGACTTACCCTGTCCGGTTCTTTCATTCGGCCATGATGCACGTCTTGCGAGACATGCCAGGTTGTTACACGGCTTTCAGAAGATCCTTTGACCCTAAGCACGGCGGTTACGACTTTGAGGCTTTCGCTGGCTGGTCCGGGACCGCCACGCCAACGTGGCTTCACCATGCGTGTCTGTCGCTATCCGGCCATCAGCCTCTAGTTTCCACAACCTTGGATATGAATGCGGACGATGCCCATTGGAATACGAGCAACCTTTGGGAAAGTGTTCGGCATTGCACGCCGACTGTCACATCACTGCAGGACAAGAGCAGCGACGACTACGACGAAGAAAAATGCCTTGACCTGCAGGTGCTGAGCGACCCCGAAGTCCACGCCGAGAAGTGGAACCCAAAAGATCCCGAAAGCTGGCAAGCAGGCCGGATATTTCTCTTGCGTCCTCGCATCAACGAGCTCAAGTATCAATGGCGACGAACCGACAAGCCACGCGCGGGGATCCTTGGTTCGCTCTCGCTCCGTCTACAGACATACATCATAGGCATCAGCAGGGGCTTGCGGCCAAAACCTTACAGCAGACATCGGAAAATGGCCAAAGGCGCGTACCATCCCTACGTCCCCGCCACTCGACACCAGGGCTATGTCCCCGGTCCCGCCTGGAAGCGAGCCGCGACTGGGAAGAGACGCTTGCTCACAAGTACGGCTCCGATGGGTCTCCCGATCCAGCCTATCTGTCGCACTTTGCGTGACGTCCTACATCTTGAAGGGCGGCGAGGGGAGAATGATGTTGTCAATGGAGGCCCAGAGGCGCCGGCGGCAACACTACCAGTCGATGAAGAAGGTATTGAGATTCCTGAGCACCATAGGCCGGGCACAGGTCCTTTTATACCGCATTATATGGGCTTCTATGACATCCAATACAATCCTGATGTGGAGAGATGGCCGTTTACGAGGTACTCATTGACGTACCATCTGAGTGGGAGCGAGCGCAAACGATTAGGTCTGAGTGACAAGGACGTGACAGGGTCAGTGTCCAACTATTAGCTGGCTGAGTACAATTTCATAGTTGAGTTGATGTAATTTACACTAACTCAACTAATAGTTGGCTGACAGCTGACTCTATCATCTGTTAGCTGAGTTAGCGAGTTAGTTGATGGTATACGAGCCTTGGCACGGATACGGCTATTTGTTATCCTACCTACCTGTCATCAACTATATCAGCTAATTCAGCTATTAGTTAGCATAAATACAGAGTTGAGTTGACCGAGAATGAGTCAACCAACTAGTTGGCTGAGGTCCCTTACCAACCAACTATCTCATCAACTACAGAAATCGTAGTTGGCTATTGCGGTCACTGGAGAGGGTAAAATACTCGTGGCGGCTATGGACGTTGGTTTCGGATGTTTTGCGAGGGATGGTTGTGTGGATTCGGTGTGGTGTTGAGGGAAATTCTCATGACGCAAGGCCAAGACCCCGTCATGTTGGTGGCCGTTTGTTGAGATCTTGCACTTCATCTTCCCGACACCGACACAAGTCCACTTGCTCAAAATAGGCAATGCAGGGCAAGACCCAGCGTCCCGGCTACTGGGTTCCACTCCATCGATCGACAGTCCACCATTTACGATCTTTCTGACGATACTGCGTTGAAGGCGAAAAGATCTTTCTCTCCTGCTTTGACGCGCTACTTGGGCAACAGTGGAGAGAAACAGTTCGACACAGAACACGGGTTGTACAATAGTAATGAATCCCCGGCTTCGGTCGACTGACATGTCTCTCTCTCAGGAGCGTTGAGCCAGCTCTGATATCATTGCACAACGGTCGTGTCTGACTGAACCGGACGGGCGAATGAGAATAGCGTCACAATCGTACCGAGACCGGATAACTGACTGCCTTTTGTCGTCATGACCAGGTCGCAATGGCTTGTCTGGGCTAGAGTAACCTGACATTAGCAGATCTATTGCTCTTTCCAGTCTACAGAATAACTTGGCTGTGCGATATATCAGCGCCGTTGAATAATACCCACATCCGGTCTCCATCAGGGAAAATCTCTTCAACGGCGAGTCGGTGTGATGAAGATGGTATAGTACTTCAAAGAGACGGTGGCCATGCGACGTGTCGGGAATGTCCTCGCTGTCAGTCCCTACCACTGATCCAAGATGCAAATCTCACTAATAGTCCTCGCCCTGGCGGCGCAGGCTGCATCTGCCCTGAACATCTTCGAGTCCGGAAACTCTTTCGGCGTCCCCGGAAAGAATGCCTCTTACGACTACGTGATTGTTGGCGGTGGCACTGGGGGTCTCACGATTGCTGCGCGTTTGGCCGAAGACAAAAACGTGTCCGTGGCAGTGATTGAGGCAGGCGGTTTCTACCAAATCGACAACGGCAATGGAAGGTCAGTTATGATACTCTCAACCGGGCTCTAGATCCGTGTACTGATCGCCCTACAGTGTCGTCCCCGGTCTTTGCGGCAGTCAAGGCGTAGCAGCTGCGCCCGAAAGCTCTCTACCTCTAATCGATTGGGGGTTTGCCACGACTCCTCAGCCTGGATTCGGAAACCGCAGCATTCACTATGCTCGTGGAAAAACTCTCGGTGGATCCAGCGCACTCAACTTCATGCTGTGGCATAGAGGAACCAATGGCTCCTACGAAAAATGGGCCAGCGAGGTCGAAGATGAGAGTTACACTTTCGACAAACTGCTGCCTTACTTCCAGCGAAGCACGCACATCAACTATCCCAAGGACGAGTCTCTTCGTGGAAACGCTACTCTGCATTACGACTTCTCGGCATACAATAACAATCTGGACATCCATCAACCGCTGCAGGTCTCCTGGTCCAATTTCTCGAAAGCCTTCTCTTCGTGGACAGCAAAGGCTTTGAGTGCTGTGGGTGTGAAACCTTCGCCCGGCCTGGACAGTGGTGAGCTTTACGGATCCAGTTACTCTCTTACCAGCATCACTCCCGATGAGCAGCACAGAGAGTCCTCTCAAACCAGCTTCTTGGACTACGCCATGCGAACTACAGACATCAAAGTCTACACACAAGCGATGGCTCGAAAGATCATTTTCGCGAACAACACCGCAACTGGGGTGCTTGTGACTACTGCCGAGAAGAACTACACCCTCACAGCCCGGAAAGAAGTCATCTTGTCGGCAGGGGCCTTCCAGTCTCCGCAACTCCTCATGGTCTCCGGCGTGGGACCGAAAGCTACGCTGGAGCAGCATGCCATTCCGGTCGTCAAAGACCTACCCGGTGTCGGCCAGTCGATGATGGATCACATCTACTTCGGAGTCGCCCACCGCGTAAACGTCCCCACCGCCTCCAAACTGAAGTACGACCCTGAGTACGCTGCCGCAGCCGCCGAATCCTACCGCGCCAACGGCACAGGACCCCTCACCGCAGCTGTAGATCTCATCGCCTTCGAGCGCCTCGTCGACAGCGTCCCGGAATTAATGTCCAACACCACCGTCCATGACTTGAATGCAGAATACCCTTCCGACTGGCCCGACGTCGAGTACCTCTCCCAAGACTCCTGGTCCGGCCTACCCAACGTCAACCTCCAACAGCCCACGGACAATTCCAACTACGCCCAGCTGATCGCCGCCTTGCTCTCACCCTTCTCCCGCGGAAACCTCACCATCTCTTCCGCAGACGCCTCCATCCCGCCCGTGATCAACCCGAACTGGCTTACGGACCCCCGCGACAAAGACCAAGCGATTGCAGCGTTCAAACGCATGCGCCAGATCTGGACCAAAATGAGCGAAGTAACTATTGGAGGCGAGTACATGCCCGGACCTGAAGTGCAGAGCGACGAGGCCATCTGGCAGTGGATCCAGAAGGACGCCATCACGATCTGGCACGCGGCTTCGACTTGCAAGATGGGCCGCGCAACGGACTCTTTGGCCGTTGTGGATTCGAAGGCAAGGGTGTTTGGCTTGAAGGGGCTGAGGGTGGTCGACGCGAGTGCGTTCCCGTTCTTGACGCCTGGACATCCGCAGAGTGGGGTTTACATGTTGGCGGAGAAGATCGCTGAGGATATCAAGATGGGGAGGTAGCAGGACTGCTTAAGGCCCCCATCGTGCGGATGTATGTACCGAGGCATGATTTCGGGACCACATCGACTCCGGACAGCTCGACACCGAGCCTCAAGTACTACTTGGAATCGAAGTCAGTGTTGATCAGATGAAAATCCAAGCTTTCGAATATCCAAAACCGTGAACTTTAACCCTTCTTACTCCATGTCCGAGCCGCCAATACTGTCACTGTCTTTGATCTTTCAATTTGCCTGGCCTTTGTCTCTCTGGCCTCACTTCATCCCATTGACCTCGCCGACCTCGCGGTGGTCAATCTGGACAACCCAGTCTCGAGGCCATTTGCGCGGCAACAATTCTTCAGTAAAGGGATAAGCGAGGCGACATCGAGCGCTCCTCTAGCGATCTTCTTGCCATGCATTTGAGCATTGAGTCTGGGTCAATGTGGGTTGATATCGGTAGCCGACTTCGCCAGGCTCCCCCAGAACACATATCTGACATTCCCGCACTCGCGAAGGCCGTTTGATCGAAGTGAGAAAGACTGGACGTTTGCGAGAATCCATGATCTTTGTCCAAGCCGCCGTTTTGCTATTTAGCCATAAGATCAGCGAGCCTCACCTTTCTGCAGTCGGGCTGTTCGCTTTGTCATCCAAGATGCCCTCCTACCTTTGTTCTATCGCTACAGCTTTGTCTTCGACCAGTTGCCATAACATGGCCGAACTGCTATGCACCCATCCTCTTCACTTCACTTCCAAAAGATGTTTCAGCCGTACGCGACTCTTCACACCTCAATCCGCAACCTCAGTGAGTCGACAAACGACCGTTCGCGCAGCGAATTGTGTAACACAACAAACGGACTCATCCCCAACGGACCTGCATTAACTTACTCTCATCCGCCTAATCACTGAGTGTCGTGAAGAGATTTCGCGCATCTGACCTGTTTGCACCGACGTCAGTTGTCTCTTTTGGAACTGGGCAGAGCCCAATGGCAAGGCAAAGTTGCTCCGTGCGTTCCCTCTTTCACTTACTTCCGTTTGCTGATTCCTTAACTTTCCGCCGTCGACATCGCCTATATCTGTTCTCTTCCCCTGAGCAGCTTTTGGTCCCACGACACAACCACCACTTTCCACTTCCACCTTTTCCGACCTTTCCAACAGTTCGCATACACCCTCCGTACTCCATACACTCAGAGACTTCGTCAAGACTCTTCCCTTTCTTCACGCCTTCCTCTCACACCATCACGTCTCTCGATCATTGGTCACCCGCTAAATAAAACCATCCACATCCTCGATCCTCCCCAAAGCAAGGATGCCACCACGTAAGAACCTCAAGCGCAAGGCGAGCGAGCCTAGCGGTAAGTGACTTCCTTCTCCATCTTCCGAGCAACTGCTGATCGTATTCAAGAAGAGCACCAAGACCGCCAGCGCAGCCGACGTGGCCAGCGAGGCCAGCAAGACCAGACGACAGCAGCTACTGTCGCATCCGCCGAAGTCGAGGACACGTTCGGCAATCTTTTCGACGGGTTGAACTGTAAGTGTCCCTCGCAACTCATTGCACCGCAACATTTACTGACAATCATAGTCGATCCGCTAAGCAACGACGAGGAGAGCCTGTCCAGGCACCGCAGCGCATACCAGCTGCGCCGTGACCTGGCAGAATTCAGTGTCAGACCCGAGGGCGTCCACTACTCCTGGATTTCTTCGAACGGCCGCGCCGCCAGAGCCCCCCTCCTCACGCCTCCCACACACGAGGCCGTCCAGCGTGAGGACGGCAGCTGGTATCGCGCACCACGCATGCCTGGTACACCCATCCCATACACCCAGGCCTGGTACGAGGAGTACCTCCGCGCTCACAGTCTCCCTTCCTGGTTCCTTCGGCCCAGACACCTCTCGATGCTCAATGACGATGACGAGCCAGCACACCTGCAGTATCACAACGCTGCCTCGGTCCCTCTGGCTATTCCTCCGCCACACGACTACCTCGAGTCCCTCTACCCGGCGATGCCTCTCTGGCCGGAGCCTGGACACACCACATACCGCCTGGAAGGACTGTCGATCGAGCGCCGTGCGAACCTCGTTCGCCACTACCCAGCCGTCGGCATTACGACCTTCCCGTACAACGTCTTCGTCTTCCCTGAGGGAAACATCCAGCTCCGTTCGCTCGACGAAGTCCACAACCTCCCCAGCATATCCGAGGCCGAGTTGACCTGGGTACCGTACAACTATGGCTCCATGGTGCCCTCGTCATACCACCAAGAGCGTACTGGCCCGCACCCTCTCTCCCTGGTCAACCCGTCGTCCGAGCGGGACGCGCTCGTTCAAGCCGCCGTCAACAGCCACGCCATCGTCAACCCGATGGAAGACATCCCCGGTCTCGGCGGGCTGTTGTTCCTCTCAGAGGCCGACCGGCTCGATGCGGCGACACGCGGGTACGCGACGCCGTACGAAGTCTCGCTGGCTCGTCGTCGCGGCGATCTGGCGGTCGGCACGGGCATCAACGCCGGTCCGATCGTCGTCTTCCGTCCTGTCTCCGAGTTCCTGAACCCCGTCGAGCAGCCTCAAGGGCAGGGCGCATGGCGGTTTCTCACCAGCGATGGTGAGACGTCCAACGCCAACCTCGCGGACATTCAGTTCGGCGGCACTCGTGGCCTTCCCCGGCACCCTTCAGCTCGTCAGATCCGTCAGCTCGGACAGCTCTTCATTCGAGCGGGCCGTACCAACCTGGCTGCGCAGATCGACCTTGTCTGGGTGCCAGGCGCCGAGGATAGCGAGGAAGACGTCGATATGACCCTCGACGAGGCTGACCTGCAGGAGGATGATGAAGAAGAGGAGGAGCCCTACCAAACGCAGCACTCGCCCCGCTACACCCCCGACGGCCTCCTGATCGACCCGACTAACAACCGAGGCGTCCGAGGCGGTGCGCACGACCAGACGGGAGCCTGGGCGGAATACCAGACGATGGTGAAGCACGGCGGCCGCACCATCACCATCGACCGTTCGCGGGCCTGGCTCAACTACCCCGAGCCCCACAAGCTAGAGGGCTACAGCAGCCGGGGCTGGAGGAAGTGGAAGCACGCCGCCACCATGGACTGGAAGAGCAAGAAGAAGGTCGACAACCTGAACAAGTTCCGTGAGCAGATCCATTCTCACAAGCGCGGCGGGTGGCCTCTTCTCCGCGAGGTGAAACGCCAGGACTACAGCCCGGAGGAGCTGGAGTTTGTGATGGAGCTGCTCAAGGCTGCCGGCAAGGGCAAGCGGGTCAAGATGAAGGGCAAGAACGCCGAGGAGTTCTACCGCCGCTTCCCGCTGCGTGCCCAGAGCGACACGGGGCTACAGTCCTTGGCTGACCGCCTCAAGACCGAATACAGCGAGCACGGTGGCCTCAAGTCCAGGAACCCGCGCGGCTGGAAGCAGAGGCAGATGTCTCACGCGGCCAGAGGCAGCCTGCAGGTTGCGCAGTCCAGGGACCGGGTTGAGAGCGAGGAGGGCGGCGACGATGAGGACGGAGAGGGCGATGAGGGTGAGGGCGAGGGTGAGGAGGGCGACGAGGATGGAGAGGGGGAGGAGGTCGAGGAAGTTGAGAGCGAAGAGGATGCGGATGAGGCTGGAAATTACCAGGATGCCGAGTGATAAGTCTCGAGCAGCAAGTCTTTCCTTCTTCCCGCTATGCATAGAGAAGCAAGCAAGCATCCGTCGTGGATAGGACTACCAGTACCTACTGGTCAAAGTTCAGCCTAGCCACAAACAAGTCAGAACAGAACAAAATCAAATACCAAACCCCTCCTCACACAATAACCCATCAACCTGTCACAAGAAGAATCATATACACGAGATCGATACAAGTACTTTCCCTCTTTCAGAATCTATCCCATGCTCATCATATGAAAAGTGAAATGCATGTAAAAAATTGAACCGCAAAGGAGAAACCCCCCAAAGACGAACCGTCTACAACTCATCATGCCCCTCCTCCGCCTCCTTATTCTCACCCATAGCCTTGAGAATCTTCAAAACCTCCTCCTCAGTAGGCATCTGGCCGTGCTCGCCAGCCTCCATCTTCACAACCTTAGGCCCGCCAGCACCCTCCTCAGCCGCCTCAGGAGCGTCAGTCTCAACCTCGTCAGCTGAAGAGGAAGTCGAGGTAGAAGAAGAAGAAGACTTGTTTTTCTTGGTCTTGCTAGTCTTGGTCTTGGACTTTTTGCTGCTGCTGCTGGAAGACGAGGGCTTGGGCTGGCGGATCTTCTTTTGGATCAGCTCGAGCATGGCGTCGCTGAGCTTGGCGGCCTTGGCTTCGAGGTCCTTGATGGTGAGGACGGGGTCTTCGTGGGGGGTCAGCTTGCCCTGCGCGGTGGTCTTTTCGGCCAGCCAATCGGAGACCTCGGAGTAGATTTTGCTGATGGAGGTGAGGTCTTCGTTGGTGTAGGGTGAGAAGACCGACGGGGTGGGTGTAGATTTGGCGGAAGAAGTCGAAGTGGCCTCATCGTCGTCCTCGAGGTCGTCCGTGTCTGTGGATGCGGTGGTGGAGGAGGCGATGGAGGATGCGATCTTGGAAGATTCCTCCTCGGCCTTCTTGACCTGCTCGCGGACCGTGTCCATGAGCTTGTTTGTCTGCTCAAGAGAAGACTGCAAGGCGGAGACCTTGTCTTCCCTACCCTCGTTCTCAGTGCGACGCTGCTTGATCGGCTCGACAAGCTTCTTCAAGGCACTCAACCGCTCCTTGAAAACCTTCTCAGTCGCCTTGGCGATTTCTTTAGGCTCTTCCATCCATTCCTTGGTTTCTTCGAGAAGTTTGCTGATCTCGCTGCGCTGTCCAGATGTACTGACAGGGCTGTAGTCCGAGTTGTCGAGGAAATCGCGCACATGGTAGGTGAAAGCCTCGAGAACATTGAGCGCCTCCTCACGCGCGTAGCGAGCCTTGTCACTGCGGTCGAAAGCAACGAGACGCTCACGCATGCGCTTGATCTCGTCCGGGGTTGACTGAGGAAGACCCTTGGGGGTGGTGGTAAAGGCAACGGTGATGGTCTCGATGCGCTTCTTCGGCTTCTCGGGAACAGCAGAAGATGAAGCGGTGGCTGAGGAAGACGAGGAAGAAGAAGTGCTAGCTTCGACCTGCTCAGTGGTCTCGGTCCCGTCTTCGCTTTCAAGAGGTTCCTGGTCCTTCTTGCCGAATCCAAGCCAGCCCTTGACGCTGTCTCCAACGCTGCTTCCCTTTGCGGCCTGATCGGTCTCGCAGCTAACGCTTCCGGAGACAACCTCGGGAATGCCATCGACAGCGCTAAGTCTGATGCTGAACTTGGTGTTCACGTCTTCCTTCTCGCAGCCAAACTTCTCCTTGAGGGCGGCAACGGACGCGGTCAGGTTTGTAGTCTGGACTTGAGCGATAGCCTGGTCAACGTCGTTGACCTGTTGATAAAGGGCAAAGCCGAAGTCCTCCTTGTGCTTGAAGCTCACCTGCTTCGTGCTCGCGTTGTTACCGATCGGACTGGTGGCAGTGAACAAGCTTTGTCTCCTATCCTTGCCGCCGTCGAGGTAAGTGATGCCAGCCGGGTAGCCAGCAACATCGGAATCGCGGATCTCCTTGACCTTGAAGCTGGGAGAAAGGCCAGCCGCTTTGAAAGCTGCACCGAAAACGGCGCTTTCATCGGCGTTGACGTTGCTGCGAAGCTTCTCAGACTTGCCAACAAACTCTTCAAGCTTGCGCTGGACGAAAGGCGTGCGGACTGCGCCACCGTGAAGAATGACGCTGTCAATGTCGGCGATGGTCAATCTAGCGGCAGCAAGGGCGTCCTTCAGTGGTCCAGCGACACGGTCGGTGAAATCAGCGGCAAGATCTTCGAATTCGACTCTCGTCAACTTGGTCTTGAAGTCAATCTCAGGCAGCAATTCCTCGAAAAAGCTGTTTGCGTCGGAGTTGGCGCTGAGGACGTGCCTGGTCTTCTCGGCGTCCTTCCAGACTCTGCCCATCAGGCGTCCATTCTTGCTAACATCTTCCTCGCCGATACCCCGGCTCTTCATGACGGGCTTGGTCACAAATTTGCGAATGTAGTCGTCAACGATGACCTGGTTAAAGCTGTCTCCTCCAAGCGTTCTGTCCCAGCCAGTGCCCAGAACAGCGACTTCCTGGACGGTCTTGTTGTACTTGCCGATATCCTTGACTTTTCTAGATTGGAACCTCAGAACGGTGGCGGTGGTCGAGCCGGCGCCCATGTCGAAGATGATGTGATGTTCGGGCTTGCCTCCATCGTTGACCGTGGGGAAAGTTCTGCTCTTCGCGTAGTCCAAACCAACCGCAAGACCGTCCGAGATCAGGCCCATAATGTTCAGTCCAGCGAGATCGGCCGCTTTCTCAATGGCGCGCTTCTCGTCCGCGGTGTAGAAAGCGGGAACGGTGATGACAGTGTCCTCCACCATGTTGCCTGCCATACCTTCTGCGTTGTTCTTGATGTTTCCCAGCTCCATCGCGAGCAGTTCCTCGACGCTCCACGGCTCTTCCGCCTTGTTGAAGGCGCCGCATGTGAACAGAGTCGTGCCCAGCTTTCCATCCTGCTTCGCCTGCACAGCAGGGTAACGGCTGGTGTATTGGTTTACGACTTCGTTCTGCTCGCCATTCCAAGACAATCCGAGGAGTGGCTTCAGGTTAGGGAAGACCTCGCCGGGCATTCTTCCCTGCAGCGCCAGCGCATCGCCTCCGTAAGCCCTCTCGGGGTAAGATCCCAGCTCGGCAATGACATTGTTGGAAGAGTCGCGTGTAGGCTTGAAGGCTACAGCGGCGGTTTCTTTGCGTTTCGAGTCCTTGGTCAAGACGATTTCGAGGGGGATTCCGGGCTTGACGAGGGTGGCTTTGAGGTTGAGTGTACCAAAGTCGAGGCCGAGCACGGCGGCCGATGCTGACGATGTGAAAAATAACAGAAGTGCGAGGAAGATATTCCAAGGAGAAGACGCCTTTTGGCGGCCTGGCGAAGGCATTGTGATTTGTGATGTGTGGATGGGGGTGATGGGTTGGCGGTGTAGCGCTTCGCTGAAGGCTTAAGTGAGAGCTGATCTACTGCAGCATCGGGTATCTTGGACTGTATTGAAAATGACAAAGAGAGAGGAGAGAGAGAGATCAGGCGATGGTGTTTGTGAATCTAGTCACACAGTATGAGTGGTTTCAGATGTTGCAATGTGGCTTCTTATTCAGGCATTTGTAACGCTTTCTCGACTTTCTTGAGCATGACGTGAACAAGTGTCCAATCCGCTCCGCTTTCAGACTTGCATCACTCCTCGAGTCCCTCCCCCACCAACAAGTAGAAAGGAGAAGCAACAAGGAGAAGACTATACAATAAGCATGATATCGCACACGCCTACTGTTTCGGGGTTCAAGATCAGTCACGGCCTCAAGACCGAGTTGCTGCTATGATCATGGACAGACAGCACAGCACCTCGGCGAGCCGGTAGCGATCATCCACCCACGGCAATAATTGTATTCTACAATATGTGGACATCAGCACCACAGAGAAGCAGCACAATCATCACATCCCTCGGCGCGATCACACCGAGCTCACAGAACGCGTCGAACTCGAAGCAACGGGGCTGTAGCACGTTTCGCGTTACTCTGAGAAGTGAAACTCGGCACCTGATCGCACACCGGGCGGGTTTCCGTGCAATTCGTTGCGACACACCTTATCGGGGACTCCATCAGTCTGCAACTTGTACCGTTATACGCTCCGCTCGTAGCGTGTATAGCATGGCATGAGCGCGCAAATCACTACTTCTGCCCATGTACAGAGGGATTAATGCAAAGGCATCCTGGCATCTCTACCGATCTTGGCGACAAACTCTTTTCCCTCGTACCTCAGCGTACCTGCAGATCAGGGCGTTCGGCCGGTCTATTCCTGGCGCGTGTTGCGTAAGGTTGTCTCGGGATATCACGTGTCTACGAGTCCCTGGGTGATGTGCTGGGAGTTGGATTGGAATGGATTTGCTTGACTTGACATGATTGAGAATTAGTAGATGATGACAGTCTTACTGGATAGTATGCCTCCACGATATGTACATGCCCTCCCCACGGATCTACATTGGATATTGAAGTCGGTGTATATAAATAAAACAAGTGGTCACAGCAAATGGAGAGACACGGAGTAAGTCCATCAACGAACGCTAAGCTCCACAAAGCCACGCAACAGTCAAAGAGAGAGTGGTCCAAGGTCGAGTTCAAGTCCCCTCGAAAGAGAGAGAGAGAGCCTTGGAGTGGCATGGAGCCAGCCAGCGCGCGTCTCTAGGCCGAGCCTCTCGTCTCGCCTGTACCGCCCGCCGCACCACCTATCCCTGGCCTGTCTCATCTTATTACCTACCCATTTCCTTCTCACACCACTATAACCCTTGCGCATACGCTACACTCGAATCTTTCCGCAATTCTTCTCTTCACACCCCTTCAACCCTCAACACTCGCGACCTTCGATTATGATAAGCCCTCAATAGCGCCGGCCGCTCATATCCACCTCCCAGCCCATCCCATCTCTCAACGGCCCTCGGACAGGACAGGGCAGCAGCAGCACCGCTACGGTAGATACACCTGCTGCGCACTCACAATCACACACCCAAAATCATGGAGGACAAATACATCGGCCTCCTGCTGGCCGTCTGCTCAACAATAGGCATTGGCGCCAGCTTCGTCATCACCAAAAAGGGCCTCAACGCTGCCGCCGAGCGACATGGCTTTGAAGGCGACGGCTTTACCTACCTCAAGAACCCTATATGGTGGCTCGGAATCATCACCATGGTCATCGGCGAGATCTGCAACTTCAGCGCCTACGCGTTTGCGCCCGCCATTCTGGTCACACCCTTGGGCGCGCTGAGCGTGCTGATCGGCGCGGTCCTCGGAAGCTATTTCTTGGGAGAACAGTTGGGGATATTGGGAAGAGTCGGTTGCGCAATCTGCTTGATTGGAAGTGTGGTCATCGTCTTGCATGCGCCGCCAGATGAGCCTCTAGAGAACATCGACGAGCTGTTGCAGCACGCGCTGACACCAGGTAAGCATGAGCCAGAGCTCTGGTATAGCCTGTCTAACGCTTGAGATTAATCGCTGACAAGAGTACAGCATTCATGATTTACTGCGTACTCGTCACAGTCTTTGCTGCTGTCATGATTTACAAGGTCTCTCCAATTTACGGAAAGCGCAACCCCATGGTCTACCTCTCTATCTGCTCAACCGTTGGCAGCATTTCCATCATGGCGATCAAAGGCTTCGGCATTGCCCTCAAGCTCACTTTTGCCGGCAACAACCAATTCTCCCACCCGAGTACCTACGTCTTTGCGATTGTGGTGGTAGTCTGCATCTTGACCCAGATGAACTACTTCAACAAGGCGCTCAGTCAATTCTCGACGAATATGTAAGTACTTGTCTGTCGAATTCGAGAATGCGCAACCACTGACAATCTCACAGCGTCAATCCTCTTTACTATGTTACTTTCACAACCTTCACCCTCATCGCTTCTTTCATCCTCTTCCAAGGCTTCAACACAGTCGATGCGAGCAACACGATCTCTCTTCTTTGCGGCTTCCTCACCATCTTCGCCGGCGTCTACTTACTAAATCTCTCCCGCGAAGACCCCAACGGCGAGAAACTCGGGATCAACAGTAGCCGTGACGATGTCCGCGGTCGCTACAGCGAAGTGGACGGCATTCCCACAGACGGACTTACCGGTCTGCAGACTCGCCTAAGCATGCAGAGTCGACGAAGTGGCGATGAAGGCCACAGGCGTAGCCAGTCATGGGGTGTACGCACTCCCACCCTCGCAAAGGGCAGCCGCGTAACTTCTGGAGACCACATGATGCACAGCTACGACTTGGAAGCGAGCAACCTTGGTGATTTGGCAGAGGACTCCGATGAGGATGATGGTGGAAACAAACGGACAAGCTTTGGCGACGGACATCGCGGTCTTATGAACGGCGGGAATGGAAAGTTGAGGATGTGAGGGCGGCAAAGTCCCCAAATTCAACATCCATGAGAGTCGGCTTTCGGAGGGAAAGCTCGTGATCTGCGCAGCCTTCGCTGGCCACAATCCAGGCTCGCTAACAGTCTGTATCCTGAGCCGAGGAAACCACGATATCGATGTCGTGGCTCTGGCGCAGTATGCGTCCGGTTTAGCCCAGTCTACTCTGAGTTTGAAAGGCATTTGTGCCGACATTGAATTCCGATGGCAGACAACACTGCCACGCAAAAAGAGAAGGAGATGACGACGAATCACCACCGCACGAAAAATCTGTGTACATTTTACCCACTGCATTTGGCACGGCGTTCAAGGCGTTCACTTCCCCAAGGGGAACGGGGAACGACATGGGTACGGAGCGGACTTTATTCCCCGGGATCGTTTGGTCTCTTACTACTTGGGTATTCGAGCGAGAGAGAGAAAGCGAGAGCGAGAGCTAGAAGGGCTTTTCTGGGCTTCAAACGTTTATTTATCTTGAAAGAGCTGATTTTAAAGCTCTCACTACGAAGGTTATGGCGACACAAAAAGGAAAGTGTCGGATTGCTATGCTTTCATGTATTGTACATCTATGACTGAATTGACTCTTCTTCTACGAGACTTGGACTCGGTCTATTGGGCAATAAATCGTTGATTTCGGCGGCGGTCTTGAGAACGACGCCTAGAAGTCGACCCCAACCCTAACCCTGCTCGTCAATCACAGTTCTCGACCGAACCTCTCTATTGGCAACGGGAGAGGGCGAACTGGGGAGTACTCACATAATTTAAGCTTACTAGAGGCATCTCCAGGTGTCATCAGATTCCTTTGATCGGATATCTCTCATCGAACTCGACCGAGTCGTGTTGTTGACCGTAAGCTGCCTAACGTCCGGCGAGAGTCCACAGATCTCAGAGATCTGTCGAAAAGCGCACCGCATCTACCTACATAACAAGCACCATCCAAACATATCGATACAATAACAACACACCGCTTCCTTTCTCCAGCAAAGCGACTCCGTAGGCGATCCTCAGCCTACAGAACCGAACGCATGATCCAGACACGTCAGCGAAAAGAAAAAGCCGTTTGACTTCCACCAACCTGCAAGCTGCTCCGTGCAATGTCTCGATCAGGATCAGGCTTCCCAGCCATCATGGGATCTACATGGACGGATGAGCGGCCATCCGATCGACACCAGGATTTATGTATAACAGCAGAGCGCCTTATGGTGAAAGGATGATGGGAGACAGTTCGAAGACCTTGCACGGCTACACCTCGCGATGCAAGACTTCTCCCCCTTTCCATGTCAGCTTAGGCATTCGACACAACAGCAGCAGAAATCTTGGTCTTCGCAGACGATTAATGTTGACTTTGGGGAAGAGGCCAACTCCTGTACGAGCAAGGACCTTGAAGCGACCATCAATTTGGCATTTGCAGTTCTGGTGTGGAAATTCACTGGATGTGCGGATGTACGATTACTCTTCACGACGCTGGACGAGCAGTCATTCAAGCATTCCACTTGCTCTGTTACCATCGAGCCAAGCACGACGACTGCAGCAGCGTCGACACAGATCGTACCGTCGAGCCTGCGACCCTCTTGTGTTGATATAGCTGCCCCGAGTGCACTTGTTCACTCGTCACAGGATTTCTCGGTGGACTTCAAGGATCTGCTCCAACAGGTCCCTCTGCAGATATGGTGTGAGATCGATAATAAAGGCTCAGGGCTTCAACTCAACGTCTGGCACGAAAAGAGTTCCGTGAATACTTTCCACGCAAAGAGATACGGGCATGAGCTGTCTCGTCTGGTGCGGTCGATCTGGCATGCCAAGGATGCTGAGAGTATCGCCAATTTCGCAACGATTACTCACGAGGATGAGACTTTAATCAAATCACTCAATAGCACGCCGCAGGACATTGATTTCAGAACTATACACGAGTGCATCTCTCTGCGTGCCGCGGAAAAGCCAGAGGAAGTTGCCATCGACGCCTGGGACGGCGCCTTTGCTCGACAGCAATTGGAGTCTGAATCGAATCGGCTAGCTGTGGCCCTTGTCGACAATGGTGTAATACGAGGCTGCGTGGTCAGCATTATCCTGGAAAAGTCGAAATGGGCGGCCGTGTCTATGCTAGCCGTTCTCAAAGCCGGTGCTGCATTCTTACTCCTTGAACCGGGCCTACCATTCGAGCGACTCAATGTCATGGTCAAAAAGGCTGCTTGCAGTCACGCCATTACTTCACCAGACCACATATCTCTGGGCTGCTCTCTGGTCCCAAACGTCATCGCAATCACTCGCCACGGTCAAATCGCCGCAGTCGACACAGCTGCCTCAAGCAGTGCTACGACCAAAGACCAAGCCTTGCCAGAAGTATCTCCAAACGACACGGCTTTCCTAATCTTCACGTCCGGAAGCTCCGGAATACCAAAGGCAGTGGAAACGCAACACTTCGCCTGGGTCACGGGATACACGCAACACAACCACAAGTTCGGCATCAGCGAAGGTACAAGAGTGTTCCAGTATGCATCTTACAACTTCGTTGTTTCCATCCTCGACACCATCTCGACATTACTGGTAGGTGGTACGGTCTGCATACCCAGCACCGGCGAGCGCGTCGACGATCTCGAGAATGCTATCCGCCGCCTGAGGCCGGACTACATCTGTATGACCCCATCTGTGGCGAAAGCCATCGATCCCGCCGCAGTCCTTAGCATCAAGACCCTCGTGCTCGTCGGCGAGCCCATCCCGAGTGCACTGGCCGAGATGTGGCTAACAAAATCGGATGTCACGCTGAGGAACGGCTATGGACAGAGCGAAGCGTGCAGCATGAACAGCACTGCGGTCTTGACAGAGACCACTACGTCTTTCCGCACAATCGGCAATAGTACGTGGCTGCGGTACTGGATTGTGGACCCCTGTGACCACGACCGCTTGATGCCCGTCGGCGGGCTCGGTGAACTACTTGTCGAAGGATACAGCGTGGCCAAGGGCTACTTCGAAGACCCAACCAAAACCGCTGCTACTTTCATCCAGAGTCCAGCATGGGCTCCGAGCTTCGCCGCGGGCACCGATGGGAGACGATGGTACAAGACGGGCGATCTTGTGCAGTATCAGGAGAATGGAGAGCTATTTCTATATGGCAGGAAAGATGCTCAGCTCAAGATACACGGACAGCGCCTTGAGGCTGCAGAGGTGGAGCACCATATCCTCAAGTCTTTCGACTCAAAGATCAGTCAAGTCGTGGTGGACAAGATCTCGGATGTGGATGGAGCTGGTGGTGAGAGACTTGTGGCATTCGTCAAGCTGAGCGAGAGTGTGCGAGAAGCGATGAAGGCCGGCTTCGAAACGGCATCGGACGAAGATTGCGAGCAACAGATTCGTCGAGACATGTTTGAGCGGCTCAAGACGTTGCTCCCGACTTGGATGATCCCATCCAAGGTCGTTGTGGTGGACCAAATGAACAGGACGGCAACAGGCAAACTTGACAGGCGTGCTCTCAAGGAAGCACATGGAAGGCATCATGTTGACAGAAGTGCAGAACCCGCGGAGAAGATGTCGAGGAAGGACTCTAAAACCCAAGATCCACAGGAGGATACCGACTGTCCCAAACTTGCAACTATGAGACGGATGTGGAGCGAAACCTTGAAGGTCAAACAAGACATGCTCGCCCCGACAAGCAGCTGGGTTGAGAGTGGAGGAGACTCAATGACTGCTATGCTTCTTGCCAAGAGGGCGAGGGCAGAAGGCTACCAAGTCACGTCCGCCAACATCTTGTCTGGCACAACACTTCAACAGCTCAGTCAACGTCTCGCCACCACGACTACGTTTCAACAAGGACCACAGACGAACGGACATGTCGCGCTGGACTCCCTGGCGCGAGTCACAGATTACCAGCATCGCAATTTGGTCCAAGTGCAAGAACAGATAAGACATACACTCTACAAGTACGAGATCCAGCTTCGAGGCACATTCAACTTTGAGCGGCTTCAGGGTGCGCTGCATCTTTGGATCAAGAACACCGAATCTCTACGCATCAAATTCGAAAAACTCTCATCAGGAGTGATGGTACAGTCTGTGATACCCGCAGACAGCACGGAATGGCAGTGTCGATTGCAGACTCACACTTCGACCAAGGAACTTGCTTTACTTTCCTCGAAGCACGATTTCGTCAAACACCCACTGCTGGCTTCACTGCAACGACAGAGCACAGCCGCGCCGAACAGTCTTGTCCTAGCTATCCAGATCCACCACGCAATCTTCGACGGAATGTCTTGGAACCTACTCTTGGACGATCTCGTCCTTTCTTATCGTGGACTCACGCTACCAACACGCCCAAGTTACATCAACTACCTAAACACTCGCTTGTTGAAGCGGACGCCAGATTCTCTCAACTACTGGCGTCAGCTCCTCCACGGCTCAAGCCCAACAACCCTACGCATGCACCCCGAGCCCGTAGCCTCCCCCGAACCAAAACTCCCCACCAAAGAGCTCACCATCTCACGAATCCTCTCCCTCCCCCAACAAGACCAGCACGGCCCCAAACCCACCACCTCCACCGCCGTCCAAAGCGCCTGGATCATAGTCCTCAGCGCCCTCTCCAACAAAACAGACATCCTCTCAATGTACCTAGTCCACGGCCGCGACGAAGCCGTCCCCCAAAGCGACCAGATCACCGGCTGCTGCATCAACGAATGCCCCCTTCGGATCCAGTACACAGACGCAATGACCTGCTCCGATCTCATCCAGCTCGTGCAGGACCAAATGCTCGCCAGCGCGACGCACGGCCACGTCGGCCACGACACGATCGTCGCCGAGTGCACCGACTGGGCGCTGAAAGGCGACTGGTACCAGCAGAGCTCGTTCGTCCAGCACCAAACCGTTCGCGTGAAAGAGAATTTGACGGTTGGGGATGTCGGGTATGTTAATGTTGGGGACCCGGTTGTTGAGCGGAATCTGAGGAGCGATTTCGCGGTCTTGACACATTCGATGGGAGGTGGGGAGTTGGTTGTTGCGATTCGGTGTCGGGGGGATCTTTATGGGGGTGAGGAGGCGGGGGCTGTTGCTGAGGCTTTTGCGATTGCTGTCAGGGGAGTTTTGGGGGGCGGAGACACTTTGGGGGGTTTGCGGAGGAGGTTGAGGCATGTTCCGTTCTTGCCTATGGTTTGACGTGAATGCTCATTGGTTGAACCGGGGATCATGCAAAGCACTCAGCTCTAGGATCCAAAAGAGTGTGCATAGAGGTACCTACTTCCGACCTCAGGCAAACCACGCCTCTATCTAGCAACGACACTCACATAAAGCTCCGATCCTCTTCCCACTTCGCCTCGCCCAACTCAACACCCTCCCACCACTTCCGGACAAACTCCTCAACACCCACAGGCTTGATATTGGGGAACGCCCTGTTCAACTCATCCCCAACAAGGCCCTCCCCATTTACCAGCGCAATCCTCACCTGATTATAAAACCTCTTCCCCTCAACCTCCCTCGCCACCCTCTCCATCTCCCCAACCCCATTCTCCCTCCACAAAAACCTCCTCCCCTGCACCCTCTCCAAAACCCCCACCACCTGCCTCCAATCCAGCACATCCCCCCTCATCCCCATCTCCTTCCCCCACCTCTCCAACCCCAACGCCCCCTCCACAAACCTCGCAACATCCCTCGTATCCGTAAACCCTACAGCCGCCCTCCCATCCCCGGGAAAATCCCCCGTCCCGTTCCTCACATTAACAACAAAATCCCAAGCCCGCAACCCCCCCAGCGCCTCCTCCTCCCCACTCCCCGCCCCCTCCCCCTCCCCAACCCCAGAAACCCCCTTGGGCGTCCCGGTCCCCAAAAACCCCATGAAAATCCCACAGCTGAAGCGCGTGAACTCCATCCCACTGCCCACCACCGCGTCCCAGACCTCGCGCTTCCCGGCGTACAAATCAAGCTCATAACCCCCGCCGCGGAGGGAGAACTCGCTCGGCGCGAAACGCTTCACGCCCGCCTGCTTCGCGGCGGCGACGAGGGCGAGCTGGCCGTCTCGCAGCGCGGCTGCCGAGCCGCCGATTAGGGAGAGGACCGTGTGGACTCCCTGCAGAGCTGCGATCAAGGTCTCGGGCGAGGTGTAGTCGACCTGGCGGACGAAGACTCCGCAGGCGGTCCAGGCTGGTTGCGGGGAGCGGGAGAGGAGGATGAGCTTGTGGGTTTTGTTGGACGAGGAGACGAGGTGGCGGAGGATGGTGAGGCCGAGGCCTGTGGTTGCGCCGGCGAGGGCGACGGTGACCATTTTTTTTCTTGGTTGAGTTGAGTTGGCTTTGACCGGCCCGACAGGACGACCGAGGAACTTGCTCAAATGGAAATGTGGAAGATGCAGGGCGTTGGTTGGCGAAGACTCTTGCTTCGAAACTGTGTAGATATAACGAGAAGAACTTGCGATTGACAAGACCGATATCTTCCAAGACTCTGATTGAATTGCTGTTGCCCTCTTTCGAAACGAGATGGTCTGGATGAAAGAAAAAAAGACAGATCCAGAGACCAGAAGACCTACATACACTCTTATACCCATCCGACAGCCAGTTTGAGATCTTTCTGGAGTCCACATCAACCACCCCGAAATCGTAATCGACTTACGAATCGATCACATAACTCACGGCGATAACACGTTACCACCGTAAGTGAATCTCCGCAATGGATGGGGAAAAGAGCGATTCCAAGGTATGATTGCAGTGCAGTGAGCATGAAATCGGAGAGATAGAAGTTGGAGTTCCTCCAACTTGAGCAAGTTTCTTTGATTGGCTGGGCTGTGCTCTGTACCGGTGTTATGGTATAGAAAGAGTAAATGCCGTCGATGTTCATGGTACTTGCTAAGCGACTATATCGCCGTTCACCACTGGTAGTTTCTTTCACCCAAAAGTAGTCACATGTGTCTTGTTGAGGCGGACTTTAGCGAGTCGAGTCTCTTATAGGGAAATACAAATCGACCCTTGGCCCGTGCATGATCGCCGGACTTTGTCATCTTCACATGGAAATCCAAATGTCAAAATATAATTCACTTACATCCCGCCGCCATTTAAAAAAACAAAACCACATGATACGCCAACAACTCGCCCGAAGAGCAATACCGATCAACACCGCAATCAATATCAACACAATCTCCCATAAAACCACACGGCGTCTCCAATCCACCATGGCCCCCAAACTGCGCGGCCGCGCATTCTACGAGTCTCTCGGCTCGCCCAAATACATCGTCGCCCCAATGGTCGACCAATCCGAGTTCGCCTGGCGCCTCCTCACACGCTCCTTCTTGCCCCCCGACCTCCGAACCTCAGTCCTCGCCTACTCGCCAATGCTACACGCCAAACTGTTCTCGGAGAAACCTGGCTATCGCGGCGAACACTTCAAACCTCTCAAGAACCCCGTCGTATTGCCAACCCCAGCCGACAACGACAAGCAAAAAGCACAGAGCGAGAATGCGCAGCCTCATCTAGACGGAAACCCGCAAATCGACCGCCCACTGTTCGTGCAATTCTGCGCCAACGATCCCGAAGCGCTGCTGGCGGCGGCGAAGATCGTGGCGCCGTACTGCGACGCGGTGGACCTGAACCTAGGATGTCCACAAGGGATTGCCAAGAGGGGGAACTACGGAGCCTTCTTGCAGGAGGATTGGGATTTGATCTACCGGCTGATCAACAAGCTGCACCTGAACCTGGACATACCCGTGACGGCGAAGATGCGCGTGTTGGAGACGAAAGAGAAGACGCTCGAGTACGCGAAGGTGATCCTCAGCGCTGGCGCGAGTATCCTGACGGTGCATGGCAGGCAGCGGGATCAGAAGGGGCATTGGACGGGGCTGGCGGATTGGAAGGTTATTCGGTATTTGCGGGAGAATCTGCCCAAGGAGACGGTGATGTTTGCGAACGGGAATATTTTGCAGTATGGCGATCTGCAGAAGTGTTTGGATGCGACGGGCGTGGATGGTATCATGAGCGCTGAAGGGAACCTCTACGACCCTTCCATCTTCGCTCCCCCTCCCCCTGTGGGCGAAGAAGGCAGCGAATACTGGCGCGGCCGCAATGGCTTGGGTGGCTATCGCGCCGACGCCGTCCTCCGCCGCTACCTCGACATTATCTACAAGCACGTTCTAGACCAAGAACCCCCCGTCCGCGCGCCTCTCTACCTCCCCTCCAACCCAACTCCCGCATCTGAGCCAGCAGCAGCAGCAGCAGCCCCCAAAGAAACCGACTCCGACAAACGCAAAGCCGACTCAACCCCCCACGAAAACCTCACCGACGAACCCGCCTCGAAGAAGCAAAAACGCACCCCTCCCACCACCAAAATGCCCCGCGACGCAAACCTCACCGCAATGCAAGCGCACCTCTTCCACATGCTGCGCGCGCTCGTATCCGCCCACACCAACGTCCGCGACGCGCTAGCCCGCTGCAAAGGTGGCGACATGGCAGCCTACGAGAACGTGCTCTCCCTCGTCGAAGGCGCAGTGCGCGAGGGCATGGAGCACTACGAGCGCGACCCTGCAGCGTACGAGCAAGCGGAAGCGGAGGCGTTGGTGCAGATTGATGCCGAGGAGGAGGCGCTGAGTAGCGACGGGGCTGTGAAGAGGTGTAAGCGGCCGTTCTGGGTTTGCCAGTCGCATGTGAGGCCGCTGCCGAAGGAGGCGATGGAGAAGGGCAGTATTCAGCTGAGTAAGAAGGAGAAGGCCAAGTTGGCGGCGGCGGGGGAGGTCGGGTTGCCTGAGGGTGGGAAGGTGGAGGAGGTTAAAGTTAACGGTGAGCAGCAGAAGGGGCCTGATGAGGCGGCGGAGAAGGTGGAGGTTCCTAAGGAGGGCATGGTGTGTGGTTGAGTTTGACATGAGAGACCCACGCTGAGATCTGGTAACGAATCTTTCCTCGCACATACAGAGCTACAGTACCAACTCAAAGCGGCCACGGGAAATACGACCCAATTATTCCACGGCAACGACAACGAGAGAGCTGCACAAGAGACCGACCGGCCACTGCTGATCACCGTCTCCAAAGGGTGAATATTACTGCAAGTGAACTTAAGCCGAAAGGATCGCGTTGCCAACGAACGATAAATCACCTTAGGTGAAGGCGGAAAGAAAAAAAAACTCCTCCCACCAACCAGTAACGACAACGTCAACAACATACCAGCTACCTACAGTCCCGCACGCCACCCAACCACACACACCAGCCAGCAATCCTTCTTCTTCTTCTCCTTCTCCCTTTTCCTGCGAAGAGGCCCAGCCATGCGCGCAGCAAGTAGCTCCAAACCACGCCCAGTCCAATCCAATCCAATCCCCCTAACCATCCCACCCAACCATCCCATATACATAAGGTAAAATCTCACCTGCACCTGCAACCTGCACCTCACCTCAGCTCGAAAGTCACCAACCCACCCAGTCAGTCAGACCCGCCCCGCCCGTTTCCGTCAGCTTTGCTTTGCTCTGCAGAGCCCAGCCCAGCCCAGCCATGGCATGGCATCATCATTGCAAAGACCAGCATGCGTGCAGGACTTGAGGGCGCGCGCGAGAAGAAGAGATCTTTAACCACGCGTATTGTATGTATGTATGTATGTATGTATGTATGTATGTATGTGTGCGTGCGGCAAGGATGCAGTAAGGTAGTTAGTCTACTTACTGTACTAGACTTGCTTGTCGGCAAGCATGCATGCATGCATACATGCGTACGTAAGTCATTTTTCGAGGGTTTTTTTGGTATGTAAGGTAGGCGGGAAGTACCTAGGATTAGGGATATGAGGAGGTACGCGTGGAATGCACGCAGTAGCTTGGGATTTAATTGGGTTGTTGGCATAAGGTACAGGTACACGTAGGTCGGAGCTAGTTGCTGTTCGCGACCTGCTTACTCGCAGTACAGTAGTGTGAGGTACCTACCTACTGTGTATGCGATGCAGGCTGGAAATAGTACCCGAGCGGACTACCTAGGTAGTGGTAGGTAGGTATCGTCAGCTCTTGATCGTGGTGGCTGAGCTGGTTTCAGTGCAGGTAGGGGAGCGGAAGTCAGAAGAGAGCATAACATGACTTAGGGAATGAGTTACACTCGTGCAGTCGGCGATGAGGACGACGAGGATTCGGATCGTTGATTCCTGATATACCAACAAACCTCGAAAAATTGATCAACGGTGCGATCCAGCCGAGTACCTAGAAGAGGTGGATGGATCTGATTTTCGAGACACGACTAAGATACCTTTTTGTCCTTTTGCTGAGTCTCATGCATACGACGACGACCACAACAACAACAGCCAAGAAACGCATGCAGCGAATAACGTCAAATCACAGTGACTCGTAATGGCACAGCATCGACGAACAGTCCACATACACACACTCGATGCAACGCGCTATGAAGAAAAGGGAAAAAAGCCCTTGAGATGATATACAGATAGGTTTCGCGAAACGCCGCGCGCGTAGTGGTGTTGTTAGGGTTCGGGTTTTCCTCTTTCCCCTTGCCCTACACCCGCGAACAAACAAAAATGCATTACGCTCCATTACCATTCTATGTAGCTACGTAGTAGCAGCAGCAGACAGCAGCAGCATGTGATGAAGCTACAGTGCCTATCAAGCCTTTCTCTCCCACCTCGAACTCAAGACGCCCGTCCATAGCAGCTCGCAGGAACAGAAAACAGACCTGTCCAGAACCCCCTCCCCACCACCTTCGGAGGTCGGCAGCCCGGTTGCAACGGCATGTATAGCTGTCATGAACAGCAACAAGTAGAATGAAGGAAGAAAGGTGAGGTAAAGACGGGATTTTGGTCAAAGCTACATGTATGTTTCCTGTTTTAGACCAGATGGGCTGGCTTACGTATACCATGCCGTGGCGCAAGCCTGTTGCCTGACGGCTTTTCCCAGTGTTGTCCATGATGGCCAGCATGTTTTCGCGGCACATGTGTGGCTGGGGGAGACTTTTGTTCTTGGTTTACGGTACTTGCCACGCTTTTATTCTTCTTTGAGTTAGAATGCGTACTACATGCCTCGTGGCTAGTTCAGAAAGGCAGATCTGAACCTTGGTTGTTTTGTGTCGAGTACGATAGCTCTTTCTTTTGGGCTTGTGGGTGGGTCGCGTCGACACGGCAGTTGAGGATCATGTAAACATACATTAGTAGTACCTAGTAAGCGCATGTACACAGACAGAAAAAGACCCAAAATCCGGTGGAAAGCCTTGGGAGATGTGGGTTGTATGTATGTACGTGTAATGTAGTAGTTGCTTTTTTGATGCGCGTGTACTTTACCGAACGACATTCAGATGATAATGGTATGTCGCGATGGTGGGATCGTGATAAGAATCTTGGCCAGCCTCAAGCGGCTGAATGCAGTTCTATGTTTTGGAGAAAGTCTACATGTCT
>Ga0265798_10002361_pt1 | contig 28016 bp, 26 predicted proteins | sample P3T30metagenome_FD_192430 | JGI IMG/M metagenome (GOLD analysis project Ga0265798, IMG submission 192430) | Plant litter microbial communities from East Loma Ridge, Irvine, California - P3 T30 | ecosystem: Environmental > Terrestrial > Plant litter > Unclassified | place: USA: California...
CCAATTGGTCGAAACCAACTTGCGGCAGGCACTGGAACACGGCGAATTCATGCTGCACTACCAGCCCAAGATCGACCTGCAAACCGGTTGCATCACGGGCGTCGAAGCGCTTCTGCGCTGGGAGCATCCGGAATGGGGACTGGTCATGCCGGAGCGATTCGTCGCGATTGCCGAAGATTGCGGCCTGATCGTTCCCATCGGGCGCTGGGTACTGGGTGAGGCTTGCGCGCAACTGGCACGCTGGCACGCGATGGGCATCCCGGACATATCGATCGCGGTGAACATCTCCTCGCTAGAATTTCGCCATCGGGATTTTTTCGCTCACACGCTCGCCATTTTCGATGCCACCGGCGTGGACCGGACCCATATCCAGCTCGAGTTGACCGAAAGCGTGCTGATGCATGATGTCGCCGCCAGCGCCCTGCTGCTGGCCAAGCTCAAGTCACTGGGCGTCCAGATCGCCGTCGACGACTTCGGCACCGGTTACTCCAGCCTCAGTTACCTGAATGACTTCCCGATCGACGTGCTCAAGATCGACCAGTCGTTCGTCAAGGCGATCGGAGCGGGAACCGGGCCGGGACGCAATGGCGCCATCGTCAGTGCCGTCATCGACATGGGGAAAAACCTGCACCAGCGCGTCATCGCCGAGGGCGTCGAGGACGAGGCGCAGCTGGCTTTTCTCAAGAACCACAACTGCAACGAAGGCCAGGGATTCCTGTTCAGCCACCCGGTGAGTGCGGCGCGGATGCAGGCAATGCTGGGGACTCGCGGACCTGGCTGAACGGCTGCGCGGCGCCATGCATTGATGTCGATGCCATGACCCGCTTTCCTTGCTAGCCGCAGAAAACCGCGGGGCTCACGCCGGACCGTTCAATCAGTTGCCCCAGGTGCGCAGTCGGTTATGGCTGCGGCTGCGCGCATGCATTGGAAAACGCCAGTGCGACCATCGACCATCTTCAATTGGCAGCTTGCAGTCGCCGTACAGCTTCCGGGACAGAATTGGCGAGCAGCAATGTGGTTGCCGATGACGTGGAGAACGCGTGCGAGGACAGGGAGGCCTGCCATGCGCAATAGCCGGCACCGTGAAAGAGATGCGCCTGCACGCGCTCATCGTCGTTTGAGACAGGCCTGCTCATGGTCATAACAGAAGAGTTCGCTGTAATGCGTATGAAATGTGCGTTTCTGAGATGTATTTCTTGAAATCGCCATGTACAGGCAAGGCGCAGCGTAAGATCGGTGATTAACCTGCCGAAAGGCGTCCTGTGCAAGCCCTCGTCCTACTGGTTGAAGAAGACCGCATGATGCGCAAAACGATTTCCGATATGCTCGAAGCGATGGAATGTCGAGTTTGGGTCAACGCCCTCGAGCGCGCGCGTAGGGTGATGAGCGCTATTGCGTTCGATGTCATCATTGGCAATGCATGGTCATCGACAAGTCTTGAACTGAGCTACGCTGCGGCAGCAAAGACCATGCAATCGAACATCAGGCTCATTCTGGTGTGTGCTGATTCCCTCTCCCAGTGCCTATCTGCTTCGGTAAACGCTTTCGTCGTCAAGCCATTGTTGCTTGAATCACTCGGCGACGCACTGACAGCAGTATTGCGCAAGCTGCATTAGCCATGGAACCCTGCGTCGAAGTCCGTCGGAATACGCACTGCCAAATGCTGGTGGACGTTGGAATCGTCCTCGCCCGCGCATATGGCCCCGATTACGCGCGCGCCTTCCTGGAGGAGATGCACATCCAGCAGAACGTCATAGCCCGCGTCCTTTCGGGAAGCGCGCGCCGAATGATGCACCTTCAGTCGCCACTTGCCCACGCAGGAGATCAGGTGGCGTCGAGCAGCTGACGTCATCCTGGCTCGGAAGATTTCTCGACGAGGCTCGTGTGCGATACAGGCAGTGCCATCAATTTGCCTGGCATGTACGCTGCCTTCGTGGACACGACTGCCATCCCGGCCTTGACCGAAGACCTACTGCGCCACCACGTGCACCCGGATCGTCGATACAGCCGCCGTCGAGGTGTACTGTCAATGGTGGACACGTCCGTCTCAAGCCGCCGGTCTCGCCCTGTTGAGATTCCCGGCCAATGAGGCTGGTGGTACATAGCCAGGGCGCGAATGGCGCCGCAGGCGATGGTAGAAGATGTGCTTGTACTGCTTGAGTGCTGATTCTGCATTGGCCCGTCCGGCGCACCTTTGGTGATGAATCATTTCGTTTCTCGAGCTGCCCAGAAGCGCTCCACCGGGGCACTGCCGTACCGGTTTCCCTTGCACGACATGCAAGCCTGCAAGTTGAAACGCACATTCTCTATAAAGAATCTTATTGCTGGCGCAACTTCTCGGCTTTCTTGACCTTCTTGTCGGCCTTTTTTTCCTTTGGCGTCTTGGCAGGTTCTTTTTTCGTGGATTTCTTCGCTTCCTGACTTTTGCTCATGATGTGCTCCGGTTAAACAGGACTTTGCTGCCAAGCGCTGTGGAACATCTGGGACCAGAAGAATCCAGGGCAATGCACTGGACAACGTGAAACGAACGGATAGCCTCAGGGGCGGGATACCGGTATGCACCAGCTGCGCAGTGATAGCGCGATGCCGGCATCGTTTGATGCGCACTGCCTGGCACGCGTCGTCCGGGCCCGCCGTATCCTGTTCAAGCCGACCCTGTATCCATTGGCGCGGCAACGCAAGGCAAACATGCTGTCGTCTTGCGCAGTGACGCCAACTGCCGGCACGTCGCCCGCGGTCAGGGCGACCGGACCTGGCCAAATCGTCCTGCTGCCAGATCACGCTCGAACGCAGCAACCCAAGCCGTTGCGTCACCAGTCGGATACTCCCTGTGCTGCGCAGTCGACTTGCGACGGACGTCGACGTAACCCTTGAAGAGATACAATTCATCACTACCCGGATCGGTGGTGTCGACTTCATGCAGTTCGAAATCGGCAGGATCGCAAGACCATGCTCTCAGCACGTCCGCATACCGCAGCATCTCGTCAGGCTCGATCAGTTCCATGACAGCTCCTCGATCATCGTGACCATGAATCCATGCTAGCACGATGCAGCATTGCCGTCGCCGCGGCTGCGCGCCGATGCGCCTGCAGGCGCCCGGGCCATGCGCCTGGGCAATGTCACGCGTGGCGGCGTGTGCTTTTATCGCGTCCGCCGCGCAAGGGAGTAGACTGGGTTCACAAGGTCGCCACGATGCGCTCCCGCCCACGGAAACTTCCTTTCGCGGCAGGTCAACAGCGCACTCACCGGTGGCCGTCACAGCCCGCACGCTGCGGGCCGTACGGGCATGCATCAGGGGCGTCGACGCTGCGCATACGCGCTGATTGCGGCGAGACGACAGCCGAAGGTCGGCATGCCTGCCTCAATCACCGCAGGAGGCATCATGCGACACATCTTACGAGCGGTTTTCGACGACCATGCCAGAGCCCGGCAGGCACTGGATGCATTGCTGCGCGCCGGACACGCTGGCGCGAAGACGACGCTGGTCAGCATACCGGGCAGCTGGCCGGCGCGAAGCGCTGGCCGATACCGGTCTGCCTGGTGGGCCGGCAGCCGCGATCTGCCCGCTGCGCGGCACGTCGTTCGTTCCAACGACCATCCTGCAGGCCAGGCCAGCGGGTCTGGTCCGCCTGCCAGCCACGTCCTGACGCTGGTGACGGCGTCGGACGCTGAAGCACAACGGGCTGCGTCGCTGGTGCCCGTCCTGATCGACCTTGCTGCGCACGAAAGCACACCGGGCGCAGCCTGTGCGCCCCCGGACATCGCGCCGATGCACTACCGGCGCCACGTTTGCGCCCGGGCGATACCGCACGGTCCACCTGACCTTGGCCAGTATCCCGATCTGCGCACTGCAGCCGGCACGCTGGCGGCCAGGGCAACGCGCCCGGGTCCGATGATAGACGCCGGTCGATCGCTGCGAAAGCCACCCGGCAGCGCCTTGCCCTGGAAAGCTGCCGCCAACCTGCCCGACGATACCGACGTCTCGCACACGGCATACCGCTTCGGCCGTGACATGCATGAGAACGATCGTTACCGCAACCGTTCATGGAGCGAGGCCAACGGCGACCTGAAGCTGCGGTGGGAAGAATCGTCCCCGGATGAGACGCACTGGGCTGCGTCGGCACTGGCCGTACACACCGGCTGGAACAGCATCAGTCCGGACATCGATGACGACAGCTATCGCCACACTCACTGGAACAGCCGTTATGCCGCCAGCGCCATGCCGGTCTCGCCAGCCGCGCCGTCCGATACGGGCGGACCTGCCCCGGCGCCGGCGGCCGACTGGAAGCGTCGCCATCCCGGCCAACTGCCGCCCTGGGCAGCCTTTGTCGACGCGCTGATGCATGGCTGGAGCAGGATCACGATCGGAATCGCGATGGACGAGGACGACGAACGACGGCGCCGCGCGAGCACCCGGCCACGGCGGATGTGAATGGATACGACCTCGGGTAAAAACAAGGCAAACGTGCTGCCGCAGGCGTTCGCGGACCGCGCGTGGACGAGGCAGGGGCAATCAGCGTGACCATCGCAGCGGCGCGGCCGGAGCGGATGCGCCGGCCGCTACGCGCTGGCTTCGGGGCCGGTCGGCCTGGCGCCGCTGGTCACGCACCGGTCGAAGCCGGACCGGATCGAGCAAGCCTGCGTCCTGTTCGCACACCAGCGCGACGCGAATCTGAAATTCGCTAGCACGATGCAAGTACAACCGGGCGGACGCATCGGCGTATCCGACAAAGGCAGCAATGAGCATACGAAGCCTGAACTACTTGTTTGGCCCGCGATAGGTCGCCGTCATCGGCGCCTCCGACCACGAGCACAGCGTAGGCGCAACCGTGCTGCGCAACCTGATCGACGGCGGCTTCGAAGGCGCGATCAAGCGCCGGTGTCGATTTCGGCGATGTCGTCGATTACCTGGCGCGCGATCCGGATAACGGCGCCCTCCTGATGTACATGGAAGACCTGAAGCATGCGCTCAAATTCATGTCGGCAACGGGCGCCGACGACGTATACGACGCCGCGATCAGGCGCGCCGGCATGTTGCAGGTGCTGTCGACCGAAGACCTGTTCGACGCGGTGCAAACCCTGGCGCATGTGCCGCCGAGCGGCGGCGAACGCCTGGCGATCCTGACCAACGGGGGCGGCCCCGGGGTCATGGCGACCGATGAACTCGTATGTAACGGCGGCACGCTGGGCGCGCTGGCTGCGGCGACGCCGTGGCGCAGACGCGCGCCATGTTCTCCGATGCCGGCATTCCAACCTTCGATACTCCGGAAGACGCGGTACATGCTTCTTTGCAGATAGTCCATTACCGCCGCGCCCAGGGTGTGCTGATGCAGGTGCCGCCTGCGGCGCCTGGCGATCTAGCTGTCGAAGCGATGCACCAGCGCCTGTCGCGCCTGCAGCCAGGGGCGCGACTGCGGGGGTTTTCGGTCCAGGCCATGGTGCGGCGTGCGCAGGCGCATGAGTTGATCGTGGGCGTCACGACCGATCCGGTGTTCGGGCCGGTCATCCTGTTCGGACAGGGTGGCGTGGCAGTGAAAGTAAGCGCCGACCACGCGGTCGGCCTGCCGCCCCTGAACATGGTCCTTGCGCGCGACATGGTCTCGCGAACGCGCATATCGAAGCTGCCGTCGGGATACCGCAATCGTCCGAAAGCCGTTGGCGACGCGATCTGCCGCACCCTGATCCAGGTGGTCCGGCTGGTCATTGATGTACCCGAGATCGCGGAACTCGACATCAATCCGCTGCTGGCCAACGCCCAGGGGGTGATTGCGCTCGACGCCCGCATGCGGGTGACCGTATCGCCGATATCAAGGCGCCCCTGTTCCTGCCGGCCGGCGAGCAGGACGATATCACGACGCCGGAACAGGTATTTCGCGCGGCAGCACTGGTTGGTACGACGCCCGGGAAGATCGTCCAGAAGCTTGTGCCCGGTGGGCATATCGGCTTGTTCATGGGGACCCAGACCCTGCGCATCGTATGGCCTGGCGTGACGGACTGGATCCTGAACAACCCGTAGAACGGCGCGCCTGCCCGCGGCTCCGATCGCGCTAAAAGGCCGGCCGGACCAACCGGTCGCCGCCCTGTGGTGCGACACGTGCGCGATTTTATGCAGGTAAATACTTTTCCAGTTCGTCCCGTGCGGCCTGAAAAGAGCGCATAGTTGTCTTGTTCGCACGGTCCCTTCGAGATCCTGCATTCGAGCAGCGAATCGCTGCCCCTTCCCTGGTACGCAAGGAATCCCCCACCAGTTGTACTGACAGTGAGCGTACTGCGTACGGCTCAACTGAAAGGTAGCTCATGTTTCCATTTACTCAATCCGTCAATCCGGCCCTGCGATCGCACCTCGACTCGCAGCTCGCCTTATTCAACGATTTGTCGCGGTCGCTGTCGTCGTCGTTTCAAAGTGTATGCCAGGCGAATTTCAAGCTCGGCCGGGACATGCTGGAGGAGTCCCTCGGCGCTGGACGGCGCATGCTGGCAAACGGGCAAGGCAGCGCCGTGGCCGGCACAGTTCTGCCGGATGGCAAGTCGGCCACCGAACACATGTACACCTACCGGCAGCATATCTCGCGTATTGCGGCAGGATCGCAGGTGGATCTTGCACGTGTCACCGAGCAGCATGGCCGGGAAACATCCCGTACGGCTCAGGCACTGGCGGACGAGGTGAAGCGGGTCGCTGCGGACCAGGCCGGAGCCAGCGCACGCCAGAAATAACACCGGCTTGATCATCAGGAGTCATCGTGAAAACCAACCCAGCGGGCATGCCGGCAAGTGCGGCATATCGACCATTCAGGTACGGCCAGCCAGGTCGGTGCCGGCGACAGGATCATGCGCTCGACTGCCGCCATGCTTGACCAGGCGCTGTGCACTGCCATGCTGTCGGGAAGCTCGCGGTTCGCTGTGGTCGTCACCGACCCGGATGGCTGCCTGGTAAATTACAACACCGCAGCAGCGACCTTGTTTGGCCTGCACGATGGATTCGTCGGCACCAGTCTCGGCTGTATTTTCACTGACCGCCAGCGACAATCGGGCCTACCAGAGAGCGAAATGCGGCGCGCGCTGAACCATGAAGGCGTGGCGGAAACGCGCCCCTGCCGTCATGTAAGCACAAGCGGCGACAGTTGGGTCGAAACCGAATTGACAGCGCTTTTCGATGGCGCCGGAGTGCATATCGGCTTCATGCGCATTGCGCAAGATGTACATGAGCGTTACCTGAACGAGGAAGCCATACGCGCTCACGCAGGCACCGATCAACTGACCGGATTGCTGAACCGCCGGGCCTTCCACGAAAAGCTCGACCAGTGTGTGGTAGCAAATGGACGCGCGAACAGTTTCGCGATCCTGCACCTGGTCGACCTCGACCTGTTCAAGCAGATCAACGACACCCTCGGCCATGCAGCCGGCGACGAGGTGCTGGGTGCAGTCGCAGCCCGGCTCAGGAACGTGACCCGCGATTCGGACTATGTCGGGCGCCTGGGCGGAGACGAATTCGCGGTCCTGCAAACAGGGGCGCATTCCTTGCTTGACGGGAGCTATCTGGCACACAAGCTGGTGGCCTCGTTCCGTGAGCCGATCCGTCTTGCCCATCATGAGGTGTCCGTATCGGTCAGTATCGGCATCGCAACTGCACCATGCGACGGCCAGTCGGCTGCCGAACTGCTGCGCAAGGCCGACCTCGCACTGTATCGCGTCAAAAGCGATGGCCGTGACAATTACCGCTACTTCACCCAAACCCTGGACGACATGGCGAAACGTCACCGCGAGCATATCGCGGCATTGCACGAAGCAGTGCAACGACGTCAGTTCCACCTCGAGTACCAGCCGATCGTGTCCACCGGCGACGGCAGCATCCATCGTGCGGAAGCGCTGCTGCGCTGCGATCACGCGGCGTTGAAGGACTTGCCGATCGTAGAGGTACTGGACTTGTTGCGCCATAGCGGTACGATGGCCGAGGTGAGCCATTGGATCATCGGGCAAGCCTGTCGCGATGCGCGCCAATGGTTGTCGCAGGGGTACGCTCCCATGCGCGTCGCCGTCAACCTCTGCGCGCGCGAGCTGTCCACCGCCGGCATCGTCCAAATCGTCGAAGCAACATTGCGCGAATACGGCCTGGAACCGGAGAGCTTGTCGGTGGAGCTGACCGAGCATGATCTTTTCGACAGCAAGGGAGCCGGCTTGCAAGTGCTGTGCGCGCTGCGCGCGATGGGCGTGTCGATTTCGCTGGATGACTTCGGTACTGGTTTCGCCTCCATGGGATACCTGACGTCGCTACCGCTCGACGTGCTCAAGCTCGACCGGAGTTTTATCGCCGGGCTGCCCGACGATGCCGTTTCTGCAAAAGTCGTCAGCGCCATCGTGGCCCTGGCGCATTCGCTTGGCCTGCGTGTGGTCGCCGAAGGCGTCGAGACAGCCCGCCAGCGCGACTACCTGGTCGAACGCGCTTGCGACGAGCTGCAAGGCTTCCTGATCTCGGCCCCGCTCACTGCCGCCGAATTGAGTCACTTCCGTACGCACTGGGCGCCGCATCAACACCGGTGCTGGGGTTGACGCGCCATCTGCCGGCACAAACGCCCATGTGCTGCGGCAGCGCGCGTCAAGTTTCGGGCGCCGGGATGCGGTTCGTCAGCGCTTCGCCGCGCTCGAGCGCGCTGATGCTCTCGAGCGTTGTCTGCATGATCTGGCCGACAGCCTCCACTGTGAAGAAGGCTTGGTGGCCAGTAACGATCACGTTCGGAAAAGACACCAGACGCTGGATCACGTCATCCGTGATGATGGTAGAGGACAAATCCTGGAAGAACAGGCTGGCCTCCTGCTCGTAGACGTCGATCGCCAGGCCGCCCAGCTGGCCGGTCTTCAACGCCGCAATGGCGGCCTCGGTGTCGATCAGGCCGCCGCGACTGGTGTTAACCAGGATGCTGCCCCGCTTGGCCCGCGCCAGCGAGGCGGCGTCGACAATATGATGGGTGTCTTCGTTCAAAGGGCAATGCAGCGACACGACGTCGCTGCAGTCGAGCAGCGCATCGCTATCCACATAACGCGCCCCAAGCGCCTCGAAGCCGGGATTCGGATACACGTCGTGTCCGACAACTGTACAGCCAAAACCGAGCATGATGCGCGCGAAGATCATGCCGATCTTGCCGGTGCCGATCACCCCGACCGTCTTGCCGTGCAGATCGAATCCCATCAGCCCGTCAAGATCGAAATTACCGTCGCGTGTGCGCACGCTGGCGCGCGCGATTTTACGGTTCACTGCCAGCAGCAGACCGACGGCGAATTCGGCGACCGAATGGGGCGAATAATCCGTCACCCGCACGACGTCGATGCCAAGGCGCGCGGCGGCAGCGGCATCGATGTGGTTGTAACCGGTCGACCTCGTTGCAACCAGCCGGGTGCCCTGCCGGGCCAGCAGGTTCAGCACTTCTGCATCGACATTGTCGTTCACAAAGACGCAGACTGCTTCGCAACCGGTCGCCAGCACTGCGGTAGCGGGAGTCAGACGGTCTTCAATGAAGCGCAGTTCGTGTCCGGCGTGCGTATTTGCCCTGGCCAACATGGTCTTGTCGTAGCGCCGTGCGCTAAATACCGCTGTTTTCATTCGAGCTCCCAGTGACGGTCGGATTGGCTGACCCAAGAATACCTGCTGCAGCTAGAATGGTTTCAACTCTTTTCGAGAAAGTCCGCCATGCTTCCGGACCTCGCCCTGTTTTTTACCGGACAACCCTTGTTTGCCTTGTTCCTGGTGATCGCGGCTGGCTATCTGCTCGGCGCAGTGACGGTCAAGGGAATTTCACTAGGCGCCGGCGCCGTGCTGTTCGTCGGCCTGGCCATTGGCGCAGCCGTCCCCAAGCTATCCTTGCCGCCCCTGCTCGGCAACCTCGGCTTGCTGCTGTTCTTGTATGGCGTGGGTATTGCCTACGGCGCCCAATTCTGGCGCGGCCTCACCAGCGCAGAAGGCGCCAAGTCGAACCTTGCCTCTGCGGTGGCGGTTGGATGCGCATTGGCGTTAACGTTGCTGATAGCGAAATGGTCTTGCGCGCTGGGCCTGGGCGAGGCCCTGGGCGCCTTTGCCGGCGCCGGGACCAGCACCGCGGCGCTGCAGGCCGCATTGACCGATTTCGGCAGCGCGCCCGCCACCGGGTATTCGGTGGCCTACCCGCTCGGGGTTGCCGTGCCAATTTTGATCCTTGGACTGTACAATGCGCTACGCAAGCCGGCCATCGCACAAGCTAGCACTGCAGCATTGCAAATTGCGGAAATCGACGTCGACGAATTCAGCGTGCTCAATACAACCCTGGGCGAGGCGGGCAGCCGGCTGCCTGCGGGAATTTCGATCGCCGCCATCCGCCGTGGACATCGCAACCTTGTCGCGGACGATGCGATGCGTATCGAGCCTGGCGACGTGCTGCTGCTAACCGGAATCGACCCGGAGCTCCTGCACGACGCGGCCACCCGCTTTGGGCGCGCCCATCCGGGCAGGATGTTGCGCGATCGCAGTGACCTCGACTACGAGCGCTTTTTCATCTCGAACCCGGCGCTCATCGGCAGGAGCATCGCCTCCCTGGCGCTTCCTTCCGAACTCAATGCCCGCATCCTCCACCTGCGTCGCAGCGACGCCGACCTGCCGATCACTGCGCAGCGCATGCTGGAAGCCGGCGACCGCATCGGGGTTCTGGCGCCACGCGCCAGCTTTCCCGCCCTGCGCCAGCTGTTCGGCGACTCGGTTCGCAGCACCGGCGAGGTCAGCTATATCGGCATTGGCGTCGGCGTCACACTGGGACTCGGCTTCGGGGCCATTCACTGGCCGCTACCGCTGCTGGGGCAGTTTTCGCTCGGGTTTGCGGGACTACTGCTGATGGCGCTGTTGCTGGGCTGGCGCCGCCGTACCGGGCCGCTTTATTGGGCGATGCCGATCTCGGCCAACCTCGTACTGCGCAATTTCGGCCTTACTCTCTTTCTTGCGGTCGTCGGCCTGTCCTCGGGCGCCACGTTCGCGGCGACGATTGCGCAGGACGGCTTGCTGTATCTGCTGCTCGGCAGCGCCATCGTGGCAACGCTGGTGGTGGTGACGATGACGATCGCGCTAGGGGTGTTCCGCCTGCCTTTCGACAGCGTTGCAGGCATCGTGGCTGGCGTGACCGGCAATCCGGCGATTCTCGGATTCGCCAACAGGATTGCACCGACCGATCGTCCCGATATCGGCTACGCCATGATTTTCCCGTCGATGACAGTGTTGAAGATTCTGCTCGTCCAGCTGGCCAGGGTGTGGGGGAACTAAGTGATGCGATGTTACCGTGACTCCCTATTTCCAGGACATGCCAGATGTGGAGTATGGGGGTTGATCGCTACCAGTTCACTGGACACTGATGTGTCGTAAATTAGTGAAAAAATTACGAACTATCAAAACAAATCGCCGGCAAATGCCGGCGACAGACTTGTTTTTATTTTGATCAATGCCCGATCCCGGACATAAGATATGCTGGAGGCGAGGACGGGAGTCGAACCCGTCTACACGGCTTTGCAGGCCGCTGCATAACCGCTTTGCTACCTCGCCAGAGGATATGGTGCGCTTGCCTGATGTGAACGGTTATGAAGCACATCAACAAGGGAAGAAGGCTTCTTCCTGAATTCTGGAGCGGGAGAAGAGTCTCGAACTCTCGACCTCAACCTTGGCAAGGTTGCGCTCTACCAACTGAGCTACTCCCGCTTAGGAGTGATACAACTGCATGCAAGAACTGGAGCGGGAGAAGAGTCTCGAACTCTCGACCTCAACCTTGGCAAGGTTGCGCTCTACCAACTGAGCTACTCCCGCTTGGAGTCTTACAACGTACTGCGCCAAACTACATTTACTGCATGCTGCCCCAGACGAAACTGGAGCGGGAGAAGAGTCTCGAACTCTCGACCTCAACCTTGGCAAGGTTGCGCTCTACCAACTGAGCTACTCCCGCCTACAGAACAACGATTATGACAGACTTTTGACGTTTTTCCAAGATCGCTTTACAGCTTAGCAATCTTTGGAGCGGGAGAAGAGTCTCGAACTCTCGACCTCAACCTTGGCAAGGTTGCGCTCTACCAACTGAGCTACTCCCGCTTCGTCTTTCAATCTGTTGCGTTGTTGTTGCAACAGGCAGGCATTATAGAGATTCTATTCTGTACGTCAAGGATGACCACGAAACAAATTAACTCGGGACCTTTTCCTTGATCAGCGGCCAGGCCCGGCGCAGGTAGTAGAACATCGACCATACGGTCAGCACGCCGGCTACCCACAGCAGGTATTCGCCCCAGAAGTGGATGTCCAGGCCAAACAGCTTGTCATGGAACAGCAGCATCGGGATCGCGGTCATCTGGGCCGCGGTCTTGATCTTGCCGAGCGAGCTGACCGCCACCGACTTGGTGGCGCCGATCTGGGCCATCCATTCGCGCAGGGCCGAGATGGTGATCTCGCGGCCGATGATGATGCCGGCCACGATGGCGTCAACGCGGTCGAGCTGGACCAGCACCAGCAGCGCGCCGGCCACCATCAGCTTGTCGGCCACCGGATCCAGGAAGGCGCCGAAGGCCGAGGTTTCGTTCCAGCGTCGGGCCAGGAAGCCGTCGAACCAGTCGGTGATGGCGGCCACGATGAAGACCACGGTGGCGGCAAGGTTGCGTTCCGGCAGGGTCATCCAGTCGGTGGGCAGGTAGAACAGGCCGACAACCAGGGGAATGAGGGCGACGCGTAACCAGGTCAGGAGAATCGGGATGTTGAAGGGCATAAAGAGCTGATTACCGTGAAAAATTCTTGCCCGTAAGTCTACATGGGTATGCCTGTTTGGGCCAGTTGACTCGGCTTTATCAGGTGGGAGCGGAGGAATGTAAGCTCAACGGGCGACAGCTGGGAATGGTTGACGCATGGGATCGGGATTATGCGGACGATGTTTGGGATGGGGTGATCGTATGCAGGGGGGTGGCATCCGGCGGTTGGACGCGTGGACGGCAGAGCCGTCCACCCTACGATGGATGCGTACGGTTGGCGGCTCTGCCGCCGACGCGTTCAGCCAGTGCAAACGCCATGGTCATGCATGCCGGCGTTGAACGCGTCGCGGCGAAGCCGTGGGGCCGCCGAGGCCAAACCTAAGGTCAATGCATCTGGCGCCAAATTGGCGTTTAATGCAATTGCCGGTAGATCTCCTCGGCCAGGGCGCTGGAGATGCCCTCGACCGTCATCAGGTCTTCCACGCTGGCGTCGACCACGCCGCGCAGGCCGCCGAAGCGCGCCAGCAGGCGCTGGCGGCGCTTGGCGCCGATGCCTTCGATCTCTTCCAGGCGCGAGGCCTGGCGCGCCTTGGCGCGCTTGGCGCGCATGCCGGTGATGGCGAAGCGGTGTGCTTCGTCGCGGATCATGGCCACCAGCATCAGTGCTGCCGATTCCTTGCCCAGTTCCTGAGCCGGACGGCCGTCGGCGAAGATCAGGGTTTCCAGGCCGACCCGGCGCCCCTCCCCCTTGGCCACGCCGACGATCATCGAGATGTCCAGACCCAGTTCGGTGAACACCTGGCGCGCCATTTCCACCTGACCCTTGCCACCGTCGACCAGCACGATGTCGGGCATGACGCCCTCGCCCGCCTCCACCGCCGCCGCCACCTTTTCGTAGCGGCGCGTGAGCACCTGGCGCATGGCGGCGTAATCGTCGCCCGGGGTGATGCCGTTGATGTTGAAGCGGCGATATTCCCCGTTCTGCATCTGGTGGTGATGGAACACCACGCACGAGGCTTGCGTCGCTTCGCCCGCCGTGTGGCTGATGTCGAAGCACTCGATGCGCAGCGTGTCGAGCTCTTCGCTCTCGAGCTGCAGCACGTCGGCCAGCGCGCGCGTGCGCGCCTGCTGCGAGCCCTGCTCGGACAGCAGCCGCGCCAGCGCGATCTCGGCGCCCTTGCACGCCATCTCGAGCCACTGGCGGCGCTGGCCGCCCGGCTGCAGCACCAGATTGATGCGGTGGCCGCATTGCTCGCTTAGTGCCAGGATCAGCTCCGGCTGGTCGAACTCGACGTTCATGATCAGGGTGCCGGGGATGAACTGGCCCGCATAGTGTTGCGCCAGGAAGGCGCTCAGCACCTCGACCTCGATCGGGGCTTCGCCCAGCGCGTCGCCGACGTGGCTCGGGAAGTAGGCGCGGTCGCCCAGGTGGCGTCCGCCGCGCACCATCGCCAGGTTGACGCAGGCGCGACCGCCCTGCACGATCACGGCGATCACGTCGACGTCGGCGTCGCCGGTGGTTTCCATGCTCTGCGCGTGCAGCACTTTCGACAGCGCCTGGATCTGGTTGCGCACGGCGGCGGCCTGTTCGAATTTCAGGTCCATGGCGTAGTCCTGCATCTTCTGCTCGAGGTCGGCCATCACTTCGCTCTGGCGCCCGCGCAGGAAGCGCGCCGCGTTCTCGACGTCGAGCGCGTAATCATCGGGCGTGATCAGGTCCACGCACGGCGCGCTGCAGCGGCCGATCTGGTGCAGCAGGCAGGGCCGGGTGCGGTTCGAATACACGCTGTCTTCGCAGGTGCGCAGCATGAACACGCGCTGCAGCAGCTGGATCGATTCCTTGGCCGCCCAGGCGCTGGGGAAAGGTCCGAAGTACTGGTTCTTCTTGTCCAGCGCGCCGCGGTAATAGGCCAGCCGCGGCGCCTTGCCGCCGGTGATCTTGATGTAGGGGTAGCTCTTGTCGTCGCGGAACAGGATGTTGTAGCGCGGCTTGAGCGACTTGATCAGGTTGTTTTCCAGGATCAGCGCCTCGGCCTCGCTGCTGACCACGGTCGTCTCGAGGCGCGCGATCTGCGACACCATCATCGCGATGCGCGGGCTGGACAAGTTCTTCTGGAAATAGCTCGACACGCGGTTCTTGAGATTGCGCGCCTTGCCGACGTACAGCACGTTGTCGGCGCCGTCGAAATAGCGGTATACCCCGGGCAGCGGCGGCAAACGATTGACCACCTGCAGCACCTGGGCGCGGGTATCGGCCTTGACCTCGGGGCTGAGGTCGCGGTTGGCCTCGGCGCGCGACTGTTCGCGCGCTTCGCTCAGGCGCTCGCGCCCCAGGCGCGCCGCCAGTTCGGGCGTGAGGTCGACGCCGCCCTGGGTTCCATCTGGTTTTGCTTCGGACATTACTCTTCCGTTGATGACACTGGAGATGCAGCTGGGGCCTGGGTCACGATCACGAAGGCGACGCCGTAATCGGCCTCGTCGCTGATGGTGACCTGGGCGCTCAGCCGGTTGCTGCGCATGAATTCCTCGAGCGCGCCGCTGCAGACGATGACCGGCTTGCCGCTCGGGTCATTGAGCATCTGCGCCGAGCGCCAGGTCATGGGCATGCGTAGCCCCGTGCCGATGGCTTTGGAGAACGCTTCCTTGGCCGAAAACCGGGTGGCCAGGAAGCGCAGGCCGCGCGTTGCGTTCTTGGCGCTGCGGGCGTGGTATTTGGCCAGTTCTTGCGGGCCCAGGATCTTCTCGGCGAAGCGCGGGCCGCTGCGTGCGAGGGCAGCCTCGACACGCGAGATCTGGACGATGTCGGTGCCGATGCCGTAGATCATCTTCAGGCTCCCGCGCCGTGTTGCCGGCCATACGATACGCCGAGGCGCGCGGCGACCATGATCGCCTTCATTTCGCGCACTGCGTTTTCCCAGCCGACGAACAGTGCATGGCCGACGATCGCGTGGCCAATGTTCAGTTCGTGGATGTCGGCGATCGCCGCGATCGGCTGGACGTTGGTGTAATGCAGGCCGTGGCCGGCATTCACGCGCAGGCCGCGCTTCGCGCCTTCGTGTACGCCAAGCTTGATGCGCTCCAGTTCGCGCGCCACTTCCCCGCCTTCAGCTTCGGCGTAGCGCCCGGTGTGCAGCTCGATCACCGTGGCGCCGACGGCCGCAGCCGCTTCGATCTGGCGCGCGTCGGCGTCGATGAACAGCGAGACGCGGATGCCTTCGTCCTTCAACTGCTTCACGGCCGCTTCGACCTCGTTGTAGTAGCGCACCACGTCCAGTCCGCCTTCGGTGGTGACTTCTTCGCGCCGCTCGGGCACCAGGCACACGTCCTGCGGCTTGACCTGGCAGGCGAAGTCGATCATCTCGCGCGTCACCGCCGCTTCCAGGTTCATGCGCGTCAACAGCAGCGGACGCAGCGCCAGCACGTCGGCGTCCTTGATGTGGCGGCGGTCTTCGCGCAGGTGCAGCGTGATCAGGTCGGCGCCGGCCTGCTCGGCCAGCAGCGCGGCGCGCAGCGGGTCCGGATAGGTGGTGCCGCGCGCATTGCGCACGGTGGCGACGTGGTCGATGTTCACGCCCAGGTCGATCACCTGGCCGGCAGGTTGCAGGAAACTCATGTTCGCCTTTACTTTGTTCTTGCGTTCTTACAGTTGCATCAAATCGATCAGGATCTGGCGCGTATTCAATGGCTGGCCGTTCAGATGGTGCGCCAGCAGAAACCGCATCAGCTGCTTGCTCTGGGCCTGGGTGGCCTGGTCGGCGTAGTCCTCGCGCTCCATGTCGAGCAGGGTCTTGCCCAGGACTACCGGCCAGACTTCGCCCTGCCCCGCCTCGCGGGCGCCCTTCTCCGGGTCGACCACGTAGTCCAGGCCCGGCTCGACCCGGCTGCGGGTCGTCGTGCAGCGGCTCAGGTCGGCAGCAACGCCTGTCTCCTTAAGTAGGGCTCTTTCGAATTTTCGCAAGACGATTTGCGCCGGTTCGCCGTGGGCCAGCTGGTTCAGGGTTGAGACATAGTGGTCGAACAAGGCCGGATGGCGGTCGTCGCGCGCCAGCAGCTTGACCAGCAATTCGTTCAGGTAAAAGCCGCACAGCAGTGCGGTGCGCTCCAGCGGCAGCATGCCGCCGACCCATTCGGCGTCGATCAGGGTGCGCAGTTCGGACTTGCCGCTCCACGACACCGACAAGGGCTGGAAGGTCTGCAGCACCCCGCGCAATTTCGACAGCGGACGCTTGGCGCCCTTGGCCACCAATCCGATCCGGCCATGGTCGCGCGTAAACATGTCGACGATCAGGCTGGTTTCTTTATAGGGATAGCTGTGCAGCACGAAGCCGGGCTGGCCGTTGACCCGGCCGCCATCGCGCGCCGGAGCGCGTGGCCGTTTGGTGGCTGCCCCACTAGCTGGCGGCGCAACGGCCGGCGCACCCAGCTCCGGGCTGTCGTCGAGGAAGTCGTCGTGGCTGGGCATGCGCGTGGGGACAGGCTCCTGAAGAGGAAGCGGTTTACTCGTAGCCGTAGGCGCGCAGGCCGGCTTCGTTGTCGGCCCAGCCGGATTTGACCTTGACCCAGATTTCCAGGTACACCGGGCCGCCGAACAGTTTTTCCATATCCAGGCGCGACTGGGTCGAGATTTCTTTCAGGCGCGCGCCCTTGTTACCGATGATCATCGACTTATGGGTGTCGCGCTCGACCAGGATGGCGGCGAAGATGCGGCGCAGATTGCCTTCCTGCTCGAACTGCTCGATCAGGACGGTACTGGTGTAGGGCAATTCGTCGCCCAGCAGGCGGAACACTTTTTCGCGCACGATCTCGGCCGCCAGGAATTTCTCGCTGCGGTCGGTGATGTCGTCCGGGCCGAACACCGGCGCGTTCTCGGGCAGGTGGCGCTTGATCTCGTTTTCCAGGGCATCGACCTGGAAGCGCATCTTGGCCGAGACCGGCACGATGGCGGTAAAGTCGCGCATGGCAGCGATCTTCTGGGCGAACGGCATCAATACCGCCTTGTCCTTCACGCGGTCCGATTTATTAATGACCAGTACCACCGGCACGTTCTTCGGCAGCAGGTTCAGCACCTGCTCGTCGGCGGCGCCGAAAGTGCCGGCTTCGACCAGGAACAGGATCACGTCGGACGACGTCAGGGTGTTGGAGACGGTCTTGTTCAGCGTCTTGTTCAGCGCATTCGCGTGACGGGTCTGGAAGCCCGGGGTATCGACGTAGATGAACTGGGCGTCGTCGCGCGTCTGCACGCCGGTGATGCGGTGGCGCGTGGTCTGCGCCTTGCGCGAGGTGATCGACACCTTGGCGCCGATCAACACGTTCATCAGCGTCGACTTGCCGACGTTGGGACGGCCGACGATGGCGATATAGCCGCAGCGGAAGTTTTCTGGGGTAGTGCTCATGCGATGGTATTCCTGGTTATTTCGATTGCGCAGGGACGTCGGTCTTGCCGGCATCCGCGTCGGACTGGTTGGTGCCGATCCCGGCCAGCTTGAGCTGGGCAGCACGCGGCTTGCCCTTGCGCGCCCCCGGGGTGCGGGTCAAGGCTTGCTGGGCCGCCTCCAGCGCCAGCTGCGCGGCGGCCTGCTCGGCGGCGCGGCGGCTGCCGCCACGGCCGAACACCTGCACGTTCAGCTTCGGTACCAGGCATTCGACCTCGAATTCCTGGCTATGTGCCGCGCCGTGGGTGGCGATCACGTTATAGGTCGGCAGCGCGATGCGCTTGGCCTGCAAAAATTCCTGCAGCAAGGTCTTGGCATCCTTGCCCAGCGTACCTGGATCGACCGAGTCCAGCAGCGGGATGTAGAAGGCGCGGATGGCGTCGCGCGCGCTGTCGAAGCCGCTATCGAGGAAGATCGCGCCGAGCAGTGCTTCCAGGGTGTCGGCCAGGATCGACGGCCGGCGGAAGCCGCCCGATTTCAGTTCGCCCTCGCCCAGGCGCAAGAATTGCGACAGGTTGAGTTTCTGGGCGATCTCGAACAGCGTCTGCTGCTTGACCAGGTTGGCGCGCAGGCGCGACAGATCGCCTTCGTCGAGCGCGGCGAAGCGGTCGTACAAAATCGACGCCACGACGCAGTTCAGGATCGAGTCACCGAGGAATTCCAGGCGCTCGTTATGCAGACTGCTATGGCTACGATGGGTCAGGGCCTGTTGCAGCAGCCCGATGTCCCGGAACGTATACCCCAAGCGCGTTTGCAATAACTGAAGATTCATTGTCGATGTTTCATGGCGACAGGGCTGGCCTGCCGCGTGGTTCTGGAGGTGGTGACGTCGCGCCGGTTCAGCGCGCCGCCTGGGTATCGTCCGCCGTGGCCACCGTGCCGCTCGGATCGGTGGTGCCGGCAAAGTCGATCAGCAGGCTGACGTTGCCAGCCAGCGGCAGGCGTTTTTCGTAGGAAAAGCTGATTTCAGCCTGTTCCCCGTCGCGCGTGATGACCAGGTCGCGCCCGGTGATCGCCTCAACGCTGTTGATGTCGGCATTGCGGTCGAATGCGGCCTGCATGTCGCGCACCGTACCGCCCGTCTGCCTGGCCTGGCCGATCGCCTTCTTGATGGCGTTGTACTCGACGTAGGCCGGAATCAGGCGCAGCGCGAAGACGCCGACCACGCCGAGCACGGCCAGCGCCACGATCAGTCCGGTGATCGAGATGCCGCGTTGCTGCTGCGGCTTGCTCAACTGCTTGCGATCCATGGGCGCCTTTCGCTCGGTGTCGTTGCCGGACGTACTCAGGTGAACCTTACTTGATGCCGCCGATGCGGTCGAACTTGCCGAAATTCATCCACACCACGAAGGCCTTGCCGACGATGTTGCGGTCCGGGACAAAGCCCCAGTAACGGCTGTCGGCGCTGTTGTCGCGGTTGTCGCCCATCATGAAGTAATGGCCTTCCGGAACGGTACAGGTGAAGCGGTCGACCGTGTATTCGCAGGCTTCGCGCAGCGGGAACTCGTCCACCGCGCCGATGTCGATACTACGGCGGCCGTCGGTGTTCAGGATGCGGTGCTGGGTCACGCCCGTTCCGTTCGGCAGATTTTCGACGAACTGCTTGTGGTATTCCGGATGCTGGTCGTCCAGGTAATCGTCCAGCGCGGTGTACTCGACCGCCTTGCCGTTGACCGTCAGGCGCTTGTCGGCGTAGCTGATTTTATCACCGGGCACGCCAACGACGCGCTTGATGTAATCCTGGTTCATGTCCTTCGGGTATTTGAACACCATCACGTCGCCGCGCTGGGGATCGTTCACCTGGATCACCTTCTGGTTGATGATCGGCAGCCGGATACCATAGGTGTACTTGTTCACCAGGATGAAGTCGCCCACCAGCAGGGTCGGCACCATCGACGACGACGGGATCTTGAACGGCTCCCACAGGAACGAGCGCAAGATGAACACCAGGGCGATCACCGGGAAGAAGCTGCCCGAATACTCGACCCAGGTCGGCTGGCGCAGATGCGCCTGCTCGATCGCCGCGCGGTTGTTATTGCTGTCGAGCTTGATGCCGTCGGCCGCCAGCTTGGCGTTGCGCGCATCGTACTCGCGCAGCGCAGCATCGGCGGCGCGGCGCCGCTGCTTTGCCAGCACGAAGGTGTCGAGGCACCAGATCACGCCCGTGATCACCATCGCCACGAACAGGATCAAGGCGAAATTGCTCAGGATCGGCTGCAGATTCATTATTTATCTTCCACCTGGAGAATGGCGAGGAAGGCTTCCTGCGGAATCTCCACCGAACCGACCTGCTTCATGCGTTTCTTACCGGCTTTTTGTTTCTCAAGCAGTTTCTTCTTGCGCGAGATGTCGCCGCCGTAGCACTTGGCCAGCACGTTCTTGCGCAGCGCCTTGACGTTTTCGCGCGAGATGATGGTGGCGCCGATCGCGGCCTGGATCGCGACGTCGAACATCTGGCGCGGGATCAGTTCGCGCATCTTGGCCGCCACCTGACGGCCACGGTATGGCGCGTTGGCGCGGTGCACGATGATCGCCAGCGCATCGACTTTTTCGCTGTTGATCAGCATGTCGACTTTGACGACGTCGGCGGCGCGGTTTTCCTTGAACTCGTAGTCCATCGAGGCGTAGCCGCGCGAGGTCGACTTCAGGCGATCGAAGAAGTCGAGCACGATCTCGGCCATCGGGATTTCATAGTGCAATTTCACCTGGCGGCCGTGGTAAGCCATGTCCATCTGCACGCCGCGCTTGCCGTTACACAGCGTCATCACTGCGCCGACATATTCCTGCGGCATGTACAGATTGACGTCGACGATCGGCTCGCGCACTTCGTTGATCTTCGACGGTTCCGGCATCTTCGACGGATTGTCGACGCGGATGATGGAGCCGTCGCGCATCTCGACCTCGTACACCACGGTCGGGGCCGTGGTGATCAGGTCCATGTCGAATTCGCGCTCCAGGCGTTCCTGCACGATCTCCATGTGCAGCAGGCCCAGGAAGCCGCAGCGGAAGCCGAAGCCCAGCGCCTGCGACACTTCCGGCTCGTACATCAGGGCGGCGTCGTTCAGTTTCAGCTTTTCGAGCGAGTCGCGCAGCGCGTCGTACTGGTTCGCTTCCACCGGGAACAGGCCGGCGAACACCTGCGGCTGGACTTCCTTGAAGCCAGGCAGCGGCGCGGCCGCTGGCTTGTTGGCCAGGGTCACGGTATCGCCCACCTTGGCGGCGGTCAGCTCCTTGATGCCGGCGATGATGAAGCCGACCTGGCCTGCGGTCAGTTGCGGCAGCGACACCGAGCGCGGTGTGAACACGCCGATGTTTTCCACCAGGTTCACCGACTCGGTCGCCATCAGGAGGATCTTGTCCTTCGGACGCAGGGTACCGTTAATCACGCGCACCAGCATCACCACGCCCACGTACGGGTCGTACCAGGAGTCGACGATCAGCGCCTGCAGCGGCGCGTCCGGGTCGCCGGTTGGCGCCGGCACCTTGGCGATCAGGGTTTCCAGCACGTCTTCCACGCCCAGGCCGGTCTTGGCCGAGCACACGGTGGCGTCGGACGCGTCGATGCCGATCACGTCCTCAATTTCCTTCTTGGCGTTGTCCGGGTCGGCGTGCGGCAGGTCGATCTTGTTCAGGATCGGCACCACTTCCACGCCCAGGTCGAGCGCGGTGTAGCAGTTGGCGACCGTCTGCGCTTCCACGCCCTGCGACGCGTCGACCACCAGCAGCGCGCCTTCGCAGGCCGACAGCGAACGGCTGACTTCGTACGAGAAGTCGACGTGGCCGGGAGTGTCGATCAGGTTCAGGTTGTAGACCTCGCCGTCGCGCGCCTTGTACTGCAGCGCTGCGGTCTGGGCCTTGATGGTGATGCCGCGTTCGCGTTCGATGTCCATCGAATCCAGCACCTGCGCATCCATTTCGCGTTCCGACAGCCCGCCGCACAGTTGGATGATGCGGTCGGCCAGGGTCGATTTGCCGTGGTCGATGTGGGCGATGATGGAGAAGTTACGTATGTTTTTCATTAACAAAAATCAAAACCAAAAAGGATGGCAGGCGTAGCAAACACGCCAGGCTGGCGCGCCGGCGCCGGCGGAACACGAACAAAAAAATCGAACGGCAAACAGCGCCGTGGGCGGAACGTCAAGCGCAAAAAAGCGCAGCGCCGGAAGAACAGTCTTCTCAGGCACGCGCCTCATGGAACGGGCTTCGATCGCGAAAACAGGACGCGACCGGCGCCAAGCCCCGCATTTTACCGGATTTCGGGTTAGAAAGCCCGGTTTCTGGGGCCGGCCCCTGCCGCGCTCACCCGGCGCTCAGGCGTAAGCAATTGCCTTCAAGTAATCTCGAGCTCAGCCGTTAAGAATCTATCGGCGCCACGGCGCCATCACCTGCGCTGCCATGATCTCGACCGCCACCCCGCTCGCCTGGACCGAACTGCTCCAGCTTCCCCTGCACCAGCGCCTGCTGCCACTGCCGCCGGCCGTGCGCGACTTCGTGCACCAGGTGAACCTTGCGACCGGCGTCGATGCGGTTCCCGAGGCGCTGCCGGTCGACGCCGCCCTGCGCGCCGACCTCGAGGCGGCGCTGGCCGGCATGCCGGAGCGCGTGCGCGCGCTGGTGGCGCCGCGCCTGCTCGGCATCTGCATCGGACGCGGACTGGGTTCGTGCGGCATCACCGACATCGTGCTCGATGCCCACGACAACAGCCTGCTGGGCTGCATCGTGCTGCTCGATGCCGAGTTGATGAGTGAACGCGGCGCGAATGCCTGGGCCAGCTGGAAGGACAGCCTGCCGTTTGATGCCGACGGCGGCTTCACACTCGCTACCGACATTGCGGCGGCGCACGACGACACCCGTGCCGGCGCACTCCAGTTCTTGCTGCTGCATGAATTCGGCCACGTGCTCAGCGCCGATGGCGACTTCCTGCCGCGCTGGTGGGAACCGGCGCCGGCGCGCCCCTTCCCCTTCCTCGACCTGGGCTGGACCATGAATGCGGCCGGACGCTTCGTGCCGCGTGCCGGTTGCGACTTCGAACTGCGCGGGGCGGTCGACTTTTACGGCGCCAACAAGCTCGCGAGCGAGGCGCTGGTGACGGCCTATGCCGGACTCGAGCTGAGCGAGTTTCCGAGCCTGTACGGCGCCACCAATCCCTACGACGATTTCGCTGAATCTTTTGCCACCTACGTGCACACGCAGATGTTGGGGCGGCCGTACGCCGTCCGCATCGACTACGACGGCGCGCCGCAGGCCTGGCTGGAGCCGTTCTGGGATAGTCTGCGCAGCGCAGCGCGGCGCGCGTTCATAGAGCGTCTGCTGGGCCAGTCGGAAGATGAGCACCAGGAACTGATGGCGGCGTAAGATGGCCAGCGCCGTGCGCGGCCAGGTAACGCCCCACCGCGTCCACGTCGAGAAAGTAGTGGCACAGCTCGGCGCCGGCCGGGTCGCCGTACAGCACCGGCACCAGCTCGTCGAAGCGCGCCACCAGCGCCGGATCGGCATCCACGTCGAGCACGTTGATCGCAAACGGCCGCGCCGGGGTTTCCAATGCCCGCAACGCGGCCAGCATGTCTTCGCACAGATGGCACCAGCTGCGCGAATACAGAGTGAACGGGATCGCAGACGTCACCGCCTGCGATCCTGGCTGTGCGCTCATTGACGCGGCTTGAGGGTCAGGTATTGCGTGGTGCCCTCGCGCTGCACCAGCAACGCCACCGGCTTGGTCTTGTCGTGCTTGGCCAGCAGCGCGTTGAACTGCTGGGCACTGGTGACCGGCGTGTTATTCCACTGCAACACCAGGTCGCCCGGACGGATGCCGGCGGTGGCTGCCACGCCCTGCGCATTCTCGACCATCACCCCGCTCTCGATGCCCAGCTCGCGCCGTTCGGCGACCGGTACGTCGGTCACGTTCAGGCCCAGCGCATTCGGCGCCGCGCTCGGGGCCGGCTTCTTCGGCGCCGGGCGGCCACCCGGTGCGGTCTTCTCGTCCTGCAGTTCGACGATGGTTACCGGCACCTCGAGCTGGGCACCGCGGCGCCACACGGACACCGTGGCGCGGCTGCCGACCTTGGTTGCGCCCACCAGGCGCGGCAGGTCGCGGGTGGTCTCGATCGGCTGCTTGTTGAATTGCAGGATGATGTCGCCGACCTTGATGCCGCCCTTCTCTGCCGGGCCGCCCGGCTCGACCATCGACACTTCCGCCCCGCGCGCCTTGCCCAGGCCGAGCGACTCGGCCACGTCGCGCGTGACTTCGCTGATCTGTACGCCCAGGCGGCCGCGCGTCACGCGCCCGCTCTGCTTGAGCTGTTCGGCCACGCGCATCACTTCGTCGATCGGCACCGCGAACGAGATGCCGTTATAGGCGCCCGACAGGGTCGCGATCTGCGAATTGATGCCGATGACTTCGCCGCGCATATTGATCAGGGGACCGCCCGAGTTGCCGGGATTGACCGCGACGTCGCTCTGGATCAGCGGCAGGAAGTCGCCGGTGTCGCGCGACTTGGCCGAGATGATGCCGGCGGTCACGGTGTTGTCGAGGTTGAACGGCGAGCCGATCGCCACCACCCATTCGCCGACCCGGATCTTGCTCGAGTCACCGGTGCGCAGGTAAGGCAGGCCGCTGGCGTCTAGTTTCAGCACGGCGACGTCGGAACGGCGGTCGGCGCCCAGCACCTTGGCCTTGAATTCGCGGCGGTCGGTGAGCGTGACGGTGACTTCGTCGGCGCCCTCGACCACGTGGGCGTTGGTCAGCACGAAGCCGTCGCCCGAGATGAGGAAGCCGGAGCCGACGCCACGCTGGACTTCCTGCTCTTCCTGCTGCTGGCCACGGCGGCCGCCGCGCGGGATCTGCATGCCGAAGTGGCGCCGGAACAGTTCCAGCATCTCGTCTTCGGCGCCACCACCGCCGCCGCGCATCACGCGCTCGGTGGTGCGGATGTTCACCACGGCGGGGCCGGCCTTGTCGATCAGGTTCGAAAAATCGGGCAGACCGGTAACGAGTGGGGCCGCAGCGGAACTGCCGACGGGCTTGCTCGCGGCCTGTCCTGCAGCCTGACCGGCGGCCTGGGCCGGCGCCTGCACAGCGACGGCGCCGGCCAGCGCGAGTGCCGACATGAGCAAAGAGAGGGAAGCAGGATGTGAAGCGGGACGGGAAGATGGCAGAACGCCAGTCTGGACCTGGTCGTTGCGGGAATGCATGCGAAGGGTTTTGCGTGTCATGGGATGGGGGGTTTCAAGTCTGGAATTGACTTAATGGTAAGCCAATTCCAGCGCTTTGTCGCGCCGTGCCAGCCTGCGCGGCGCACCCCGGTTGAAGCGAGATGTCTGCGTCAGGACGACGCCGACTTGGCCAGCACGGCGGCCAGGCCGCTCGGTTCGATCGAGACGCTCGGGCGCCGCACCGGCAGCGGTTCGGCCGCCAGGCGCTCGGCCAGGCGCGCGCCGAACCCTGGGGACAGCCTCGGCAAGGAAACGGTGGCGGCGCCGGCGCCGTAGGTCTGGCGCAGGGTGTCGCCGATCAGGTGGTACAAGGCCCAGGCGGTTTGCCCGTCGCTGCCGTGCATGGCGGCCAGGGCCAGTTCCACGTCGGCGTCAAGCGACTCGCCATCCTTGAAGGCAGATATGTGCTCGCGTAATTTTCTATTGGTGTCCATCGGTGCGTCCATCGACGTCGGTCTTTGTTCAATATATGCTGTGTTCGTACGATCCCGCTACCTACCGACGTTTGTCAACCGGGAAATCGAGCAAAGGGCGCAATTTCTCGGCAATGACTTCGCGCGCGCGGAAGATCCGGCTGCGCACGGTACCTATTGGACAGGCCATCACTTCGGAGATTTCCTCGTAGCTGAGTCCTTCAATTTCGCGCAGGACGATTGCCGTGCGCAATTCCAGCGGCAATGCTTCCATGGCCGCGTTCACTGTATGGGCGATCTGCTTGCTGGCGAGCACCGATTCCGGTGTGTTAATGTCGCGCAAGCTATCGGCGTCATCGAATCCTTCGGCGCGCTCGGCATCCGCCTCGGTCGAGGTCGGTGCGCGCCTGCCTTGCGTCACTAAGAAGTTTTTTGCAGTATTAATTCCTATCCGATAGAGCCAAGTATAGAACGCCGAATCGCCACGAAAATGGCGCAGTGCCCGGAACGCTTTAATAAAGGTTTCCTGTACAACGTCTTCGGCCTCGGCCGGGTTGTGCACCAGCCGCGACACCAGGCGCATCAGGCGGCGCTGATATTTGGCCACGAGCAGGTCGAAGGCCTGCCGGTCGCCGGCCTGGACGCGCTCCACCAACAGCTGATCACCCTCGCGTTCTGTCGTCACGGACCATGCCCCAGTTGGCGGCCCACCCATTCTAAGAGTTGGCCTCCTGCAATAAGTTCAAAGTATTTTATGCTCCAGGTTCGGCCACGGCACCGGGCCGGCGGCGGGGCCGGCAGCGAGCGCCCGGACCGCCACCGCCAGCGCGCGGTATTGCCCGTGGCCGACGCTGTCGGGCAGCAGCAATAGCGTGCGCACGGCGCCGGATTCGACCCGCAGGCGCAGCACCATGCAGCCGGGCCAGACAGTAGCGCCGGGCAGCAGCAGCGCCGTTGCGCCGTTTCCGGACATGTCCTGTTGTACCGTCACGCGTAGCTGCCCAACTCCAGAAATATCAATCCGGCGCACCGTTGCCGCGACGGGCAAAACCGTGCACGAATGGCCCACGAGGAGTGCGGCAAAAAGCGGCGCCAACGCCACAATGGCGCCGCCGGCGAAGCGTTCGGGCAGCAGCAGGCCGACGGCCAGCGCGGCCGCGCACAGGGCAACGCAGAACGCGGCAAGCAGCCCACGCAGGCGGCGCGAAGGATTGACGACGGCGGACACCGCGATCGACATGATGATGGGAAGACAAGAGATTGCTGCGGGCGGCGCAATGCCGGCGACAGGTGGCGGGCCGAGGGACATCCCTCTTTCCGCCGGCGCCGGCTGTCAGTCCGAAGATCGGATGACAGGCCGGGCCGTGGGAAGCACCCATCCCGTTAGACGGGAATGGGGCAGAGTTAGTTCAAACTGAGGTTTAAACTTTTGCGAACACCAGGGTGCCGTTGGTGCCGCCGAACCCGAACGAGTTCTTGACCGCGTAGTCGATCTGCATCTCGCGCGCCGTGTTGGCGCAGAAGTCCAGGTCGCATTCCGGATCCTGGTTGAAGATGTTGATCGTCGGCGGCGAGATCTGGTTGTGGATCGCCAGCACCGTGAATACCGATTCCAGGCCGCCGGCGCCACCGAGCAGGTGGCCGGTCATCGACTTGGTCGAATTGACGACCAGGTTCTTGGCGTGGTCGCCAAAGACGCGCTTGATGCCGCGCACTTCGGCCACGTCGCCCAGCGGCGTCGAGGTGCCGTGCGCATTCACGTAGTGCACCTGGTCGCCGTTGATGCCGGCGTTGTTCAGGGCCGCCACCATGCAGCGCGCTGCGCCGCTACCATCCTCGACCGGCGAGGTGATGTGGTTGGCGTCCGCGCTCATGCCGAAACCGATGACTTCAGCATAGATCTTGGCGCCACGCGCGACGGCGTGTTCGTATTCTTCCAGCACCATGACACCGGCGCCCTCGCCCAGCACGAAGCCGTCGCGGTCGCGGTCCCATGGACGCGATGCGGTGGCCGGATCGTCGTTGCGGGTCGACAGTGCGCGTGCCGAGGCGAAACCGCCCAGACCCAGCGGCGACACGGTCGACTCGGAGCCGCCCGCAATCATCACGTCGGCGTCGCCGTACTCGATCAGGCGCGCTGCCGCGCCGATGCTGTGCAGGCCGGTGGTGCAGGCGGTGACGATGGCCAGGTTCGGGCCGCGCAGGCCGAACTTGATCGAGAGATCGC
>Ga0265798_10002362_pt1 | contig 28003 bp, 34 predicted proteins | sample P3T30metagenome_FD_192430 | JGI IMG/M metagenome (GOLD analysis project Ga0265798, IMG submission 192430) | Plant litter microbial communities from East Loma Ridge, Irvine, California - P3 T30 | ecosystem: Environmental > Terrestrial > Plant litter > Unclassified | place: USA: California...
CTCGATTTCGGTCGACATCGAAATGATGCGTGCTGCCGCGTGGTACTGACCATTGTTAGCCTTATCGCTGAAACGCGCATTTCGTAGCAACATACCGCGAGTTGACGCAACCCTGGATGCGCGGTGTCGTGGATTTCTGCCCACCAGAAGGCCACTTTGAGGTGCGCGTTCGTGGCGTACGCACCGCCTTTGGCTTGGTAAACGATGGGTTCCAAGATCCCTCCATCTAAACAACATGGGTGCGAGCTCTTGCAGAAGTCCTGACTGGGACAGTCCACGGGGGAATTGGGGAATTTCGGATTGTCGCGCTTGCTCAAGCCGAGGTTTCTGAAGGCGTCCATGAGCTGATTGTACAGGCGCTTCCCGCCCAGGGTGCCAGCGTGCTGCTCTGGACCCCCGATGCGGAAATCGATTGCCCATTGGCCTGGCCCTAGTGGGGTATCATTTCTTGCGGTGGGAGCAGTGAGGTTGGATGGTAATGTGTCGGTGTCGTCACTGTCGAGTGTGCCGGAGCTGTTGTATGGTACAGGGCTCGTGTTTGGCTTCCAGTACGACTCGGCAGTCTGCTCTATTGCGCGCTCAGTTGCTGAATTTGAACTTGTTCAAGTTTTCTTACCGGCGTTACGCTTGTCGTAAAACGGAACCGCAGCGAGCGTAACAGCTGTCAGGCAAGCGACGTTGAGGAGGGAGGCACACTTCATGACCTTTAAGATGCCGTAGTTGAAGTGCTGATCGTGTGATTTGATCGAAAGCCGAGAGAGCGACTGTACGGACTGTGGAGACTGCGGGCTGTGGTCGAGGAAAAGGCGAACGGTGTGATCTATGTGTGCGGACCAACTAGCGCATCTGAACAATCGCGCACTAAAATTGGGGATCGTTTGCAGCTTGTGGATGAGGTCATCAACTAGCTGGGTGAAGGCGAGACGCGTATATACGTGCCTTCCGAGGACGCGCAACGTGCCGTTTGCACCTCGGCCAGTGATGTGAGAGTGAGTAGTCGTCGTTAAGGAATGTCGGAAATGCGAGTATCGGAGTAGTGTCGAGTCGGTCTCGATTCTCGGGTGCTTTGCATGCCTTCGCGGTTCAAAAATACGTCGTCGCTCGATGTTGTGAACGCTGTCAAGTTCCCACTCAACGACGCACAAAAGGTACTCGAGCACCAGCTGCGAAGCACGAGGACTTCAACAACGAGTTCTAGACGAGGTGTAAGATGAAGGCCGGCGCTCGATCACCCACTCCAGTGTCCCTGCTTAATATTAGCTTCGCCCACTAATGCTTTCTCTCCCGCGCATAGTTACAAACTAGATCATGGACTCAGGAGCAGAAGGTCGCGAAAACAAGCATGTTATCAACGAAATCCTGAGGGATCAAAATGAAGCCTTGTAATCGCATTCGACGCATGTCAAAGCGCGAGAAACTCGTGCTACTTGGTGAAGAAACACAGTCCCAAAACCACATGGACATGACATACCGAGAGTAAAAGACCACCCAGTGCAACGAAAGAATTCAATAAATCGTGCTCTCCAACCGCGTGAAGTCCTCCACCCTCTCCCCACCCCTCCACACCCCCTGCACCAGCGTCTCCCTCCCTTTCCTCCCCTCCCTCGGCAACTCATTCAACCACCCCCAATGCGCCTTCTCCTTCAACTCCTCCTCTTTCCACCTATTCAAATCCCTCTCTGGCTCATCATTCAGGAACGGCAGCACCTTGACAAGCGTCGTGTCGTGCGCAATGCACACCAAAACGTCTGGATGCTCGTCGAAGCGCTGCAGTTCTTGAATACTTGTTGCTGCTTGGTTGCGGTCGAGATATACGGTCGAGGAGTGGGATGTGATTTCGAAGAATTTAGTTGTTGTTGACGATGGGGATGATGGGCCGGAGGGGTGGGAGATGGTGAATATTGAGCATGGACATGGAGTCGGGAAGTGAGTGTCGAGATGCGAGTTGGGTACTGGGTCTGGTAGTGGAATGCTCGACGACGGCCGAAAACTTCCTCCAAAATGACATATATCCGCGCCCAGAAACACGAATGTCGTGGGAGTCGTGCGTGCTAGACCGCACATGTGGCCGGTAGCGTGCCCTGGGGTGTCCAGGAGGTAGAAGGAGCCATCGCCAAAGTAATCATGTGCTCTGAAAGAACCGATCTTAAACGTATCCTGGAATTGGATTTCTCGCACATTGCGAGTTGCGAAGTTCGACTCGAGGAAGATACCATTTGGATCCGCAGGATACCCAGGCATGAAATTCTCCTTAAACCCAGGCCCAACAACAATCTCACACCTACTCGGATACTTCTCCGGTGCACCATGATGATCCCAATGCCAATGACTCCAAATTGTAGCATCCAACTCATTTAAATCAACGCCAGCTGCCTGCACAACATCATGCACATCCGCATCAATCTTCAAACCCTTGACATTTAGATTTAGCCGCTCTTTTATGCGCGGCGAGAAGTTCTCGATGTCGGAGCGCGCGCCGCAGTCGAAGAGGAGTTTTTTGTTGAGCGTGGGGTGCTCGATGAGGAATGTTATGGAGGTCATGTTCATTGTTTCGAAACCGGGGAGGGCGGGCTGGATGAAGGCGGTGGAAGAGGCGCAGAGGGACATTTTGGCGTCGATTGCGCGGAGGCGGACGGTGGCGGTTGATAATGGGAGGGATAGAGCCATGATCGGAGATGTTTGGATGGAAAAAGTGGTTGGGCTCGGATGGATTGTTGTGAAGGGATCGTGGCTCAATGGTACGATGTGTTTTGAAAGACGCTGTGCATCAATCAGTTCGTCCAGCCAGCTGATAACGACGAAGGTTCTCGTATGTGTTGACACACTAAAAACAAACACGTTTGTATCGCAAAGGTAAGCACAGCATGGACGGGAATCAAATGTTAGCTCACAGGCACTCCCCCGCTACATCGTGATTGTTAATCAGTCGTCGGTGCGGAAGCTTCAAAACCGTGTCATGGAGGGGTACTGCCTATCATCTCCTTAGTCTACCAGAGATACGCACGCGCATCATACCCGTAGTGCGGACACCTACATCCATCGGCAGCAGCCTTCCGAATCGGCTAGCAGACATGCGACGCCTCAGACTGCAGCAAGTTTCCGTGTCGATAGAAGCTTTTTTCGCGACTTGTCGTTTCTTGCGGTTTCGTGAGTAAAGTTTTCGACCATCGAAGCGACGCCATCTCAACTGTGAGCCACAGGAAATACGAATACGGTCGGTGGCACGCTGCAGCGCACGTCAACGTACCCAACCATGCGGGTTCGCGTGGTCTGTGGCCGGGGAAGTGACGGCGCCATCCGCGCGGTATCCTGGCCCAGCCAGTCGAAGATTTCGTCTGACAGGACGCAATAATTCGCCAAACACGCCACGCAGGACAGAAATGCTGCTGTGCACCCAACACCGCAGCGGGAGCGGCAATTGCCCGTCGCTGTCAGATGTCCCGCGGTGGTGGTAGGCAGGAAGAAAGGGCTCAAACCGTGGTTGCTTTTTTCGTGCCTGGAGCTAAAAACATCGGAACATTCGGATGGTTCACGCATTTCTGACAGCGCCGACCAAATCTTCAATCTGCAGTCCTCCAGCACCTATTCCTAAAGTATGTACACTATTCGTTCATAGGCTCGTCTTCTCGTCGTGCAGTAGCATTTTCAGCCGATCAATTCTCGACGCTCTCGGCAGCTGGGCTCGCGCATTCGGTTGCAGGTAACCCACCCGTATCTGGCAAACGTCCGTCGCTTGGACGGTGCCGATCAGTCCGCAATTGATAGAGGCCGCATTATTGGAGAGATAGCAGCGCGCGTGTTCGAGCACCTACCTATATGACCTGCAGCCCGTCCGCGCAAACGGGCGAAATAGCTCCGTAGCGTGAAGGCCGTGTTCACTCTCATCAATTCTTCCCGTCGAGTTTCGGTTGCTCCACGTTCTTCCTACTCCACCCTCCCCGCGACTCCACCTCAACTCCAGCGCCCGTTGGGAAAGGGCCGTTCCGTTCAAGTCGCTGCGAACCTTGTTTTACAAGCCCGGTCCCAAACCACGCGAGAGTCTCGCAATGCAGCACACGGAAAAGAGCGCCGTGGAAGCCGTCGCAGTAGCAGCAAAGGGCAGCGAAACGAGCGGCGATGGCGGCGAGCATGGCGTCGCCGTTGCGACCAAGCAGACCTACGTGCTAAAGATGGATCTGCGGCTTATTCCAATCTTAGGGTGTACCTACACAATTTTATTTCTCGACCGGACGAACAGTAAATCCAAGATCCTCTTCGAATTTGATGTCGATTGCTAATGAATGCAGTCGCAAATGCCAGAATCGAAGGAATGGAAAAGTCGCTGAGCATGCCAAGCAACGGCTACAACACCGCCCTCTGGATCTTCTACATCCCCTTTGTCCTGGCCGAGATCCCGAGTAATATGTTCATGAGCATGCCGCGCGTGAGGCCGAATATCTTCTTGGGCTGCAACATGCTTATCCTGGGTGTTGTGTCTACGTGTCAAGGTCTGACTGCTTCGTATGGAGGATTGCTCGCGTGTCGCTTTCTCATGGGTATTTTTGAGGCTACGCTGCCAGCTGGTGAGTCCTAAAACAATGATGATGGAATAGCAATTGACGTGAGAAGGTGCCGCTTTACTCGTTGCCGAATACTATACCCGCAAACAAGCCTCCGTCCGCTTCGCCGCCTTCTTCACCTTCGGCGTGCTCGGCCCCTGCATTTCCGGCCTCCTCGCCTACGGCATCCGTAACATGAACGGCGTCCAAGGAAAGGAAGGCTGGCGCTGGATCTTCATTCTCGAAGGAATCCTCACGATCATCATCTCCCTCCTCGTCTTCGCCCTCGTCCCCGATTTCCCCGAACGCACCAAGATCCTCACTGCCTCGGAAAAGGAGCATCTCCTAGAGACCCTCCGCATCGACAAAGGCGACCAAAAGACCGACACCAAAGGCACAAACTGGTTCAAGGTGATCTGCGACTACAAGATCCTCTTCCCCACGCTCATGTTCTTCTGCTGCGACATGACCGCCGCCTCCATGTCCGCATTCATACCCACCATTCTCACCGAACTAGGCTGGAAAGCAGCCACCGCACAAGCCATGAGCATCCCCGTCTGGGTATGCGGTATGTTCACGCAGATCCTCGGCGCGTGGTTGTCAGCACACACGGGGTGGCGCTTCCCATTCATCCTCGCGGGCATATTGTGCGTACTGGTGGGTTGGGTCATCCAAGTCGTGTACAGCGAGCAATACGCCGTCGCAGCCGGAGTGCGCTATTTCTCACTCTTCTGCATGAGCGCGGGCACATTCATTCAAATGTCGCTCACCACATCCTGGCTCGTCAATAATTTACGCGGTCGCGCGAGTCTGGCTGTTGGAACGGCGATTATCCTCGGTATCGGCAACTGCGCGAATTTCGTGTCCAGCAATGTTTTCATCAAGAAAGAAGCGCCGTACTATCCAACTGCGTTCCGTACGGGGCTGGGCTTGACGATTGCAGGCGCGGTGTTTTGTATAGTGTATGTTGGGATCTTGTGGACCCATAATAAGAGGTTGGCGAAGAGGAGGGTTGGGACGGGCGCGGTGGATGATCATAAGGAGTATAGGTATCAGTACTAGAGGGTTTGGACGGGGCATGTTGTTACGGCTTCGAGGGATGACCTGACGTGAGAGGAATAAAATGGCGTTGATTTAAGCTTGAGGCACGTGGGACCCGGTGATGTGGTAGCTGGGTTTGTAAACACGTGGTTTGTGGGTACTAGCTTGCGTTACGTGAACAAGGAATCTTGTCACTTCACGCTGTGCCATCAAGTGCGTTGTAGCCCAGTACTGGTTTCCTGGTAGTTTTCGCATCAAGATACCTGGTGCCGCCACTGCTTCTTCGCGACGAGCGACTCGACACAAATTTTTGTCCCGAGGATTCGAGATAAGGGTCTGGTATAATGCAGGCTTGGAAGCCACCAACAATGCATCGAGTACATGGCAGATTGAGTTTCCGGACCTCCATGCCTTCTAAGGTAGAAGAGCTCTGGACACTACACCTCCATTCACTGCAGCGTCAAGGTCCATGCACTCCTTTCCCTCGATCATACGGGACAAGGCTGCACGTGCACACTTACGCTAAGTGCGGAGAGGATACGGAGCTAATGGCTGTTTCTCTTCAAAGGCTTAGAGCTCCTTCTCCATCACCACTCACTATCTCTCACAACTTTCTCGGTCAAGTCCCCAGCATCGACGGAACAGTCTACACACATCTCGAGATCATAAATATGGAGGAGGATAGTCAGCAGTAAGTCAGTATCACGCAAGCATTAAACATGAGCTCATAGTATCAGAGATGTCGCGATCAAGCGACCGGAGAGCTCCCCAACCAGGTGTACGAATACATCGTCGGCAAGCATAGCGATCGGGACAATCTCTTCTATACCACAAACAGCGGCCGGGGTTTCGACAACACGGTCACGTTGTTGCTTGTAAGCTACCAAATGCACCAGGAAGCGCTGTGTCCTCTACGAGCAAAACACCTTCATCGTTGAGCTCGACTGCTGCACGCCTCACTTCGATGTCCCTGAATGTCCTAGGGGATGCAGTTGCACCTACAAGCAAGACTCGAACTACAACATCAAGGCCATCCCAAACACGTGTCCCCAGGGCTACAGCAACGGCAATAGAGGAGACGCGCAATACTACCAAGCATACAACAAAAAGGCCACCCCGTATAAGTGGGACGGCTCGCGCATCGTAAATCTGTGTCTTTGGGTCACGGATGCTGACCCCGACCGTTATCAATGGTCCATGTATCACATTCAGTGGACGGCACTCCCATTCTTTACGAGCCTGAGGGCGCTCCGGCTGTTCATCCTAACACCCTGGGACCAGCCAGCGCCCAGCGGACCTGCCCATATCATGCGCATCACCGATGGAGGCAGGACTATGAAAGGCACCGTTGACTACCGGCGGATGATGCGTAATCTCATCGCACTAATCCCGAAGCATGTCAAAGTCAACTTTGGGACTAACGATCAAGAGCTACAAGGCTACTTCTGCGAGATAGAATATAGTATCGATGATCTATCTAGATTTGTGCCGACATGGTTCTTGGAGAAGACATTCGACGAGTTCAAGGCATTGAGAAATATTGATGTCGAAGACTCTATGGAGGATGTCGCGAATTGATTGCATTTGGGTGGACGAGCGCTCCGATGGCGGAAAATTACCTGGGTATGCAGTAAAAAAAAACGAGGTTGAAGTTACTTGTACATAGTCTTGCGATCAAAGATTAACACATGGGTCGAGGCACTGCTCTGGGCTGATGTAGAATGAACAAAGATGTTTTCACCTAATTCCACCTCGTCACCACCCAGAACTTGCTTGAATCCAACCCCAAAGTTCAAAACGCAGAGCATCTCCTCCACCTTTACCCCTTCGGCTCCATATACTGACTTCGATCCGGTTTCTTCTCACCAAACCTCCTTCTCTGATAATTAATCGCCCTCTCATCAAATTGCCAATTTGTCCACATCTGCAACTGCACCCTATCCGTACTTTGCGGAAAATACTCAACCCTCATTCTCTCTCCCTCCTCCTTGACCACGCGCGCCACAAACACAACATCCTCTTCAACCGAAAACTCATTCATGAACACAAAGAACTCGGAATTAACGGGCGTGTCGACAACGTACTTCTTCTGTTCCGTATCTTCCGTGCGTGGCATCGCGTCGAGCCACCTTGCGCAGTGTTCGGGCGTTTTGCCGAGCCAGGGGGACGAGAAAGATGAGGGCACGCGGGGCTTGGTCCCGACGTCTAGTCTTGGCTTGTGGACTTCTGGGCAGGGTGGGAGGTCTGAGTAGGAGTCGGTGGCGAGCCAGAAGTTCCAGTCTGAGCTGTGGTCGCCATGGTGGGCGCGCTCGAGCGCGGAGTTGAGGTACTATACATGTCATTGTTTGGGCGTGAAGGTGATGGTGGCGGTGGTTACTTCGGTGGTGATGCTTTCGTCGAGGACGAAGAGCGCGTAGGGCGGATCGCTCATTTTTACTAGTGTGGAGCTGGAAGCTGTTGAAATCACGAATGCTGTCAAGTTTACAGTGGTTTTGATTAGATTGTGTTGGGGAAAGATCGCGATGCTAACCTTTTTACTTTCCACTGACGTCACTGCGAAGCAGCAGCGAAGCGGAGCGACGAGTTAGGCGGGGTCGCTGTGCAACTGCGCCGCAGCTGAGTTGAGATCGAGGACATTACATGATCACCTTCTGACTTGAAACAATAATTTCTGAGACTGCAAAACATCTCGGCACTTCCAACAACACCTATGTATTACGTTCATGCGGAGCTGCATCAGTGGTATGTTTAGTGTGAGATTGTTTGGAGCAGATCTCGGGTTCATCAGGCGTACTTGTACTTCAGGCACATCGGTGCTTATGAGAGTCTCCGACATGGCCCAGCACGTTCGACTCGCTGCTAAAGGATGATTTGCGATCATCTTCATCATCGCCAGTCACGTGAGCAGGAGATTTAGTCAAAAAGGCATACGTGGCCCATGGAAAATGGCCTCCGGGACGAACTTCTCATGAGAATGATTATGAGCCGTGTTTGTACTCGGAACGCATCGATGCTTAGGGATTTGTCTACAGCCTATCCCGGGTTGATGCCGAAGGACGCCTCGTTATCATGTCCATGTGGTTTTGCGTGCCACGGCTTGACTGTGGCTTGGACGGTATGCCGTTTGGAAACGATTGACAAGGTCGTGCGAACCGCAAGATCCGCAGCTGCTACAACCGCGATGCGAGGCTCGATATACTGAATGATAGTACCATCTTTGAGGCCTGTGCTTCCTGACACTCACTGCACAGATCCCTTCTTAGCTTAGCGTGGGCCGTGCTGGAATCGAGTGCTTCCCCACTGGAACGCCCAGAGCTTACGGTTACTCCCTTCGACTCTCACCGTTCTCCCCACTCTCACATTCTGTTGCGACTAATCTACACCACTACGCTGCATTTGGTGCTCCTTTTCCTTTCTTCGTCATGAGTGACTCTCCTGCGTAAGTCCAGATCATTCTCACTCATACCGCTCGCGACGTACTGACCTCGTTAGTTCTACGGCTCTCGAGCCTTTTCGATTCCTAGACCTACCTGCCAAGATCCGCGTTATGATGTACGAATACATCGCTGGCAAGCACAGCGATCGCGAAATGCTCGTGTTTGACGCAGAGGAGTTGCGTTACCGAATACCATCAAAATATGACGCAACCCGACCCCAAGATCTCAGGACGCTTCTGCTCGTCAACCACCAAGTGTCTGGCGAGGCTCTAGACGTCTTGTACCAACAGAAGACATTCCTAGTCATCCTTGACGCCGAACACCCCGTGTTCAACCAGCCGGTCGACGGCGAGCAGTACGATACGAAAAATGACATCCCATATGACTGGGACATGGTTCGGACCGTACATATTTGCGTTGGCATCGGCTTTTTCGAAAACCACCAGACTCATCACTGCAGCGAGTCAATCCTCACGTTGCAAGCAATTGAGTGGACGATGCTGCCCCTTATGAAAGGCCTTCGCACCCTGCGATTCTTCATGGCAACGATCTCGGAAGGTATCATCACTGCACCACCAGTACATAATGATTGGATTGATGGTGGCGGCACGCTTCCGCATGGAACCTTATACTATCGCGGGATGATGCGAAATCTCATTGCTAGCATTTTGGAGAAGGTTTCGGTGAGCATGGGCATGGATGACCAGCAAATCCTATCGAGGTACTGCGACCCTGAACTGGATATCTATCTGGGTCGTCGCTCCTTGACCGGCTCTCCGCCGATCTTCGTACCGGCTGCTTTCTTGAAGAAGACGTTTGAGGAATTTAGGGCGCTGCGAGGCGTGGATATTGATTGCTACATGACGTTGCCGCTTCGCTAGTCGCTGCGCTGCCCATATGCGCTGAAACCGGAAGAAATAGATGGGTCGGTGAATGGTATGGTCGATCGATAGTCAGGGGACAGCATGATGTTGGATAATTCCGGAATCAGAATCCACGGCCACATTCTTCTCCTCTATGTGCTGGTCCCTTTGTACGCTTCTCATAAAGATGATGGCTTCTCACTTGTATCATTCTGCCACTATTCCAGAGTCTTAATCGCTACTTTGAGGTCGAAGGCTGGCATCTGTCAGTCCGATACTTCTCATTTTCTCACCACAATCTTAACTCGCACCCACATGTTTGCTTCAAAACTTGTCTAACATGTATTTGGCGTCTCGTTTTGTGAAGGTCAATCGCTGGTCATGCGTCTGTGACTGCAGTTCAGATCTCTAGGTTAACGACAGCCTTTTGCCTTTATCTCGTTTCACTTTGCCAGGCTTAGCTTAAGGCCCTATATTGCTCACGCGAAGGAAGGTTGAACAGAGAGTTGGCAGAGCAAGCAGCACGAGTAGTTATGATAACTGTGAGGAAAGACTTATTTGCTAGGAGGCCAGAGCTAAAGATATCCAAAAGACTGCCGAGTTGGGAGACGCGGGAAAAGTGCAAATTTGCAAGTACCTTTAAGAACTCAAGATTTTCAGACACATACTACCCATCTATGTCCAGGACTTTGTGTGTCCCAGAGCGGCAAGTACAACACTTCCTTTCCAGCACTGCGCTTCATAATCTACGTGTCCTCCTCTTCAAGTTCGCAGTCCGCGCTCTGCAAACCTTTGAACTCCTCATAAAGCTGCTGCATATAATCCACTGGCATGAAGAACGTTTTTCCCTCGTCCAGCTTCTCCTTGGTATAGAATAGCTCTTGGAAACGCCGGTCAGCTTCCGCGAGTCCGAACTGGACGTCGGTGACGGTGGGCGGGATGGATGTTACAAAGTTGCGCATCATCTTGCGGAACTCGGGCGTGCCTCGCGGAAAGGTGGCAATCAGGTCATTGAAAGGCGCCAAGAGACCGGAGGTAGGAAAGAAAAACTAGTGAGATGAACAGACGTAAAGATCGCAGCTTGGTGAGCCTACGGAGACCGCCCCAACGAACTCTTTCTAACCGGGCGTGAGCGTCGTTTCCTCCTGGCCATATATTTATTGGATAACCATGGTACCATTGAGACAACTCGATTGTGAGGTTCGTGACACTCTTTGGTGCCCAGGGATATATCCATCGGCGGAGGAGGGCGTGTTGTCCTATCGTGACGTGGAAGGTATTTTGGGCGTAGAGGGCATGTAGAGCTTCGTCACAGAGCCCTCGAGTTGTGGAGAGCAGTCCAATCAATTGATGGCTGGCGCGGAGCGTCTTGGGCACATATTTCTGCACATGCGTGAAGATCGGCGTCTGACTGGAGCGATGCCTACCAACAACGTACTCGTACACCATGTTTCGTAGCTCTGCGGGCAAGCCGAGGAAGTTGAACGTGTCTCGAGGGCTGGTGCTGTATGGGAGGGTCAGTAAAAGATTGTGCTATGCCACGTGCGGACACTCACCGGTCTGTTGCTCTTTTCACTACTCTACACACGATATTTTCCCACCGTCGACCCCAACCCTTCTTCTCATAGAAAGCGTAATCCTCGGGATCAATCCCTACTTTGACCGAGAAGCCGTACTCGTGCTCAAAGTACTGAGAGGCTGCAATAGTTCCGTACTGCGGAAGGTCGATAGACTGATCCCAGAAGATGAAATTTTGCGAGGGATGTTGGTAGGTCGCGCGTGTTATTGGGATAGGTATTCTGGGCATAGGCTTTGGCATCGGGCGAGTATCAAGATTGTCGTTGATCGACTCCGGGACATCGTCAATCTTGCAGCTGCGCTTCAAATATGTCCTTGAGCGCGAGCGAGCAGGCACCACTGCGGCTCGCATATCTGCATGAGAGCTGATCATGGTAACTTGCGGGATGCCGACCGAGAGTGAGAGTGTGGATGAGAGGTAATGATACGGCCACTCGCGAGCGAGAGTGGATATAGGCGACGGGGCGACCGAGATGTTTTGGGCGCGGGCGGAGCAGATGCATTATCGCGCGGAGGCAACCACTCAGTTTGTCTAGCTTACTCCCTAATCACTGATCTGGCATCATTACTCACGACTACAGCTGCGTTTGCTCCCGCTCCATCTGCTGAGTCTTGCAGACGTTGCATCTCTCCGTTTTGGCTTCCCATGTTCTGTTAGTTTGAGGTCTTTCGCTTCTTTCTCGGCTTATACTTCTCTACCGCTGGTGGTTTATTATACTCGTTGCCAATCTTGAACTGATCGATCAAGCCTGGAATCTTCACCACGAGCGGACCATCCGCAGTAGAGCCCTCTGGAAAAGTTTACTCTTCTGACTCTTCCCAGCCCACTTGCTCGTCGTTTCCTTGAGGGTTGCGAATGTAGGCCGATCCGATTGTTGATACTCCAAGCATTTTCTGATCGTCTCCTTGAGTTCGGTACTATAACGGCTTGAGGCTTCGTACGGTTGCGCTCCACTGAAGAGGCCATTCTGGAGGTCGTCCAAAGTGTAGGACTTGCCATTGTTAAACTGCCGGCCTTGAGTGCCGTCACCGTCGAAGAATGGCTGTTGAAAATGTCCATATTTCCCTGGGAGGTTCATGACTAGATTCTACATGATGTACCCTACACCCCAAACGTCGGTCTTGGATGTGAGCCTTTCGCCACCAGCATTACTCTGTCCTTCATGAGCTCTGTACAATTCGGGAGGGTATCTTCCAGCTCCACCAGGTGCGTCCGACAACGTCCCATCCAGGAGGTAGAACTCGGGATAATCGGGGAAGTCGTCGCCCGGTGATTGGAGGTCGAAGAAAGCCTTGTCAAAGTCCGCGAAGGCAACCTGTGGGAACTCTTCGGGCTTGAACTCGACGAAACATGACTCGTCGCTGGCCCTGTCGTTGTCGTACTCCTTTCGAGTGCCCTTAGCGCCGTCTCGTGTCTTGGCGAAAATGTTCATGATGTGAACATCAAGGTGGCGAATCTCCTTCCAAGCTTCACCGTCGATGTCGACCGCCTCGTCAAATCCACTCGGCTTATCTGTATCTGTGGTGGCCACTTTGCCGGTGCTTAAGACGCTGAAGGCGTCTGCAAGTTGGTTGAACACCGCCCACAGGAACGACTCGGGTATGACGTCCTCCGGCGGGTCCTCGGAAACATCGTCCGTATGCCACTCGTCGATGCCAGACATGTCCTCGTACTCTTCGAAAGCAGGCTTCTTCGCCTTCGCCTTCTTGTTCTTGTATTTCTCGTATGGATCCCAAGCATTTTTCCTTGCTGGTGTCCACCTGCTTGTCCGTGGCTCTTCCGTTTGCACGCCGTTGCAATGCGTTGAGGATGGCGGAATTCGTCTCTTCCCACCTGAACATGTTTCTTCGCCTTCTTCATATCCGAGAATAATAGTCAAGCGCTTCACCCAGGTTATCGAGGTCGCAAATTTCATTGAAGACACGATACTTTCTTTGCTTTATATCGAGAGTGTGTGCGTAGTAGCGGCAAATGTTATGGTTATGGCCGTTCCTCGAGTGCAAACGCCTCTGAATAGCGATCTCGCGTGGAAGTCGATCCTGATACTGTTAGCTTCCCATCCTGCTGCACCAAAGTCTCTACAGTGGACTCACGCGCCACTGAACTGGATTGATCCATGCATATGGATCACATGTCACATCCCGCACGGCCAGACGCTTATCCCAATTAGCACAAACGTACTTTAAGTCGGTCAGTAGTCTTACACCATCGATGAGTTTATTCTGGTCTACTCTGACCCACATACCGACGCGACCAGCCGAACCTTCTCCTAGAAAATGTATTCCATGCCATCGGTCGAATTCCTCTTCCTTCTCTGGATAGGCCACGCCTGCTGCAAGCCACCTGCGTCTTTGATTCCTAGCCTTGTCGCTCTCCCCTGTCTCGCTGGCGGCCTCGTCACTCTCCTTGTCAACGGCAAGGCTATCCTTGGTCGTCTTGGGATCTGGCCAGAACGGAAATGCCGTCGTGTTGACTTTTGCCCTTTTGGATGGTGGTTGATCGACGTCCTTACTAGATACCGGCTGATGCGTGGGAGCAGATTTGGAACCTGCGGAAGCAACGGTCGGCGCAACAGGCGACTTGTCTGGTTGAGCAGGAAGCGATTTATCTCGCGGCGCCTCAGGCGAGTCATCTAGCAGACCCTCAGGTAGATTATTTTGCGGATGCTCAGGTAGAGCGGGTAGCCTAGGTGCCGGACTCGCTATCGTCTTGGGGTCGTCCGGTATGTTTGTATCATTAGGAACTGGCAGATTCTGCACATTGGTCTGCCGCAGGTCTACGCACGACCGCTTCTCGTCATCAGAGACATGTAGCCACATGTACGCGAGGGTACTGGTGATTTGGGCTGATCATGATTAGCAAAGTCACGATCGATTTTCTCTCAATGACACGCGTGGACATACCATCGCTCCAGGTTGACCTCAAGGCCTTAATTCGGGGTCGGTACGCAGCTTTGAAGTAGCCCAATGGGAATTTGTACAATGGCTCTGCTGGTGGTGCCGAAGCCGCTGCGCGTAATCTCCGCGATGGAGCCATGACTGCCAATCTATGCTCTCAGTGTGTGTATTATATGCTTGAAATACTGCAATTGAGCAATTCTCAGATTGATGTAATGTTGTGAAGTTTTTGATGTTCTTGAAACAAAAGGTCACGCCTTTGTTGCATGAGCGTAGCAAATGGTTTACGCCTGCGATTTACCATTCTGTTTGCGGCCTACCTTTGTTCTACAGCATTGGCCAGCTTTCACTCACGGGACCGATCGGGCGCCTACGCAAGAACACATATCAGGGCGCCATCTCTTTCGCGGCAACATGATGCCGAGTGTACTAGATGAGTTGCTGCCAACAGCTTGCGCGGAACTGTATGGAGGTATTTCTGGTCATTTGAGTTTTGGAAGGGCTGTTAGACGAGTTCGAAAGGTGTTGTTGAGACGATCACGCTGTCGACGCGAGGCGAAAAGACGCCAACGCACGGACCTTGCGCGAAAACAACTCACCAACGTGAACTCTCGAGCTCCTTCTCCTCATCATCGCCGTCCAACAATTGGTAAATGCTGCCGATTGATGACCCATTACATCATCGAATTCTGTTGTGCACCATGTCCATGGTCCTTCAGCGTCCGGCTCATCGAATTCGCAGAGCCGCCGAGAACTTCGTCTTGCTCTTGCTCTCAAGGCAAAGGAACGTCACGAGCGTTCTTTCATGCGTCTTAGTTCCAGCCACCGTCCAGGCTCCGACAACTGCGTATGCACAAGCCAATTGGTGGATAATCGTAGACACCTTGGAGCAAGCGGTGTCTGGCACGTCTGCCTCAGGTTGTGCGTGATCGTCACTGGGTTTAGCCGAACTCCAAGCTCAGGAATTGCCACGTTCACAACTTCACACTACTGTACACAATTCGACATTGATATGGAACTTGAGCAGAGTCGATGATCTAGTGTATTAGCTTCTCGCTGTTCTTCGGCGAATCGTGGGTCAAAGAGAGTGTTCTTTTAACATATTGTAGCCCCCATGCCAGCGGTCTACGCGCCCTCGACTCAAGGACGAAACGTCATGCATCTCCAAAACTTCATGCGCACGATCGCCATCGCCAGCTCCGACACTTCACGGAGTGGAGGAGAGCCTAGACACGCTCGTTGCGCCAGTTCTTATTGGTGCTTTGCGTTTACATTCTTTCGTAAGAAACATCAAACCTATCGAACATGTGTTCACAGTCTTCGCAGGGATGTCTGAAGGACATGAAGGGCATGCAGGAGCGTTCCTGGCGGTATCTGAAGAGAATTACGAGTCTCGCAAGGAGCTGTGGCGTGCGCCTCTCCACCACATGAGCGGAAATCAACGTCGAACTTACTGAGGCTGGAGAAGTATAAGTATAGACTGACGCCGGCGACACCATACTTTCCACATATCTCAAGCTTGATCACTTTCAGTCTACAGTCTTTCGCATTCTTACATTACATTCTTTCGAGTCTGGGCACTCCTTCTTTTCAATTCATCTACATATCTTTACCTTTCGCTATATTACCCATTATCCATCTTTCCAAAATACCACCAAAATGAAGTGCACACTCATTATCGCGTCCTTAGTCGCCGCCGCTTTCAGCGCACCCACCACCCTCGCCACTGAGCGTCGTCAAGCCGGAGGCAACTCCCAGACCTTTACTGGCGCGCTCGGTGGCGTTGTTGCGACTCCGGTGCTCGACTCTGGTAACGCCAATCGACCATTCCAAGTCAAGGCCGATACCTTTGTCAACATTGGAGCTGCTCTTGCAAGGAGCTGCGACCAGCAGTTCAATGCTTGTGCAAACTTGGCGAACGGCGGAGACGCGACTCTCAGCGTGAGTGCTTGCGCGGCGCAGAAGAGTAAGTGGTCTTGTCTCTCAAGGATGAGAGTACGGCTAACACGTGATACAGCTCAATGCGACGCGGCCGGTGCGGGTGGTGCCGGAGCCGCGCAAGGCGGTGCGCAGGCTGGTGGCAACACGAACAACAATGCTGGTGCTGGCAATGCTAATAACAACGCTGGTGCTGGTAATGCGAACAATGCTGGTGCTGGAAATGCTCAGCAGGGCAACGGCGGCGCAGCCAATGCTTGCAAGAGGAGCACCAAGAGGAAGAACAGGAAGATGTAGATGCACGTCCGGAATTGAACATTTAACGTCGTGATCGGCTTGGGAAATTGGTTTAGGACAGTAGACTTTTGTCAGCAGGTTATCATCAATTGTATCTGCTTGACAGCATTCAGGACCTTCTGCTGCCTTTGCCATAATCATTCAGTGAGCGAGAATCGCTCACGTCGAGAACACCTCTCATCAGGCTCATAGAGCGTGAACTACTTTGCACATTGATGGAGCCATGGAGTTGATCCATCTCATGCTGTGAAGTACAATCTACGTGACCGAATTCCGACGATGAGCTCATCACACAATCCCGAGTAAGAATTTATGAAGTAAGTTGACGATGTCCAGGCACAACAATATCGTGGTACGCAAGTAAAGCATCGCCCGTCCACATAACTCAATTTGGTTGTTCGGATGAAGGTTTCTTCGATGACGGCAACCGCGCACAGCCGTGACACTGGTCGGATTATATCTTTGTTGTTTTCACCATCCATTGTGGGTTCGCAAAGTTCCATGGTGACGCAAAAATAGCATTCTCGCTTCTCCGTCTTCTCAACTGCAGGCACCACCACGACGTCCAAGAATGCAAAAAGAATGCCACAAAACGACTGGATGGCAAAAAGAAGTGACTCAGCCGAGGATTGAACTCGGGACCTTCAGTGTGTCTGAAAGGGCTTTGCCTTCTGTTAGACTGACGTGATAACCAACTACACCACCGAGCCTGCTTTGATTGCTTTGATGACATTTCCAAAAGTAACACTAAATAGATTGGTCATCCAAATTGAAGAGGTAAGTTGATGATTGAGTACAAGCAGAGTTCCAAGACTGTCCAATAATCACTGCTACTAACATGGTCGCTGTGCGCAAAGATAAAATTCTCACGACGGTGTGGGGCCAAAGAGGGGCACATCGCCCACTCTAGATGAGCAATCTTCCGCAATTAGTTGAGAACATTGCTCCTAGCTACCAGATACAAGTAATATAAAAGAGTCCTAAAAAGACAAGAGTGCGCTGTGGGAAAGCGCCATGAAGCTATACAAGGCCATTGTTCGTGAGACTATCGGACCTGCCCTTGGGAGGCTTCGCTCGTAGTGTGGCATTGATTATACACCGGTTGAATGATGTCCATTGGGCTTGTGGAGTTATGGCGAGTAGAAGACATCAGTAAACCTCGCGACGGTATGTTGTGCTGCGCCGTTTAGGAACCCGACCATACCTCTCTACTGCCATACTGCGGTCAGCCGCCTTTGTAGCAACGATGCGGCATTGCTCACTCCTTGCTGACTTACAAACTTGAAGTAAGTAAGTATCGAGTGGCAGTGGAACGACAAGAGACAAGTAACCGGTTGCTTGTACGCGGCCCGAAGTAACATCTATTGCGGTAGAATTACAGCATTGTGACTTAAGTGACTCCAGACAAAATGATAGTGTCCCAGTCGTCAGGAACGACGAGCTTGCGATGCACATTACCTACAAAAAGAAGATGTCAATTATTCCAGAATAGGTGTACTGACCTTTAGAAGTTTGGTGAGCAACGCCTTCTTCAACACCTAACAGAAAGTCTGAGGTCTCGCGACACAGACAATCCTATGGACGTGTTGAAAAGAAAGAAGAGCTCCTCGTCACTCTGTCAATAAATCTTATTAGTGCTGTCGTGTCTTGCGACAGGCGGTATATTCGATGTCTCGACGTTTGATGCGCTGCAATGTACTTATCACTTAAATGCTCAATTGCAAGAACATTGCTCGTTGCTCGACTGTAAGATATAGATCTGACGAGTATGGCGAAAAGAAACATATCAGCCGGTGTGCGCCGCGCGATATCGAAGGTTCCTTGGCTGTCGCGTGCGTGTCTTGTCAGGTCAAACCTTCCATCAGCTTTCTACCCCTACCACGCTTCGAGACATCTTGGGAACTATTACGGAGATGACACGATGGCGAGATGACAGCTGGGCGATGAAGTAGCTCCACCTCGACGCAGGTTCGATGAGATTGACATGCTTGGTACAGCTGGGCGATGAGCTTCGACATCCATAGATGCGGGTGCGTTACGCTGGTCGCTGGGTGGTGCGCGATGGCCGAGAAATCGAATCTTTTGTGACAGTTGAAGTCGAAATGCGTGCAAGCATATGTTGGGCTGGTGCTAAGAGTGTTGCGACGCTGTTGTCGCGAAGGCGACAGGAAGTGAGGAGACGCAGCACCGCCCGAATTGAGATGGGATGGGGAAGGCGGGGTGCCAACGTCTCCCCTCGAAACCAACGCTGAACTTGTGCATCTCAACGCCCGCCAACACAAACAAGCAAATTGAACCAACACATGCACACTTCGATTGCCGCTGCAGTCATGAACATCTATTGCTGTTTGCAATGCCTTGCCGATGCAGTGTGATCATATCCACGCATTCCTCTGTGAGACGTACCTCAATCACGCCCGTGTCAGCCTCCCGTATCGCCTCGTCATTCACGACAAGCCTTTATCCTTAAGCTTGAACCGCGATGCAGCCTGGAGTAATTTCTAGGCAAGGCTCAGCGATGTCTCCGAGGGCCAAGAACGATTTTGTCGCACCTCTGTCGGAGTGCTTGTCCGCATTCGGCACACTAGTATGGCTCATCGCCTAAACGCCTCAGAACGAGCTCCTGCTCGAACTCCTTTCACAGTCTCCCAAGCCGTCATCCTGGCTCAATATATCTCTTGGTATCACGTAAACTCACTCCGTCTTCGTCGTGCCTGTCACGTTCAGGCTTCTTCAACCGAAGCTCCTTGCGCCAAGGCCGTCACCTCAGAAGACCCTCTCCCAGGATTCAGGCATACAGTGCGGATTTGACGCGCCAAGAGCATGAAGTACTCGCGTCCGCACCTCCGTGCCTGAGGCTCCGCGATCGACCGTCATCCAACCCGAAAGCATTCGAGCCGAGCTTTGGCTGGACCACCTCTTGGCTTGGCAGACATTTGCCGTGGGGTATGGATAGTCTTCGCGGACGAAGACTCATTGACGCGCCCTAATGGAAGGCTAGGTTCTCCATGACCAGGAACTTGATGTGGGCAGTCTGAGGAACCACTCCTGGAGCTCACGATAGAACCATAGTACAACATGTCATCAGCCAAACAGCCGCCGCTCAGCATGTTTGGAATGGAGCTTCCATCAAGGAGGACGTTTCGCTACCGTTCAACTCATCTACATACATGCTGCATCCTTCCCCGAATGTCTCGCGGTCCAATAGCTTCTGGACCTCGTCGCGCGCCACTGCGCAAGAATGCAGGGCATAGATGATGAACGGGCCTTCGACACGGCCAATATTTTACCGACTGCAGTAACTCGCATGCATTCAGTCAGTGCCTAGACGTGCACTATGCTTATTTCCTCTCGACTCCGCGTCACGAAAGTTTCGTGCACGCCTCAAATGGGCAGGTCAATCTTGGCAGGCATGAATCCATAGCAAAGACCTGCCAGGACTGCCATGCTGTGCTTGAAAGTACTTGGCACGGCTTCACAGAAGTTTCGAAGTCACTCAAAACAGTGGGCTGCTCTTGGCAGCTCACGATGGTATGTACTCGATATCAAAGTCTGCGATGCATGGTAGAGTGCTTATAAGCTGATCATCAGCCCGCTCTTTTGTTCCCCAGTCCGGTCACTCACTTCACTTCAGTACCTAGTATTACCACTTCCAGTCCCGGTGACTCTGTTCATCTTCTTTGAGATCACAATCTATTCTTCGAATCTAATCGTATTCCATACCACAACAACGCCCATCCTCTCAACAACACCAATCCCCATTCAAGATGCTTCCTCAACACATCATTTTCGCGCTTGTCGCCACTGTCACTGCTGTCCCGCTTAACATCAACTTGGGCGCCTACTCGCCAGCCTTGGTAGTCGGTGATGGTGAAATCGCGATCGGAGAAGCGAAGTCAGCCTCAGAATTGATGGCAACACTGGCACAGGGCTCCAATGCAGCTGCAGCAGCTGGTGGCAGTGAAGCCGCAGCACGAGGTCAGCAAGCACAAGAACAACCCCAAGAACAAGAACAACCCGCTGATGGAGAACCATCAGCCAAACGTGCCCCGAACATGCTCCGCCGCGCCATCGGCGACTTTCTCGCTGCGCGCGCCCCGGCCCCAGCCCCTGCGCCCGCCGCCGACGACAAGATGGCAGCCGTGGAAGGCGCCATGGAGTGGATCAAGCGCGACCTTCAGAGCTTCCAGGCTGCACTCAACTACGCCCGCGAAGCCCTCAAGGACCAGCCTAAGATTGAACTTGGTACACCCAACTCCGGCGTCGGTATGATCGTGAACCCTGGTGTGAATGTTCCCAAGGACTCGGCTGCTGCTGGTACTTCTTCCGCTGAGCACAAGATCAAGCGTGACGAGGTCTCAGAAGAGACTGAAAGCCCGAAGATGACGCTTGTTGCTATCACCGAGGTCTGAGCGATACACCTCGAGACACGGAAGTTTTCCATCCTGTCATGATCTTGAGTCATGCAAAGGCGCGCGCGGAGCATGAGGAGTTGTCAAAATAGATATTTACTTGAGTTGAGGATGTTGGGGCGTTGACCACCGCTGCTTCGAGGGAAGACATGCGGGTAGATGCTAAATAAATCTGTGGGAAAGAGTCGAAGTGTGTTAGATTCGAATGGAAGAAGATGTGACCCAAACCTCATCCTACCGTTACGCCATTTCTTCATTGCTTCATCGTCGACGCCATCTGCATCCCTCACTCACACCCATGAGTGATGGCAGTGCACTACCACCACGCCACCTTGCATAAATTCTTTCTCCACATCCCGTGTGAACAACCACTATCAAACTCCACGGACACCCGCAGGGACGTTCGCGACAAGCCTCAGCCAAGTCTTACTGAAGTCTGAACGACATCTTACAGGTCTTGGCAATGCTTCCAGGTCTGCGGAGGATGAAACGTGGAGGCAGGCTGCAGATGCGGAAGCGGATGGCACGTGCATTTTAAGCGTCTCTTTTTGGCGAAGCAAGGTGTGGCGAACTTCAGGGTCTTTGATGCGTTCATCTCGCGTTCACCAACCTCCATCTCATCACCAACAGCATCGTGTTACTTCGATCACATTTGCTTTTCTGACTGCCTTGCTTCTTCTGTACGGTATTGTCGACGCGTGATGCAGTTTGACAACGGCATTGGGTAAGCCGTGCGACCAATAACGTCTTGCATCTGCCTCACGGGCCTGAAACGTCATGGCCTGAAAGTTCCAGGCCATTTCGAAGCACATGCAGCCTTGCTAGAAAGAGTATGTAGTCACGCGACCCGCGCGACATGCGGCGTCCGAGGAAGTTCGTCGCGCGCGAGGCGAGCATGCGGACGGCTTAGCTAACGATCTATTGATTGCGAGGTTGATGGTAGGTCGCATCAATGCTTAGTGGCAGTGACGGACTTGAATGAAGGTTTGTAAGGTTTGTGATAGTTGATACAATGGCTGAAAGGACGACGAAAGCGGACTGCAGCCTCACCGGGTGGCACTTTCGCGTCTCGAGAACAAAGAAAATGTCTCCACAGCTCAACTCACAACTTCAGGCAATCTGCAAAGTAAACTTCGAACGATCTTTGGCGCGTGCTCAGCCACCGTCAAGATATCCAAGTACCGAATATGCCGCCAAAAGCTGCAGCCGCTGGACAGAGGTATAAGGCCGCAAAGTACTACTACAATGCGGCATATCGGCCGCGCATCAAGGAGTTACGCTCCTGGAATCCAGGTGAGCTCATGTGTACGACTCCACACTTTGCGTGTTCTGACTAACGCGTTGCTCTAGGCCAGGTAATGAGCACGTTGAATTGGATGTGGGCATATATAGCTACAAATGCCGAGAAGGCAGAGTGCGAGCGATTGTTCGCTGAGAATTCACGTAACGATCCCGTCTCGAACGACGACTTGATACCCGCCATGGTGAAGGTAAAGAGCGATCCTCCACCCGACCCAGAAGAAGATGGAGAAAGAGGAGAAGAGGAGGACACAAGCCGCCCAGAGCAGCAACGGCCGGAACCAAGACATTCGCCACAGAACAACAAAAAACCACCGGCAGATTCTCCGTCACGTTCTAGTTCACGTCCTGCAAGCGGTGCTACAGCTGCCGCTAAAAATGTCAACACTACAGCTTTTCCGTTCTGGCCAGCTGCGCCGGCCGCTGGTTCCACTCTGCCGGCGGTCGAGCCACCTGTATCAGACATGCTCACTGACTCCACGATGAAGCGCGATCTTCTTGCCGCGGGTTTCCTCTATAGTCCAGAGGAAGCCAACAAAAAGCGATGGCGCGGTGCACGTATGCTGGGGGCTGGGGCAACCGGAGTCTCCATGCTATGGGTCAGAACAGATGATGTGACCCAAAACATCGAACGCGTGCGTTTTCCATATTCGTGTCTATTCTGCGTATGCTGATCACCACTTCAAGACAATGGCAGTGAGAGATGTTGGCACAATCGACCGCAAGAAATGGACATCGCCATTTGCTTGGCGCGATCGGCTGCCGCTCGAAGTCGCGGTTCAAGTCCGACTTGATGAACAAAAGGGTTATGAGCACAGCATACACCGCTATTTCGGCCATCGTCTCGATATGTCAAAGCGACGCTACCGCGTATATAACGAGGTTTGCGAATTCGGCGACCTCTTGGAAGTCTTGGCTGTATACTCACGCTCGTGGCGTCGACGTCGTGACGTGTATAAATGGATTGAAGCACATCCCAAAATACGCAGGGCTCTGCAAGTGAGGCGAGGCAATGTCGCTAGCGCCATGGTGTCAGAGGAGAAAGCAGACAAGTTCGTACAGGCTACCCATGTTGAGGCTTGGAAAGAGTATGTGAGAGAAAGAGAAAAGAGACGCGAGGGAGCAAGACAAGCAAAGGAAGATCCTTCTGCTGCAATCAAGAGGCTTGTGCCGAAAGAGGCGAAAGAGGGTCCGAGGCAGATCGCAGACAGAGAAGCTCTAGAGGCAAGGACAGACATAGAGTTTGACACCATGTCAGTCGTCTCTGATGACGGCGAGGATGGTCTGGAGCTCGAAGATGAGCTACCCAACGTCATACCCGAAGGATTTCTCTGGCACGTCTTTCGTCAGCTTGTCGATGCCGTTAGTGTGCTGCATGAGGGGAATGGACAGGAAGGCGGCATGCCATGGAAGGAGATTGTGCATAAGGACATTCACAACATGAATGTCTTCGTGAAGCCGGTCGATTGCGGAGAAGGGACCGTGGAAGCCAAGTCAGACAATATTGAAGCAAGAAGATTCCGCGAACAGGAGGTATGTAGCGCTACGGTTTGAGTTTACTATCGCGCTAACAGTGGCAGTGGCCGACAATGATTCTTGCCGACTTCGACTGGGCTTTCTTCGATCTACAGAGTGGCGAGGATGACTATGTAGACAATCCTTGCCATTACATGCTGTCGGAAAGAGCGACCCGAAGGGGGGCACGCTATCCACCAGTGAGATACGCCACACTGGCGCGTGTGCAAAAGCTGATGATCTGTGTAGGAGCTGTTTTACGATTACGCTGGCCATGCACAGGAGCCCATGGAAAAGTTCACGAGCAAAACCGACATCTTCGCCATCGGCCAACTGATGTGGAACCTCGTCATGAACCTTCCATCAAAGCAAGGTCGGAGACAGCAACCGTTCTTCGACAACACAGGGACTCGACGCGAATTGCTAGTGAATGGCAAGCCCTACGACGATGACGAGCTGAGTGCTGAGAAAGGGCGATTTATGTCTGGGAAGACGCCCTTCGAAGCATCCAGCATGTATAGCAAGGACCTCAAAGACATCATCCGGATGTGCCTAAAGTATAGACAGCAAGATCGCCCTTCGATACGCAAATTGAAGGATTTGGTAGAGAAGTATGCGGCGAAAGAGCGGGACACGAAAGCTGATGGTGAGCTGGTGCTAACGGTTCCGCGCTATATGCAGGATCTGAGAGTTGGCAAGACGTATAAGCCGACATGAGTATGAAGGCGATTTTATTGACAGCGATTTAGTCTTAATGCCATCATCATTGGACCGCGTGTCATTGTATTCGACAATGCTTTGTCGCGTGGTCATTTGTCCCGTGCTGTGTCCGTTTGCGGCTATGCTTCCAAGCTCTTTGACAACCATCACAACAAACTCGATAGCTGCGACAACACGGGCGCGTTTTCTGAACGAACTTTCCTTGCAACATTGATTACCTCGGCGCGCATCTGGGATCGATCGATCAAACATGGGACGACACACTCTGCCCTTCACGTCAGCAAAGCCTTACTTCAGCCACAATGCCAAAGCATGGATGGCAGACCGCAACCTCAAGCTGGTGGACAGATGCAAGTACCTAGAGCATCTCAAGCCGATGGACCGCAATCTCAAGCGGGTGGACCGCAGCCTCAAACGGGTGGACCGCCACCTGAAGCTGGTGGACCGCCACCTCAAGCTGGTGGACCGTCACCTCAAGCCGATGTGGAAGCTCAACATGGGCAGCACCCTCAAGTCGGCGAGCAAGCTCAAGCTTATGAGCAAATTGACGCTGGTGGACATCATCCAGGTGCTGGTCAACAGCGATTCGATGGAAAACATCAAGCTGGATCGCATCAAGCTGCTGTGCGGCCACAAGGAGGGGCTCCATATTACCCCTTTGATTTCTGGCCTGCTCCGCCGTGGATACAAGACCCAGATACGAGTCAGTGGCCGCGACACAATGACCTGTACCACAGTATTGGGAACGCCCGGAATAACTTTCTAGCTTCTTGGGGCGGTGAAGATACTTGGCACGAAGCGCTTTTTGACAGTCGCAACTGGGCTGGTGTCAAGTTCCTGGGCGCTGGTGGTTTCGAAGCCGCCGGCTTGTGGGTCGAACTCGATCCTCACGGTAACATATTATTTGCAAGTGCTACCAACTCGCGCTTTTCTGTATTATTGCTCATTCCCTCCAGCCAATGGTCATCAAGGATGCAAAGCCCTCAGTCCACGAGTGGCGCGACCCTTTCTTGCGGCGCGACCGCAAGCCGCGTGAAATCCGGGTTCACGAACTAGTCGATAACCATAGGGAAGCTCTATCCGATTCGCGTAGAGTTCTTGTACGTCACTATGCACATAAATTGATGATGCGACGCCGCCGATACCGCCTATACTTGGAATATTACCCAGGCGGTGATTTGGAGAATGCACTGGGATGGGATCTGGATGATGAACTGGGCCAGCAGCGGCCTAATCCTGTTCCAGAGAAGTTCATCTGGGAGGTTTTCACGTCCTTGGTCAGAGCCGTCAGAGTCTTACAAACAGGTCACGATACTCCCGTCTCTGCAAATGCGCCGGTAGGTTGGAAACCGATTTCCCATCTCGACATTGGATTGCGCAACGTGTTCATCGGGTATGCACCTGACGAAAAGCCAACGGCAAGTACATCGGTCGAAGAGACTGGCATGGTCAATCTAATTGTGCACATAGCAATCGCGCGTGGTATTATCAGACTTTGGACTCTCCTTGTTCGCCATGAACCCTGATACAAGTGTCGTACCGGAACAAGACGTTGAACCTGAAAATCCGCATGAATGGGCGCGTCAGGATCTTAACAATAATTTATGGCCTCCTGTAGGTCTTCATCAAAATACACAGGGCTGAAATGCTGAGTGAAATCAGGAACACCAGGAAGTCATTGGTGATCCACCAGTACCAATAGGCGAAGTAACGGACGTGTGGCTCATTGGATCGACCATCTGGAATCTCATGTCTGGCAACATTCATCGCACGATAGGACCTCAGCGAGAAGACATCCAAACTGCAGATCATCCACGTTGCTCCGTGGCATCTCGTAGGGCAATGAACATCAGGATGCAGCCAGGAAACGGCTCGCTTTTTCCGTTGGATACACTCTATCCTCAAGGACGAAGATATAGTCCAGAGCTTGCTGGACTTGTTGCAAGGTGGTTGGAATGGCATGCGCATGATCGACCAACTCTGGATGAGGTCCAAACTCAGATTGATGACTTCCTTGATACCTATCCGCATATCAGGGATGATCCGAGATTGCCCAATTGGGCGAGTGGACAAGTACCGGATCCATTTCGCATTGGAGAGCGCATCGTGGTGATCTCGAAAGCATATTGGCTCACTTCACGTATGGTCGTGACATCTGCTATATGCAACTATCATTCCCTTCAAAGACCGCATCGCGACTTTCTGAGTCCAAACTAACTCCATATAACTTCGGGCAGCCACCGCTACAAATCACTATGCCGACCCACAGCACCCATCATTCTAGTCGTACATGTCCTCGAAGAAGTCTTCGTCATTTTCACCAGAGGCATCGTAAGCACCGCGCCGATCAACGTCAACCATCTCCTCAACCCGGGACGTGATCTGGGTAGGATGCATACGTCTATATGGTTCATTGCGACCCCGTAAGGACCCAGCTTCGCCGCCTGGAGCATGCTCCGGAGCGCCGCTCGACGGTGGCAAGGTGAGTAGCTGGTCGGTGAGTGCTGCGCGCGTATTGGTAAGCGTCTGGATAGCTTGGTCAAAGCCAACAATCTCTGCTCGAACTTTTTACGAGTTGGTGGTACCACGCGTGAGTGATAGTCGCTTGGCTGAGGACGCGGCATGCCGGTTCGATCATACGCTGCGGCATTGTCGCCATCTCTGAATATATCGCGAGCCGCGAGGCTCCACTCTCGTCCGTGATGTTCTTCTGAAACGGCATTATCATGGTATCTGTCGCGGTGTGAAAACAGCGCATATGCAGGAAGATTTGAAGGATTGAACTGAAGTTCTATTGTGTATGGCTATCAACATTATATGTGGGAAAACAGAGGTGGCGGGTACTGCGTAGTACAGCAGTGGAGCCATAAAACAGTGCTACGTGGTACAAGGGAGAAGGAGAACCTCCAGAACCGCGACAGTATCGCAATGACTGGGCAGGCGTTACAACATTAGAACCGAAGCTCTTATGCATTAATGCCTCCTTAGACAAGACTTTCGGTCTCTTAGATGGGGTGGGTGGTGACATCGGGTCATGCCCCAAGCTCAATGGGCGCTTCTTTGGGCGTGGCATCTCTTTGCGTTTTGCCGCAAGGCTCGGAACTTTCTTGGTAGTCCGAAACATTCTCCATGCGTAGACCAGTGGCTCGGGACGACAGGGCTCTGCCTCGGTTCCCGTGGGGAGTAATCAGTCGTCGCCAGATACGTCGATGATGTTGTCAGAACGGTGTGGACAGCTATTCGCATGTGCATTGTTACCGCGGTGCCGGATACCGTCGCGGCCGGCGTAGGAAGCCTAGCATTGATAGCAGAATTCGAACTGGCACCGCGTGCCTATTCACTTGTCAGTGGCTAACCCAGCGGCTTTTCATCAATAACCTTACATCGAATGTAGTCAAATCCCTCGCTTTTTTGGATCCGATAGCCGCAGCCTGGCCCGGGACAGATCTTCGAGTTCTTCTCAACCT